>Ga0182030_10000689_pt1 | contig 65313 bp, 77 predicted proteins | sample 812S3MmetaG_FD_121299 | JGI IMG/M metagenome (GOLD analysis project Ga0182030, IMG submission 121299) | Permafrost microbial communities from Stordalen Mire, Sweden - 812S3M metaG (Illumina Assembly) | ecosystem: Environmental > Terrestrial > Soil > Wetlands > Permafrost | place: Sweden... | reverse complement strand
TAGACCTTGCAATTTAAGGTTGCGCAACTAAATTTCTCGCGAAAATATGTCAATTAAAGAACAGCGGTTTGCCTCTCGCTGACTTAGAGATCTACGTAAAAGATTGCCAAAACATATTGCTGACTGCGGCGTTTCTGGAAACCTTCCTGTTTGAGAAGGTAGGATGCGAAATGAAAAGCCAGCGTTGCGCATAGATCAATCAATCATATTCATATTGCAATTATGCCTCAGCACTTTAAAAGTGATGCTTTCTTTTTTGGGCGGTAGATTTGCCGCGTTTATTAATTGCAGCCGCAGATTAATATGCTTAGATGAGTGTCCATTAAGGAAATATCTCGCGAGTATCTTGCGAGTGGAGTGGACGACATTTCACGAAAAAGCAATTTGTTTGATCAACTCATACCATGTCTTCCTGTGCCGTATGCAACTGTGCCGCTACAGATCTTGAAGCCATGTGGCATTGGTATGGCGAGCCGGGGATGTGAAGGTGTGAGGGTGTGAAGGACATGGGCGCCTAGGATATACTTGTAAGAATATGGAACGTATGTCTCGGGTAGCAAGGTTTAATCGGCATCTCTTCCCGTGGTCTCCACAATCTCCAACATGACAGGCCCTGCACAGACAGATCCTTCGTCTGATAAGAGTGGATGGGTGGCTGAGCGACACGGCATAGTGACGCTGCGATAATTTCGGCTTAAAACGTCGCGATGGGTGAGGCGCGCGGGTCAAAATGGAAAAGTAGACGTAATGGATGGGTCATATGGACGGATAAATGTAGGGAAGCTTACTAGAGGATCGTAGTTTGCAAGTGGGCGAGCAGTCGAGTTCGTGTATGCAGTATACGGAAGCAGTCATCCAAACATGAACTCCTAGGGCTTTCGCAGCAAACCAATGCGCTCTCGTCAAAGTTGCAATATCAGAGCGACCTCTAATATCAGATTCGCCATGCCCTTGAAGCGAGTAGGTTATTTTGAGGCTCTCCTCCAGGGTCTCAGATATTAGAGTTGTAACGTTGGCATCCGTTTCATCTCCCGTAAGTGGTAGTAAGGTGAACAAGGTTCAAATCCCGGAAGCTATGACGGTTTTCCACGAATCACGGCATATCCGAGCCCCTCATTCGGTAGTGCTAGGAGCTATCGTTTCCCAGGTCCGCGTCACAACGTGGGATCAGCCAGGTTATTTCTCCTTGTAGGTAAATTAGACGAAGGCACAGAAAAGCTTTCTTCTGGATAATGTCGAAATGGACGGGGATGGTGTTATGCTCTAGATTGGATGAAGTTGGAGGTTAGAAGACGGTTGTATATATTATGATCATCCAGAGGCTTCGTACTCAAGACCGAGTCCGATGGGCGAATCCGAGTCAGTCTAATGTCTTAGAATTTCCCACACGGCTTGAGTCATTGGCTAGTGGCAGAGATTGGTCAATGCAGTTTCCCTCCGTTAGGAATGCGGATCGAGGATCAAGGGCCGGCAATATGATACCGCAGATCTTCAATTTGCACAATTTACCCATTTGCCGGTATTAATTATGGATGTCCCATGTGGCTACTTGGATCTATTCTTAGAACCGAGCCAAGTGCGGGAGGTTGCTTTTGATTTGGAGTTGCATCGTATGTCACCCAATAAGATTGGGCCCAGGGCTGCATCGATGAAGGTGTGCTGTGATTACTTAGTTTTAATTTCCTCGGGATCACGATTTAGGGAAGGTCCGAACCCAAGAATTGGAGCACGGTAGCCAGTGACAAGGTTATTATTTGGGTTGCGTTGGGGAGGATCCAAATGCTGGTCCATGCATGCGGGCGTAACGAAGTTATCCTTGTACATCTTATATACTGGCTTTTGATTTGCCGGCTCGTCTGGCGTTCTACCACGAGAGCGGTAGATTGCCGGAAGAACCTGAATGCCGACTTGTGTCATGGGTGATGGAAATCGGGTGCCAATACTTGGCATCCACCTCGAGGAGGAAGGAGATACTCGTCGGGAAATTTGTCACGACACAGCAAAAGTACAGTGGGGTGGTATTACGTTGGAATCCGTAGCAGAGGAAGGCGAGGGGTACTCTTGTATTTTAGTACTATTGTCTAACACTCTACATGAGTCGTGGTCTCTAAAAGTTTCCTACTACACTGACATAGATGGTGCTTTCCCTTCCCCCGGGCTCTTCGGCAAAGGCTCCGACGGCATCTTATCGTTTTTCGTAGCTACTCCATAATATTTGTCTGCAGTAGCCCTGTCCAACCTGTTCCATGCGTACGGCGCTTGTTCCTGCAGAATTATGGCACAGTCGGGATTTCACAAGAATCGGGAATGAAGGGTCAACCCTTGTTCGGTATTGCACTCGTGCGAACGGCACATCGATCTGAAATGAGGTAAGACCACGAGATAGAGTTTTTCTCGTGACTATCGCGCCTATCGAAAAATCCACCTTTAAGTGTTCTTCAACGATGTCATATCGCGTTTCAATTGCAGACTAGCAGTGAGCCGACGAGGGCTTGGGCCCGCATTCCCTGTTTGGGCCACTCTTGCGAAGTAGTGTAAGCCACAGTCCGTTCTGTGTGGATGCTGCTTGCTCGGCGACATGCAACTCATTCCAGATTTGGAGGGCGACTCGTTCTAGGACCACAATCTGAGAGAACGGATGAATGCTTCCATGATTTGATAGGCACAAGTTGTGCGAGTCTCTAGATGGTGATTCAGATTCATCATCTGAACTTTTGAAGAACAAGAATCTCCCTGATGCTATGGATTGATGAAAATGAGTTTCGGACTGGGCACGAATTCTGTGTCTAGACTCACCAGGATTATATTTCGCCATGTTCTCGTGCATGGGTTCTAGTTCCTCGTAGTGCAATTCTAATGAATGTACAGCCCGTCATTGCATAGACGAGGTTTGTGGCTTGCAAGCGTGAGATTGAAATAATTGAAATAAAAAGAGGGGATACCAGTATCCATATGGTATTGCATTTATTTTCGCCTGACTTGCTGATTATGGACTGACTGACTGTTTGAGGAAGTTCTGGGTTCCTGTTGGTCTGGAGTAGATCCCCCGGGAGCTAAAAGCATGCGCCAATTTGTCTGGAACCCCAAACCTCCTGTCAAAAACCAAGATCGACGCGGGTTCGGAGCCGGACACGTGCTAAACTTTGGGAAAGCTTGGCTTCATCGGAGATGACTCCATTTCCAGCCTGGCGGTACTGATCACTTGCATGGTTTTAGGATCTCCGAAAAAACCAGCGAAACGTTACTAGATAAACTTTGGTCTTCCAAAGCGAGCCGTTGGAGATCTTAATCATCAAGAAATGGGTAGGAAACAGTAAGGGGAGATGTGTTCAACATCTAGGATCAGACGCCTAAAATTACCATTTCAGGCAATTCCTGTGTCAATCACAACTTGGAAAGCTTTGTGTCACGAGTAATGGGAGTCTAATTTGATGACGATAGGCGCCGAGACGAAAATATGTCATGAGGAGGGAATTTCGTAGCCTGTACAGAGATAAATGAAAGCACTTCAATTTAGAGTTGACTGGGAGGCCTAGCAATCTCTTCCGCTAAGCATTTGCATTCTCCCGTAAGGCTCCGGCCATATTTGAAGAATTCCAGCCCTTTGGGAGGCTTCAGAATGGTGTGCCAATTATCGTGATCCCGTTTTAATGGCTGAATGAAAGGCTGCGGCACTGATGGTTTTTGGAAAGCTACATCGTCACTACCCTGCATACGCCGGTACTATAACACGGATAGTGTATTATATTGGGCCCCCTGCTTTATCTTACCGGCGTTAGTTGGAAAATGCTGGGTCGGTACTAATTTCATGCTCAGAATGATTGCAGCCACCAAAAAGATTTTCTCGCCTCGTACAAGCACCTCGTACCCATTCTGGTTAGTCGTCGGAAGATGTGAACACTTTTTTGTAGCGTTCCTGCTCCTCGGTATGCCCCATGCCTGCGAGCGCAACGTAATTAAAAGAGCACATATCTCGTGTTATACCACAAGAAGCTTGATGCACGGTCTGAAGCTAATAAACCGTCCACTTCAAAGTACTGGTCTATTAGGGTCCAAGGGCGCCACGTTCCCTTTACCCCACAAGTTCGAGTCCACGCGAGGCTCCTTAACAAGAAACAATGCTTTTTTTACCCGAGTAGAACTGCATATTTTCTGGGCGGCTGTTTGGAGGGGAGACCCCTCGAGCTAGCCATCTAGTTTCCCAATTAGATCCAAATTGACTTGGTAACCCATCTCGATCTTGTCGGTACCAGAGCGGAACTTAGTCGGCCACTAGGTGCCACGCCCCTCGATTTCCCGTCTTATTATTCAGATCTCGAGTCTCGCAGGTTTCTTCCTTGTTTGTTATCGCAGACTTCGATACAAAACCAATACATCCCCATCTCAAACATCCCCTTGTTCCCGATCCTGCTTGCTGCATCCTTCTACCGCAACTCCCATGCACGAGCCATTGGATCCCTGGAGCCATCTCTGTACCCACTTGTCAGCCCGCTTTACTAAATACACCGGGCCTTTGAAGCTTCCATTTCCAGAAGAGTTCTGACCGAACACATGGGCACCGCATGAGCCACATCTTACGTTCTACCCAGTCCCGACAAACCTTCGCCCTTCTTCACTACACATCTTTCGGAAAACCTGTCATATCTCGCCTGGTTTCGTGCAATTGTACCATACACGCAGTCTGATTACTTTCTTATTTTTGGAATAACTGCTCATATCGGGATTGACGGCACTTCGTTGCGACTACCGTCTCGGAATAAATCATTTGCATTGCTGGATTCGGCCCAGGATTGGAGTAATTTCCTCTTGCTGATATAGGTGACCATAAACAAAGCTGTGCCACAGAGGTACATGTACCCGACAAAGCGCCTATTGATTCTATGTCGGAGGGCAAGTTAACAACAATTAGTGTTTGTTGAATATGACCCAGTTGTATTCTCAGCCATACATCTCTTCTCTACACGAGCGGCCGTCCGAGAGAATCATTCAGGATCCCTATAGTCCGAGGAAGTTTCAACCTTCGCATTATTCCAGCCATCAATTCGAAGGAAGTAGTTGGAATTCATTACAGCCTAGATCTCCAATGTCTGGACATAGAGGAGGACTTTATGAGAGTCACTCTGCAAAATCCGGAGATATGTATCAGACGAAACCAGAAACTCCCCGTAACCCACCAAGGGAACAATTGCCCCCTCTAAGCAGTTTATTCGGTTCCTCTTCCCACCCAAGGCCTGCCCAGTCACCATATTCAGATCGACCGAGTCCAGTATTTCCCTCTCCTCTTGATACTCGACAGTCAGCTACACCTCTTCATTCAGACCGGTCTTACGATGGATCATACTTCCAAAGACCAACTCACTCACGCCAATATTCATATCCTTCCAAATCAGAGCAGATCGAAAGACTGGGCTTCCAACCTCCCCCTCGCCCTCCTCAACCAGGAATGAAATCCGAATCTCCTCGATACGAATCTTCATCAAGAGCGCAGTACTCTCCTCCTGCGAGTGGATGGGCTCGTCCAGAATTCTTTTCAAGGGATACTTCCTCCTCATTTAGAGCCCATACTGAACATCGTCCGCCGCCACCACTTCCTATTCACAGACCGGAGATCGATTCGAGTTCGAGTTATCGGGAAAGCCATTTGCCAGCAACACCAAATTTCCCTCCTACACCCGCTAGCACAGTAGTAGGTGAATCAAACGCGACCAAAGATGCTCTCGGACCAAAGATTTGGACAGGAACGCAGTTCTTACCTCGGTTCGTTCGACAGGCCGAAGTACCAGGTGAAGGACTCTGTTACTTCTATGACGATGGCACGCACTGCAAGACGGTCATTGATGGTGAGGTTGTTAATGCTCACTGGGGAGTCACAAAGGCAGGAAAGCCAAGGAAAAGATTGGCAATTGCGTGCATAACTTGCAGAGAGAAAAAGATCAAGTGTGATCCCGACTATCCTCGATGCGTTCAGTGCGAGAAGTTCGGGAGGGTTTGTAAATTCAAGAATGCGTAAGTGTATGGTCAATCTGATTGTGTATATTACTGACTATGATATAGGCCTAGGGGTGGTCAAGGCTCACCAGACACGCCACCTGCTGATGGAGACGATATCTTGCAGCGACCTGGATCGTCACGGACTGAAGGTGAATCATTTCAAACAGAAAGGAGACAGGATAGCCACTCTGTGTCTCCCCGTGAGACTTTACGCCATGCTACTCCAGACTTCGAAGATCGCACTTCGAAACGTCAACGGAACGGGTACAGCGATTTCACTCCTGTCGCCTCAGAAGCTTCTCCTCGACCATCTGTTCTAGAAACAACATCTCCATCTACTCCATGGGCGGAACCCATAGTTGCGAATCCTATCGATCATAACTTGCTCCGTGATTGGCAGGTAAATCCCTACATAGCAAACAGAGCTTTAGTCACCGAGCTTACTTCCGTCTTCTTCAAATATGCGCCAGAGACGACTTACAGCATGTTCCCAGAAGGTCCTTTCACGTCGTGGATTCTGTCCTCAAAGGAAAAGTCGTTGGATGATTTGATGGTGATTTACACTATTTTAGCACTCGGAACAGTATTCTCTCCCAAGTTAGAACACAAGGCACAGGGGATCCAATACGCCGCGATCTCTCGGTATGCGTGCCAAAATCGACATTTCAGTATCCAGCTTGTGCAATCCCGTGCCATGCTTGCCCTCTATTACTTCGCGATCAATAACCCTAACGACGCCTGGGATGTCTGCGGATCAGCACTGAGAGCAGCAAGTGGACTCAGACTGAATGTTGAATTCGAACAGAGCGAAGACGCTTTTCTCAAGACTTTTCCCTACGGGCTCAATCGAGCGGGATATGCAGAGTGTAGGAGGCGTACTTTCTGGTCCTGCTACATTACCGACCGTTTTAATGGATTCTGCTCTGGTCACCCTAGCGTTGTTCAATCGCAGGATATCTTTTTGCGACTTCCTTGTGATACGAAAAGTTTCGAAATGCAAGTTGATGTTCAGAATCCATTCTTCGATGCATCTACTCCACCGATTCCGAACGTTAACTGGACGATCGGATCGATGGGATATCTTGTTAACATTGCGACGATCTGGGGAGATGTGATGGAGAATATCTATCGCACGTCACATCGCCCAACGCCGCTCACTTCCAATTCCTCCTTCATGACATTCTACGACAATACCACACACCGTTTACGGGAATGGAAAGATTCATTGCCATCGAGCTATCAATTTTCGGCAGAGAATCTTGATAAAGCAGCCGATACTGGCAAGTTCGGGACATATATGACGATGCACTCACTCCATCACACTACAGCAATGAAGCTCAATCGATACCTTCAAAAGTCCACGACGACTAACGCTCAAGTTAATCACCACGTATCTATGGCGAAGCACCATGCGGAGGAACTTCTATTGGTCATGGACACACTTGCAGCTCGACAGTCATCGATCGCATCACCAAGCCAGACAACAAGCGCACCAACGAAGGTCTCCGCTCCATTCATTGGATATTCAATTGTTTCGGCTGTTGATATTCTTTCGGCAAAGTTCAGAGTAACTTCAATACCCTCTCGGCTTGCATCATTTAGTGGGGCACAATCTGTTCTAGCCGAGCTTGCACTCTTCTGGCAATGTGCAAAGAATCAACAAGCTCTTGTTTCACAGCGAGTTGGAGACTTGGCTGAGCGTACCACTGGGAAGGAGGTGGGAGGTGCAGGGGCTATTGGCTTCCATGTGGGGAACATGGGTGCCTTCAGAGAGACTGTAGATGGTTTTGTTGAGATGAGGGAGTCTATTGAGAAGACTTTCTCCAGAGATTACGACTTATTTTACGCATGAATCATGATGGAGGGTATTTTTTATGGGATTTGATACCATTTCAGCGCGGAGTTAAGAATGGGGATATGTACCATCACCAGCATGCATAATCTAAGATACCAAAGTAACAATAAAATCATAATATCATCAACCCGTGCGATCCGATTCTTCCTTTGTTGATCACTAACTAGCAATGCAACTCTGACAATTTCAACCTCCTTCTTCCGTCCACTACGCTCAGCGATCCTAATATTTGAGCCCCTCTTCCCACAAGATAGGCGGCACGACATTGAATCAATTCTATTGGTTCTGCGTACGATTGAAACCTAGAGATTAGCGTGACACGTAATCTCTTCGTTCATAAGCCCCCAAATACCGCCACTAACTTCTGTTTCGGCATCTGACCAATTTATACGCTAGATATGCCGCCGCCGTCAATTCCAGAGATTTGCATCTACTAAAATCGCCCCAGACTTAGGGCATTCATCCACTATCTCGGGGAGTCTTACCACCTTGGTAACTGGTGTATACGAACGGCGGAGAAACTACACAGCCCTTCGCAATGTTCGCCATAAATGCTCCTAGTGAATCACTTAACTACTTTGACTTTCGCTGGAACTATACCGATAATGGCAGATACCGAGCATCTAAATTTGCCTGAGTATGAACCAGGACTGATTCAGAATTGGCGTCGGGCAGTATCAATTAGGGGTTGAGTTGTGATCCGAGGGTTTGGGAGCCTCGGGCGCCAAGTGAAATGCATCAAGGCTACAATGAGCGAGAGTATTGCTTCCCCAGAAGGTACTAATGCCGACGCACATCTCCATCGGCAACTATGCCTAAGGAGGTATGTCCGGACGAGATCACTCGACGTCGTACATCCTGAATCAGGAGAAGCGAAATCATGTGACTGTCTGAATAAGGGGCTTTAACGAGTTTAGCCTGAGGCCTTTACGCATTGCTGCCACTAAAACATTTTGGGATTCTGCCGATACTGCGCGCTTTCAGGATTCAAATTCACCTCATCCTGCACCTCTAATGAAGAGGATATAGTCTCAATAAACAGCGAGGCCACTCAGAGCAAAGCAATGTAACCACTTTATTGTAATTATGGCCTTTCCATCGAAGCCATTGACCCAGCTCCTCGGTTCAAAGGGTATGTTCCGCCTGCTGTGTACCTCTATCCACCTCCGTCCTACCAAACTTGAAAGCACAATCATCTACAAATCCGGCCAGACGAGCATAAAAAGCTAACTTGCAACCAAAAGGTCCCGTTCACGCACTCACCTATTCCTCCTCCCCATCAACCTACATCCTAACCGGCTCCTCGGACCGGTCAATCCGCCTGTACAACCCCTCCCGTCCCCCACCACCACCAGCCACCAACCCTCTCGCTCCACCAAAAGCCACCCAACTAATCCAAACCTACTCTGCGCACGGCTACGAAGTCCTCGACCTAACCGTCGCATCCGACAACGCAACCTTTGCCTCCGTAGGAGGTGACCGCAGCGTCTTCCTCTGGGACGTCAGCACCGCGCAGACCATCCGTCGCTTCGGCGGTAATCATGGACATAATTCGCGGATCAACGCGGTGACGTTTGCTGGTGCGCAGGATAGCGTATTGGTGAGTGGGAGTTTTGATGCAAGTGTCAGGATTTGGGATGTTAAGAGTCAGAATATGAAACCGATTATGGTGTTAGAGGAAGCGAGGGATTCCGTGAGTTGTGTGTTGGCGGGAAGGGAGGGACAAAAGGGGGGGGGATATGAGATTTTGACAGGGAGTGTGGATGGGAGGGTTAGGTGTTATGATTTGAGGATGGGGAGGTTGGAGGTCGATGTTATTGGGACGAGTGTTACGAGTTTACAGAGGACTTATGATGGGAAGGGGGTTTTAGTGGGTGGGCTGGATAGTAGTGTGAGGCTGATGGATAGGGATGGTGGGGGTCTGTTGAAGTTGTATAAAGGAGAGGGGTGGAAGAACGAGGAATTCAGGCTTAGAAGCACATTTGGAGGAATGGACCGATGGGTGCTCTGTGGAAATGAGGAGTTAAAGGACGAGGATGGAGAAGTGGTGGTTTGGGATACGATGACTGGGAAAATCGCCGAGAGGTTACGAATCAATAGCCCGAAAGTCGAAGGAAAGAAGAAGATCGGGCGCGACGGAAAGGAGAAAGAAAGGAAGAATGTGATCAGCTGTATCGCATGGAAGGAGAACGGAAAAGGAGATCAGTGGTGTTGTGCCGGTACGGATGGAATAGTCACCGTATTCGGCCCTTCGTCTTGATGATGGCTGGTCCGAAGCACATGCAAACATCTAAAACGGAAAGGGGGACTTTTCGTCTAGGCTTTCCTACTTCTCCGTCCGTCGGGCCGATTAGCAAATTTCAGGATCCTGGTATCTCTTCCGGATCTTGAATCGATGGCATATCGGCTCAGCTTCACAGAAATGGCAGGACATTAGGCCATCGGCACCAAATGATTCAGATTGACGGCCGATCATAAACTATCGGCTAGATAGACATAATGATGGGACTTGCAAGCGCCATTTATGCGCGCTGATTTCCAATCCATCTATCTTAGATCAGGGAACTTCGCATACCGAGGATGCCTATGAGATACGACCCGATTGAGTCGGTATTTGCCTTACTCAACAGGCTTGGAAGCTGACCTTAGAATAATACATGACTGGTGACGAATTCACTTTATTCGTTGACGGAAAGAATACGATTAAAAGGTTTTCATGTGTCTCAACTTTGGCTTAATTTGATCGCATTGTCTAACAAGCTTTTTCTTCTAAAGCATCAAAGATTCTACATTATGCAGTGATATCAATCATTACCCATTCTAGACGAGTCAACCGTCTTCTAAAGCATCCTAAACTCCCCTTCCCAAGCCCCCATATCTACAGCACCCAGGCCATCAATCCCACCAACGCCGCACCCGACATCGCGCAGTAGCTCATCGCAGATCGAGCCGCAGACCCAGTAAAAGCTAATGGTGCAGTGGTAGAAGCATTTTGTTGCACAAGTGGTGTAGAGGAAGCTACTACAGAGGAGAAAGTTGTGATCGAGGCTTGGGTTGTGATAGCGCTAGCAACGGTCTCGGTGGTCTGAACTTGTGAGATGACGGTTGTGGAGGGTGAGGAGCTTTGGGTTTCGGTGCTGAGGATTATGTTGAGTGATGTCTGTTGAACTAGTCAGCTTATGGATCATTGGGGAATAGGCGGGAAACGCACAAAGCTGGAAAGAGAAGATTCTGAGACGTAGCTCTGGGTATAGCTCTGGGTATAGATTTGTGTTGTCTTGGTGTTTTCATATGTTTTTGACTCCTTGGTCTTGGTGTGGGTATAATTCTTCCCACTGCCATTATCCTTGGTGATGTGGGTTTCCTTGCTGTTCCATACTTCCCATGTCTTTGAGGCCTTGGTCTCGTATGTTTTGGATTGGGTGATGGTGTCGCAAGTTGAAGTCTCTTTTGAGCCCTTTGATCCCGAGTCTTTTGTTACTGAAGCGCTGCTAGAACTGTATGAACCCGAGTCTGAGCCTTTGGAACCGGAGTTGGAACTTCCAGACGAGCCTGAATCCCAGGAATTTCCGCTTGATGAACCTGAGCTGCCAGATGATCCATAGCTCGAGTCCCCTGACGAAGATCCATAGCTGCCAGATGAAGATCCAGAGCTGCCAGATGATCCATAACTCGAGTCCCCTGACGAAGATCTCGAGCTACCAGATGATCCATAGTTACCAGAGGATCCAGACGAGGATGACGAGTCGTAGGAGGATGATGGCGAGGAATCACCTGAGCTACTTCCTCCTGGCGCGGCTCCCGCCGAGGCGAGGAGCACAGCTAGTGTGATATAAATGGTATTACGCATATTTGCAGTGTTGTGGTGGTTCGGTGAAAGGTTATGGGAGAAATAGATTAAGACGTTGTGGGTATATATTGAAAGAGTGAAAGGTGTTAGCCAGTAGAAAGAATGAATACTAGGCAACGGACGAGAGTGGAAAGTCTGCAAGAATGACGTTAAAGAGGGAGAATCTAGATTTGGCGTCAAGACTTATATGTCATCTGCGCAGACCGAATCACTTAAAACCGATCGAGTCGCAGCAGGTAAATCTCATCTCCGGGAGGATACGCCAAACATCTCTATTGGGTGGGTCTTGAGACGGACTTCTCAAAGAGTCGAGGCGCAGTCGCCTCAGATGTGATACAGGAGACCAGCTCTTCCTCGCCTGCCGGTCGAGGAGCCGCACCTAGGTGGCTTCGGGGAGGGCCGTGGCTTGTAATTGGCTTCAGACGAATGCAAAAAATAGATGGTAGTGATTAAGCTTGTTGGAATTCTTCATGCGTTTCGAGAAGATGGATAAGATAACAGATGCTTGAAGTGGCTGTGCTTATGCTCTGTGTCCTAGAATAGAGGACTTTCTGTAGTTGAGATGCTCCTTAACATTCACTGCTCAAGAACAGGGCAACAATGGAATTTCAGCAACGAGGACTCTTGAAATCTGGTTATACAAAGAGATTCTTTCCTACTCAAAACTATTTGAAATGAGCAGTTATCAATCATCGTCCTGTGTTTAGGTTTGCGGGGACGGTAGATTTCGTCTTGTTGCTTGAATGATCGCTCAGATCAAACGCGTCAAGCTTCAGAATTTCACCCTCGAAACACTCAGGGGTAGAATATCAAATCAACGGGAAAGAATAAGGAGATTAAGGATCCATTGATAATGTGATTGAACATGTCGTGATTTGATGTTTTCTTCTGCTGGATGGTGAGAAGAAAAGGTAGAGGATGTGATACAGGATGAAGTTTAGGGCTCGTGCTTGAGAATATATCCACGTGACTCGCCTGAGAATCATGACGACGGGAGGATATTTCGGGGCAACAGTCATGTTTCACATATTTTCGAAGCGAGGGAAGTTCCGACAACAACTCATGAGGTGATGTAGTGAGCACTTTGCAATACTGATATTACGATGATAAGGTGGTTCCCAATATCGGATCTCTGCAGCCTTTCCTTTCCCTCGCGCAGCACTCCCATGTTCAGCCTCCTCATTCTTGTTTTATTCGTCCTCTACTTTTTCAGACAAACCGCCTCAAGATTGTTTCCATCTGGGTCTATAACAAATGCCGAGTAGTAAGGCTGTCGGCTCATCTCGGATCGAATACCTGGAGGACCATTGTCTTTCGCACCCGCTTCTATGGCCAGCTTGAAGAATTGATCAACTAATTTATTATCTTTTTTGATCAGATATGTGGGACGTTGGTCAGGCGTAAATCATTCATACCTGGCGCATCAATCGCAATATGCGTTCCAACAGATGTCTTTCCTTCTGGCAGCGCTTTCAGCCATAAGTATGGATAGTCACTGCCGTATCCAATATACGAATCGTTGACAACCAGCATTTCTGTATATCTGATAGGCTTGAGTACCTTGCCATAGAACGTCCTCATGGCCTGCATCCTCGCGCTGGAGACCATCACGAACACGTGATTGATAGTCATGATGAGGAAGATTGGCGGCAAATTGAAGAGAAATTTTTAAGGCTGAATTTGGATGGAGAGGAAGAATGATCACTTCCGAGCCCAAGAGAAATTTAAATCATTTTATATCATTAGAAATATATGCCCGGACTTCCAGTGTATCACGAGAAATGAGCATCCATGCCTGTCTTGGCGGTGAGTAAGCCGTACTCGGAGTTCCGGGTATTATGATCTTCTCTTCTACTACATCTCTGCAACTGTGGCGCCCGAAAGCAATCTCAATTGTTTGATATTCAGAGCAATATGGATCTTCGGTGTGAGAAATGCAGTACCAAGTTCACACAAAGTATGATTCCAGTGTAGTCCTGCGTGCGGGATCCTAATTTAACCCTTCACAGAGTCTTCTCTTATTCGACATTCGAAAAAGTGCATGCAACCTCGACCTCCGACCATTCGACAGAAATCATGCAGTGAATGTTCGGCTTCTAAGACAAGATGTGACTTGAAGCGGCCCATTTGCTCCAGATGCAGGTTGAGGAACGCCACGTGCCAGTATGTTGGATCCAGCGAGCACAACGGTTCCGAGGACGGATCTGAAACAAATCGCTCCTATCAAATTGAGGAATCCGAAAGCATCGGATATTCGGGTGCGCAATCGAACGTGGGGCTCCAAGATCGGCCTTCTTCGGTAAAAGACACTTTCCAGTTTAGCCCTCCCACCACTATGAGCCCCGGTCTATCAACCCTTTTCGATCAGACCCATGACTCCTTGGACAGGGCACTAGATTCATCCCTTGGTCTCTTCAGTGATCTCGGTTGCGATAGCTCGTTGGATATCATTATGGGCTCTGGTAGTGCTCATAATTCTTTGTCTGCGTTGCCAGCACCAACACCTGCAACGACTCCCCTTCTGGCCCATCACAGCATGGAATTAATCCTTCGTATACTCCGAACATGGCCCAGAATGATAGCTAAGGGTATCCAACTACCGCCAATCATACATTCGACGCAAGCTCCAGACACACTCAAGGTTCCCCTTCTTTCCAACTGTTTCACCGTCATCAATATGTGGTATGGACAATGTCCTGGAGCGACTGATATGGTACAAGCCACCGTGAAGAAAGAGATGCAACATATCATCGATACAGTATGCATTCAAATCGCTCTTGGCTTTGGAGCTAATGGTAGTAGTACCAAACGTTCAACGAAACTGACCTCCTCGGAGCTTTGCAAGCGCTAGCCATGTATCTGCTAATGTTACTCTTTCCTTCCAACGATCAAACATCCTTGCCACTACTAGACGAGGGCATGTTCAAACAAGTCAAGCAGATCGTTTTCCATGTCGCGAGTAGCGGCTTGATACTTCAAGAAGAGACCGATCACGCTCGGCCCTCTTGGGAATCTTGGATCCATATCACCGCCAAACGACGAGCAGTGCTAACTCTATACCTTATCCATTGGTCTTACAGCGTCTATCACTGTCTACCATCATTTGACTGCAAAGACTTGGGATTCATACCCGCTTCGTCAGCGAAATATCTGTGGCAAGCAACCGAGAGGAACAAATGGGAGTCATTGTATAATCGATGGCTGGCACAATGGGATGGGGCTGATTATTATCAATGGGAAATGGCTGAGATTCAGCCAGGAATGCGAATTGATTCTAGAGCTGAGATGTGGTTGGAGGATGCCGATGAGTTTGGAATGTTGTTTATGTCGATAGGTAAGCGGAATCTCTATTTGGTTCGTTGGTTGCTGACTGGTCCAGTCAATGCTGTCGAGCGTGAGCCTGAATTTGAGATCATTCACCTATGATCGAGCATACGGGTTATTTGCAAACTCACTTACGAGACCGCGCGAGGAAAGGTTTCGTTGGCGGCCTAAGAGGCCATCCAATATTTACAGAAGATCCCAAAGTCTTACTTTTTCAATTACAACGGTAGCCCGAACTTCATGCGTAATTTACTCCATCACACCGTCGACCCAATCTCACCAACCCTAATATTGGAAAATGTCACATACGGACTCGCCCCTACAGCCTCAAGCTCGGACGGGTATCTCGGACAACGCCCCCTCATCACTCCCAAGGTATCTGACTGCGTTGCCGACGCATTGAAAGGATATTCACCATCCAGCCATATCATCTCACTATATTTATCATGCCAAGCCATCATCACGAGCACCATGCCACCTTGCAGAGCTTCGGTCATTGATGCCATGCCTCCATGCGAAGCAAACGTGTCTGCGTCGTTGAATGCGGTTTTCTGAGCATTGCAAAAGGAGGTCGTGAGGGAATCCCCCGAAACGTTCGGGATAGCGGAGACGGGACTGGGGATCGTGATACCGGATTGGATGTAGAAACGTTTAATTTCGGCAAGGTTCCCGGTCGACGTCCCGTTATCGGTAACAAATTGAGTTACGACGGTGAAAGGACTATTGGTATCCAAAGTCATACCGGGACCGTAGAAAGTGGTGTTCCCCATGCGATAGGGGTTGAAATCGCATCCGTTGATATCACATTGAGGAATAAGCTCATGGTTTCCTAAGCAAGCATCGCCCAAGCAAAGGACTTGACTAGATGTTGCGCACGGCATGGCGCGAAATGTGGTGGACATGCCGTTTGCCACCCAGACATCCATTTCAGCGCAGCAGGAGCCGTGGTATCCGAGCCCAGCGTCGGCGTAGTCGTATTGGTTGGTTCCTTCAAACTGAGTCCAGCCATCACAATTGGCCTGTCAAGGGGATTAGCATGCGAGATGTAAGAGATAGGAGCGAAAAGTACTGTGCCGTCGATGAATTTGTTGTATTGAGAACACTGCGCATCACAATATCCAGTTCCATACTTTGCTCCAGCTTTATTGGCTGGGAATCTTGCTACGCCACCGTCTGCGTCCATAGATACAAAATATAGCGCTCCATTATACCCACAACCCAGTGTAGACGTATCGACTTCGAAGCTGAATTCCTTGTTCAGTAAGTCGAACAGTTGATAGTGAGTCTCATCAGCCATCATGAAAACACGTGAGCCGACGTTTGGTGCAGACAGCTCGAGCCTTTTATGTATTAGAGCAGTGTGGAAAGTCTCTGAGGATGACAAACCTGAGAGCATTTTCATCTTGCGGTACAATGCCAAATGTAGAGTATTCAGCTCCATCAACCATACAGTTATTCGCACAAGTCGGGTCATCTGGACAAAGAGTAAAGTTCCAGGTATTTATTTCGTAGCAATTGTTATCGTTGACATCATGAACCCATCGCCAATTAGCGTCTAATGTCAAACTCCCATTTTGTGTGATGCAGACATTATATCCGTCACAGGATTGCCACTTCAGGGAGGGGTGGACTTCGGGGGTATATGTGCCGACATGTTGAGCTCTAACCGCAGTGGCCAGAAATAGAACAATGAGAAAGTACATGATGTTATTCTGAAGTGATAAATGAATGGAGGTTCTTACTGGAAGTAGGCATGAATTAATACTTCCCCTGGCGATTTGAAGGGGAAATCATATTAGATGGACTGGAATTCATCAATTTCAGCCTCAAATATGCCTCGCCGCACCTATGCATTGATACGATGGCAGATGATAATGGGCAAAGATGCGGTTTTGAGCCTTTAAAGAACAGTACGACGACTGTGAGGTCAGGCGACGAACATATGTCTTACTTGAGCAAATCCCGATGCATCTCGGCGGTCAAACATTATCCTAATATAGGCCGAGTATGTATCTGATATACCGTCTGAATAGAGACGAATGAAACTTGAATTCTGGGATGCGGCGGGTAAAATGGCCGGACTTTAGGCTCGTATCAACCGATCACGAAGTGATTGTGTTGCCGGCAGAAGTGAAATTTGTGGGGTACTGGGGTAGAAAAAATCCACCTGCCTCTTTGGCAATATATCAGATGTGATGAAACAAAGATTTCATTCAAACGCCAGCGCTTCTAGTAATACAGGTAAAACATCTGCTCAAACCTAGTCTGGGTGATCAGACGGGCTGTCGGTCTCCATTCCCAAGCCGACGTCTGTTCTCGTCTAATCAATATAAGATATTATCATGTTCATGTCCTTCTACACTTCACACCTCATCTGTAGCAGTCGCTTCATACCCACTAACCTCTCCCTTCACATACGGCGGCCTGTAGTCAATCAGCACGAGTCTTCCAGAATATCCTCTCATCGAACAAACCCACCTACCTAACCAGATTCTTCGCTGTCACAATCCCTGCAGCTCCAAGGGCACATACCCCTAAGAGATTACTCCAGCTCGTCTCCCCAATACCTCTTTGACCAACTGCCAACGCAATTAAATCATATACTAAGCACCCTCCAAAAATCCAATCACTAGTACTAGCCAACACACCAAATCCAACTCCCGTCAACACTTTGATAAGTGTCGAAGGGCCTTGATGGTCGAAGAATGCTACGGAGCCGTTGTGAAGGAAATCCAAGACGCCGATACCAGCGAATGTCTTAGAGACGATGTGGGTGAGGACTGAAGAGGTGGAGCGTGTGTTCATGGGAGGGAGACGGGCGAATATATAGTAGAGCTGGGTTAAGGAGTTGATGAGAACGAAGATATTGGATGTTTTGAGTGCTGATGCGTTCCAAAATATCATCCATGCTGCATCCCGTTAGCACGCATCAGCCCATACCTAAAGGAAAGACTCACTAGCAATACACAAATTCCCCACAGCATAATAAGGCACGAAATCAACCATCTGTTCTACTTCCTGCCTCTCCTTCTCGTTCTTCTTAGGATCTAATTTATAAAGGCGGTATAACCATGCAAGTTGAAACAACTGTTGAGGAAAGAAGAACCCAGCAATAAAATATGGTTGAGCAGACCAGAAAGATAGGTTCGCATCGTGAATATCTTTCATATTGGGGGAGGAGAGCATGCCATATTGTTGGGCTGCGAAGTCGATGAGGAAGGAGACTGGTGCTACCCAGCGGGCGGTGGAGTGTGTCATGCCCATTTTAAAGATGACTGATAGTTCCAAAGATTTATTCTGCGTCTGAGAGATATTTGAAAAATCCTGGAGGTGATATGCGGGCGATACGTTGCGAGGCTGGACTCATGATGTCAACACTTCAGCCGTGCTCTAAGAAAGTCTCGGCCTTGTCGGACATCGCAGGAACAAATACTCCGATTTCTGAAGCTCATGTCTAGTTCGTTTCGTGCTTTTCTGTTATTATTCACATTTGATTCTTACAAAATAGTTCGGAGTCGGACAACTTCTCGTTGATTAGAAGTCGAGGAACTACCATCCTATCACGTGTTAACGACTCGCTCCCTGGCTCCAGGATCTATCTTGCAGTGAGAAATGAGGTTAAGATATACATCCGTGAGCTCTATGATTAAGTTAAGAAGAGAAATAGTGTCTTTTTCCAAGGTAAGAGTTGTGGCTAGTAGACCACGTGATGTGGAACTTTTTGTTCCCTTAGACAAAAAGTTCCGGCTCCTGAACGCGAGGCGAATGATCTTCAATAAATCCTTACTCAAAAGACTCGTACCTGATTTCTGGTATGGCACGCCCGGGAATATATCCGATCATCAATGGTGAATATTACAGAGGTATACGTGGAGTGTGATTTGACAGACTAAATAGAATATGTGGGAAGAAATCCCTACCAGTTCTGGGGAGATTATGCTGTTGCGGATCAAAGGGAAGAATAGGATGGTAGAGGCGCTCTCACTGTCATTTACGAAAGTGATTTTCCGGCTCGGAATCGAACGACCGAACGCGGAGGTCAGCGGAGAATGTATTTCCAGGTTTATGGACAGCTGCTGTTGAAGTTATAAGGAATCGGAATCGAAGGGCATCGGTAAGTCGTCCACCCCCGCAATTGGAAAAGCAGCGCACTAATATTCTCTCTCAAAATAACTAGAGTCCAGCATTGGTAGCAAAATCACCGCCCCTCTACAGCACTTGCCTCGTTTTCACGAGTACCAAAAGCGGAATCTGGTCTATTCAAAAAGACCAAACTGCTGTTCCCGACCATGGGCGGCAATGGGAGGCTGATTGTTGAGAAAGAGAGGGACTTGTCCGTGGAAGGAAAAGAATTCTTCGCTGTTCTCGATTTCTTAGGAATCAAGTATGTTCCTACCTACCTCCTCATGCCAGCGATGTCTGCTAATATGGGGAAGAGCTCAGCATCAGGCTTCAGCTCCGGAATCGGCATCATGGTGCGCGACCTCGTAGGTAAAGAATGAACTATCCCCTCCAACGGCACGGACAATGAGCTTAAAGGCCCCTCAACTAAAATGATCATATCTTCAAGCGACGTGTTCGTGCTCAATAGTTTGAACACTGATCCAAACGGCCATGTGTATTTCGAGTATCATGTACTCGACGTTGAGAGGTCAGACGGCCGATAACCATCCTATTACTGCTGAGGTACCGAAGACCAACGCTAGGTTTGCCTTGCAGCCGGTGCATTATGCAAGGGCGACTGCGTCGAATTTGATGTTGATCAGAAATACGAGGTCTTTACCTCTTCCAAACCCTACTGTTCACGCCATCAAGCCGTTTGTGAATAATACCAAGCCAGCTACACACAATGTCAAGCCGACTATGAATGGGATAGCGACAATGGCGACGAAGGTATTCAATGGAAGGAATAAAGATGTTCAACATGCACAGGCTGTACGTGCGACAGTCAAACCTTTTGTTGTAGGAGCTAGAGAAGGCGATACAATCGGTGATGGTGAGTAAAATTCCGGACCCGACGTTGGTCAATGCGGAGAAGATGCTAGATGCGTCAGCGATGAGTGCTGAGAGGCTAATTTTGAATGTGCGGAATGGGGTGAAGGCTTGAAGGGGTTTTGCAATAGACTATAAAATGGTTGTGGTATGGTATTCTTTAGTGTTGGTGTATGTATCGCTTCATTTTCTGCTTTCATTCTTGGGTAGAAGATTGGGCCAATGCCCAAGAAATTCACTTGTTCAAGTTGAACATCTGCCATCTTTTTCGAACTTCAAGTCTCCAATCTCTTCCTCCTTGGCCCACATGACGAAATTGAATGACCTATCTACCCCTTTCATAAGCGAGTCAAGGCATCGCAGCTATCAACTTCACGTCAACAGAACCCACTTGATATCACCTTGCTCATGCGACCGGCTGGTCATCTCACCCTGGTAGCAGCAGAAGCCCGTCATAGCTAGGAAAGAGCAGTGAAAGACGTCAGCCTCGCGACCAGCCTTGCTAGCGTGTGACCTCATATCTATTGCCACCTCCCTCACAGGGTCAGGCTGAATAACATCGAAAGCGGAAGCGGACTCGATGCATTTCCTTCTAGAAACTTTAATCTGGAACTCCCCACAAAATATCATGATGTGTTCACGCCAGATCTTGAAGTGATGGAGGTGGATCTTTCGATGCAAGTCGGATCGCCTGACCTCGATTGCACACTTGAACTGGTGATGAACTTTTAAAGATGAATTGAACACTGCTGGGATGGTTAAACTGCCGATCGGTAACAGACACATATTCAGGAGGCTTTCCTCCGGCAGCTTCCGCCTCCCGTCATTCCGTCAGCTGTTGATCTGAGCCGCATCGCGATGAGATCTTGATAATGAAATAGTGGGGTAGTATTTCAAAGAAGACGATCAATTGCTTCGCGGATATCTCCTCCGTATGTGCTCTCATAGGTTGATGCAGTCATGAATGCCTGTATGGAGGCGAGGGAAAAGACTGAATTGGGAGCCCCGGTTGTGCATCGCATAGATCATCGTAGAGGGGTATACTTTCAAAGAAGACGACCAATGGGTTTGCGGACGTCTGCTCCGTACGTATAGGAACTGTGCTCATAGGATGATGCTGTCATGAATGCTTCGATGAAAGGCGATGGAGGAGACCGGAGGTAAGATCCGATTGCGCATTGCATGGATTACCGCGAGAGGGTTGCAATAGCGAAATTCTGCGAGGAACATGGCCCCAGTCAAGAAATTCTCTTCGATCTCATTTCTCATCGCTGCTCGTGGCCGCATTCATATCAATCTGCGCTCTGAAGACACCTCTTCACCCCTTCCTCAACATTCGATGGACGCTCATTTTGGGCCAGATCATGTCGTTCTCAAAGACCCAACGTCAGAAATGCAGTCTTGACGTCCTCTCGTCGCTCATGACGCGCCGGCGACGTCAAATTTCGGCTGCTGTGCCAGCGGGCTGAGGGTCCACCTCCCCGCTGTCAGATCAAACCTACACCCGATCTCGTGGTATTCCCGAACCCTAACCCCTAACCCTACATCATCTCACCCTCTAACATTCTCTACTCTGTATGTAATGCAGGACATCTCATCAGGTAGAAACCTATTGCATCCGCCTCTATCCTTGTGGCGTTCATCCTACTATCCATTGGTTCGCTTGCCACTAGCATCATGCACAAAGGGTTCTCAACCGCGCATGATGTCAAACGGGCCTTGGCATACGTTCCCTGCTTTCATTGGGGAATTTGAGGTTCCTCGCTCGAGTAGGGAAACGTCGTCATACCACTATGATATCTAATTTGAGTTTTGACTGTCGTTCACATAGTTGGAGCCCATTGTTTCTCTAGAGCCTGATCGCGACTAGAATTTTCTCCCGCGGTTATGAGATACTCGAGTCGGAACCTAGCATAGTGCATGCACAGTCGGGACGGGAGGGCCAGATGACGATGAGGTCTGTGAAGTGAGCCCACAAATGGGACGAGGATGAATACGACATCCAACGTCGTATCGAAGAGTCTGGGGTCAGAAATGAATCCTTGTCAAATCCCCAAGCAGCATTGTAGATCTCTCCACTTCGAGTCAACTTGGCTTTGCGGACCCCGGTATCGAAATTAATCCTGATTGATTGGATTCCGAAATTCTGCCTCATTTATTGTTGATCCTCCACATTCTGGTCAAACATGAAGATGTTTTTGATATCATGTTCTCGCCAGGGCCAGCGCAACAATACCAGTCAACCTCGATGTACTAGTATACAATGCGGAAAGATGATAACCCGGGACAAGTTGGAATATGTGAGTCAAGGAACTTTACGTCCAAAGTTCAACTACTGCGTATTGTCGAGACGAAGACGGCGTAAACTTAAAAGACCCTCGAAAGTAAAGTCGATATGGTAGAATCCCATCATCTCACCACTGTCTTCTCCTTTTGCCCCCACTTCTTCATGTACAATCCCTCCCTAGAACAAGCAAGTCTCTTGTTTCAAAAACTTTGATTTGTTGGAAGCGTTCTTAGCATTCAGGTCTCCGCCACTTAGAATGACATCGCTTATGACGCCGCCGCATGTCATGATCAGCAGGATCTTAACCTCCTTCATCATAACGCACTATTTGCTGAATTGTTGGATCCCTGAATTATCCGCGAGCAATGACGATGCCATTGGTTGATGGTGACGTTAGCAAACATGGCGACTGAAATCGCGAGGCTAAAAAGAAGATCATCTTTACGGGATATAGAAGTGGTGGACTAGGGTATAGTAGGGGTCTTGATAAGTCGGTTTTTAGTGTGAGGCGGAAAGAGTGAGGTGAGTATATAGGACCCTGAATCCGTGATTTGGATCTGTATCACTCAGACCAGACGTTCCAGCCGTACTAGTATTTTCCACTTCCTTCAAAAGATATTTCTTACATCACGCATCGAGTCGATTTGAAATCCTCATACCTTTCACAATGTCTTCCTCGAACTATTCAAGAGCGAATAACATCTCCACCTCCTCTCCACAATACTACAGCGAGATAGAGTCGCCAGTTGATATCGTTTCATACTCGAGGACCATGCATCAACACACGAAGGAACAGATGGAGGCAGCTTCAAGATCTTTGCGGAGAAGAAGCCCCAATCCCCAAGGCACAAATGCCCATGGTACATTGGACAATGGTGGTGGAAGTGTTGCAAGCATCGAGAGCACTGGCTCATCGTAGGCTGTGGTGAGGGAGGAGAGATTCGCATAGGAAGGCAACATATTTTGTTGATGATGGCATGTGGTGGATGCTGGTGTCCATGACGACAACATCGGAACGGCGCAGTATGCCGTTGAAGATACGAGACTGCTCGATCAATCATCATGACTTTGTATATACACATATGGGAAGGCGTTATGGGCTTTGGGTCATGGCTTAGCGATCATGAGCGTTGGTGACGCCTTGCAATGTTGGTTGTGTTTGGCTCGTTGGTCGTCGAGTAGTTCTTTAATAGGTTACTTCGACCTCGCTGATTTACTGCGAACAATCGCTTTGTGGCTTTTATCTGGTTACGATTAGTGATTTATCAACTGCGCAACGTTGTGTTATGTTCTGAACGATCTTACTTAACTGTTCCTAACTGTTCTTACTTGCTCCTAGCTTTCCTAATAATTTCCACCTGTGATTTTTACTGGGAATATTGTTAAGCTCTCCCAATAGACAATGTCACCCGATCATTGCTCATTGTACGTTGTTTTTCACTGCCTAGGTAGCGCTAAGATATTAATCACTATGATTTAGCGATGATTCGCTGGGGAGTGCCGAATTTAGTACATGGTTTTTAGCGATATCGTCCACTGTAGATATTAAAATATCCAAGATTTGACGGGCCGCGACACTTAGAGATGATGACACGCAGATTCACTTTGATAATTGCCTAGGTTTGTGCTTGGTCTCCCTTGATTATCTCATATATTGTTCATAATCTTGACATTTAAATTATATCATTAAGCCCAAGACATTATTTCTTCCGGCCTGAACTCTTCCAAAGATTTCCTTTTCCAATGAGCGACTTGAAGATAAAATCCTGATTATTTCATTTCTTCCCACGGGAGAGTTATCGGTTTCTTAGACTCTATATCATCACGGTAAGGCCAGGAACACGTCCAGCAATTTGGGAAAGATAGGAGTCCCCAGCCCCGTCACTGGATCCCATCCACTGACAGCATTGAAGCCGTTAGTACCACAGCCTGGATTATCACCTGTTGTGATCTGTTTCTTGTTAATATCTATTTGTTCCATCACTAAGAGGGTCTTACGTCTGTAAATGCGCCTGGGTTGGCATACAGGGTCGGATTCAAGAATCCGACTGTCCCTTTGCCTGCTGCTAGTCTTTGTTCATTTACTGGGAAGTCTCATCAGCGTATTCTCCATCATATGGTGTCCAAGAAACATACTCAAAGTAATAATGCTAGCAAAAATTGGCGCACTCGCACTCGTGCCTGACACAAAATCCGGTTCCCCTTGCACATACAACAGAATATTTAGTCCTATAGCCGCCACATCTGGATATCCACGTCCTGATTTATTGTACACCGGTGTTCCATACCCGGTTGTGGTATATGGAGGAGGTGTGTTCTCGAAATACGTGCGGAGGGTGGCTTCTTGCCAGTCGGGTGTGGGCCAGTAGTTGCTGAATCCGCCGCCGGAGTAGTAGTCTTCGTCGGGGACGCCTACTGCGGTTTCCGATTTGTCATCGCTGTTGAACTGGAGAATTAGCTTTGGCGTAAAAAGGGAGAGGGGGTTATTCACTTGTGTAGCTCCAACTGAGGTCACGTATGGACACGAGGCGGGAAAGCTGGGAGAGAAAGCCCCGCTAATGCTATAGTTCGTGGTGCCTGCTGGTGTGATACATTGGCCACGGTTACTGACACCGCTGTCACCTGATGCATAAATAACAGAGACACCTTGGAGACCGAGCTTCATATACTCTTGACATTGTCTGTTTTCGTAGAAGTACGAAAAGGCATTTTCACCGAGGCCGTAGGAGACAGAGATCACGTTTGTGGGCGTGTATGCTCCGCACATTTCTGTTTCGCCGTAGGTACCATTTGGGAGATAAGGTTCGTTGCTTGGGCTTGGTCCTGTGTCTGGGTAGTGGGGATCCAAGGTGGGGTCGTCTCCTCCTTCGAATGTGCAGTATGACTAGGGGAATTAGTAGAGGACGGTTTTAACACGAAGGGATAATTTACAGCATCGAGAGCATCAAGGAAGGTATCCCCAAAGCCACTGGTTGATTCAACCTCTTTCAAATCATCGACCTGATACAAGACTGCAGCTTGTGGATGGATCAATGGGAATATAAGCGACATATCGAGGAGGGATTCAATTCCGATGTAGTCTTCATACGGTGCAACACCCCCATCAATCCCGTTAAGTGTGGGGTGAGTCCCGTTCGGTACGTAAGGTGCGAGATTTGCGAATGTGAGGTCTAGATCATTTTGATTGTAGAAATCACCGTCCTCGAAGATACCGATTTCATTCCCAGGCTGGGAGGAGTTTCCCAATGGAATCCCGTACAACGCTGCGCATGTTAGTTTGACTCTCTAGATTCAGGATGGGGGCTTACTTCTGAGGCACTCCGGCGTAACAGCAACATGACAGGCGATTTCCGTCAGAGCATGAGGATTTAGATTGGCTGGGGTCACAACGACGGGCAATGATCCTGATGATTTACCCGTGGCAGTGGCTCGCTTCTCGTTTGTCGTTGTAGAACGCTTCTCTTTTGCTGCTGTAGCACGCTTTCTCTTCATCTCCTTGGTCTCGACCACAGCCATGGAAACAGTGGGAGTGATGAAATCGATATGACCCCGAACAGACTCAGGGATATGATATTCGTCACAACCAAGATGCTCTTCCTTGCTCTCTGAATGCTGGTACACGTGATACTGAGTGTAGAGTAAGGACTCTAACTCGTCAACAGAGGCTTCGAATTTGACCCATCCTCGGCCGGCTGAGATATTGTGTCTGCTAGACTCGATGCCAGAGTTGTGGAGCCAGTCTGAAACAGTTTTGAGGGACTCTTTCTTTGGTCTAAACATATCTCCCACTTCTTCAGCGCTCAGATATTGTCCGTATTTCTTGGATTTGGGATTAGAGATCTCCATCAGTAGATCATGTCCAAGGTGGATATCGGGCTGACTGATACCGATTCGGACTGGGAGAGTGGTTCCCGGTGCAGCTCGAGAACGTTTCTGCCATTGAGATGAGCGGGCCCGCTTCTCATGAAGAACGTGACCATGAGGGGTGGGAATGGCCACGGCAGAGCCGACGAGAAGAGCCAAGGTAGCAAGGTTGAGGATCTGCATTGCGACAGGTTTGAAACGAAAGCAGATAAGAAGTCGAAGCTGAAGTTGTGAAATGAGGTGGCGACGACCATTTATTTATATCTTCTCGAGCTTGACCTTACGTGAAGTCAAATACATGACCCTCCAACCCCCTGTGAAGTTCGTATTGAACTATGCTAGGCTCTATCCTCCCGCAGATCCACGCATACCCCATCTCTACTCGGAAATGCTTGATCTTACGACGTGCTTTCCAGAAGGTCTGCTGAGACTTCGTATTCAACAAGGAGCAGTAAAAGACGATTCCACTCCACCATGAAGAGCGAGCAGTCGATGGATTGGAATCCTTGATGCGTACGTATGCATATGCTTTCCTAAAAAGCCTCATAGCTATCCCATTGAAGAACAATTACATGAGGGGTCAAGACAAGAGCTACCCCTGTATAAAGAACCTGCGCCTCAATCGAGGAACAGAAAGAGGGTTGACGGGAAATTTTCGAAGAAGAGTATTTTGTAGATCTCCCCAGTTTCAAGTCGCCAAGATATACACTTGCATGCAAAATGGGACTCGTCCCTTTCTTGGAGCATTTTATCAAATGATAGTCTACTGAACCTCGATAATGTCAGCATAGCTTAACTAATTGAGCATGGCTAAACATGAAACATCCAATCGGCCAATTATAAATGCGCTTTTCCTTACCTAAATCGATCCTTCGCCTCGTGAATGCACTGGTCATCAATGTGATGGACGATAGCCTAACATGATCTGTTCCTCACAGCCACGCTCAGTTCGGAGCGACGGCCGAAACAAGAAGGAGAAAGGCCTGCTTGAGAAGCTTTTGGGCCAAGCACCGTCGTCAGAAATCTTGCGCCGTTCGTGTATGCGGGAAAGGCGTCTGACTGCCGACACATAAGCAATGTGCGGGTTGACGCCAAGAGAAAAGGTGGGGGTAAGTCCCTTCCAAATTCTGATTAGCATTCCGCCGGTGTCCCTGAATTGATTTTGGGAATTCTGCTGCCTTGCACTATCAATTGACTTGGACTGCACTGGTCGAGAATCTACCACCTCTCCTTCATGATCAAACCAATACCGAGTGAATCCAATTTCACCTTCCCTTCCCAGACCGAACACAGCCGAGTGCCAAGCTTTTGAACTGCTGATTCCTTTTGATTTCCGTCTAGTTGTGTTTATGTTGACTTCATTGCATTGCCCCTATGTTGTTCCTGGATTTGCAATCTCTCATATCCTCCTTCCTATTTGACTTCTTTTTCACTTTCTGCCTGTTTGCATTTGCTACTGCTATGAATTCTGAATGCGCTAGTAGATCACTCTCACCCCGTGTCAGCTCAAGCGGCTGCCTCGGAAGTAACATCCAATGCCCCATGAACAGATGTCACAGGCTGGGTCCTTGAAATGGCGTTTCTCGAAATATTCCATATGAACATTGGTGAAAGGGGCTTCGACCAGCTTTATCGTGTGTATCTTCAAGCGCTTCGTGGATAATAACGAGCATGTACTACGCAAAACAAGTTGAAAGTTGCTGTCATTGGAGTAAGCTTAATCCCCTGAATGCTATGGTGACGGCGTTGACAGCAGCAAGTGAACGGCACTCTCGCCCCCGCGGTCATCAAGCATCTCGAATTAGGAGGATTCCGAATGACCCTGATGACACGTGTCGCCGCAAAGCTGGCGGACAAATACCATCCCAATATCAACATCAAGACCGTAGATTACACCACGGTCGAGACATTGGCACCTACTTTTGTGGGTCAAGATGTAGTTGTCAGGTAAATGTTATCCAAACTCCCCTCCAAACCCCTCCACTGACCCCCAAATCCAGCCTCATCACCCGCCAACAAACCGCCATCCAAATCCTCATCATCGATGCCGCGATCGCTGGCCACGTGCCCCGCGTCATCCCCTCCAGCTTCGGCATCGGGACCACTGTAAGGAAGGCACTAGAAGGGACCAGCGTACGCGACAACGAGTAGCGCCTTTAAAAGTCTATATAAGCAGAGCTTCGTCCATAGCTTTTTAGAAATCCAGCTCCTTACCCACTGAGCGAATCCATACCTTATCTGCCACCGATGCGCGCGTCCAAATCTGCCTCCCTTCCTCGGGAAAATTGAAATGGAGAATCATGTCCGCCAAGTGGCAGCCGAGGGGAAAATTACATTCACTGGTCTCCACACTGGTCTTTTCTTAGACTGGGCTATCGAGGTTGGTGCTTTGGTTAATGCGCGTGGGCCGACGAGGGTGTTCAATGGGGGCGATAGACTGAATAGTGCTACTACGCTTGATAGTATTGGGAGAGCGGTTGTGGAGGTGGTGAATCGGCTTGATGAGACCGAGAAATTGCTTTCTTTATATTCATGATGCGGTGGTTACGCAGAATCAACTGCTTCAATACGTACGTGAGGTTCGGCCGGGGAAGGAATGGGAAATCTTAGATGTTGATACGGAGGAGGTGCAAAGGATAGGGTGGGAGAAGTGGAATGCGGGAGAGAAAGGGCTAGATGTTCAGAGGCTGTTTTGGCCAAATGTTAGTTTTGGGTGGGGGTTGGGGGAGTTCAAGGAGGTGGATAATTGGGTGTTAGGGTTGGGGATTTTGGATGAGGAGGGGATTAAGGGGGTGGTAGCTGTGGTGTTGCAAGACATTTGACCAAATAAAAGGGAAGATAGCAAAGCTATATGTGTGGGATAAGTAAATGATTCATCTGTCGTGAGCATATTACATGTATCGAAATCCGCTTTTCGTGAATTGAATCAGGTTCGGGGAATTTAGTAATCAGGCCCAATCCGGATATTCCATCGGTCCTTTTCATATACCCGTATTTCCTGTGCACCAGCATTGAGTAATGAATGTTCTTGCAAGACCTTGCCTCAAGTTCGGGCTGTCCGAAAAATACCGACAGATATCCGTCCATGATGTCGGGTTACATGTCGGATATTTAGTCAGCCCGATGCAGCGATGCTCCCTCTTATATATTCTCAAGCCTTGGCTTCATGTAGGTATCTCGATTAGTACTATCCAAAAGTTTCAACACCGTACCAATAGCTCTTCTGCTCTAAATTCTTCAAGATGTCCTATTCTAAGCAATACGAAATCTCCGCTGACACCACATTAAACGTCCAATTTTCGGCCCAGACGTCAGGCTCCACACTCATCTTCCTCCATTTCTGGGGCGGTTCCTCGCACACCTTCTCAGCTACCATCTCCCACCTCCCTAACTATCGATGTATAGCCATCGACCACCGCGGATGGGGGTCCTCAACCGGACCCGCGGACCCCACTGCATACTCCATCCACTCCATGGCCCAAGACTTCGAGGCCCTGCTCCCAGAACTCGGCGTCGGAGAATTCGTGCTAATAGGCCATTCAATGGGCGGGAAAGTAGCGCAGTTGGTAGCGGGAAGGAATTTCGTGAAGGGGCTCAAGGGACTAGTGTTAATTGCACCGGCGCCGCCGACTCCTTTTGAGTTGCCGCCGGATATGAAAGAGCAGCAGTTGTCGGCGTATTCCACGCCCCAGAGTGCAGAGTTCGTGGTCAGGAATGTATTATCGGCTTCAGAGCTGAGTGGTGAGGTTGTGGGTGGGTTTGTCAGGGATATGATGCGGGGAAATGAGTTTGCGAAGAAGGCGTGGCCGGCGTATGGGATGGGTGAGGGTGTTGTGGGGGCGGCGAAGAGGATTAAGGTCCGGGTTTTGGTGGTTGCGGGGGAGGAGGATAGGGTTGAGAGGGTAGAGAGGCTGAGGGGGGAGGTGTTGGGGAATATTGAGGGGAGTGAGATGGTGGTTTTGAAGGGGGTTGGGCATTTGATTCCAGTAGAGGCGCCGGGGGATGTTGCGAAGTATATTGAGGAGTTTTGTGGGAGGGTGCTGTAGCTGTATTTGTGAAGCATGAAATACTTTCCGCTGTTTTAGCATGTAGAGTGGGGGGAGGGGTGGAAGGGGAGATGCTGGGAACGGGAGAATGAGAAGGGGCATCAAAATCTTCCTTCTCGCTGGACTTCGAATTCTCAAACATAAGACAAGCCCTAACAATATAGTTTGTTAATCTAAAGACTCTCTAATAGGTCGATCCGTCATGAGTCTACGCATCAACGGATTGAACGATCCATCAGGATTCATGAGCTGTGCCTCTGGACTGACAAACTTATCGGCGACATCGTTCATACAACCAAAGAAACAATACTCAAAAATCCATGGAGTCTCATCCATCCAATTTGCCAGCTGTGCAGTAAATGCATATACCGCTGCCTTATTCCTTGAGATAGATGCGAGTTCAGAAACAACGACGTTGTATCTCGGGTATTTATTATGCCTGTTGAGGTTAACACTGTTCATGCCACGTTTGAAGGGACCTACATTTGTTGAATATATTCAATGGCATTCTTCCCATTTTCCCCATAGTAATGGACTCCTAAATAATCCGGAGGCTCTCCCATTGCCTCAACTCGTTTCATAAACTCATCCAACCAAGCTGCTCCTGGCTCGTCACTTGCACATCCAGGACCAATAAGTTTCTTGCCTTTCTCCTTTCTGAGTGGCACCATTTTCTTTTTCCACATTTCGGCGGCCTGCACTGGCGTTATTGATTGCCTTTCCGGTTCGTTGAGATAATGAACATGAGTGTGATCGCTGTTATAGATAAAACCCCATTCAGTTTCATCCGTCATTTGATCCAAGGTACGGACAGTAGGTCTGAAAGGAAGTCGACCCTTAAGTTCTGGAGGAACCCATGCATTCCAATTTGCAACTGAGGATATTTGACCGTTGAAATCCAATTGCTCAATTGCCTGTGGTCGATCGGCCGTATTTGTATAGTCCCAGAGAAGGCATCGTTTCTTTGCCATATTGCGAGGCTTCAGTGGACATGTGACGACTGAACTGGCGGAGGACTCGATTTGTGTGGGATTAGGGCTTGGAGCACATAAAACACCCAATATGAGTAGAGATATACCTAGAATTATATTCTCATGGTTTAGCATTCAAAAAGAGGGAATTCTGAATATAAAATACCTGCAAATGCATTTTGGCGGAAGAAATACCGGTTTTTCGAGGCTGAGGATGTTTGTTGGTTGAATGGACAGGGAAAGTTCTAGTGACGTTGGACCTCGCCTCTTCGGTCGCGTCCCGCCAACTTGCAACTTTTCCTTGCAACCAACCCTGATGCCTTCAATGTCCGAAACCCACGAGTTCATAGTCGTTAATGACGGCTCGTCTAGGGTTGGCGCACATAATGAGAGATCCGTCTCCTCTCCTGCGAGCGCCAGCAGCCCATTCGGAGATGGTGAAGATGGATCTCAACGAAGGAAGAGTGGCCGACCGGGAGACTCTCTAGACAAATTGCGCGCTCTTCCAAAGGTACGAGAGATACCATTCTACGAAGGAAAAGAGTTACCAGCAGATCGATCGACGGAAAGCACACGGGTACAGACCAGAGGAGCGTGCCTCCTGGCATCTCGGGGCGAGGTGCAGACTCCACCATGCACACATTGCGCTTCGGGGGTTGGCAGATTCTCTCAATGCATTGCTTTGGATGATTGGTTTCACGGCGCATGCGCGACTTGTCAACTAGCTACTAGAGGCAATCTATGTAGTTTGCGGAATAGAGATACACTTCGTATGTATATCCTCTTGGATCCATCTCATCATATACTTACGTTGAACAGGAATAAAACCGGAAGGAGCCTCGAGATCGGAAGAATCGGAGACCTTCAGCTCGATTCCTCGACAATCTCCAGCGGTGGCACAACCAGAATCCTCACAAAGTCCTACTTTCGAACAACCAAGTAAGCTTAAACGCAAGCGCGAGACACTTCAAGGAACATCTGTGTTTAAGCCTTATGTTTCCCCATATCTGCCTGCTATGCCATCAGGTAGCATCCAGTCGAGTCTACCGAATACGCCAACTATATATTCTTCCACGAGTGCCTTACCTCGAGCTCCCTCTCCACCAAAATCCTTTGCCCCTGTAAATTACATCTACCAGAGGGAAAACACCCATAATGGTTTTAAGACCCCTCCTGCGCCAGCAAAGGAACCCATCCCATCGAAGAAATCCATCCCATCGAAGAAACCCAGACCATCAAAGGAACCCGCGCCAGTTTTAGCAGTGCAGACCAGCGTTCCCGCCGAAACACCTCTCAGAGGAAGAGAGGCGACCGACTCATTATCACCGAGCACGCAACTACTCCAACCTTTCGAGCCCGATGTTCAAGAGAAGCCGCAGAAATCAGTCCAAGCTTCGAGCGCAAAAACCAACCCCCGTTCTCGACAAACCCAACCTCCTGATACTCCCCTCATCGATACACTCTCGCGCAAGAAACAGAAGCAGATATATGGCATAATTGGTGGTTTGCAGAGCGGGATTAGAAGTTGTCAACAGCAGGCTGAGAGTATGCAGAAGCAATTGAACATGCTACAAGAGGCGCTGGGGATTGAAGGGGACGATGAGAATGATCTATCCGTACTCGATTGAAGGACTATTGTTATTCTTGTGACAGTATCTTATGGCGAGCGAGTCGCGGGTCGTTGTATTAGAGGCAGATGCGCTGGAGTTGGAGAAGGCAACTCTGAGGGCGGTATCCTCGTCGAGGGCTTAATTGAGGGAAGTGGTTCGCAAAGATTTGTATTATTGGACCGAGAAAGACCGATCGAGTTGCTGGTACCCTGAGCTTTGCAATTGCCTGTCAAGCATTGCATGTATATTATATAAGTACTCCGGTTTGCCCCCTCGGGTTTAGCGACCCTCTGCTTCGGGCAAGGCGCGTGCACGGGCCTGCTGCCGCTTTCAACATCTATAAAAGTCGCGCATCCCCCACTGCTCGACCATCTTCCCCTTCAATCCTTTCCCAACACTCCTCGCTCGGCCCTTCGATTTCCTCATGCGCTGCTGACCCCTACCTACTACACATACCCACTCCGAATAACCCTTTCATCGGCCTCGCCGCAGCTGAGAACCTTGATAGCACAACTAGTTTCACGCCTAAAATTCCGATCTCCCACTCTAGATCCGATGCTCTCGAGTGTTTGCGACGGCGATCACTCTCTTGAGTCAGTTGTATTGGTCGAGATACGAGCATAAACACCACATCCGCTACCTCTCCTTCTCCTTCTCCTAACTGTTGCACTATCGCGACCTTCACGAGGATGCCTCGGTGATTACAACGGTGCTGGCCTACCTTGGAACTACCTCCATACTTTCCGACCTAGCCAATCGAAGAAATGCCTCACTACGACGTGGCTGGTTTCTGCCTGGCTGCGCCGCGGAATTACGTGTCGGGGGAAGGATCTCGGTGAGCTCCCATGCGCCCTGGGGATGATGATCTGCGCTATATGCCTTGATCTGTGACGAGAAGGACCGATATCTGCATACGTGGACGTCACAGATTCGCGGATTTGCATCATCGAGGCTTCGCTGGGTATCCTACGAGCCGAATACGAAACGCAGGCGGTGGGAGAACTGGTTCAAAAGTGGGCAGGCTGACGTGGACGGGTCGCAGAGGCAGATCGTGTGACCCCGGAAGGAGCTCGATCCGTGGCCATTGGATATATTGTGGACTGTTCTAAGGATTCCTACTGGGAGGACCGTATGCGCTGCCAGAATGGGTACGGGACAATCTACGCCGCGGAGTCTCACTTCTGCAAAGGGAAGGTCGTTTGGGTTCAGTTATGCGGAGATGGCCGCAAGCTCCACGGGAAGGATGTGATGGATTGAATTTCGAGCAGAATTGGCTGATCATAGGCCTATTCCTTGATCTTCGGTGAAGCCGAAAGCTGGAGATTGCACTTGAAAATGCCTCAGTTTTCCCGCAGGTTATGCACTCTGACAGATTTACATCTCTACAGGGGCTTGGAGAGCTGAGATTTCATGCTAAGACCGTTTTATTCTGATCCTTCAGGACAGCCTGTCGGCAGTTATGAGCGGCAAAGCTGGTGTGTGAGCGAGGCCAGCTCAATTCCGGCAAGCAGGTGCTCACTGGCTACGATATAAACCACTTAATTTCCCTTACTGAAGATCCCGCACTTTCTCAAACTGGTTTCCTCTACCCACTTCGTTTCGTGATGGCTGCCCTTGAGAGCACGCGATTTGTTCGATTTGCATTTCCCCCATCAAACCCGTCATTCTGCAATAGAAATACTCCTTGGCCTTTTGAACCCAGTCGTTCAATCCGTTCACTCAACGCCAGCGGCAGCCAGAAAATACACAGACCTTCGGCCGATTTTTCCCGTTCTAGATGTCAAACTAAGGCAGATATAACTACGGCAGCAAGAGCTGAAGGTATGAGGAAAAGCCATACCCAAAGTGAATCATTCTGATCTGTTGACCTAGGTCGTAAGTGCACTTTTGCTAATAATGACGAAGAATCAGACGACGATCTTCCATCTCTCGATGAGCTCTTTCGGACTGCTCTGCGTCCGAAGATCTCAACTGAAGCCTCGAAGACCAAGTCCACCCTCCAGCTGGAACAGCCAGCTCTTAACGGGATTGGACTGCAAGTCGACCAAACACAATCAGCGTTGGGTGAACGCCGGGGTGATAGTCGAGGTAGGCACACCGGCTGTCCATGCTAAGAAGCGGTCTGCTAATTACAAGTAGATCAACCAATGATCCTCGATGATGACGAGGAAGATGAGACAGGTACTGGGAATAAAGCCAAAGGCACTTCTGATATTGTTCAAACTGTCCATATTGAAGGGGAAGCTGGGCCGCTTAACACCCTCGTAACCTCAGAACTCGCCTCAGGGCTGACAAAGTCCATTGATGCATCCGGTCTATGGTATGACGTTGAGAAGGGCTGCTATGTTGAGGAGCTAGCTCCAGGACTTGGGCCTTGTGAGCAGCAAGGCGTGCCTTCTACTTCCGCACAAGCTCAACCCCAGACTCTCCCCCAATCCTCTACGCCATTACAAGATCAGACCAACCGGCAAGGTGTCGACAGTATTACCCGGAGCACGTCAGTGGAGCCTGCGGTTTATTCCCTCTCAGACAGCGGCGATGATGGATGGACTGTTGATAGCATGGCTGAATTCGAGAAAGAACTGGGGTTAGTTTTGATAGAGCAAGGGAATTCATCATCGGCCAGCGCGCCAACCTCTCTACGTCCTCGCTCGATCGAAGCATCACAAGACGAGATTCAGAATCGAGAACACACCGAAACTACCGGTAGCAGACCAGAAGAGCTGCAAGAAGTTTCTCGACATGGCACAGCTCAGGGCTTTGAGGAATGGGAGCAGCGGGAGACTGAGGTGGTGGTGGAAAGGGGAGATGTAGCGACGCGGCAGCAGGAGGAGCTTGCAGCACGGAAGGAAGAGCTCGGGCAGCCGACTGTGGGTGGCGATCAGCAGGACCTGGCAGTGGTCGTCGACACAGACGATTTTAAAGACATGGAAGCCACCGAGGCTCTGCCAGCCACGCAATCCGAGATCCCCGAGATCGACGAGCGCCGGTTTCAACTGCGTGGGATACGCACCCTGCTGTTTGCTAGACGCCCGAAAAGAATTCAATACCGAGTTGTGTGGGGGGAACATCCCAACAGGTCGGGTTCTTGGATGAACGAAGACGACATACGAATATCAGTGCTACGGCCGCCTTGCGAACCATCCTCTCAAAACTTAGCCCCACAGGTAGAAAGGAATATGCGAGTTTACCGCATGCGTAAGAACAAGTGCAGCAAAGGCAAGAAAATTTACGAGTACCTAGTCGATGAATCCCGTACTTGGATCACTGAAGATCAATTGAGAATCTCACTCAGCCCCGTGTTGGTCGCTGAGCTTAAAGGTAACTAGTTGCCTCGTGAATGCGCCGTTTTGGAAATCTTGAAGAATAGATTGCTAACGGAACACATCTCGAACAGCGTCTTCTCCCCATCCTTTGAGCGAAGCACAGTCTGAGGTCCATCCCAGGCAGTCAGCAACTCCGATTAGTGACAAGCACCGCCATGCGTCACGAGCCTCGAGAGGCTCCTCTGCCCCAGCCGACCCGGCGCTGGGGGGCGAGCCTACGACGCGGAAGCGAGGGCACCAAGACATGTATATAGAGATCAGCAGCGAAACCCACCATTCCGTGAATACCGATGACAATCACGACACAAGCGACGAGGACCCACGGCCTGCCAGGCGACGAAAGCTACGCTCAGCGCCTGCCGTGACTGCGCCTCTCCACCTCCGACGGTCTCCCCGCCTCGGGTCGCCGTCGACCACCAGACACGAGATTGACGAGGCGCAGCCTCAGGATGATTACGAATGTTCGTCGACCTTCGTCGATGACGAGCAGCGCTGTGCCTCACGGACTTCTCCGAGTCCCCCTACCACTGCAGAAGCGGTACCATTTGCTGAGTATCAGGAATGGCCCTTCCAAGGCTTTCTCAAACGCACCAAGATCGGGGATGATATATCGTACAATCTTGAGTTCAAACTGCCATCGATCTCGGGACACCTTCACTTACCGATTAATCCCAAAGCATTGGACATCGATCACAACACTGTTGCACATTCTCAGATACATCAAGCACCGTTACGGGTTGAGAAAAGAAGTGTTAAACGGAAATCGACATCAACGGCTACATGCCATCGCGTCCCGTCAGCGACATTACAAGCGAAGAGAACACGCGTCCCTTGGACAGAAGAAGAGGAGACAACGCTGCTCCAGATGAGGAACGATGGTCGTCCGTGGGAAGAGATCAGTGCTGCCCTCCCTGGCCGGAGCATAGGGACCATCCGGGTGCGCTGTTCGACAAAGTTCAAAAGGTGATACGGCGATCCTACGATGTGTACTAGATTGGGGGCTAATTCCTTCATTGACGTTGGGGCTACTGCAACGAAGAAGGTCGAGCCGTCAACCAGGGATGGCGATGATGATTCAAGTGATGGCGATCTGGACTTCAGCAGCGGCGATGAAGACTCTAGCGAGGCCGAGCAGGGCCCTTTGAGCGCGAGCAAGCAGCTTGGGAGCGGATCTTTAGCAAGCTCCCTGGCAGGACTCGGCCTGCAGTTGTCCCCAGAGACCATTTGCTGTTAATAAACCCCTCTACCCCCAAAAACGCCGCACAATGCTGATGACCAGGATCGGGTCACTGATAAATTTTGGAATTGGGGACAATCACTTCTTTTTTGGTCTCAAACGAGTACTTTGTTAGGCAGATTGAGTCCGGATCTTGGTTGAGACTCAGAGATTGGGAATGGTGCATGGAAACATTTCTCTAATTGTAGACTTCTGAGTAGTTTTAGGTTGACCATTGAAAATCCCTACTGTGCTCAAGCTTTATTCAGCTTACTAGTACAGCCTACCAAATATTTCTCTGTTGGTGGTTGCAGCTCTTGCACGTCCATCTTCCAAACTGGTTTGTCTTTTTGCCACAGAACAAGCAACGGTAGCTCCCCCATCCAAATAACCCCTCCCTTTTTACCTTTGGCAATGCCTTCGGGGTCGAATTCTCTAACTCTTTCTTTTCGGCTTCCAATCGTGCTATCCTAAGATTGTTCTGTGCCATCTCGGTTCTGATTTGTCTTGCAAGCTCTCGATTACCTATTTTTTGTCAGTCGGGCCGCTTTTACTGTCTGTGGTTGTGCTAGAATCGGTCAGATGACAGAAAAGTGATTCTCACGATCTCTTTGCGCTACCTTCAGCTCCGTCATTTCAATTTCATGTTCTGCTTTCAGCTTCCGCTCTAGCTTTGCTATTTCCTCCCTGATCTCTGCGCCAGCTTCCGTCTGAACGAGGGTTTTGCCGCTGTGAAGCTCTTCCTGAAGTCGAGTTGATATTGGTTTGTTCCTTAGCAATGACTTGACCAGTGCACGAGCATCATCCCCAGTTTCTGTCGTTATTCTTGTGACAGCTGAGCCACCGTCGATCATATCCTTCCAGAAGACTTGTTTCAATTCTGCCTCGCGTCTCGAGCCTTCCTCCTCGGTCACTCTCTCCCACATTGTAGTGGCCAGAACAACATTGCTCAATGAATTTGCGCCGCAGAGCTTCTTCATCATGCGCAAGTTCTTGAGACTAGGCCCTTCCATGCGGAGATCGATGATGCGGTGGAGATAGATGATTCCCGATAGGAGGAATCCGTCGTATGTGTCCTTCATCCATGCAGCAATCCGTCTCAGAATCTCTGTATCGCTAAAGTTTGTATCACTGAAGCCGGGAGTGTCAACAAGCATTACATTTTCATTACCAATTCTGTATGGTACGGCGAGAACATCTTCGGTGCCTGTTTTAGACCTAGTCAGCTTCCGAGTGTCGTAATTATGAGTCAAGGTAGTGAGTCTCACACGACGTAAGGCTATGCCCAATTTGAAGATCTTTTCCAGTTACGGCTTTGATGAAGGAAGTCTTTCCAGTGCCAGTCTGCCCAAATACCGCTATCACGATGGGTAGTTTGTACTCTTCAGCGACATCACTATTCCCCACTGTGTCGGAAATATCTGCAAACAAAGCATACCTCGAAGATGGCTCCCTAACTTCAGACGCATCTTCTGGAACCTCGGCTGCGGGATCAGGATTCTAGTCTTTGTCCCAAGTTCTAGGGGAGATTACCTGCGTCATCGGTAGGGGAGCTGCACGAGAAGGAGGTGGAGGGGCTAGATTCGGGGGCAGGGGACTTGAACCAGAGCGGCGTTGCGTGGTGGCAACAGGAACCTCACGGACCTGGGTCGTCGCAACAGGACTTTCCCACATATTATTCCATGCACCGGGCATCGGAAGGCTATCAGACATTGTGAGTAATTCAATCCTATTTGTAAAGAGTATATTATTCAAAATTGAAAGCTCGCAGTCGAGAAATAGAAAACTAGAGACAAATATTACATTGTAAGAATAGCCTGATTTGGGAGATGCGGGGTGAGCAAGCAAGTACTCGGTATCGCAGCCTTGTGTTCCCCTTTCAGTACTGTGCATGCTGCGCTAGGAGAGTTGAGCGAATGAAAGAGATACCGAGTTTGAAATGGGGTGAACGGTGGTGCACACCTCTAGATGGAGATTACCGTTTGACACGTTGGGGCTCCTGCATCGGAGAAGGTCGAGCCGTCAAGCAGAGATGATGGTAGCGATTCAAGTGATAGCGATCCTGCGTAGAGTTGAATTCGACGAAGTTGAAAGGGTAGTGTTGCTGAAAGTAATGGCACTGATTGCATAGTGGGACGACCATGGGGACTCCTCTCCCAAGGCAAGCCGTATCCATGGCGAACAGGGACTTTTGAGCATGGGGAAGCATCACACTTGGAGGAACGGACTTCAAGTCGCTATTGGCATTAGATAGCACCGGGAAAGGCAAATGTATGCAGTTGCTGTAGGTCACGTGAACCAGGGTACGTGGTCATGTGACATGGCACTGTGCCCTTTAGGCTTAGATCGGGGCGGAATGGGCCACTGACCGCCTTGACGGGCGCCGTTTTCCTCCTACAAATAGCCAGCTTTTCCGCCTTTTCACTTTGAAACCCAAACAATCTGTTTGAGCCATCTGGTTATCTGGACATCATTTGGCCTGTCTTTGTTTCTTTCATTGTGTTTGGACTGTCCTTCCCCCACTCTGGACATACAATGCCGCTTAAAGCCCATCCTGTCAACGAATCAATACAGGAGATCAACGACAATTTCTGGATATTGGGGATAGAATCCTCCTCTTGACGACGCTCGACTCTGTCTGGCTTCATGTGGAGTGTGGATTTCGGTCACAACCAACTATACACCTGTAAGGGGGCCAATACTGCCTTATGGACGACTGGAATCGAATTAATTCAACATGTTTTGGTACCTATTTAGACGCGTGCTCACCTGCTATAGTGGCTAATTCTGAATAGTGAGATGACGCCACCGATAGGCACATCTGTACGCCGCCTCACTCCAGACCGCTGGATGTTGGGCTCCTCAAAAGTCTGCGAACGAGTTACTACAATAAATCCTTCGAATGCGATTATTAGCTGGGAAGACGGAGAGGACATCTTCTATCTCCGCGAACGGGTAAAGGAAGACCTTTTATTGCCAGAAGACGGTTTAGAAACAGGATTGGTACATGAGGGTGGCACCTCGGCCGCGGTTTGGAGCATTGGGACCAATGCCTTTTGCAAAGCGAAAGCTTGGTGTGAAGGATTGGAACCCGAGAGTGATACTATCCGATTCGTGGGAAGGAATGCTCCTTGTATTCCTCTCCCAGAGGTTATATTTTCCTGGGTCGATTATGATTGGAACAGATCCTTTCTCATCCTGAAGCGGGTTTGTGGACAAACGTTGCGAGATGCCTGGCCTCAACTTTCTCCACTTCAGAAGTCGCAGATTGCCAGTCAGGTTGCAAAGTACTGTTCTAAGCTTGCTGGAATTACATCACTTACATTTGAAAGTGCCACCCATCGTGGCGTGCTCGAACCATTCTTAACACTAGCCGCTGAACCTTCCCATCCGTCGTGGAAGCCTAGACCTCTGGGCCCCTTTTCTCTTACAGACTTCAACTCGTATCTTTCACAACAATTGACCACATATTGTCTTGATATCGGACCTCACTTACACTTCTATCACGCCGACCTTGGACCAGGCAACATTATGGTTTCGGAAGAGGGCAATTTGGAGGGAATCCTAGATTGGGAATCTGCAGGGTTCTATCCGAGATACTGGATCGCATCAAAACCTATGCTCAGTGCTGGTTTCTATCTCAGCTCTACGGAAGGAACGAAGAGGGAGGCGTGGCGTGATCTCCTGGGAAGCATGTTGAAGAAGGAAGGTTTCGAGCCGGCAATCTTCACACATAGCTCTTGAGCCCAAAGGCAAAGGTATATACACATCAAAAGATATGAGTACGACAAATCAATACGACTAAGTGCAAAGTGCAAATGAATGTAGGTAGATTGCTAGCATAACTAACATAACTAACATCTCCTCCCAGCTTCAGTGACGCAGGATTCGACCAGTACTTAAACCAAACATCTTCTTCTGAATAGATATATCCTCATTTTGTGTACCACGACCGTTTCAGAAAATCATACTCGTATCCTTCGAGATGCGAAAGTACCTGATACGTTACAAGGTCCTAGTTGTTCAGCCTTCGATGACATGGTGGAATGAGATGACCGACCGTTGCGTTCCCCCAGTGAGAGCGGTCCCGCATTTCTCGCATTCTGTAGCTCCCGAAATGTTGTTGAATTTACAAGAAGCATTCGGGCACGTCTCCTGATTAACAAGTTCGGGTGCTGAAGACTGACCCATGATGAGTTTTTCGTCGTAGGCTGTTCTAGGATGATGAAGATTGGAGTTTAAGCAGATAGAGGTAGGACTGAAAAGACTCCAAGGAACTTGTAGTTTGGGATTCTTACTTTCGAACCATTGGGGTGGACCCCATTATATTTATATGAGCTCTCGCCTCTTTCATGAGGCTGCAAGTCATCCCTTGATTGGTTCTCTGGCGTTTCCTTTTCTTATCAATGCAACTCGACTTTACAGCGTTCTTCAACGAATCGCGGCACGAGTCGTTCACTAGCTCGCCCCATGGGGTTCGAGCGATTTCGAGGAGTGCCCGGTAATCATGATACTGGCGGGGTTGATGCTCCGCTCGTCGTGGTGGTGGGTGGGTGCTTACACGCGCAGACCCCTCCTAAAAAAGACGTGATTCATGCACTGGTATTGAAAATAATGGCTTGCCTAGAGAATGGCGGTTGATTGGCGTTCTTTCCTGCAGACTTTGACGAATCGTAGCATACTGAGCTCTCAGGTGTCAGGGATTTCGGTGGGGACTAACTACAAAATCATCGTGATCTGTCGTTATTTGCAGTATGAACCATGAACCATGAACTGTGAACTGTGAACTGTGAACTATGAACTATGACCCATTCCGCAGGCCTAAACAATCCTAGCTGTCATAATTCAGAACCAGGGTCAATGACTCACGTCACATTCACCGCACTTAGAAATGGCTGCAGCAGGATCAGGGTTTCGATGGTGATGAAGTCTAGCAGTTGTCCAGGAATCGAATGGAGCTCCTTTATAGACCTCCAAAAGAGTTGCTGTGCGGGAGGTTAGTGGTGGATATTGGCTGGGCAATGATAGCGCGGCAATGAAGGATGATACTATCACATCATTGCAAGTAGACATGGCCATTGTTATCGTGGATTTAATAAGTTGAATTGCTGTAAAACTACCTAAACATATGGATTGCTCCGATCGAAGCACTTGCCAGGACTAATGTAAGTTCCGTTAGAAAGACAGTCCGCAGGATGCCTCTGGATCGAGGTGGAGGTGCTTCCGCTTCCGGTTCGGCGAAGTCTCCTGAAGAACTGACACCTGCTTCAAAATTTCTGAACGCTCAAAATCCACCAGCACCACATTTCTAATCTCGGGATTCCATAGTACATTCGGTGGCCGTACATCACGATGCTCCACTCCGCAACTCAGTATCTTTGTAACTGCCGCGTTTTTTTCCACGTCCAAATCCCGTCCCATAGTTGTCATCGGATCTTTCCGTGCCTGCTCACCTGCCCATGACATAAGCAGTATATGAACTATTCTGACTCTAAAGTCAAGAAAGTAAGGACGGACGAGAGAGATGTTCCCAAGATAGACTGGTATAAGCTCTCCTTGAACTTCGTCCAGGTGTCGGTAGACCAAGCCTTCGTGCTTCAACTTTGCTTCGAATGCCGTCACAGTCCCTTTTGCAACGAAGGTATATCCATATGATTCCAGAGTCAATCTGAACAGAGCACCACGGGTACCTTGCTTTCCCAGTGGCTTACATCCATTGTCGGGGTCTTCCGCGAGTTGACGCAACATAAGTTTCGCAAGGGACTTCCGCCCCAAGGCATGTTTGTTGCCCGTCCCATGACCCCGATGTGCTTTGACATTTGGACAAGCATCGTCTAAGGGATGTTTTCGTACAAGCCCTAATAAGCAGGCTTGTGTGCAGTATTGTCGGTGGCGAACATCGCTCTCTTCAGCCGCTTGTGATAATTTGACCGGACGCACCTGTCCCGTACCAGACTGGCGCGTACGAGCCTTTGGCTTGCTTGGCGTGTCAACGTCTGAGGTCTCATCCGATGAGCCAGACGGACTCTGTGGATCTTCGTGCACAATTATATCTGCAGAGCCACAGCTATTCCTTGCCTTTCGTAACTTTCTGGGTCTCAACATAATCGGCGACCGCCTGAAGGGATGGATTCGCGCATGAAATACCGAGGGCGGAGGAGTCAAGGTCTTCTCTTCAGCAGGTATCTGTTGTAAGATTGCTTCGTAGTCGATCACAGCCCTATAGGCAGTCTCTAGCGTGTGATTTCGCCATTTTTGGCTGCGAGGCTTCGAGTCCAGTGCCATTAAGCAGAAGGTTAAGGTCTGGCTTACTGCGGTGCGACACAGTAAGATGTCAACCTCGCTCTGTGCTTCGGCTTCGATGTTGGGTTCTGCGAGGTGATAATAAAGCGTATGTGGCTCATCTTCCTTGAGCTGAAGGAAAACATCGGCTTCTCCTGTAACCAATTTGCTGTACTCGAGGCCGTTCTCAATCATATATGCATACGTTTGCGTTAGAGCTGCTGCGGTCAGCCACTCAGAGTGGTACACAAACTTGTCCTCTGGATCGGTCGGTATTGTGATCCGATTGATGACATCCTCTGGAATATTCATAGACCCTTTGTCAGCTCGCAAAAGTCCAGCCCGCAGATTGAAGACTGACAGCTTGTGAGACGGTTTGTACTCCACGACCATACACAGGCTCCGTGTGCCATCTGCCTTCTTGTATACACAAATCTGATCGGCGTTTCGCGGTTTTGGATTCGAGCTTGAGGCTTGTCCTTTGCTTGAGATACGGAGATCCTGCAGACTTTGCTGGACCTCTTCGTTGCTATCACTGAGGGTGTTGACATGGTTCTCGAAAATGATGCCTTCGCCCAGATCGAACGCATAGCGAGCTTCTTCTATTTGTTGAAGGTGGGAGATGATATGTGTTGTCGGTCGCTCAACGGCTAGGCGCTGATATGCCTCCAAATCCTTCTCGCTCGCCAATGGTCGGTCACAGATGTCCTGCCCAAGCTCAGTGAGATACTGGGTAGAGCTGAAAAGTTCCGCGTCTCGTGGTATGCTTTCGTAAGCTCTTTCGAAAAGCTGCTGCTGCAGTACTGGAAAGTCCGTCCAAGGTTTTAACAGGGTCGGACAGGGCTTGTTCTTAGGGCTGGTGATGGAGCCTTGAGTGCTAAGGCTCTTGTCTGTTTGGATACGAAGCGGTTTCGAGAGAAGTATGTGGCAGGCACGTATGTATTCTTCAAATGTTGTGGGTCTTGTCTTCTTTTCCTCAATCTGAGCGCGAGATTCAGCTTCTTGTCGATTTCGCCGCTCGTCCTCCGCACGTCTTCGTTCCTGTTCTGCGCGCTCGTCGGCTTGCTCTGCTCGCTTATCTGCTTCTCGAAGCAGTTGCTCAAGTCGTTCAAAGTCTGATTCTCTCCTTGAGGACATACTGCAGAGTAGGGTTGTTTGTTGACACTGGGACGGCGCCGGCAAGGCGGCGGCTCATTACCGTCAAGGGGCAACGCGAACAGACGAGACGCCACCAGAACGTGTCGCCGAGCCAGATGCTTGACGATGACTAGCTAGTGCAGTTCTCCGTACTGTATTGCCGAAATTCTGGTGATGGCTTAGATGAATTGGTGCTAGATATGCTGCACGACTCCCCGATAGTTAAAATTCTAGAATTTGTGAGGGAACCTTAGTCCACTTGTTGCAGCCTAAATGAAGCCTAAGTGCACTGGGGGGTATTCTCGGTCAGTGCCGGATTGCTGAGCAAATCATCGAACCCCACTTGCAAAAGTCCCGCGAACCACAAAGTGGACAGCCTCATCAACCTCTCGAGTTAATCAGATACCCTCCAAGTTGTGAGCAACAGATGACTCAATTGTTCTGCCCAACCAGGTCTACAGTTTTCCGCCCGGCGAAAAGTGCGGGGCTGTGCAAGCTCGGAACACCCCTGCTTCGCCACACTTCATAGGGCCTGATTCGCTGTGAATTTACGGCTAAGGCAAAAACATCATTTTCCACTTTTTCGGGAAACATTAGATAAAGACGTCTTCGAACCCGAACGTTGTCTGACCCGCTGCGACATCTCCGACGTCAACCTCCAAGCCTATGGCTTCAGCGGCCTCATTACCAGCGGAGGACCCACAGGACTCCATCTTAGAAGATGGGGTTTTCTGCGTAGAAGATCCGGTCGTTGGGAAACGAGTCGATGAGATTGCACAGAAGGGATTCCCGTTCAAGACAGAAGAGGGATTGGACTTTTGCAAACTTAATACTCTCGACGATAAGGTGAGTAAGGAAATGAAATGAAATGTGCAAAGGCTATATCTAACTAATGTGCTCTAGCGTATTCGAAATGTTCTCGAGTCCTTTTTCGAATGGTCAGGCCTAGGACTGTACAAAGCGTTCGGCCGTGATCCAAGTCGCGCATACTCCTTCCTAACCAGAACAGAGACGGAGGCAGAAATGGAGGCAAATCCACGGGCCCTTATAGCCCAGCTGTGGAGCAGTGGATCGCGAATGGTATTCTACAGTGGCTCGCACCTCCTATCGTTACCTGCAAAGGCTGCCAAAAATGGTTTACTGGAGACCCCTCTTGATCGGCTGAAACAAGCGGGCATCAAATGGATCGAAGTTGAAATGAAGGATGGTGGCCTGTAAGTTTGGGTCACATCATTCTTACTACAGGAGCTAATGAATGCCACAGAGCTATATTAGATGGCGGACTCCGCTTCACAATCATACAAGGCAAAGCAATCACGTTTGGATTTGCGGCACGGGAAGAACTCGAACAGTGGGACAAGATGCATCTCCCGAACATGCAGAATCTCAAGCGAAAAGTTGCTGAAATGGAGGGCACAACTATCGGTGTGAACTTTGATTTTGTGGATTGAGGTCTGAATTGGCGCACGACAATATCAAGGATGCAGCGCTCCGTTCACTGCGGGTCTTACGGGGTCAAGAAAGGGTTACGCTGGTAGTTGGAGTGAGCGTTGAAGTGCGCTTACAGGAGGCTCGAATTTTCAAAACATATTCCATTTGGTCTATCTGACAGGAATTGGATAAGATAGTATACGAAACGATTAGAGTTATGACTATCCGTAACCACTGCCTGAAACTAAAGTTTGAATCGTCTGTGAGGTTCCATAAAGCGCCGCCATTTCCTCATTCGTAACACTCTGACGTCTATCCACCGCATAGTCTACTGAGGGTATCCTTGCTTGTACTGATGCCTCGTAATGACAGACAGGTTGATAACTTGAAGATCCATCCATTGTGTGAGAAGCAAGGAGAGGTGCTCTATCAAGAATTGTTGCTTCATATTGATGTTCTGCTGAGATATTGGATGACCCGTCTATTGTGTGAGAGCAAAGCAGTGGCGCTCTTACATGCGTTGTGGCTTCGTACTCCTGTCCAGGATAACTCGAGGATCCGTCCATGGTGTGGGAGACCAAAAGTGGTGCTCTTGTTGCAAATGCTCCAATATACTCGTCGCTCATGAAGGTTTCGTCACTCCCAAGAGAGAAGAACTCCGTTCCCCTTGCGGAAAATGTGCCATCATTGCCGCTCAAGGTTGTAGAGAGGGCGCCATTCGATGACATCCCAAAATAAGCAGGCGTTGCTATTTCTATAGGAAACGTTAGCAAGACATCGGCTAAAATAGGAGAGGCCTATACCTCTGGCAACGTCCTCAACACGGGGTGCTTGATAGGATGTGTCCGAACTGATCGCCACAGCGGCATCCCCATCAGCTTCTTCAGCAGTTCGCCACTTTCGACACTGGCGTAAATTTTCCGGATCTGCATCTGCCACCTCCCTTGCTCGCTTTCTGCTATTTGTTTCCTGGGGTGAAACCGCATCGTCTGAGGTATTGGCTATCATGGACCTTTTCAATACCAGCTCTTCGGAAGCCAGTGCACGTAAGATCCTCCGTCGCTCAATTGCATTTTTGTTTTTGGAAAGGAACCCAGGGCCCCGTTGAACCTCTTTCTCGGCCTCCTTCTTAGCTCTACAACTGTCGAAGTGTGTCACATATTTGCGTACTCGGCGTATGTCGAGGCCACAGAACCCACAGGTTTCGCGACAATGAACGTCTACGAATTAGATTCGTCAGCCCTCTCCAAATCCCAGGTGTTGCAGAAAGGAGAGAAATACGAATAGTATAATGTCGGACAAGGTCTTTCCACGACTTGAATGATGTTTTTGGTTTTCCACCGCATTCCTCATGCAGACACAGGAGCTTTTCGTGTCCGTCGCCATCATTGACCAGATTATCAGCGGAGGGGGAGGAGGAGGAGGCCCCGCAATCTTCCTCATCAAAAAATTTAGGACCGGAATGTGCGGAACATTCCTGTATTTCGGCGAATAAATCCTGCACACGAGAGAGCAAGTCCTGCAAACGAGAGGACAAGTGCTGCCCACGAGACTATAGAATGTCAGACCGATGACCGGAGCTGAGAATTCCTCATTTACGAACTTGGAAAGCTTCAATGTGCTGGCATAGTTCCTTGTCACTGGGGAAGTGCTGAGAGCAAGTCTGGCACTGCCAATGCTCATCAAGATTCCGGGACATTTCATTCGATTGTCGACAGAACAAATTCTTGAATAGAAGCGCCGTGACATGTGGAGGTTGAAGGAGTGGATGATTAGTTGTTATCCTGATGACGTGGCTGATAGTTGAGATCAGCCTTCGGTGAGATAACCGCTGTCGCCGAGTTTTAGCCTGAATAGGTATAGTCAACACTAACCGTGGCAGAACCAGCAAAGGGTCTAATTATATATGATAGGTTGATCAGCACACCACCTCGGCAATCAGCGGAGAAGCGTAGAACATGCTGGATTCCCTTACGCTCCCAGTGCTTAAGATATAAATCCACGCGTTTGCACAACCATCACCCTAAAATTCAGTCAGTCTCCATCGACAAATTCAAGGACCGAACTACATACCTTTCGACGATATTTGGCAGCACTTTCTTGATATAAGCGTCCGTATTTCCATCTTTGGATTCAGAATGACATCGTTGACTTTAACGCTGACTAGGATTAAAACATACGCTAGAAGCAAGCTCGCGAGGGTGTTACGAGAGATGTCTGATGGTGATTGTAAATTGTGTGGCGGCTCGGGGAAGAACGGCGAATTCACCTGCGGTTTATGTAACGGAACTGGAAAGAAGGAGTAGAGCCGAAATCCTCTTTCGCGATCCATCAAGGATTCGTCAGAACTGTCAAAGAATGTCAAATATCTTGGTCACATGGGTCGCATGTTGCGGGTTGACTGTGCGCGCAAAGCCAAAGGAAGGACAGGGCTGCAATACTTTTCGAATAGGTAATTTTCCGCAGCTCTGCTGCTTGAGAGCTTGGGTTATATACTGTCCCTGAGAGAGCACATACGTCGTACGGGGTTTTTTTTATGAAGACGACTTCTCACGGGATCCCGTGTATTTCGGGTGCAGACGGTCACTGTGGCGTGCGCGCGATCATGTGCGTCGTCACGTTTGAAGTGGATGATTAGCTGGCCGAACCACTCACGTGATATTATTGACCTCAGTCGCCTGTGGGCGTGTCATTTTTTCACAGCTGAGTGGATACTGATGTGTGACCGGCATGAAAGATGAAGCAGGTTTTAATCAAATGCAAATCGATGCTTTGTAAAAATAAAAAAATTTACCAACCCTCCCCACCTGATGCTTCTCCCTGTCATCTTAAATACAAATTTGCTGAACGTATGCGAAATCGAGGAATAATCCAAGGTCTCAAAGAGGTTGTAAACCGTATACCTAAACCAGCAGATTCGGTGCCAGCTGCTGAGTATTAGGAGTGACATCTGCTGCCTGACTTTCGGGATCCAATTGCTTCGGGATTGACTCAGTTGATTGAAGCCCTGATTCAGGCTTTGAACTAAGAGGAATTTGTCCGTCCTGGGTCAGAGAGTTGCTGAACATCACTCTCCACAACTTTACTATTGGGTTGCGGATAGCAAATATATTCGACAAAGTGAAAGTTACCTGCACGCAGTATAAATATAAGCCGGAAGTCGAAATTGTAGAAGGTCTGACTTACCCAAGTATAAAAGGTTAGTCCACCCCGGATGTCTTTGCAACCCAAAATAAGGAAGACCAAAGTCAAGAGAGATATCAAAAAGCACCCCACCCAGTTTACTACATAAATGCATCTAGCTATCCAATTCTCCTGCTTCTGAGACAGAAAATGATACAGATTGCCAAAACCAAGGAGGATGTATATTCCCAAATTTAAAGAGAGAACAATTATCAAAATTTGCGGGAGATCATCGCTGCGTATTGTTAACCTAAAGCAATTTTAGCCAGGGATAAACGTTTCGAACCAATCTCAGCATACCAAGTTGAAAGCCCAGATATCAATATACAAATGAAAATGATAAATCCACCAAAAAGTCTATTGAGGAACGTGCTGCCTATATTAGAGATATGCCACGTATTTTCACCCTATCAAACATTAGCAAAGGCGTAGTGCTGTCTGATTTGAACAAACCTCATAGAGTGCTACCAAGATGCCATTCACAAGCAGCGGGATGATATAAGCATTGTGATATTGGTTATTATCTATTGAATCAGTCAAAGTAATATAAGCCTCAGGATCCATACGTACTGTCAACCATATCCACCAATGAAGCTAGGTAGGAGATACAGCATATCACCACCTGCCATGGCCTGCGCTTCGTCGTGGGGCCCCCAAGCAGGGCACATCCAACAAGCCTGACTACGGAAGCGAGATTGACGATTGCAAACAGACATGCCAAGGCTGCGAAGGGCATAGGGCCTCCCACTGGTGAGAGAGGGCTGTGCAGGGCCCGAGAAGACTCTAGGACCTGCATAAGGAGGAAGTAAGGCGGGCGTTTCGTCTGCACAGTCAACGAATACGATCAACGAGAGGATGAGTAAGGCAAATAAGATACAGCAGCGGTGAGCAATGGGGACACGAGGGCATACACAGGTTGCCTCGCTCCGCGGCTTCTTCTTATACATTGGATGAGATCCCCACTATAACGGATGAGACTTGGTTTCAATATCGCATCAGGATTCAAATTCCCCAAATTGGTCGTCACCATGGCAGAGGTCATCTCTGCTCGCGGATGCGATCCCGGCACGGCTTATTAACGAAAGGGTAACCGCGCCTGTTAGCGGGCAACAGAATTATTGGACAAGCGAGCACTAGCTGGATCATGGTTCGTGGTTCATATTCACAGTTCACAGTTCACAGTTCACAGTTCACGGTTCATGGTTCATGGTTCATGGTTCACGGTTCACGTTCATGGTTCATGGTTCATGGTTCATGGTTCATGGTTCATAGTGGGCCCTGGATCACGCCTTGCGCCAGCCACATTCACGCTTGGTTACAGCTGATCATTCGTATCACAGGTATGTGCCTTCACAAATCGTCCAGTGGCGACCCCATTTCATCAACGTCCAAGCATGCCTTTTTCGATCCAGGACATCCGTCTTGCTCCACTTCATTGTGTTGGTTCTCCATGTTACTGCATAATGAATCGACGAGGCCATCTTGACTTATTCAATGCTTCAACGTATCATACTACAACCATGGCCCGCCAGTTTATTCAAGCTATCATGACTATCCAAGGGCCATTGCACCATGCCTCAATCGTATGCCTCCAGCTGCCTCGGGGATGAGGATCCTGCATATAAGCCCTTATGTCTCAACATTGCCTTAACCCAATGGAGATCTTAAGAACCGAAAGGGTACCACACAGAGATGTTCCACTTTTAGAGAGCTGCACAATCAATACGCCATAAACTCCTCCAACAATATCCATGGTCCGGACGCTATCAATGCCACATCAATGTCTTGCTTCCCCTGCATTACTGCATGATGAATCAACGAAGCCATCTTGATCATCCAAGGTGCCAACACATTGATATCTTCATTGAATAAGATGTATGCTTGGTTTGCTGTAAGAAAAATATATGCAACCTCCTAGCATGAGAATCGATGAACATATAAGGGTACGAATTTATCCTCAAAGTTTCACCACATCTCTCTCATTTCTCCCAATTCTTGAAGCATCTTTCAAAGTCAATCTTATTCCACCAGAGTCCTCTACCAATCCTCCACGTTGCCAATGAATTCCACTTCTGCCCCTGGTTCTGATCCAAAGTCAGCTGAGAGCCAACCTCCCCAAGCATCTGTCGAGCATAAGGCATCCAAAGATGCCAAACCTGCTGAGGATCAGTCCGAGACTTCCAAGTCGAAGTTCAATGAACAGTATGTCTCCCACCGGAGTGCGAATAACATAGTTAATGATTCACCTTAGACCCACAGAAACATTTATGCCAGAGGATTATGTTGTTGAGGTGGAGGGATCATCTAAGGCTAGTGGGAAGTAGTCTCAGATGACCGGGCTAGATTGTCGGGTTCAGGATCTTGGTTTTTGGTGGTTTGCTTTGAATGCATCAAATTGTTTATACACTGTGAAATTCGAGCTCGAAATTCATGGTGTATTACAGAATCGAGAGAATCAAGGTGATGGCGGGCTTCAGGCAGACCCTTATGCAAAATATTACTTGTCTGATTTATCCTCAATCGATTTCCATGTATTGATTGATTCGCAAGTGACAACCCTCGGATCGTTTACTTCATTCTGTGTCCCGTACTTCAACAACGATCCACTCACTTTCAACAGTATCCCCAGTAACAGCTACCCCTAAAAACCCCTGAGAATACTCAACTCGCTGCACTCTCAACTAATATCTTCCCAGATATGAATTGCCAGGCCTCAAAACTTAAAGTCGACAGTGAAATTGTCTCTACTCTATTGCTCGGAGGATATAGAACCTCTTTGCCAGAACTGATTTTTGATAATAAAGCGGTTTTTATCAATAAAAAAAAAACTAATAACCTAGAGATTTGAGGGATAATTACTAGAGTTGATATTTACGCTAGCAGCTGAACTGACACCAGGCTTACACATATAATACTAATTTTCTCTAGGATATATCAGGTATTTGAAAAAAGAAAAAAGAAAAGCCATAGAAAGTCGCAATCAACAACCCAAACCCCTCTAACATCAACCCTTCTAACTCCACAGACGAGATCAAACAAAATTGCACCTGCATTAGACTCTGCACCTCACTTTTCTCCCAGTCATTTTGTAATATTCTCCTCTAGCAACTCTCTAAACAACCAAAGATACTCGCAACGTAGAATCAGATTTCATCCCTTACACATAAACACATGATTTAGGGAATTTATTTTTTGGCAAAAATCAATACTACTCTGAATATAGTCAAACAAACTTGATAAATAGCTAAATCTTGCCATAGTCATCCTTTACCAGTCAAGTAAATAAGAGTTTTGTTAGAGGCTAGATAGCAGAGCGATCCATTAACCCAAGGTCTGCACTAGTACCATAAAGTAAGACGGAAGCATATAGCATGTACATCTATTTGCAAGACAACCTTGACTCCTCTGTTCCAATTACAATCTCTTATCTACTACTTCATAACAAAGTGACAGATCCAATATTCACAGGCTTTTCCGTTCCCTCACTAACATTCCTCAAATCTTAGTCTCTTTTCTCTGCCTTTATTGAAACCACAACTCCAACAGATCCTATCGACCATGTCTGTGATATGAGTTAGCTTAAATATGTTGAGCGTCTGGATAGATGGTACCTGGTGAAGAGCTGTAACCAGAGCTTTATGAACACTCAAGTTGTGGTGGTTCCAAAACATGGCCTCCTGCTTTCAAACTTTGTTGGTACAAGGTCGACAAGTCTTCAACTTGCAGTACTTGCACTCAAAAATGTACCAATGGGGCCCACTGTGGCACATAGAGCAAACCCACTGAATGAGTGTCGATTCCGACTTGAGGAGGTTAAAAGAGTGGTGACAATAACCGGGAATAGACATTTTGAGGTGCGACTTCAAGTGCTTATAATCACAAAGCCAGGTGGTGGGTGTAAAACTTCGAAGTGAGCACTGTTATTTATAGCAGGTGTCTTCAAGGATTACATGAGCTAGGTTAGTTGTTGACCGAGAAGAGAATCTGTTGCTCTGGTACAGAAGCCACCGATACTCTCTTAACTTGTCAACTCCCTTACTTAATCTCATCATTCCTCGTAAGCTAACACAGGGACATCGAAAGGCAAAGCAGTTCAGGTCAGTATTCTTTGATACAAGTTGAAAAGTGGAATTAAATAAAAGCCATGCTTGGATGCTGAAATCACAGGAAGAAATAAGGGGAGGGGAAAGAAAAGTATATGAGGGTAAGATAAGTTTCGAATTGCCGTGCTAGGAACCAACTCCAAAGTAACTTGTGAAAATTTCCACAATATCTCATGTACAGTCTCTCAATGATCCCACTCTCCATGCAGCGAAGATAATGGTGAATTTGGAAACGCAAGCTAATCTACAGTCATGTCCATCCACTCCATATCTCATAGATCAAAGGACAAACGCTTCAAAACCCTAGCTATAATTACACGTAATAAAACAACCTTATGAAAGCAAATATTATCAACAAGAAAACAAAAGACAGATAAAATATGTCAGGTATTTAAAGAATGAATGTATCTCTGATCCTCTAAGGAAAACATGTCATCTGTCTCTTGATGTTGAAGTTAGGTGGATATCCCTGAATAACGATATCTGGATCAGGGTCCTTCTTTTGGATGTTTGCAGATGGTTAAGGATATTTCGTAGGAGGACAAAAAGTGATTCTATGAAATGCGGCCCAATAGGGCCGCAGTCCATATCCCCTATAGGATGAGGCTCTGGATAGACGAAGCCATTACTTTGAGATGGTGATGGCATGTTTCGTGAGGATGACTACCATCTTATAGTACCCATACGTGGACTTCCATTTGCGCTCCCCGGTTGACACTGCTCCATGTTCGCTGGCGGTTCAAGGACCGATGGAGGTCGTATATAGCTCGTGAAGTCGTACTGATAGTCCCCAGGATAACGATATTTCTCACTATATGAGTGTTGTCGCCCTCCACAATTACTACTTCCTCGAGTAGCAAGTACTGCAGCTGTTGCTGCTACAGATTCTTCTACTGTACCCATGTGATGGCTTTGATGACGAGTCAAGGTTGAGCGGCGAGTGAATGTCTTTTGGCAGTCTGCGTAAGGACACTTGTAAGGTCGCTTACCAGAATGTATTCTCCTATGTCTTGCGAGAGCACTGGAGTCGCTGAAGGGCTATGCCCTATTAGCATTTTGTTCTTAACGTTGGTTAGAAGCTTACCTTGCCACAACGCTCGCACATGTGGGGTTTCTCTCCGGTGTGGGTGCGTTGGTGGACGGTCAATGCGGATCGTTGAATGAATTGCTTATGGCAACCAGGGTGGTCACAAACATGAGGGCGGACACCACTGTGTATTCGTTCTATAGAAAGCCGTTAACATATATAATGAGGGTAAACTGTGGAGGTGTATCATACCATGTCGTATAAGGTCACCTCTACGAGTAAATCCCTTGCCACAAGTTGTACATGGAAATGCCTTCTGTGTAGTTCCGCCACCAGATAGTTGACGTCCAGCTCCTCCATTGTTTTCTTGTTGTAGCATATAGTTGTCGAACTCGTTTTCAGGTCGGTATGGCTGCAGCAGCATTGGTAGTGGGTTCTGCATAGCTGTTGGCGACGGGTATCTCATATTATTCGATGTTCTGTTCATGTCATAAGGTGAATTGACACGCTCCGAGCCTGTTTTTGACATAAAGCTCCTCGCTTGAGAACTTGACTGGAGTAGATATAAGTCTTGTGCTGCTCCGTTTGCAGCTGCTGTCGCTTCTTTCGAACCTTTTGGGTGGATTATTTCCTTAATATCCATGATTTCTCTAATTGAAAGATTTCCGTCGAGCAAGTGAGTGGCGTGAGGAATGGGCAGGAGTGATGGAGAGGATTGGTGATTATAAGCCGGGTTGAATCAGAAATACAGGTTCCTTAAAGTCGAACCTTCTGGTTGGAAGAGGTGGTATCGGCTTGGAAATCGGAACGTATGTGGGGAGCAGGTGGTATTGGGGTAGAAATAGTTCAGGAAATAGAGGAAACCACCGTCAGCTTTCAACTACCATATCCCGCAGATCTCTTAAATCTTCCTTCGCGCTATCCTAATCCCAATTTTGGAGTCTGTGAAGAATTGCAGGATGTTGCCAGGCCCAGCCGCATCCACACCCGCTTAGAAATGACACCCCTATCACTCAAGTACTTGGCCTAGAGGTTTATTGAAGCTGCCCGAGCTCCAATGCAGGGGCCATTGGTCTCCAACAGAGGGGTCATTGGTGGAGTGTCATTCAGAGACACGCTATTCAGGTGGCCTTAACAAAGCTTGGGTTTTCTTCTGGCGATTAGAGTTGAATTTCGGCGAATCGCCCCCTTTTCCCCCTCGATCCAATGCCCTGTCAGTTGAAGCCCCTCCCGATTTACCACGGTTAGCTTTGAGCCCCCTAGTCTGTAATCCTTGGGTGGTGGCCGACAATCTTCGCATTTCACGTCTAGTCTGTTCCATTAGTATCCTCCTGAGAAAGCTAGAATTGAGAGACCAGCTTACCGGAACTCGATTGTTGTCTCGTAATTAGTGTACGAAGCTCGGATAGTGTGCCGGACAGGTCCACATTGAAACTCGATTTGGCTGTATCCACACATTTTGAATTGTTGGATCTTGAGATAAGGAGGCAGATTATTTATTTGATGGATAGGATCAACACAAAGGACCATGTTGGTCTTTCGGCTTTTGGATTGGAAGGAATTGGGGTTTTTGGACATATCATAACTGGGTACAGCTCAAAGCGTAGCTCAGCAGTATGACCATGCTTTGGTCATTTATGTCCATTCCCCATTTCTTCCTCTCCCTACATGTCACTAATGATCCCTCAAATCCTTCTCCGGCGTTCGTCAAGCATCTGCTGAACATGCCCACCCCCTCATCACATTTTACGCACTTGCCCTTTCTTCTGCCAGTGGAGATTTCGCAGGAATAACAGAAGACCCTGTTTCTCTTTCTGATAGCTTTCGTTGCAAGAGGTCCCTTCAATTCCGTTTCGCCCATCTCTAACTTCCATTGTGTAATTGAACCCCCCACACCGAACCACTGGCCGCCCCCTCCCAGACCCCCCCGATTTGGTCTTTCCCCCAATGGTTGTAAGTCGCTTGGCATGATGGCGATGGTTTGGAAGTTCTGTAATTTAATGATTAGATATATCTTGGGCCTGGTAGAATGTTGCATACCATTGAAGACAGGAAACACGCATAGTACCGCAAATCACCTCAAGTCGCTGTCTTCGTACAATTATGCTTGATGCTGGTTTGTAGAACGTTCGTTGGGATCAAAGCAATGATACAAAGCCAGCCCAAATATTCATAACTTGATGCCCAGTGTTGCTGGATTTGGAGTGGTTTGAGTCGGGGCACTGGTACAGTGGAAGCTGATTCGAATTGCCTTGATTATCAAGATATAAACAGTTCCGAAGATACTGTAGAGCAAGAAGATAATGTAGAAGATAATGTAGAAGGATGTAATTAGTAGCGAAGTATAGGCCCATCTCAAGTACAAGCCCAGTAAAGACCCACCATTCACCTTGTAAAACCGTCAGAATTCCCTGAAAGATGACCAGGAGTCCCCTGGAGATGAGATCAGTTCCTTTGCAGATGATACCAAATGGTTGCTCGAAGACAGGGTGGGAAATAGTCTGAGAAGAGGGCATATTGAAAGTGATTTTAATCGGAACTGTTCTCTCTCATTCCGAATAACTGAGATAAAGTTGTATAGAAATCAAAATCCAATCCTCAAGGCTCGAATAGAAAATGAATGTATAATGGTTAGCCCGGAAAATGTACAACTATATATGAAGAACAAGTAGAGGTTATACAACGTCAGCAAACAGGAATATGCAGGCACTTCCTAGGTATCTTTCACCCCTGCCCCAACACATCTCTCTCAATTAGTCACACAGACCTAGTGCACTGCCTCTGCATATGTCGACCCAAAAACCCTTCCAGCTTCCATGTTTTCCCACAAGAAGCATTCTACCTTCCAAACACCCATCTAACTCTTCCTTAATTGCCTTGATACCACAACTTCCCTCAATCCAATAACCCTCCTTAACATCCTTTAAGCAAAATACCTGGTTGCTCGGTTCGACCCCATGACGAGTGATGATAGACCAACTTGCGTCGAACATAGTTTGGAGCAATGGCATCCAATAAAAATGACGAAAAAGGATGACCCGTCCTGCCCAAGAGGCCCTTAATGCATCTAGGGTGGTGCAGAAATACCGGCCATAAAACTGGATTTCGACAGTGTTTGGCTGTACTGTAGAATTGATTTTGAAACCTTCCACTAAATTAAAGATCTCTTGTTTTGGATGGCCACGACACTCATGATAGAATGTACAAGGTTCGGGATTAGACTCATAAGGGGATGGGCAATCGATCGATTGATCAGAAGTGTTGGAGCACATTAGGAATAACCAGTGAAGGAGCCAGGTGAACTATCAAATTGCGCTGTCAACAACAGGCTTGCAGAGAAATCGGGCGTAGCTGCAAGGGATCAAGGCGCCAAAATAGCCGAAGAGGCAAATGGAATAGAATGCAATGTGAACAAAATGCAAAATGAGGTGGGCATATGCAGGTTGCCTTGTTCTGCAAGATGCCTCTATATATAATTTTAACTAGGCCGATGACCTTTCATACAAACGACCCAGAAACAATAGCATGAACCAGCTTCCCGCTTGAATCACTCCCCAAAGCAATAGTAAATGTTTTCTTTTTCTATGTGGAATTTACTTGTTTAGTGTGGAGTGGTCCGGGTCGCATCCTTCATGAGGGTGACAGGGATTGTTGATGAATACCCCTGTCTGTCAACAATCCCTGTCACCACTGTCTCACTGCAAAAGGCCCCAGGTTTTCAGCCCTCCATCTATCTCACTTCCTGTTTGCTTCGACCATGGATGACCAAACGCTTTCGTCAATATGCAAAGACCCTACATCCTACTGTACGTTCGATGAGCAAGAGAAAGCTCGCACAGTGTGCGGAGGACCCCAACGGATTTTCCGAGATCGCAACACATACATTCATATGGTCATTCCAGTCCTCCAAACACACTCGGTCGCAGTACAGGTCACGATATCCCCATTTTCTCTTCAACAACATCCCAAACAGACGTTTTTCTCATCAAGGGTTCGTTACGGACCTTGTTGTTGCCAAATAAACGACCCACAAACATCATTCATTGTTAGAAATACAGTCCAGAATGTTATCGATTGCTTTTACCAACCGTTCGCTTGGAACTACTCGTTAGTCGAGTGGTAAGTCGGCCTCCCAGCCGGAAGAACTATCTGACACGAGGGCAGTTGCACTGTGGACCACCCCACCAACACCGATATTGAACAATGTACTTCAGTTGCGATATCCATATTTCAAACTTATGCCCAAGACCACTCAATTGTCACAGAGAGCTTTACCCACGGCCAACTAGCCACGACCGAGAGGTCTTCGAGCCAGTCAAACGTCGAGAGTCTTGACCCATCCTACTCAACCAATACCAACGCTCTCCCTTCTCAAAGACACACCGTCAACAATCATAATTCACTCACTGGCGCAAACTGTCTGGTAGCATGCCCTGAGCTGCAATCTTCATCGGCCAAACCCAAGAGGAAAGTTGGGAATGGACCAACTGAAGAATCCCCACCTAAGCGTCAGCGAATGTCGAAGGAGGAAAGCGATGCGAAGTTTGTCCGAAGCACCGCGGGTTGGCTGAAACATTGGGTTATGAATTTGTCTGCAAAGGACTTCCCCAAGGTTATGGCCCTGTCTGAAATTCCTCTATCTGGACTAGAGAACAAAGCGGACGATTGTGCAGAATTTCTGTGGCAGTGGGCGGAAGCAGTAAAGGGTGCATCGACAAGCATCGACTGGTTTGCGCGATTCATGGCTGCTTGTTTCTCACTAGCGGGAATGTCATTTACAGCACCTTCGGCGGACCTGCAGGTAAGACTTGGTTGTATTTATCAAAGTCAATGCTGATGAGAGTCACTTAGCCAATCCGAAAATGCAGATTCAGCCATATGAATTGGCGCAATTTTGCAATAATTCTCAACTCAATTGTAAATGAGATGTTACTATTATGGGGCGATCAAGCTTACCTCCTCTACCATATCTTTGCTGGTACGCAACTGATAAATATCCATAGTTCATTCAATTGCTAACATTAATCTAGCAGAAGGGCAGATCCTGAGTAAGGTAGCGCGTTTGTCAGAGGAGAGAAGGAACGCTTTTGTTTCTGGAGTTGTGGATGAGTTGAAAAAACTTACACTTCCTAGCAGCATTGAGGGGGTGATACTTTTCGACCCAACAAGGATTCTTGTTGCTCTGCTCCCAATCAGAAGGTATGATTTCCAGCCATCTAATAGCAACTAGAACTAATGGTCAAGCCGTGATGAGATATATGAAGCGATAGGGCTTCCAGCTGCCATAACCAGCAGGACGATCGAGGGTGGTAGATCGTTCCTGCAAATTCCTCAGATGTCAACTCTTAGAATTCGATTAGGGCAATACGATCGTTTCCTTACGAGTCCACTGACTCCACCTACAACACCACCGGTGTTACAGCAAGAACACACCATTGATACCGACTTCACCACAGGAGAGTGCAACACAGACGATAACGCTTCAAGTACTATTACCAATCTTAGTGTTGGCTCAGCTCAAGCTGGTCCGTCGCATCTCACTTGTAGTGCAGGCGGCTCAATGCTCAATGAAGCAGCTGGAATAGGGCTTTCGGGAGGCTCTGAGGCCGAGACAGACAATATAGGAGATCCTATGCTTTCAAACCTTAGCGCAAGCGACTGGGACTGGGACAAAGCCGAATTATTTCAACCATCGGACTACGATCCCGTGGAACTCTGGCAGTCACCTAGCTTACAGCCTGGAGACCCAGACCTCTTTCCAACAATCAGCTTTGAAACCTGACATTAACTAGGACGTCCATTCCGACACAAGAGCGAAGCCCCCTCCCTTCTGTATATCCCACAGCTGCCGCGTATCGTTTCCAACAAGAAGAGCATCCCCACTCGCCATGACTCTATCAGAATCGTCATTCTCGAACCTGGGCAATCCATTCTCAGGAGATAGCGGGCCCAGTGCAACAAATATTGTAACTTTCCCTGCCCCCTTGTACCGTTTCGCGGTATGTCGAGCGCAGTAAAGCAGAAGGTATGATCTTACGAGTTGAATGTCTTTTGATCCGAGGAATTCCGCAGCGAGTCGCTTGCCTTCATTCTGTAACCTCGGTAAGTAAGATGGAATTAAAAGCTTTTAAAGCGCTACCTACCTCAAGGAAGTCTGTTACTAATGCATTAGTCTTTTGCAGGTCTTCGGTTTTCAGGAAGGCATGGAAATTCGGTGCCGTATCTGGCTTCTTGTCCACAACACCGGGGGTTTGCGACTCAACAAATTTGAATAATTCTTCATGTGCTGCATCGGCGGCTGTAGAAGCGATGGACCTTACGACAAGCTTGGGTGGAGCCATGGTCAGGAGGTGTAAGGAAGGAGTCTGGAGGCTTTCTGGATGAAGAGCAGTTCGACTTAGGTTTCGTCCTTAGTCAAATGCAATTAGTTGAGCGTAACCCAGCTCCCAGTGTCGTTGGTGATTGAAGTGGCTGACGTGGCGCGGCGCCGATACCAAGTAATCACGTGAATGTACCTTCTCAGCCGTGCAAACAAGGCTGGAGCCTTCTTCTAAGCCAGCCCGGCAGAGAAGCTTCCTTGCGCAGTAGTTAAATCCAATCCCCACCTTTTTCTACCAAACAACCCCACAAAATGAATTCCCCATACAAAGTTGAAATGCGACTTTATTCTAGCCTAGTTTTCGTGCAAATTCTATTCAGTCCGGGCAATATTGCTCATCGACCTATGATCGGCGCAGTCCCCTAGATCGTGTTCTGAGATACTGAAACTAGAATTGAATACGTGTTGGAACTTCCAAAATCGCAGGGGGGACTCGAAACCGTACAGTGGCCCTTTTCTTATTTTCATCTCCAAATTTCTCTTTAACCTAACCATATATTTAGGAAAGTACCCTCTCATACTCAATCATTCCTCAACCATCAGCTCGGCAACTTGCTAATAAGCCGCCCAACAACAATGACCTTGACCTTGCACCCGCGCCCAGGCGCCACCCAGAACGGCGTAACGGTTAAAGGCAGTATTCAGCATTGCAAATTCAACGTGGACCAATTGGTATCGATTGAAAGCTCTATCTTCAAACAGGAAGCAGTCCGTTCTTCTACAATGGTTGATAGTGAATTGGTAGTGAGCCAATCCGCGGAAGGAAAGCATCTTTGCGCGACGCAGGATGCTGTAGAAACGGCGGCGAAGCAGATGGAGAGGGTAGATTCAGCAATGCTTCTCAAATCGGATATCGTCATTGATGTTGCTAAATTTGAGCCGAGCGCCATCTCGGAACAGACAGCCAAGCTCAATAAAGAAGTTATTCAGATCTCTGCGTCCGGGCCAAAATGGTTCGAGGTAAGTCGACCAATTTCTCCGATGCCGCTTTTTTACTTAATATACTTAGGTCGGGCCGGCCCAGTATCGCCAAATGCGAATTAATGGCGAGACTCCATTTCCAAAACCTGAGCCCTCACCTCACGCTCTCGAGATCAATATCCCATCTCGCGAAGCTAGCCGCAATATTCCTTGTCGGCTGATCTATCCAATTTGCCGAAACACTTCGCGTAAACGAAAACAGTGCAAAGGAAGTGTTCTCCATATGCATGGGGGCGGTTGGGTGAGCTAGCTTTGTTACTTACTTACTCTAGAGGCTTGTTAGGCTAATAGGATCTTTTAGACTTTAGGAGATCACACTTCAGCTGATAATCTTCTGCAAATGTACGCCGATAGTGGAGACCTAGCAGTTCTCTCAGTAGGCTACCGGCTTGCACCTATGCATCCCTATCCCGCGGGACCGGAAGATTGCATTGATATTGGCGAGTACTTGGTCAAAAATTCTGAGAGAGAGTATGGCGGCCCCTTGAGATTCATTGGTGGTGAAGTATGTATTGACTGCTCCTTCTCCGATCTCAGATCCTTACCCCTTTAACAATCTCTACTAATCAACAACTCTGTAGTCAGCCGGTAGCCACCTATCTCTACTGCTCACATTTCACCTCTTGAAATCCCAACCGACATTCAAACCCTCTGGACTACTTTTACACTACGGCTGCTATGATCTAACGAAGCTACCAAGCGTACGCAACTTCAAGCAAGACCCAATACTTGATTTTGTTTCTTTGCAGAAGTTCACCGACCACTTCCTCCCTGGTAGAAGCACTGAGGATATGAAGAACCCTTCTATCTCTCCTTATTACGAGAATCTCGATCTCTTCCGTGGGAAGTTGCCTAGCGTACTTTTCACTTCCGGGACAGAAGACCCGTTACTAGATGATTCAACGGGTATGTATATGAAATGGCGACAAGCTGGTGGAGAGGCAATCATAAAATTTTATCCGGGTGCTCGTCATGGATTCATTGGCTCTTTGGATATGCTGGGTGAAGCAGGGAATGCGCTTGAGGATACGAAGACTTACATTCGATCGGCTATGGGTCAGCTGCTAATGCATTCTGAGTTAAAGGTGGAATTAAACAAGTCGATTGGAGCTGCAGATAAAGAGGTGGGGGATGCAAGCACATGCTAAGCAGTTACACCGAATTTTCTCAAACTTTTGGGATTTACCCTAGCTAAAGTAATACTCAGCCCACCTCTAAAAAGCTTCCCTTAAACATAATTTCATCTGCTGCTCCTTGCTCTAAAATTCAACGCCATGGATTAGCTAGAACCTCTCTTCTCCACTATGGGAAAGTGGTCCACCTTCCTGGATCGGCTGACATCGCCGGAAAGCGGCGCAGATTCCACATTTTTGGATCATAAAGATGACATTCCCTAAAAATGGCGCAAAATGCGGCTCTGTTCTCAAGCTACATGAAATATGTAGTTTTTTGAGGCAGGATCTGTACCTCAGCCCCATGGTACAGAACCGGTGTGACAGACTTAGTTGCACAACATACAGCACTTGCAGAAAAGGGGCCAAGGGTCTACACGTTTCCTCTGGGAGCTACGAATGAGGCTCAGTGTAGCCATGATCCCTGGTTGAGCTGATCCATCGTGCAGCTGCATTTCTGCATGCTTTCAAGTTGAACAAACCCACTTCCAAATGCGGCTTTGATCAGGCGCTACAGTGGTTACAGTGTAGCCACTAAGCCACCAACTCAAAGCCAGTGCGAAGCACGCGGCCCTTAGAGGCAAGACCTGCATACCACGCCGACCACGCCCAGAATGTTAAGAACTCTCAAGGCTCATCTGGCGCTAGAAAGCCTTACTCTAGAGCTGAAGAGCCTCAAATGTAGTATATATACACCCATATTCATTGCTTATGCCTCGTTCAACACCCACCCCCAAGTTGATGTTAATCTTCCCGTCAAAGTGCCACCTATCGCTATACTTTACCATTAGAGTACTCAATCCAGCGCATCAGGTGAGGGTTGATGTCTATATTTTATGGAAAGACTGCTTAATTGAATAAGTGCAGATAACTAGCGAATATGTGTAAATACATAATGCAAACGGTCATTTGGGGCGGCTGTTCATTGCCAGACGAGGAGAAGCACAGGCTCGAACGACCTTTGCGAACCGACTGGATTGACAACGATATAGGAGGCGCCGACCCCTGTTCAAACCCCAAGAATCCTGAAGGTCTGTGCGTTGAAGCGAAGACGGGCAAGTTGATATATATGGTGTCCATCAGGGACACGCCTGGTTGTCCACAATGCGGGACTCAGCCTTTTAAGGAGGAGGAGGCTACTAAGGAGGGGGGCTACTAAGGAGGGGGAGGCTATTAAGGAGGAGGAGGAGAAGAAATAATGTCCAAGAGAAGCTCTTTAGAGGCCGACTGAGGATTACTTTAGCTAGGGACCTCAAGAGTGAAATTCGAAAAGTTTGAGAGAAAACCGCTCAGCATGTGCATCCGCCTAAGGCGAGTAACAATTTTTCAAAACAGGAGAATTTTTTTTTTTTTTTTTTTGGAAATTGGTAGGTCCGCTTCTTTCGCGATTGATGTATTGTTAAAATACTTATTTTATTACTTGGGCGATTGTTCATCCTCGTAGTTCTAAGAGAGAAAAAGTGGGTCGTGGTCTCGCTTAAGTTTACCCCAGAGAATCACCAGGAATTGACGTTACCTTGAACCCTCTGGCTCCCTTTGTAGCCTTTCCCTCACCTATTCAGCCCGCTTTACTGGTTTTGCAGAAGTCTTATCAAAATACCTTCATGTTATGTGTCCGACAAACTCATACCCACACTTAGCTGGGAGTGGAGCGTCAAGTGTGGTCTATCATGTCTCATCTGACCGTGTGGTTAAGTGTTGCAGACCAGGGTCACTTAGTGAGATTGAGCATGAACACAGGATTCTCGAGCGGCTGGGACAGCACCCTCTAATCATTAAGAGTTTTGGGTGGAAAGATGTTGGCCAACTCATTCTTGAGTACCAACCTCGCGAACTACGCAACGTTTTGCTCTCCGAGGCACTCATTCATCAAGAGAAATGGGCATTACAAATCACTGAGGCTCTAGTCCACTCCCACGCCAACAATGTTGTACACCGTGACTTAAGTCCACGTAATATCCGAATACAGACGTCGGAAGATATTGTGTTGTGTGACTTTGCCGGTTCGTCGTTGGATGGTCGTACGCAGACAGGAATTAGAGGAGAAATAAGGTTTTGCCGCTCGCCTTACCATAGCATGGCTACGGTCCAGGATGATATTTTTGCGCTGGGTTCTGTTCTTTATGAATTGTCTACAAGATCAGTGCCATATGCGACGCTCAAAGATGAGGAGGTCGTTTGGCGCTATAGAGTTAAGATATTCCCGTCAGTAGGCCACCTTCCCATGGGGAAGATTATCACGAATTGTTGGAATGGCAGCTATCAATGCACTAACGAGGTGCTTTT
>Ga0182030_10000688_pt1 | contig 65337 bp, 65 predicted proteins | sample 812S3MmetaG_FD_121299 | JGI IMG/M metagenome (GOLD analysis project Ga0182030, IMG submission 121299) | Permafrost microbial communities from Stordalen Mire, Sweden - 812S3M metaG (Illumina Assembly) | ecosystem: Environmental > Terrestrial > Soil > Wetlands > Permafrost | place: Sweden... | reverse complement strand
GGGAGATCTTCTTTTGGTACGCACGCGCCCGATGCGAATCGTGACCGCGATGCGAACTGGTTTTGCGCCGACGCCGTCATCGTCGAGGAAGTCCTCTGCGTTGTACTCGCCTGGCGGAACTGTCGCAAGGAAAGCGCGCATGAGTTCTTCGGAGTAGTCGATCAGTCCGGCGGCGGCTTTTTGCGCGCGTGGAAGTCCGTAGCGGGCACAAATTTCGGCGAGGCGCTGGGCTCCAGTTTGGCAGGCAGCGATTTGCGCTCCGAGATCGCCTTCGCGCTCCTCCGGCGTGCGGACATTATTGAGCAGGAGCGCTAGGATGGCGGGGAAGATTTTTCCGCTGCGCATGATCTTGACGGGCGGGATGCGGAGACCCTCCTGGTAGATTTCGCGGCATGGGCCCATCGAGCCGGCGTACATGCCGCCGACATCGGAGTGGTGTGCGCGAGAGGCGACGTAGAAATCGGGGAGGGATTGGGGGTGGTGTTTCTTCGCCGCTGGGGCCAGGTTCGCCGCCGCGCCCAGGTTAGCGCCCACAGAACGGGCGCGAACCTGGGGCACACGCTTGAGTCGATCGGTCCTCGAAATGTAGACGGGCATCACCAACGTGATATCGGGAAGGTGGGTGCCACCACGGAAGGGGTCGTTCAACATGACCACGTCGCCGGGCTCAAGCGGAGAACCATTGACTTCACAGTGTTGAATGGCGGCCGCGACCGACATTGGCATGGAGCCGAGGTGTACGGGCATGTGGTCGCCCATGGCAATGACCTGGCCGTGGGAATCGAACACGGCGCAGGAGTAATCGCGGCGCTCCTTAATATTTGGGGAAAAAGAAGTGCGCCTGAGGGCCGCACCCATTTCTTCGGCGATGGAGTGGTAGATGTTCTTGAAAACCTCGAGTTCGATCGGGTCGCGCATTCGCGTCACGAGTTTAAGGTATTTGGGAGACCGTGGACTACGGTTTTCGGATCAATGCCCGCAGAAAAGGGAGTAAACTTGGGCTCTGGGACGGTTCCATGGGACTGCTCCAAGTGCACCGTCCGAAGGGGAAGAACTAGGGGGATAGTGATCATGAGCATGAAGAATGTCGCAATCGCAGCGCTCGCGCTACTTTGGCCGGTTTTTGGTCTGGTGAGTAATGCGAAAGCCGCTAATCCGCCTGCCAATGCCGATGAACTCGTGGCTGATCATCTGGATTCCATTGCAAGCGCCGCAGTTCGGGCTGGACTGAAGACTCGCGGTGTACAAGGTCCGGTGGAGTTCAGAATTCTGGTTGGCGGCGCGGGCGTTCTGGACGGGAAGGCGCAGATCGCGTCCGATGGCAAGAAGCTTGTGTTTCTGATGAAGCTGCCGAACAACGAATACCGGGGCGAGCAGTTCATCTTCAACGGCGATAAAGATCAGGTTGCATTCTCGGGCGCCCAGCAAACCCGTTCTCCTGTCGGGAATTTCGTGTTTGTGCAGGATGCGGTAATCCGCGAAGGCCTGTTGGGTGGAACACTCTCGACAGCGTGGCCGCTCTTGGATCTGAATGAGCGCAAAGCCAAGCTGAGCTTCGGGGGCCTGAAAAAAATCGACGGGCAACAGCTCTATGAACTTCGTTACCGCCCTCGTAAGAGTTCAGATTTGGAAATCAACCTTTATTTCGATCCGCAAACCTATCGCCATGTGGAGACGACCTATAGCTACAGTACGACCGCCAGCCTCACGGGTACGAACCCTTTGGCTGCGACAACCGACTCACCTGCCGCGGGGGGTGCGGGCAGATCCGCAAGTGCTGGTGTTGCGAGCGGAAGCCCGGAAACTGCCCAAGCTCGACTGGTTCCGAATCGTTTTCGCCTGACGGAGAAATTCAGCGACTTTAAAACAGTGGATGGGGTTACCTTACCGACTCAGGACGATATTCAGTTCTCGCAGGAACTGCAAAACGGCCGCACGTCGCTGTGGGACTGGAATCTTAAAGGGCTAGAAATCTCCAATAATGTTGGGATTGATGCAAAGACTTTTGAAGTGAAATAAATCAACTGCGCAGTTCGAGTGGGTAGGTAGTGCGCATGCCGGCCGCCAGGGGCTTAACAAGGGAGGGCGGGTTCCCTGTGAATCCGCCAACGGGACTATCTCCCGCAACCGAATGCCACTGGTCGCGTACTTGGTTATTTTGCGTAGTAACCATTGCGGGAGTGCGCGATCAAGCCTCGTTTTCGAGTTGACAACTGCACGCTCCGGAAAGCGCCGTCACGTTCGAAATCTGCCGGCTTGTAGCTGAGAGCGTACTGGTTTCGCAGCACGCCATCGATTTTCTTGAAGGCATCTTTGATTTCGGAATCCTCTCTTGCCGGCAACACAAAACCACCCGAATTCAGCGCTATTTTCCGCAGAAAAATCTGACCCGGAGAGTTGCGCTCGGAAGGAACGGACGCATCGACAACCAAAATCGTGGCCTCCGACGAAATGGCAGCCGCATTACAATCTTTGGCCTTAGCATGGCTCGTGGTGTCGGCCCCGTCCGACAAAATGATGACGATCTTCCGCGCATCGGAGGGAGAAAACTGCGAACGGAGGTCTCGCGACGCGCGGACCACCGCATCGTGGAGCGCTGTATCGCCACCCGGTTGGAGATGGGAAATAGCGGACGTCAGCTTGTTCACATCGCCAGTCATGGACTGGACTTCGGTAACTTCCGAGCCAAAGGAGATGATAGCGGCCTGATCGACTCCTGGGCGGAGCACGTGTTTGAGGAAGTGGTTGGCGGCTTTTTGCTCGAAGTCAAAACGATACCGGATCGAACTGCTGATATCGAACAGCATAACCACGCGCAGCGGCGATTCCGAGTTTGCCTGGAAATGGTTTACGCGCTCCGGTGGGTGCAGGTTATCGAGCAGGTTAAAATCCTCGGCTCGCAAAGCCTTAATGAACTTGCCATTTTTGTCGGTGACGGTGAAGTTAAGCCGAACTTCGTCGACGGCCTTTGAAATTGTTACAACCGATTCCGAGTCGTCGGTAAATTGCTTGTCATCGGTTTTCAGTTCCCCAACTGGGGCAGCGACACTTGTGCGGCGCAAATTTGCGAGATGCAAAAAAGCAGCAAAAACGTGACGAGCGCGACCGGGAAAAAGCCTTGCTGGACGGGCAGTTTGACTGGTTCGAGCCTGTACTTGTGCAAAAAAAGATGGCTCTTCATGCGTGCACATAGTAGATCAGTTTGGGCGCTCCGTCTAGGGAAAGCGTATGCTGCCGCTTTTCAATGGAATAGCCTCCCCCATAATGGCTTAGAGTTGGGTCGAGACTCCAGCAAGGCTGTGCCAGCCTCGCCGCTATTGGTGAAAGGCGAGGGTGTAAACTCGTTTAATTATGGCCGAAGGTCGTTCGCGGATTTGGGTGTGGTTGCTGGTGGGCGGCGGGCTGTTCATGCTGTTTGTGGTCGCCGTCTTCACGCTCGTCTATTTCAGTTTCAACAATCGAGAGGAAGAGTCGTTTACCGGCTTCGGTTCGAAGATTGGGGTGGTCGAACTCGATGGCGTAATTGTCTCGCCGAAGCAGGTGGTCACGCAGCTTAAGCATTTTGCGGACGACGATTCGATCAAAGCGATTGTCCTGCACGTGAATTCGCCGGGCGGAGGAGTGGCGGCGTCGGAGGAGATTTACCGCGAGGTCAAGCGCATTCGCGACGAAAAGAAAAAGCGCATTGTGGCTTCGATCGAGACAGTGGGGGCAAGCGGCGCTTACTACGTTGCTTCGGCGACGAACAAGATTTATGCGGATAAAGGCAGCATTGTGGGATCGATTGGCGTAATTGCCGAATGGGTGAATTACGGCGAGTTGCTGAAGTGGGCCAAACTGAATGCGATTACGATGAAGGCGGGCGAGTTCAAGGATACGGGCAGTCCGACTCGGGAGATGACTCCCGCGGAGCGTGCGTACTTTCAGGGACTGATCGACAACATGCACACTCAGTTCATTGAGGCGGTAGCCGATGGACGGCACGAGAAGGCGGAGGACATCCGCGCCATTGCCGATGGCAAAGTGTGGACTGGCGAGCAGGCCCTCCCCCTAAAGCTGGTGGATCAAATCGCGGATTTCGAGGGAGCCGTGAAAGATACGGCGCGGTCGGTGAACATCTCGGGCGAACCGTCGCTGGTGTGGCCTCCAAAGGAGCGGAGGAGGGGGCTGGGAGATCTGCTGTTTGGGGATATTTCCGATTATTTGCCATCCCGCGAGAAGCTTCTGGAGCAGCAAGTTGGGTTTTACTACCTTTGGAAGTAGGGTTGCCGGCCACGCATAAGCGATATCGGCATGGTTGGCCTCACCGCTAGTGCACGCTCTTCCACTTGCGCAAAACCCCTGAAATTTGAGAAGGTTATAGGAATCGTAGAAGGCATCGGGGCCATCCGCCCTGTCGCCGAGGAACCCAGAATCTGAAGGGGAGCGAACAGCACATGACGAAAGCGGATCTGATCGAAGAAGTTTCCCGGCTGGCGGAATTGACACGCAAGGACAGCGAAGTGATTGTGGAGACGATCTTTGACAGCGTAGTGCGTTCGCTGCGCGTGGGTGACAAGATCGAAATTCGCGGTTTCGGCAGCTTCCGAACGCGCCAGCGCAAGCCCCGCGTTGGTCGTAACCCGAAGACCGGGGATCGTGTGGAAGTGCCTGCGAAGAAGATTCCCTTTTTCAAGCCCAGCAAGGAATTGAAGGATCTGATCAACAGTGGCGCAGCCGCCGTTCCGCCCGTAGCGGGCACGACCCCAGCTGTACCACCGGCCACGACTTAAAACCCGTTGTTTGAAGAAACATTCCCGGTAAGAGCAACAGTCATAAGTTCAATCATATTGGAGCCGTCAAACCGCTTTTATCGCGGCGGCCCAAGCGAGGTCATTCCACGCAGATTGTCTTTCCGAGCGTCGGGGACGCAACCCAAAGCGCGGAGACCGCGTCTCAGTGCAATGAGTGGAAGGATCTGACAACAGCGGCGCAACTGCAGGAATGCCGCAGCGGAGCCGACTCCAGGCGTGCTTCGGGCCACGGCTTAGAAAACACATTGTTTGAAGAAACATTCCCAATAAGAGCACATTCATGAGTTCAGTCGTATTAGAGCCGTCAAAACGTTTTGATCGCGCAGTCGTGGAAGAGTTTGTTCCGCGCAAATCGTCTTCCCGCCCCCCGTACCATTCGTATGCTTGTCTGGCGGTTCTGACGCTTGCCTGCCTTTTGCCCTTTTCGGGCCGCGCATTTCAGGTCGACGACACGCTGTTCATTATGGCTGCTCATCAGATTAGCCACCACCCGCTGGATCCTTACGGATTTAATCTGGTCTGGAACGACAGCCTGGAGCGGATGTCGGATGTCACCCAAAATCCCCCCTTGGCTTGCTACTACGAAGCGGTCGTGGGAGAGATTGCTGGCTGGTCGGAGCGCGCATTTCATATCGCATTCCTGTTGCCCGCGCTGGCCTTGGTTCTTGGAACCTACCGACTAGCCGGGCATTTCACTCGTTTTCCTCTCTTGGCCGCGTTGGCCACGGTTCTTACCCCAGGCTTTCTGGTGTCTGCAGGCAGCGTCATGTGCGACACGATGATGGCAGCGATGTGGGTGTGGGCAATGATTCTGTGGATTGAAGGGTTAGAGCCGCTCAACGTCTGGTACCTGACGGGGGCGGGAGTCTTGATGGCGGCGGCCTTTCTGACGAAGTATTTCGCGGTGGCGCTAATCCCCCTGATGGCAGGTTATTCTCTCGTGCGGCTGCGCCGATTGGGAAACTGGCTTTGGTTTCTGCTGATTCCCGTCGCAGCAGTGTTTGGCTATCAAATCTGGAGCCATGCGCTCTATGGAAAATATCTATTTACAGGCGCCGTTCATTATGCGAATAGGGCGCGAGGCTTGGAGTCGTGGGTTTCGGTATGGGTTGGTCTGAGTTTCACGGGGGGATGCGCTCTTACAGTGCTTACTTTCGCTCCTCTTATATGGTCCCGCAAAGCTAAAGGCATCGCGATCGCGATCGGATCACTAGCTGCATCCGCGCTGATCTTTGGATGGTTGGATTACCACGGACGGGAGCATGAGTTGGAAGCCTTCAATACCGTCCGCGCCCACTGGGCATTGGTGGGCAGCCAGCTAGCTATCTTTATAGCCGGCGGCCTTCTTGCTTTGGGCTTGGCGATTACAGACTATGGGAGGTTCTCCTGGCGGATTCGGCGAGAACGCGACCACTTATTTCTTACGCTGGTCTTGCCAGTCTACGAGCGTTGGACTAAGAGACGATTGGAGTCACTCCTGCTGTTGGCTTGGGTGGTCGGCACATTCGTCTTTGCCAGCTTTCTGAACTGGACGGTTAACGCCCGGTCTGTGCTTCCGCTCATCCCGGCTATGGGGATTCTGATTGCGCGACGGCTGGAGACGATGGGCGGCGTTTGGACCCGAAGTCTGAAGCTCAAAATCGGGAGCGCACTGGTAGTCTCGGGTGTACTGTCGATCTGGGTTGCAGTCGGCGACATGTATATGGCTAACTTGGCGCGTAGTGGTGCCTATAGCGTTCAACAGCAGGTCGCCAACGAAGGAGGAACGGGGACGCTGTGGTATCGCGGGCATTGGGGATTTCAGCACTATATAGATCAGGCGGGTGCCCAGCCCCTGGATGTCAACAACTTTCAGATCCGACCTGGCGACCTTGTCGTGGTCTCAGAAAGATTCGGATATGCCTTTCATCTTCCGGAGACCCTGTCTTTCCAAAACGAACGGGTCTGGGAATTTGCCAATCCTTCTCTGGCTGCAACAATGAACTGGAAGCTCGGCGCCGGATTCTACTCATCGAGCGCAGGCCCATTACCATTCACATTCGGACAGGTACCTCCCGATCGCTATTCTCTGATGAAAGCGGGTTCGGTCCGTTACCAGATTGCTGAAAGTCCCCCAGACTTCTAGCCCCCGTCGCCATGCGATCCGACCATAAAGCTTCTATGGTTTAGGTATCGCCTCGGCATGATCAATCGGAGAAATCAGGGCTGGAACGGCTTGGGTTCGAGAGCTTGGCGATAGTCAACGGTTGGGCGTATAGATCACGCCATCCTCATTCTCGAGCACGGGCACATAGTTTTGCTCGATGGCGCGAAGGATTGAAGGGACAAATCGCTCCCTCCCAGGCAGGAAAAGATACTCATTCGCGATCGGCTTATCGAGTTGAACGGCTCCAAACTCCTGCCGCTCGATCTCCGCTGCGATTACCTGAGGGTCCAGCTTGCCGAGGTGAATGAGGCGAGTGGCATTGAACGGATCGTAGACGTATGGCTTTTGCGCGTAATAGCAGCGCAACAGGCTTTCGCAAAGCGCGGGACCGGGCTGCGCAGCTAAAAACTCGGTTTCCTGCACGAAGCGCTGCTGCGCTGCACGTGCCTCGGCCAGTGCGTGGAATGGCCGCCAGTTGCCGGAGAACGCGAGCGGAATGGCGAGCCAAACGAATAAGAACATGGGCGCAGCGGTCGAAAGCCAGGGCGGGCACTTCACAGCGCTTTGAAGATCGTCGAGGAAGAGCCCGAGCAGCATGGCCTGTGACAGCATTCCTCCAAAGAGAACATTCATCGTGACACCGTTACCGCCCCCAAAAGCGGCGGCCGTAAGCACGGAACAGGCAAATAAAAGGCTGACGATGCGGCGCTTGGGATGATTGCGATAGACGATGGCCAGGCCTAGCGCCAGCACACCGGGCACGACGACGGGCTGATAGACATCGGAGAGAGTGTCCAGCAGATGGGCAAACAAGTAGCCGCGCGGCGCCACCATAGCCGACAGGAAACCCGGTCCGCCAAAATGAATGTTAAGGGCGATGGAGAGCGCAGCCAATGCGCCGCCGATGAAAAAGAACTGCAAGGCTTTGCGGCGCGAAATGAACAGGAGGTCGAGAAATATCGCCAGCGGGAACTCGATTAGGATGTGTTTGATGTTGGCGCCGATGGTGAGCAACAGCGCGGCCACGATCAACGCGCCAAGCCGGCCGCGATAGCGGACATAGATGAGTAGCCCTGCCATGAGAAAGGCCTGGGCGAACATCTGTGGGTCATCCAAGCCGACGTAGCGCTCGGCGGTGGCGCAAAAAAATGCGAAGCAATAAGCGCTGGCGAGCGCCGCGGGCCAAAGCTTTGGCATCAAGTGCCATACAATCAGCCCGACCAACAGGCTGCACAGCACGGTACTCAGCAGGGAGAGAGCGCGCGCGGTAAACAGAAAGTCGTGAGTGAAGCGCCCGAGGCCCGCGATGATATAGAACGATAGCGCGGGGTAATTGACGGAAGTCCATCCGTAGGAAGCGGGATAGAGTGTACCGTGATGGGCTACGGCGGCGGCATTGTAGACGTTCCAGCCTTCGTTGTAGGTCACTTGCAGGTGGAGGAACGCTCGTCCGAATGGAACGGCGGCGGTGTAGAGTGCGAACACGATACACACGAAGGCGACGAGAAAGCGGATACGATGGCCGATGAAATTCGGAGGGATGCGCCCCTCGGTGGCCGAAACGGCTTGGGGAGGCAGTTCGAGGAGCTCATTAACCATAAAGAAGCATTGTAATAAAGTTTTATTAGATTCTCCCGGAGACTGTTGCGTTCTTGCGCGCGATAAGTTTCTTTTCCAGCCGTTGAGGCGGGACCGATAGCTCCGTTCTGAAGCCGTGTGAAGATGTAAGAGCTAGGGAAGTGCGCGTGCCCATGGGTGGAGGATCGTGGGATGGAAAAGGAGGCGTGTGAACCATAGCGGTTTAAGACGTTTAGAGGAGCGCGGATGGTTTCTTCGCTTTGTCTATTGCGCCTCGTTTCTTTCGCTCGTAGGGCTAATTCTTTCTTCCGGTGGTTACTCGCCAGAGTGGAACAGCCCCCACAGATTCTGGGATGTCGCGATATATTACCGGGCAATGCAAGACTTGCGCGCTGGCCTGGACCCTTATGCGGCTGGGTTAGAACGTCAGGCGGCCGCGCAAGCTGTCGGGCAGCACTACTTCACCTACATCTACCCGCCGCTGACGCTGTTGGCATTGCGCGCATTTAGTCGACTTCCCGCATGGTTTGCCGCGTTTCTATATTGGACTGCCTATTGCACAAGTGTCGTGGCCGGGTTGTGGGCTGTGACTCGGTGCTTTCGCCCGCAAGAGAAAGCCGTCATGAGGTATCTTGTTCCCCTGGCGATTTTTTTTCCAGCCCTCATGCCGGGCAACAATATTATCGGGGGGAACATCGCCTACATATTTTATGGATTGCTTTTTGCGGCAACCATACTCGGCTGGAAGCGAGGAATTTGGTGGTGGTTCTACCTGGCCGTACTAGTCGCCTCCAGTTTCAAGGCCCCTTTCCTTACAATGTTGGCGATCCCTGCGCTTGCAGGCGAGCGGCAGTGGCTCAAGACCGCTACCGTAGGAGGCGCTGGCCTGGGACTGTTCGCTGTGCAAGCCTGGCTCTGGCCAATTCAGTTTCGCGAGTACCTGACGAGCGTCAACCTACAGTTCCGTCTGAACCCCCAGTTTGTCTTCGGCCAAAGCATCGCCGGGAATCTAGGGCGATTACTCTATCGGCTGGGTTTGCCCTATACCACACTCCCCCCGCTGGTGTTCCTAATCTATGGCAGCGTGCTATTCGCGGTGCTGTACCGCTTCAGCAAGCTTTACCATCAACGCCGCATCTCCGCTGAGAGTTGGATTCCAGTTTTACTAGTCGGAACCATCCTGCTGAATCCGCGGATCGCGGATTATGACGTGGTCCTGATCGCGTTGCCCATGGCGCTCATCCTGGTGCGCTCTGTGGCTGCCCGGACGAGGTCCGGCATAGCGTTGGCCGTCTCGGTACTGTTTCTAATCGTGACCGATCTATTTCTTGACCTGCCAGCCAGCGTAGACGCCCCTCGGGATATGTTCGTCCTTCTGGCGATCATGGGCGTCGGTCTCCAATACCTGTTGGTGGAGGCTCGACGCACTTGTCCTGAGAGGCTGGTCGTCCTTCCGCAGGTAGCCGCTGTCTCTGAACCGGCGGTGGCTGAGACGGACACCTAGAAGAACCCAAGCAGCTTTTCGCGTTACTCCCGGCGCGATGGGGTGATCTGGAACGACGGGTGAATGTGTAAGATAAGAGATACGCCGGGCCCGTAGCTCAACGGTTAGAGCAGCAGACTCATAATCTGTTGGTTCCTGGTTCAAATCCAGGCGGGCCCACCACCCTACGCTAAAGCTTCGGCTGGCAGGCCACCCTGCGCTAAAGCTTCGGCTGGCACGCCACTCTCTTTGTGGCACCCTACGCTAAAGCTTCGGGTGGCAGGCCGCCCTACGCTAAAGCTTCGGGTGGCAGGCCACCTCTTTGTGGCCTGACGCCAAAAAGGGTGTAGGGTTGTCTTCCGAAACCTCTTGGTGTAGGGGGGACTGGTGCGATGTGGTACGTCTATTTTCTCAAACTCAATAATGGCGATATTTATGTCGGATCGACCAACGATCTAAAGCGACGCTTTGCCTCACATGAAGCAGGGCAGGTTCTTTCAACAAAGCCTTTCCTTCCTGCAAAACTTAAAAGTTATGTCGCAGTTGAAAATGAAACTTTAGCCAGAGAGCTCGAGAAATACTTCAAATCGGGTTCAGGTAAAGCGCTAGCTAACAAGCGGTTCTGGAAATAAATGGAGGGAAAATGGATTGGTTTCCACGAGTCGGATATTTCGGAATCGCCGCGGTCTCTGTACATTCTTCGACTGAGGTCACCCGACCGGTAAGGTGAAATAAAACACGGACCCGCGCCCTAACTGGCTGGTCAGTCCGAGCCGTCCGCCGTGGGCCTCGACAATTGCTTTACAGATCGCCAAACCCATACCGGTGCCGTGGACCTGAACGCGCTGGTTGCGTCCGCGATAGAACTTCTCGAAAACCAGCGATTGTTCGAAATCGTCGATCCCGGGACCATGGTCCGCGATACTGAGGGTGAGCACGCGGTCTTTAGCCTCTGCGGCAATGCGGATCGGGGTTCCGCGGGGAGAATACTTGGCGGCATTTTCGATCAGGTGTACGAGCACTTCTTTGATGTGCGCAGAATCCATGCGAGCCGAGGGCAAATCGTCTGGAAGACTCACTTCAACGGGATGCTGCACAAGGACCTGCTTCAGTTCATCGAGTGCCTCATCCAGGATGGGGCGGATGGGCGCAGAGGCGAAACGGAACTCGACCTTGTTGGCGTCGAGCTGGGCCATCTCCGCGGCCTCACCAATCAAACGGTTTAGCCGGTCGCTCTCCTCGTTGATGATCGTCAGCAATTCGTGCGTTTCTTCGGCGGAGTGCTGGCCGCTGCCGAGAAGCGCGGTTGCCGAAGCTTTAATTGCGGTCAGCGGCGTGCGAAATTCATGGGTAACGGAATCGAGCAAGATGGAGCGTAATTGTTCGCTCTCTCGCGCGGCCTCGGCACGGCTTAGCTTTTCGAAAGCATTGGCACGCTCGAGGGCAATCGCAATGAGGCTGCCGATTGCTTCCAGTGTTTGGCGGGACAGATTGGAGCCAGAAACGCCCATGCTGCCCACGACACGCATACCGACGCGCAGCGGCATGAAAGCCAAACCGGTGGCAACATCCAGGCGAGGTTCGCCGCGAAGCGCCACCATTTGCAGATCGCGCGCTTCTAGACCGTCGACGGCGGGATCTGAGCGGTACACGTCGGTGCGGCTGGAAAGCGCTATGGCGGCCGAGCGGACATCGAACGACTCGACCACGTAGCGAGGAATCACGTTGAGCAGTTCGACAGCGTTGTCGCTCGACAGTAATAGCTGACTGAACGCGTAGAGGCGCTCGAGTTCGCGACGGCGTTCCACCGCGGTACGTTCGCCCCGTTGAGCTCGCGCCGAAAGCTCGCTCGCCGAAACGGCGGTAGCCAGAAAGGCAAAGAGTGCGATCCAGTTCTGAGGGTCGGCAACGGTGAAGGTCCCAATCGGCGGGAGGAAGAAATAGTTAAATGCGAGAGTCGCCGCCAGGGACATGAAAATCGCCTGCCACAGACCATAGAAGGTCGATATCGCGAGGACTCCGAGCAGGAACAAAAGAGCGACTGTCGTCGCATTCAAGCGAAGCAAGCGGTATCCGACGAACGTGAGCACGCCAACAATCAATGCCGCGAGCAAGTATCCGCGAACCGATCTGGCAGCCGTTTTCACGTGGCGATTGTAACCGACCTCACGCTCGATTCGACAAAGAGTAAACTCTCGATGAAAATAAAGCGCAATGACAAAGACTCCCGAGCAGTGGCTTGAGGAAGCGGCGCCAGGGAAGAAAGGCGGCCTCTTCAAGCTCTTTCTTGGATACGCACCGGGCGTAGGCAAGACCTACACCATGCTGACCGAGGCCATCCGCCGCCACAGCCGCGGCGAGGACATTGTGATCGGCGTCGTCGAAACTCACGGACGAAGAACTGTCGGCGAACTGGCTGCCCAGCTGGAAACTGTACCGCGCAAAGTCATCGAGTACAAAGGCGCGACGTTCGAGGAAATGGACGTTGAAGCGATCCTCGCGCGCAAGCCGAAGGCCGCGCTTATTGACGAGCTTGCGCATACCAATATCGAGGGCAGCAAGCATCGCAAGCGCTACGAAGATGTGTTCGAGCTGCTCGACGCCGGAATCACCGTGCTCTCGACCATGAACATCCAGCACCTGGAGAGCGTGACGCCCACCGTGCAAGGAGTGACGGGAATTCAGGTGCGGGAGACTGTCCCCGACTGGGTGCTGCAGCGCGTCAACGAAGTAGTGATGATCGACTTGACGCCGGAGGCGCTGCAAAACCGCATGCGGCGCGGCGACGTTTACCCGCAAGAGCGAGTGGGGCGAGCACTCGAGAATTTTTTCCGCGAAACAAACCTGATTGCATTGCGGGAGCTGGCCTTGCGGCAGGTTGCGCAGGCCGTCGATCAGAGCCTGGAACAGCGCCGCGAGATCCTCGATAACAACCGAAGCGCGGTCGCCATTCGCGAGCGCATCGCCGTCTGCATCAGTTCGAACCCGGCGGCGCAATACTTGATTGCGCGCGGCGCTCGCATGGCTCAGGCTATGAATGCCGAACTATTCGTCATTTATACCGATCTTGGCCAGGACGAGAGCGAAGAAAACCAGCACACGCTGAATGCGAATATGCGCTTCGCGCAAAACGTCGGGGCATCCGTAAATCGAGTGTCCGGCAAAAGTGTAGCCGAGGCGGTTGCGCGATTCGTCAATGAGAAGCACGTTACGCAAGTCGTGTTTGGGCGCTCGGCAACGCGTGGCTGGAGGCGATATTTCTATCTGTCTGCGATTCACCAGTTCCTGCGCGATGCACCGGCCGTCGATGTGCACATCGTGACGCAGGAACGCAACTGAGGAATGGTCGCATAAACAAAATGTCAGACCACAAACACATCCTGGTCGTAGACGACGAGGCACAAATCTCGCGCGTGCTGCGGACATCGCTTTCCTCACACGGGTACGACATACGCGTAGCCAACGATGGCGAAACCGCACTCGAAATCATGAAGGATTGGACTCCCGATCTCGTCATCACCGACCTCGCGATGCCCAACATGGATGGGCTGGAGCTGTGCCGGCGTCTCCGCACAACGAGCGAGGTCCCGATCATTGTGCTTTCCGTGCGCGGCGAGGAACGCACAAAGGTGAAGGCGCTTGATGCCGGAGCCGACGATTATGTGACCAAGCCGTTCGGTATGGAGGAATTACTGGCGCGAGTTCGCGCCAATCTGCGCCGCCATCGTCTAAAAGAGTCGGAGTCGGCGCTTATTGAGGCAGGAGATTTTCGCATCGATCTGGGTGCGCGCAGCGTATTCGTACAGAATCGCGCCGTCCATTTGACACCGAAGGAATTTGATTTACTTCTCTATCTGGCGCGGCATCCGGGCAAGGTGATCACGCATCGTGCTCTGCTGGGGGCGGTGTGGGGTGGCGAGAGTACCGAGCAGGTCGAGTATCTCCGAGTGTTTGTAGGACAGCTGCGCAGAAAGCTCGAACCCACGCCCGATTCTCCCCGCTATATTGTGACCGACCCGTGGGTGGGATACCGCTTCGAACCGGGCGCGTAACCCGATTTTCCGGCCGTTTTTTGTCATTCCGATCACAGAAAGGAATCCGCTTCCCTTCTTGTCATTCCGAGCCGTTCGGAGCCGCAGGCGAGAACGACCGAGGAATCCGTCCCTCCTCCAGAAACTCCTTACGACTCCCTTATTTTCAATTTACGCGCATTTTATGGGCTTTCGAATGTAATGAACTCGATGCCGGGATGTGGGAAGGCAGGAGGAACACTGTTTATGCAGCTCCAGGAAGTAAATGCAGAGCGGTTTGCGCAGCTCTTTCACCAGTATCAACAAGCTTTAGCCGACGATTTCGCTCCGCCCTCGGGCGACCACACGAAGGCCCCCTGGGCTGAAGTGCCGCCCGCTGAAAAACGCTTGATGATCGCCGCCGCACGTTTTGCCCTTCTCGAAGTCGAGTTGGTCCCGAGTGAGCGTGAAGGCCGCCGATATTATGCCAAGCCGGGCGAGGCCGATTGGGGCTGTTGAAGAAGTGGAAGAAGTAAAGGTCATGCAAGCCCTGATCTTTATGACTTCTTTATGAAGTCTTTATGGCCCTCTTACGGGGGAACCTTTCTAATCGGCTCGGAACCGTAGGTTCTCTCTCGGCAAAGATAATTATTTTCAGAATCCGACGTGTGCGCGTCGTGCGAACATTTCCCGCCCGATTCATCCTGGTTCCAACCAACGGCGATGATTCGGTGCGCCGCGCGGCTCAAGCGCGAGTGTTGGCCCATGTGTTCAACGGAAAAAATTGAAAGGCGAGGAACGACTAGGTATGAATTCCAAAGCAACTAACAGGAAACGGACAAGCGCGGCGCTGATTCTGATTAGTGCGCTCATCTTTTCGCTTCAGGTGCAGGCTCAGAGTGCGGCAAGCCCGGCTCAAAACATTCCGCCCGACGTCGTGAAACAACTGCAAGACTTGACAAAACGCGTCCAGCAACTTGAAGAACAGTTAAGAGAGCATGAAGCTGCGGGGCAGCCAAACACAATAGTTCCCTCTGCAAAGGCGACCGTTCCGGTCCCGGTAGCTGTGACTCCTGCGCAGAATGAGTCCGCCGTTCTGCAGCCGGAAAAAAAAGAAAAGATCGTGCCTTTTTCAGACTGGGACTGGACTTGGCTCAACGGCGCCCCGCGTAACAAGGACACGGCCTTCGACTCGAAATTCTTCACACCTGAAATCCGGGCGGATATTACCTACAACTACGACTTCAATAAGCCCATCGATAATTCGGTCGGCGGGTCAAGCGAAATATTCCGTGCCAACGAAATGCAATTGGAGCAGCTCGGCGTTGGCGGTGACTTTCATTACGACAATGTTCGCGCCCGTTTGATGACTCAATTCGGCATGTACTCGGCAACGACGCCGCGCAACGATCCGAGCCCGGCGAAGGGCCAGTGGGACCTGGATACTGCCGATCGCTACCTGGCAGAGGCCTATGGCGGCTACCACATTGACGCCCTGAACGGAATCAATATCGACGCTGGAATTTTCATGTCGTACATCGGCCTGTTCAGCTACTACAACTTCGATAACTGGGCTTATCAGCCTTCCTACGTTTCTTCCAACACGCCCTGGTTCTTCAATGGTCTGCGGGTTCAGATCTTCCCTAACCCCCACTTGAAAATCGAGCCGTGGTTCATTAATGGATGGCAATCGTACGGCTCCGCCAATTCGAGGAAGGGCGTGGGTGGGCAGATCAAGTGGACTCCACGGCCCTGGGTAAACATCATTTCCAACAATTACGGCCTCGGCCACGACGATCTTTATATTCCGAACCGCGGCCGCGTTCATACCGATGACAGCATTGAAGTAAAATACTTCGACAAGCCCGGACAAACCATTGACAAGATGGCCTTCACCTTCACGGGCGATATGGGTTGTGAATTTGGCCCGAGCACGACGACCTCGACAGGCACATATTTACAAGGCGTCGGTTGCCACGGTGACAAGAGGGACCCGAACTCGGTCGGAGGCGATCATTTTGGGGCAGGAATCAATCCTAAACAGAGCTTCATCGGCTTCATGCTTTACGACCGCACGTGGTTCAAGAAGGATACGCATGGACTAACCATCGGTGGCGGCGTCATCAACAACCCCGGCCGCTATCTGGTTCTGGATCCGCCGATCAACGGCGAAACTGCCGCTTCCGCGGCCATCAACGCTCCCTACTTTACCGGGAATCCCTCCGACCCATTCAAGGCCTGGGATATGTCGGTGACTTACGATTACATGCCGAAGCAATGGATCACTTTCCGGTGGGAGTACGACTACCGCCACGCGAGCGTCCCCTATTGGACGGGTCACGGCGGCATTACTCCGCCAGGACCGGGAGGCGTGCCTTATACCAATAACGGATATCCCGAATACTATGCTTGCACGAACGGAAATTCGTCCATGACCGAGAACCTCACCCAAGCGTATACGAACTGCGGTGGTGCTAACAGCGTCTGGTTTCCCGATCTGCGCCGGGACCAGTCGATGGTCGACATCGATATCATGGTTAAATTCTGATTGTGGGATTCTGGACTTGGGAGAAACTTAACTTGCATTTTGGAGGCGCCCGCTTGCAAGACCTGATCTTCGTCGTAGTTACGATTGCGTTCTTTGCGCTGTCGCTGGGCTACGTTCATTTCTGCGACCGCATTCGTTGAGGAGAATCGTATGAATGCTGAATCAATTGTCATGCTTGTCATCAGCGCCGGCTTGATGGTCTATCTGCTTTACGCGCTGCTGAGGCCGGAGAAATTCTGAAATGACAGCCAATGGTTGGGTTCAAATCGCGCTCTTTCTGGCGGTGATCCTGGCGATCACCAAGCCGCTAGGCGTGTTCATGGCAAGGGTCTTCAACGGGGAACGGACTTTTCTCGACCCTGTGGCTCGACCTTTGGAGCGCTTGCTCTACCGCGTAACCGGCGTCGACGAAAAGCACGAAATGCGCTGGACGGAATACGCCTTTACCATGCTGCTCTTCAGCGGCACGAGCATGCTGTTGCTCTATTTGATCGAGCGCGTGCAGCAATGGCTGCCGTGGAACCCGCAGAAATTCGGGGCACTTGCGCAAGCACTTGCGTTCAACACAGCGGCGTCCTTCACGACTAACACGAATTGGCAAAACTATTCGGGCGAGTCGGCGATGAGCTATCTCACGCAGATGGCGGGATTGGCTTATCACAACTTTGCTTCGGCGGCCGTCGGCATAGCGCTCGCGATCGCCTTTGTTCGTGGGATCGCACGCAAGGAAAAAGAAACGATCGGAAATTTCTGGGTCGACATGACGCGGGCCACGCTCTGGGTGCTGCTGCCCATGTGCATTGTTTATGCCTTGGCCCTGGTGTCGCAGGGGGTCGTCCAGAACCTGAAGCCCTATGACACAGTAAAGCTGATTGAGGCTCAGCAAGTCCAGAAGACTGGTACGGATGGCAAGCCGATGGTCGGCCAGGACGGCAAGCCAATAATGGACACCGTGACCGATCAGACCGTGGCACAAGGGCCGGTTGCTTCGCAAGAGGCGATCAAGATGCTCGGCACAAACGGTGGCGGATTTTTTGGCGCCAACAGCGCTCATCCCTTCGAGAATCCCACACCACTGAGTAACTTCCTGCAAATGCTTTCTATCTTCGCGATTCCGGCGGGTCTTACTTACACGCTGGGACGAATGACCGGATCGCCGCGCCACGGTTGGGCCGTGTGGGCGGCAATGGCCATCCTGTTTATTGGCGGAGTCACCACCGCCTACTGGGCCGAGGCCAGGGGCAATCCTCTGCTGCACGGCGTTGATCAGCGCGCAACCGCGTTGCAGCCCGGCGGCAATATGGAAGGCAAAGAAGTGCGTTTTGGCATCGCCAATTCCGCGCTCTTTGCCACCGTCACCACCGACGCGAGCTGTGGCGCCATCAATGGCCAGCACGATTCGTTTACTCCGCTGGGAGGAATGGTTCCGCTGGTCAACATCATGCTCAGCGAAACTGTTTTTGGAGGCGTAGGCGCTGGGCTTTACGGCATTTTGATCTATGTCGTGTTGTCGGTATTCATTGCGGGACTGATGGTGGGCCGGACTCCGGAATACCTGGGCAAAAAGATTGAAGCCTACGACGTGAAAATGGCGATGCTGGTGACGCTGGTCTTTCCAATGATCATTCTGGCGCTTACTGCGATTTCAGCGGTGGAAGGCTTCGGCAAGTCAAGCATCAGCAACGCTGGGCCTCACGGGCTCACGCAAATTCTCTACGCGTTCACGTCGATGGCAGGCAACAATGGGTCCGCGTTCAGCGGACTGAATGGCAACACGCTCTGGTACAACACGTCGGGCGCGATGACGATGCTCGTTGGCCGCTTCTTCATGATCATTCCCATGCTGGCAATCGCCGGCAATCTGGCAAAGAAAAAAATGGTGCCCGCTTCGGCAGGTACATTCCCCGTGACAACGCCCCTGTTTACCGTTTTGCTCGTCTCGGTGATTGTGATTGTGGGAGCGCTGACATTCTTCCCGGCACTCAGTCTTGGGCCGGTATTGGAACACTTGTTGATGATGGCTGGCAAGACTTTCTAAGGTGAGTATGGCAGAGAAAAAAAACAGAAGTTTGTGGGATGCGAAGATCATACGGCGTGCGCTGGTCGACGCTATAGTGAAACTCGACCCGCGCACCATGATGAAGAACCCCGTCATGTTTGTGGTTGAGGTTGGCAGCGTTGTAACCACGCTGCTGCTTTTTGGCGGTAAACAAAGCTTCGCGTTCAACCTGCAAATCACACTCTGGCTGTGGTTCACTGTTTTGTTCGCCAATTTTGCCGAGGCCATGGCCGAAGGCCGCGGTAAGGCGCAGGCCGACACGCTGCGCAAAGCGAGATCGGAAACCGAAGCCCGGCGGCTGCTCGCGGATGGGACGATCGAGACTGTGCCCAGCTCAAAGCTGCGCGCGGACGATGTCGTAACGGTGGTCGCCTCCGAGCTTATCCCGGGAGACGGCGAAGTGATCGAAGGCGTAGCTTCGGTCGACGAGTCCGCGATCACCGGCGAATCCGCCCCGGTTATCCGCGAAGCCGGAGGCGACCGCTCCGCCGTCACCGGCGGCACGCGCGTATTATCCGATCAGATCAAGGTTCGTATTACTTCCAATCCCGGCGAAACATTTCTCGACCGCATGATCGCTCTCGTGGAAGGCGCCGAACGGCAGAAGACTCCGAACGAGATCGCGCTCAATATTCTTCTCGCCGGACTCACGATTATTTTTCTATTGGCGGTAATCACGTTACAGCCCTTTGCCATCTATTCGGGCTCGCCGCAAACGGTGTTTGTGCTGGTGTCGCTCCTCGTTTGCCTGATTCCGACTACTATCGGAGGCTTGCTCTCAGCCATTGGCATCGCGGGCATGGACCGTCTCGTGCAACACAACGTGCTCGCCATGTCGGGGCGCGCCGTCGAAGCCGCTGGAGACGTCAACACTCTGCTGCTCGACAAGACTGGAACGATCACGCTGGGCAACCGGCAGGCCGCCGAGTTCATTCCCGCGCCCGGCATCACCGAAGCCGAAATGGCCGATGCGGCGCAACTGTCGTCATTGGCGGACGAAACTCCCGAAGGTCGCTCCATCGTGGTGCTCGCGAAAGAGCGCTATAACCTGCGCGGCCGCGAACTCGCCACGCATGAAGCTGTCTTTGTTCCCTTCACCGCGCAAACCCGCATGTCGGGCGTGAATCTGGACGGCCGCGAGATCCGCAAAGGGGCGGTCGATGCCATCACGAAATACTTGAATCAGTTTCAAACTTCCCTGCCGCGCGAGATTCAGGCGAGCGTCGAGCAGATCGCGCGCTCCGGCGGCACGCCGCTTGTGGTAGCTGAGAACCAGCGCGCTCTCGGCGTGATTTATCTGAAAGATATCGTAAAAGGCGGGATGAGCGATCGCTTTAAGCAACTGCGGGCCATGGGCATCAAGACCGTGATGATCACCGGCGACAATCCGCTCACCGCCGCCGCCATCGCTCGTGAGGCGGGCGTGGACGACTTTCTTGCGGAAGCAACCCCGAAAGACAAAATGGACTTGATCCGCCGGGAGCAAGCCGACGGCAAGCTCGTGGCTATGACGGGCGATGGCACAAACGACGCGCCTGCGCTCGCGCAAGCCGATGTAGGCGTCGCCATGAACACGGGGACGCAGGCCGCTAAAGAGGCCGGTAACATGGTGGATCTAGATTCCAATCCCACCAAGCTCATCGAAGTCGTGGCTATCGGCAAGCAGTTACTTATGACGCGTGGCGCACTTACTACGTTCTCCATCGCCAACGATGTGGCCAAGTACTTCGCCATCATTCCAGCCATGTTCGCCGGCACCTTCCCGGTGCTCAATGCGCTGAACGTCATGCATCTTCAAACGCCGCAATCGGCGGTGCTTTCGGCGGTGATTTTCAATGCGCTCATTATTGTCGCGCTCATCCCTCTGGCGTTGCGCGGAGTTGCGTACAGAGCCATGAGCGCCGAGGCTCTATTACGCCGTAATCTGCTTGTCTATGGGTTCGGTGGACTGATAGTCCCGTTCATTGGTATTAAGTTAATCGATATGTTTATCACAGGAATCAAGCTGGTGTGATGATGGACGGAGCTAGTGTGCAGAGGGTAACCGCGTTAGTTGTAACAAGCAGGAACATATGATAAAAAAACATCTTCTCAATGCCGTTCTCATGACAATCGCAACGACCGTGCTGCTGGGAGTTCTCTATCCGCTGCTCGTTACCGGCCTGGCGCATGTCTTTTTCCCGTCGCAGGCTAGCGGCGAGCTGATCAGCCGCAATGGAGTCGTTGTTGGATCGCGCTTGATTGGGCAGCCGTTCAACGGCCCGGGATATTTTCACTCGCGCCTTTCAGCGGCAGGCGCCGCGGGCTACGATGCCACCGCATCCAGCGGCTCGAACCTTGGTCCCACAAACGCCCAACTTATTTCGCGCGTGAATGGAGACGTTGCCAGGGTGCAAGCCGAAAATCCTAGTGTCCCGGTTCCCGTCGACTTAGTAACAACCTCAGCGTCGGGACTCGATCCGCATATTACGCCGGCAGCGGCCCAATTCCAGATTCGCCGGGTGGCGGCGGAGCGCAAAGCTCCCGAAGCTGCAATCGCACAACTGATTCTCGAGCACACTGAAAACCGGCAATGGGGATTCCTTGGTGAACCGCGCGTCAACGTGTTGGAACTGAACCTCGCGCTCGATGAGCGCTTCCCCAAACCTGAAGCGAAGTAATCGAAGATCCAGCGCGGTTCGGCCATCGAATACATTCCCCATCCCGTGCTGCGTTTTTCATGCAATCACATGCAACGCGGCCGGGGCGATCGAAATCTCGGCCGGCGTCTCGCAAACGAATTCTCCGTCGGCATAAATCTCAAGCGGGGTTTCCGTCTCCACCCGCACTCGCTCGGCCCTCGAGTAATCGACCTTCGACGAAAGCAGGTGCTTGCCGAAGTAGACCGTCGGGAACATGGAAACCAGCGCAAAGGCGCTCATTGTCCAGATCCGGCAGACATCGAGCAGACCGTCGGCAGGGTCGGCCTGCGGCGCGATGCGCATACCGTCGCCGTAAAACTGCGTGTTGGCAAAAGCGGCCAGCAAAGTCTGCCGCAACTTATCGTCGGAGCATTCGCTCGAGCCGTTCCAGCGTGTAATTCTCATGCCATAAGCAGGCAGCTTGAAGAGAGCAGGGAGAAGAGCCAGAGCGTAGCCTCCGTGCCTTCGCAGCCAACGCGGCATCTGATTCGCGCGCCGAGTCGTGAGCGAATCCAGGCCGCATCCAGCCACACAACAGAAGTAACGCTCCACCTCCGGAGAAGTTGTGCGCCGAATCACTCCCAAGTCAATCGCTCGCGGCGGGATCTTCCCCGATTCAAAATTGCGCCAGGCATTCAGAGAATCGCGGATCGACAGTAACCCCATCGCGCGGGCAAAATCGTTGCCACTCCCGGACGGAACCACCAGCATGGGGAGTCCGAGCCGAACTAGCGCTCCTAAATGCCGATGGATGGTGCCGTCACCGCCGAAAAGGACGATGGCGTCAGCTTCGCTCGAAGATGCGGGAAGTCCCTGAATCCAGGTTGTCGAGGAGCCAACTTGCAACCGCTCCAGATCGGATGGCGAAGTTCCCACACCCAGGATGGCAGCGGCGCGCATGCCGGAAGATTAGAACACATTTTCGTGCCGAACAGCCGCTAATGCTTCGGCTCGATGAACAAGAAGCCTTGAGCGTTTGACTTCATCGAGTGCGGCGATTGGCTCAAAACATAATCAAGGGTTTATTCACGCCGCGAAAACTGACAGCTGATAGCTCATTTCAAACACTTTTCCATAAACTCCACCAGATCTTTCTTCATCTTGTCATGCTCGGCACGGTCCACATATACCATGTGTCCGGCGCCATAAGTCGCATAGGACACATTATGGCGGTACTTAGAATCCAAGTCCAGATGGTCCATAGTCCAGTTCGCGGCGGCGAACGGAGTGGCTAAGTCGTAGTATCCCTCCATCACCAAAACCTTCATATATGGATTCTTGATCATAGCTGCCCGCAGTCCGCCAACCGTGCTTGGGAATCCGTGCTCGGCGCTGCCCCAATCCCACTTCTCGAATTCCGGCTCTTCATAGGCGAATACCCGATAAGGCATATCGGTCTTGTAATTCAGCTCCGTACGCAGATAGTTATAAAAGGCCGAATTATATGGCGGCAGGATCGCAGCGCTGGTCGGATCATAAAAACGATCCTCTCGTCTATCCTCACGGCTAAGGCTTGGGCTTGGAGTCGCGAAGCGGCCATCCAGGCGGCCGGTTACGAGCTTTTGGCTGAGGAGCAATTCGTGTGTGAAGGTGGGTACATCGATGCGCAGATCGTGCGCCTCAATCACCTCGGGTGTTAAGCCCGTATAACGCGCGAGCTGCTCCAGAACTTTGCGGCGCTCATCTGCGCTCAAGGCGTCGCCTTTCCCCAGCGCCAACGTATAGTCGTTCAGCGACCAGCGCACCACCTCCTCGCGCGTCTTGGCCATGTCAGCTGCTAAGTCGGCAGGCAGCTTGTGGTGATAACCCGCAATCATGGTGAAGGTGGGTACCAACAAGGGATAAGGAAGATCGTTTGAGTTATTCCACTCCAAGGTCTGAAAATCGACTGCCATAGACAAAAGAGCGACTCCGTTGAACGCGATGCCATGATCGGCTAAATAGCCGGAAACACCTGCAGCTCGCGTAGTTCCATAGCTTTCGCCCAATAGGAACAACGGCGAACTCCAGCGTTCATAGCGCGAGAGATAAAGACGGATGAACTCGCCAAAGGCCTGTACGTCACCCTTCACGCCCAAAAACTTCTTTGTTAGTTCGGCGTTCGCAGCGCGTGAGTAACCAGTCGCCATGGCATCGACCATGACGATGTCGCTGCGGTCGAGCAGTGTATCAGGGTTATCTTCCAGCCGATAAGGCGCTGCCGGCATAAAGCCGTTCGCTAGTAGCGCAACACGCTTTGGCCCCAGCGCACCCATGTGCAGCCATATCGAAGCCGAGCCCGGACCACCGTTGAATGCAAAGGTCAGAGGCCGTTTGCCAGAATCCTGACCGTCGAGCGTGTACGCGACGAAGAACATTTCCGCTTCGATTTTGCCGTCGTCACGCTTGAGAGGAAGCCTGCCCGCCGTCGCCGTGTAGCTGAGCACCATGCCGTTCAGGGTGATCTGATGATGCGTCACTACGGACGAAACCTCCGCAACGTCGTAGTGTTCTTCCTTGTCCGGGGCTTCCTCAGACTTCGCTGTCTCAGCCATCTTCCCGGTTTCCTGTTTGGCGCTCTCATTCGTCTTGTTGGCACTCGTGAGTTCCTTGTTGCCCTTGTGCGCCGCGGTAGTCTTCGCGTTGTCGGAAGCGGCCTCGGTTGTCTGATCTTGCTGGGCCGAGGCCATCCGTATCGTCAGAAAAGCAAGAAGCAACACTGCCAAAGTCTTCATGAGGTCCCCATGAACAAGAGAATTTCGGAGCATGATAGCAGTTTCCTACAAAAGGCAGCACATGGGCCACTGCACGCAACATTTTCCGTCGCGTCCGCTAGAACTTGAGCGTGGCCTGTATCGTTCCATCTTCGAGGTCGGATTCAAGATAGAAGCCGAGTTTCTTGCAGATGGCCTGCATTTCGCGATTCTCCGACAGAATTGTCGAGGAGACTTTAGCCAGATGTTCGTCGCGCGCTACCTCAATCAAGCGCTGATATAGCAATGTGCCCAGCCCCTGGTGCTGGAAGCGGTCGTCGACGAGCACCGCCATCTCCCCTTCTTCTCTGCCGCGCAGGCGGCTCAACCGGCCAATCGCGATGATCTCCGGGCTGCCATCTCCTTTTTTGTATTCGGCAGCCAGAGCCATTTCTCGGTCATAGTCGATAAAACAGATGCGCTGCAAGCGTTCATGGGCGGTGCGCTGACTGAGTTTGAGTGGCTGAAAATACCGCAGGTACACCGTGCGTTCCGACAGAGCCTGGTGCAGTTTGACGAGGAGAGGTTCATCTTCTGGGCGCATGGGGCGCACCAGGACCTGTTCTCCGTTCTTCATGGTGGCCGGCCTCACATAGCGCTGCGGGTAAGGGCGAATAGCGAGACGCGGTATCTCCTCTTTTGTGGTGGCCTGCGGATAGACCACGATTCGTGCATCGAGAGCAATAAGGCCATCGGGCGAGGCCAGCAATGGATTGATATCGATTTCCTTGATCCATCGTTGCTCCACGATCAATTGGCTGAATCGCACCAGCAACGCCTCCAGCGCGGCGAGATCGACGGGTTTGCGCCCGCGCGTCCCCTGCAGCGCCTTGAATATTTTCGTCTGCTCCATCAATCTTCGCGCAAGCGTGCTGGTGAGAGGAGGCAGCGAAAGCGCGCGGTCGGCAAAAACTTCAACCAACTGGCCTCCGGTTCCAAACAGCATCACGGGTCCAAACTGGGCATCCGTTGTGCTGCCGACGATAAGCTCATAGCCTTCGGCGCGGAAAAACGGCTGCACGGTGACGCCCACAAAATGTTCCGAGCCAGCCTTCTCGCGAACCGATGCCTCAATCTCCTCCCAGGCATGACGCACGGCGTCCGCGCTCGAGAGGTTGAGCTTCACTCCGCCGACGTCGGTCTTGTGCGTGATGGTGTGCGAGAGCAGTTTGACCACCACTGGATAGCCCAGTTCCTCAGCCTTAGCAACCGCCTCTTCCGCGCTGCGCGCCTCGAACGTGGGCGCGCTTGGAATCTGGTAGCACGCCAGCAACTCTTTCGATTCCGGCTCGGTGAGCAGCGTGCGGCCGTTCTTGCGAACATTGTCGATAATCCACTCGGCGCGAACGCGGTCAGCATCCTCCTCACCGTGCGGCAGGACGGGAGTTTCATACAAGCCCCGCAGCAGGTAGCTATGCCGCCACATGTAATAAAAAATGCGTGCGGCCGTGTCTGGAAAACCGAACGTGGGGATGCCTGCGCGATTGAGAATTTCGATTCCTGCGTTCATGTCCGCGCCGCCCATCCAGCAGGCCAGCACCGGCTTGCCCGTTCCCTTAGCCAGCGGAGCGATCTTTTCTGCCGTGATGGTCGGATGCGCCGTGCCGTGCGGACAGAGGATGACCAGCATGCCATCGTTATTGGCGTCGGCGGCGACCGTTTCAGCGACTTTTGCGTACTTATCCGGCACGGCGTCGCTGAGCACATCCACCGGATTGTTGTGGCTCCAATGGGGTGGCAGCATCTGGTTCAGCGAGTCGAGCGTTGCCGGGGAAAGCTCGGCCAGTTCACCGCCGGCGCCGATGATCGCATCGGCAGCGATCACACCCGGTCCGCCGGCATGCGTCACAATCGCCAGGCGGGGTCCCTTGGGGCGCGGCTGTTTGCTCAGCACTTCGGCCATGTAGAACAGGTCGGCGATCGTGTTGACGCGCAGCACGCCGCATCGGCGAAATGCCGCATCCAGCACCTCGTCGCTTCCCGCCAGTGTGCCGGTGTGCGAGGCGGCGGCTTGAGCGGCGGCCGCCGTTCGTCCCGCCTTGATTACGATGATCGGCTTGGTGAGGGAAACCTCGCGCGCCGCCGAAAGGAATGAGCGGGCGTCGCCCACCGATTCCATATACAAAATGATCGAGTGTGTTTTGGGATCGTTCCCCAGATAATCGATCAGATCGCCCCAGCCGACATCCAGCATCGATCCGACGGAAACGAACGCGCTGAAGCCGACCACTTCCTTTTGTGCCCAATCGAGAATCGCTGTACAAAGTGCGCCGCTCTGGCTGATGAATGCGACATTGCCGGGCCGGGCCATGTTCTTTGCGAACGTTGCGTTCAGTCCCGTGACAGGGTTCATGACGCCAAGACAGTTCGGGCCAATGACGCGCATGCGGCTGTCTTTAATCTGATCGAGAATTTGGCGCTCGAGTTCCTTGCCGCTCTCGCCGTGTTCCTTGAATCCAGCGGAAATCACGATCGCGCCACCCACACCCGCAGCCACGCATTGCCCGATGACTCCGGGCACGGTTTGCGCGGGAGTGACGATTACAGCGAGGTCGACCGTCTCTGGAATTTGATCCACATCGCGATAGGCCTTGATGCCAAGAACGCTGGTGCGCTTGTCGCTGACGGGGTACACGGTGCCGCCGAACGGAGAGCTGAGGAGGCTCCAGAGCACAGCTCGGCCCACGCTGCCGGGCCGGTCGGTGGCGCCGATAAGCGCAACGCTGTGGGGCGCGAAGATAGAATCGAGCGGATGCGCTTCAGTGCGCAGCACATCGTGCGCTTTGTCCTGTGCCGGGCGGTGTTTCCCGGTCTTCCCTGTCCTGGTGATGCCCATAGACGGCTAGTGTAAACCGGAGTTTTCGTTTCCGCCTGTGACGCGCGACACCGCGTTTCTTAAGGGGCGAAACAGGCCGATTTCGAGGGTAACTACGCTACGTTAGTGCCGCAATCTGCGGGCGCTTTGACTGACTTCCGGCGTCTCCTCGGGGCCGAAGCGCGAAATCGTGCTAGAATTTGTTGCGCTTGAAATTATTTCCTCCGGCTCGTGGCGCGCGAGGTCTCTTCACCCGGTAACGACGGACTGAAAAAGTGGCACAGAATCCCATCGCCCCCATTTCCTACGCGGATGCAGGCGTCAATATCGACAAGGCAAATCGCACCAAGCAGCGCATCAAGTATCTTGCCCACAAGACCTTTACCAAGGGCGTGCTGAGCGAGATTGGCGGCTTTGGCGGCCTCTTCGCGGTCGATAAAAAGTATATCGACCCCGTGCTGGTTTCGAGCGTGGATGGCGTGGGGACGAAACTCAAGGTCGCCTTCGAGATGAAGATGCATCACACGGTGGGCGGCGATCTCGTGAATCATTGCGTGAACGACATCGCGGTCCAGGGCGCTGCGCCGCTCTTCTTCATGGATTATCTGGCAACCGGCACCTTGAACCCCGAGGTCGCGGAAAAAATCGTCAGCGGCCTGGCTGAGGCCTGCAAGCACAACGGTTGCGCACTCATCGGCGGCGAAACGGCGGAGATGCCTGGGTTCTATCCCGAGGGGGAATACGATCTGGCTGGATTCATAGTAGGAGTGGTCGAGCGTGACAAGCTCATCAACGGGCGGACCGTCGAGGTCGGCGACTGCGTCCTCGGCCTTCCATCCAACGGCCTGCACACGAACGGATATTCTCTGGCGCGCAAGCTGCTGTTTGAAGTCGCAGGGTACTCGCCGGAGACCTTCGTCAGTGAAATTAAGAACAAGGTCGGCAATGAATTGATGCGCCCTCACCGCAGCTACTGGCCCGTAGTTCGCAAGCTGATTGCGGGCGAGTGTGTCGCGGCACTAGCTCACATCACCGGCGGCGGAATTACCGAGAACCTGCCCCGCGTGTTGCCCAAAGGAACGGCAGCGGTCATCGAGCCGGGAACCTGGCCGGTGCTGCCCATCTTCGAGCACCTCCAGCATCTCGGCAACGTGGAGCAGGAAGAAATGTTGCGGACGTTCAATATGGGGCTGGGGATGCTAGTCGTGGTTCCGGCCAAGAAATTCAAGAAAGCGCAAACTCTGCTCGACCGCGCTGGCGAAAAGTTCTACAGCGTAGGACGCATCGTCAAGGGTGATCGAAAAGTGATGTACAGCTAAAGTCAAAAGTAAAAAGTGAGATTGATGAAAATTTCACTTCTTCAATTTGACTTCTTCCTTTTGACTTTTCTTGGGCGATGAAAAACCTCGGCATTCTTCTCTCCGGACGCGGCTCGAACTTCGTTGCCATCGCCGATAGCATCGGCGATGGCCGCATTCGTGGCGCGCGCATTGCTGTCGTAATCTCCAATCGCACCGACGCTCCCGGCCTAGAAACCGCGCGCCGGCGGGGACTCGACGCGCTCGTCATTCCTTCCAAGGGCAAAGAGCGCGAGCAGCACGACCGCGAAGTTGTGGCCGCACTCCGTGAGCACAATGTCGATCTGGTCTGCCTCGCCGGATACATGCGCCTGCTCTCGCCATGGTTTGTACGGCAGTTCCCGCTGCGTATCCTGAATATCCATCCTTCGCTTCTCCCCGCATTCCCCGGCCTCGAAGCGCAGCAGCAGGCCTTCGCCTACGGAGTGAAGGTCAGCGGCTGCACGGTCCATTTCGTCGATGAAGAACTCGATCACGGCGCCATCATCGTGCAGAAGACTGTTCCAGTGCTCGACTCCGACGACGAGCACTCGCTGGCGGAGCGCATTCTCGAACAGGAACACACCGCTTACACGGAGGCGATCAATGTGGTGCTGAAAGAGAAATTTGAGATTGCAGGCCGGCGGCTCCGGCGGTTGCGGGTCCAGAACTGACGCCCATCGCCGGGTCAGAAGAACGGACTGCGCGAGAAACGTATTTAACGTGCTGCCGGCGATCTATCCCAATCCCATTTAGGGTGGTCCCTCACTTCAGATCGCGTCCCTTCGGTTCTGGACGGGGACGGCCGCTTACCGATATACATCGAAGTAAGACACGAGTATGGCCGCATCCCACCCAATGTCACAGCCGGCAGAGACTGCCGAATTTGCCGCCAAATTGTTAGACAGAGTCGCCACGCTGGGGCTGGAAGTAGCAGAGATCGCCGGCACCGTCCAGGACATGGCAGCCTTCGTTGGCGACCAGGAAAAGCGCTTCGAGCATCTGCGCGAGTTGACGCAAGGCCTGCGAGGAGATATCGGCCAAATCGACGCAGCGGGCCGCGAGACCAACGCGGTCGCAAGTGAGGCGACCAGCCAATCGGCGGAATCGCTGAAGACCGGTGCTTCGGCGCTGGCCGAGATTCGCCGCTTAGTCGATGCGGTGCGGGCAATCGAGGAGCGGCTCGGGTCGTTGAACTCTTCGCTGGGTGCAGTTCGCGGCATGTCCTCCAATATCCAGACCATTGCCAATCAGACCAACTTGCTGGCGCTCAACGCCACCATTGAAGCCGCGCGTGCGGGTGAAGCTGGCAAGGGCTTCGCGGTGGTGGCGACTGAAGTTAAGAACCTGGCCGGGCAGGCCAATACCGCAACTTCCCATATCAACGAGACGGTAAGCGCCTTGTCGAACAATATCGGACAGCTGATTGTCTCCAGTAACAGCACGCTCGCAATTGCCGGCGGCGTAAATCAGGGCGTCGCCGTCATCAATGAGGTTCTAGAGAACTTCACCTCTGCCGCGAGCACGGTCGAAAGCAAGGTGTCGGGCATCGCTTCCTCCGTTTCTAATAGCCTGGGCCGCTCCCAGGAAGTGCTCGATGAGATCGAACGGTTCTTTGAAGGCGTTAAGAAGACCGCCGAGAACCTGCGCCGGGCTGACGAACGAGTGACCAAAGCGCTGGAACAAGGCGAGAACATCATGAACCTGATTGCTCAAACCGGCTTGAAGACCAGTGACACCCCGTTCATCGAAGCGTTGTCTGCCGCCGCCGGAAAAGTGATGCAAGCCTTTGAACGCGCTGTGGAAACCGGGCGCATTCGTATGGATGCCCTGTTTGACGAAAAGTATCAGCCCGTTCCGGGAACCAATCCGCAGCAGTTCACGACCAGTTTCACGGGAATAACCGACAGTCTGCTCCCATCGATTCAGGAAGCGATATTGAACGTCGACCCGCGCATCGTGTTCTGCGCCGCCGTCGACCGAAACGGCTACCTGCCGACGCACAATCACCTCTTTTCCAAGCCGCAAGGAGCGGACCCCGTATGGAACAACGCCAACTGCCGCAATCGGCGTATGTTCAAAGACCGCACCGGACTCCGCGCCGGACAGAATACGAGGCCGTTTCTGCTCCAAACCTATCGCCGCGATATGGGCGGCGGCAGATTTGTGCTCATGAAGGATCTATCGATTCCGATTACGGTGAAAGGCCGCCACTGGGGCGGTCTGCGTCTGGCTTACCGCGTGGAGTAGAAAGCAAAAGTCCGGCGCAAGGCCCGGCAAGCAAGTCGGAAGTTAGAGGGCAGATTGCAGAAGTAAAGACTCAGAAAGCTGAGGGGTAACTTCTGCAATCTGCCCTCTCACTTCTGACTTGCTACATGATCAGCTCGTCACGCCGCCGGACGATTGGATGTTGCATCACTTCCAACTCATTCTTGACAAGATTGAGTCCGTAAACGCAATCTTCAAATTTATGTGCAAGCTGCGCGAACATTGGAGCCACTTTGGCATACTCAAAGTACTCGAACTTCGAGACGATGTAGTAGCTTTCCTTGCCGGCGCGCACCCACTCTACAAAGTCCTCCATGCGGTCGCGGCGCAGCCGATGATGATTGATGCTTTCGGGAAACATGCCAGCGAAAAACAGCGTGTAGTCGCCGATATGCTTGCGCACCTGCCGCTCGCGGTCGAACGAGGGCGCCGGCCCATAGATCGGGTCCGATTCCAGCAACATCTCGCCCACGTCGGTCAGCGGCTTTCCGCCCGCATTGCGAATTTTCATTAGCTGTTCCGCGTCACAGAATTCGGTCAGCAGATTGGCGACGTAGCCAACTACTTCCGGATCGCGAATACCGAGTTCCTGCGCATAGTGTCGCCCTACAAGTTCCACAAACATCTTTTCAAGCGGATGCTTCTCCGATGTCATAGCTAGCCCCCACGTACCGCTGCGGCGCATGTTCCTCTTACTTATCGGAACATACGCCTTTGCAGTTTAGATATCCTACTTACTACTCTTGGGCAATTGCACTATCGTGCCCTGCCAGTCCTTAGAACACCGCGCGGGTCGCGGCGTTCCGTCGATTTTTATTGGCACTCACGCGTTCCGGCTGCCAACCGTAAAGCTTCTTACGTAGCCCCGGTGGTCCGGAACAGCAGTTCCGTCGCTGATTCCGGGTATAACATCCTATGCACCTAGCAATGCAGAAGAGCGGAGAATAAACGAGCATGGAACGCAAAAACATCGCAAGCGGAACACCCTGGGAACCGGTCGTGGGTTACTCCCGCGTGGTGCAGGTTGGCCCGCACATTTACGTTTCGGGCACAACCGCCACCGATGCGGAAGGCAAAATCATCCCCGGAGATGCCTACGCGCAGGCGGTGCAGGCGCTCAAAAACATTGAGCGGGCGTTGACTCAGGCCGGGGCGTCGCTCACGGACGTGGTGCGCACCAGAATGTTCGTGACCAACATCGCTGACTGGGAGAAGGTGGGCAAAGCGCACGGTGAGTTCTTTGGGGAAGTCCGGCCGGCAACCAGCATGCTCGGCATCAGCGCATTGGTCTCGCCCGAAATGCTGGTCGAGATCGAAGCCGAGGCAATCAGGGAAGATTAGGATCGATCACGAGTAGCCGTAACCCCGTCATGGGTTGAATGGCGGCCGGCAAACGAACGCCAAGTCCTCTGGCATCGCTTGCACAAGAGATTTCATACGAACAATGGCGGGAAGCCGTGCGTGAGCGCGGTCCCGCCATCTTAGGCTAAAAAGGCGATCTAGCGGCGGCTTTTCTTCTTGGCAGCTTTTTTCTTCGCTGGTTTTTTCGCAGCTTTCTTCGCCGCTTTTTTGGCTGGCTTCTTTTTCGCGGCCTTCTTTGCCGCTTTCTTTGGTGGTTTCTTTTTCGCAGCTTTCTTTGTTGCCGGCTTCTTAGCTGCTGGCTTCTTCGTGGCCTTCTTGGCTGCTGGTTTCTTCTTCGGCGGCGCGCTCGCCCCGCCACCGCCAGACGAAATTACCGGCTCCGGTTCGGGCTCTGGTTCGGGCTCGGAAAACTCATCATCGTCTTCGTCTACTATCGTTGGCTCGGCTTCCTCTTCTTCCTCTTCGTCAAAATCTTCTTCCAACGATTCGCCGAAGCTGCTGCTGTCACCGTATTCGTCAGTCTCATCGTCACGACCGTACAGAGTGGGATCATCGAAAGGCATATTTCCTCCTGCGTATTGTCAGCCAGTCGCGCCAGTCGGCGTTCAGGCTCAGGGAATTAAGACAGCTTGCGAAACGCCCTGCTTTTCTTCCGTAATGGCGGGCGATTATAGCATGGCAGTTTCATCGGCAGTATCGTGCATTCGCCCGAGATTTGCGAGAAAAAATTTTGGGCGAGGAATAGAAGCCGATATCCTCGAAAAACTCGGGTGAATTAAAGGCGAAAGTAGATCGGAAAACGACGCTCACTCGCCTTCATTCATAAGCGAGAGCGTCAATCGGGTCTTTCCGTGCGGCCTTGAACGCCGGATATAACGCCCCGCCCATAGCGCCCGCGATGGCGATAAAGAACGCGCGCACGATCCATCCCCGATCCACAACCACCTCGACCAGTGGGAACTTCTGCGCCAGGCCCGCCCGTGCCGCCAGACTCACCACCACGCCGACAATGATGCCTGCCAGCGCCAGCAACAGGGTCTCCAGCAACACCACGTTGACGATATAGAGCCTCGACGCGCCCATGGCCTTCAGGATGCCGATTTCCCGCGTCCGCTCCATCACGGCCGTGTACATCGCCTGGAAAATCACTATGAATCCGATGACAACCGAAATGCCGACCACCACGTCGATAAAGGTCGAAAGCCCCGGATAATTGCTGGCCGTCATCATGGCAAGGTAAGCCGCCATGGAGGTGGCGATATAGTGCTCCATGCCCGGAACAGCTTTGATCTCGTCGATAACCGCATCTACGTTGGCTGGATCGTCGAGCTTGAGGTAGAAAATGCTGGCCTTGTCCTTGGCGAGCATCAGATCTTGCAAGGTACTCAAAGGAATAAACTTACGACCGCCCTTGCCCCGCTCCACGATTCCGCAGATGCGAAACTTGGTATTAAGAATGTCGATGGTATCGCCGACCTTGGCATGCTTGGACTGAGCAAAAAGATCGTCCACCAGCACATCATAGGGCGCTTGGAAGGGGCCTCCTCGAAGGTAGCGGAAGCCGCTTGACATGCTCTCATAGCTGGGCAAATCGATGCCCGCAATAATTTCCGGCGAGCCGCTGGTCGCAACCTGAGTGATGACCGGCGCAACACTCTTCACGTGCGGCAGTTTCGCCAGCACGCCACCAATCTTGATCGGCATGGGCGCTCCACTGAAGGCGCTAATGAACGATGACCCCGGCGGCCGCACCAGAATGTCCGCTCCAATGCCCGCCGTGCGGGTTCGGGAGTCCTGTATCAGCCCCAGGCAAAGCCCCACGATCAACAGAATCAGCGTCACTTCTAGCGCCACGGCCACAATACTGATCAGCGACCGGACTGGCCGGTGCACCAGATTCCCGACAATCATGCGATTCATCATGCTTTTATCTTTGAATTCTTATCTCTGGACCGACGCCTACCTTGTCCCGTTCGTGCCCGCTACAGTTGACGGTCGGGAGTGGTTCGCCCCCAGGCGCACCACCTCAGCCCCCGCCGGCTCCTCGAGGGCGAACTGATCGTCTGTCAGCGGTAGGTTCAGTTCCAGCTTGAGAATGTTCAACGTGATGTCGTAATTCTCGCGCGGGCGCTCGATCTCAATCGTGGTCGGAAACGACGTGCCGGAGAACTCCTTGTAGTTCAGATAGTGAGCGTCGGTGGCAACGTTACCCTGCACGTCGTAGATTCGTTGCCGATGTGGAAGCAGGTCGGTGCGGCTGAACTCGATGCGCCGCGAAAGATGGCATTCCTGACCTTCGCATTGGATAACCATCAATTCGTAGTCCGGCTGTTCGACCCGATGCTTCCTCGAATCGAGAACGGTCTCATATCCATTATCCAGCACCGGAATCTCGCACGATGGAGCAGGACACTTTGGACCGATCGTCTGCATCAGCAAAGCGTCATAGATGTACTGCGGCCGCAGGTTTTCCATGCGCTTATCGGGCTGGTAGTTCGCCTCGTTATCCGGGCCGATCACAAACTTGTTCTTTGGAGGAACCCAGAGCTTGAATTCCTTGCCATCGCTCACCATGTCGAACGCCGTGTTCCGGACCACCGGCATTAAACCCTTCATCCGCAACATCTTGGGCTTACGAGCCAACACGTACCCGCGGATTTCCTTATAGTCGGTAATCCGTCCACTGTTGGGATCGCCCGCCGACGCGTCGATATCGACGGTTGCCTGCATGGACTGGATTCGCCCGGCCTGCGCGTTGACGTATTCGATCAATTCCTGCTGGCTGGAGGTTTTGAGAGGAGCGTTCGAGAACTGGCGTTCAATGGGCCGCGTACGGAAAAGACATCCGCCGAGCGGAAGTGCTGCTGTTAGTAGACACACCGATAACAACCACCGAGAGTAAAAATGGCGCATTCCTGTCCCTACAAGTAAAAGATTCGACAATAGGTTATCTGATTAGTATAAGGCAGGGAAGGATGCAGCGCTTAGTGAACTCCCATCGCCCGCCGGTACGCCGCCACATTGCGGTCGTGCTCGGCCAAAGTAGTGGCAAAACGATGGTGCCCATTGCCATCGCTCACAAAGTACAGGAACTTCGTCTGTTCGGGATGCAATGCCGCTTCGAGTGCGCCTCGTCCCGGATTGGCGATCGGCCCCGGCGGCAGCCCCGGGAAACGATATGTGTTGTACGGAGAATTCACCGCCATATCCTCGTGATGCAGACTTCCCTGGTAAGCGCCCACCAGCAGTTCGGCATAAATGACGCTCGGGTCGGCATCGAGAGCCATGCTTCCCTGTAGCCGGTTGTAGTAAACGCTGGCGACGCGTGGCCGCTCTTCTGGCGCAGCGGTTTCCTTTTCCACGATCGATGCCATGGTGACGACCTTCTCCACGTCCACGCCGCCTGGGGCTGGAATCAGTCCGACCTCATGGGCAACCTGCCGGAACTGACGAACCATGGCAGCCGTCATTTCCTCCAGGCTCTGAGTCCGAGTGAACTGGTAGGTGTTGGGGAAAAGATATCCCTCAAGCGATTTGGCATTCGGAACGATGTCGGAGATCAGATCGGTTTGCGTTTGCGCAATGTGGAGAAAATCGGCAACATTGCAAAGCCCAGCGGCTTCCATGGCCTTCGCAATGTCGAACATTGTGTAGCCTTCGGGGATCGTGACCACGTGAAAGTAAATGTCGCCGCGGGCGATGCGCCTATAGACTTGCGGCAGCGTTGCCTCGCGCTCGAAAAGATATTCACCTGCTTTGAGCTTGGGCCTGGGGCGCGCAGCATGCCAGAGGAGGAATGCCAGCTCGCTGCGAATGATGCCGTTCTTCTTGAGTTCGGACGCAATGTGCCGCGTGGAATAGCCGGGACGCAGCATGACAAATTGCTGCCCCGCTGGAGCAACCGGAACGAACATCTGCCAGGCGGCAAAGCCGCCAGCGGCAAGAACGGCAAGCAAGAACAGCGTGATCAGCGTGCGCAAGATTCAGTTTAGATGCTCGCTATAGATTGCAGCAAAACGGGCAAGGAGGAAACTGCCGAGGGTAACAGAGACAAGTCAGAAGTCAGAAGTCAAATTGAGGAAGTAAAACCCTTCGCCGTTCGTACTTAGGCGACGAAAATCGCAACGACCGCGCGCGCAAGTCTTCATGAGGCTTTTACTTCTTCAATCTAACTTCTGACTTCTGACTTCGCTATTCCCCCAGCCAGTCTGCATACGGCTTCATCGACTCGACGTGGTCGCACACCACCTTGATTGCGCCCGTCACGGGAATCGCCAGCACCAGCCCGATCGCTCCCCAAATCGCTCCCCAGAAAAGCAGCGCCAGAGTTACCGCCAGCGGGTTCAGCCGCAGCCGGCTACCCAGCAGCTTCGGGTAGAGGACGTTGAGCGCAATCAGGTGCAGGGCAACCACGCATATCACCACGAGAATCAGATCCCCCGCGTCCAGTTGTCCCAGCCCGACCATGATGGGCGGAATCATCGCCAGCACGATCCCCAGATACGGAACCAGGCTGAGAAATCCGCTGAGAAATCCCACGAAATAAAAGAAAGGAACGTGCAGGAGCCCAAAAAGCCCCACGCTCACCACCGAAATCAGCAGTCCGATCAGGAGGTTCCCAACAATAAAGCTCTGCAACATCTTGCCGATCAAGCCAAGGGTCACAAACGCGGTGTGCCGATGTTCTAAGGGAAACAGCATCACCGTGGCCGACCGCGCATGGCTGTGCCAGGTCAGCAGAAAATAAGTAAGAAATGGGACGAACGAGGCCGCCAGCAGAATGTCGGTCAGCGTGCCAGCGCCGTGCGTAAGCAAATCGGACCAGCTAGTTACTTCGCGGACCGCAACCACGTTCGGCTGCCCCGGGCCCGCGCCATTTACCACTTCGCCGGTCTTCTCGATCTTCTCCGCTTGCTGTTGCACAGGCTTCAGGATGGACTGGATTTTCGCCGAGTACTTGGGAACGTCGTCCACAAAAACCTGAGCTTCCGTGTAAGACGCGGATGTGATGCCGTAAAGCACGCCCATCAGAAGCACAATGCTGATCAGTGCAGCAAGAGCCCGCGGAACATGAACCCGCTCCAGCGCCTGTACCACCGGCGAAAGCGTGAAGCTAAGAAGAACGGCAAAAAAAAGCACCGCCAGCACCGACTCGCCGTAGTAGGCGAACATGATGATCAGCCCAATGCCAAGCAGCGTCAGCGACCAGTGATATGGACGGGTTGTTTCGGCAGTTTCCATCGGCAGTTGGGCCATCATACTGCATCAGCGAGAGCTTTCAGAGTTTCAACGTTTCAAGCACGATCATCGAGTCTCCCTGAAGCTCTGAAAATCCTGAACTCTGAAACCTGCCCATCGCCGCTTGACGTTGCTCCCGCAGCCATCCATGATCGTGCCATGCCTCAAGCTCTTTATCGCCGCGTGCTCGCCCTTGATGTAGGCTCGCGGCGCATTGGCGTTGCTGTTTCCGACTCGCTGGGCATCACTGCCCAGGGGCTCGAAACCATCCAGCGCCAGAATAAGCGCAAGGACTGGGCTGCTTTGGATGCCGTTCTGCAAGAGTACGACGTCGGCGAGATCGTTGTCGGCTTGCCGCTGCGACTAAGCGGCGCCGAAGGCACGCAATCGGAGAAGATGCGCGTCTTTGCCGACGAACTTCACGCCAAGTTCGGCTTGCCTGTGCATCTCTGGGATGAGCGCTGGACCTCAACCGAGGCCAATCGCCTGCTCCGCGAAACCGATCTCTCCATTGCCAAGCGTGGTCAGGCTGTCGACCGTATCGCGGCGGTTCTCATTCTGCAGGCATGGCTCGCGGCGCGCAGTTCGGGCTTGTCGCCGGAAGATGGGATCCCGGAATAATTCGAAAAGAGCAATCAGCTTAGCGAAATTCTGATTAAGTGTGGCGCGGGCGCCCACGCCCGCGAAAAATCGCGATTTGCGGCAGTTCTCGCCCTTTAGTTAGAAGATACTCAATCAGAACTTCCTTAGGACTTGCTTCCCGCGTGGGCGGGCACGGCTGCACGTTCGGGCGCGTGGCCGGGATCACGTCCCAAGCCTCCATAGCGGCGCTCGCGCTTTTGGTATTCTTCGATGCCTTCCAGCAGATGCACGCCGCGAAAATCGGGCCAGAGCGTCTGCGTCACGTAGATCTCCGCGTAGGCGAGCTGCCAGAGCAGGAAGTTGCTGAGGCGCATTTCTCCGCTGGTACGAACAACCAGGTCGGGATCAGGCAGATCGCGCGTGTATAGGTTTTCGCTGATCGCCTGCTCGGTGACCTCGAGATGACTCAGTCCGCCGTTGCGCGCGGCGGCATCGGCGAGAGAGCGGAATGCGTCAACGATCTCGCTGCGCGCGCTGTAATTGAGCGCGAGTGTCAGGATCATGCCGGTGTTGGTAGCGGTCGCGTCGCTGGCTTCCGCCATCTCGCGCTGCACCACCTCGGGCAACTCATGCTGGCGTCCGATGTAGCGCAAGCGAATATTGTTTTCGTTGAGAATCGCGATTTCGGCTTTCAGATAGCGGCAAAGCAGGCGCATCAGGAAGTCGACTTCAGACTTGGGGCGCTTCTTCCAGTTCTCCTCGGAAAACGCGTAGAGCGTGAGTGCGGGAATCCCGATGCGTGCAGCGGTTTCGACGGTTGAGCGAACGGAAGCGACACCCGCCCTGTGCCCGGCTATGCGGGGCATGTGACGGCGTCGAGCCCATCGCCCGTTTCCGTCCATGATGATGGCGATGTGGTTGGGTAAACGGGCCGGATCAAGCCGCAGGAAAACTTCCGATTCCTTGCGGTTCATCCCAGCCGGAACCGTGTGTCGCACAGCAACCTCTCGAAGTCGAAGCTAACACAGGGATTCTGCGGAGCGCAATGGAATGATGGTCCAGTCTCCAGGCTATAAGGTAGGGTCCGCTCACAGCCAAGACGCTTTGATATGAGGATATGTAAAAGATCCAGTAAAAGGTTGAATAGTAGCCTTCGCAAGAGTACTATGAAACGGATACGGACATGGCTTACGAAGTGTTTAAAAGGACCGGGTCGCGGGTTGAGTCGCCCACGCTGTCTATAGTGCCGGAGGGCCGGATAGCCATAAACGCGGCTGCTGCAAGGATTTTCGTGAGTCTCGAAATAAAGTCGGTACTGTTGCTCTGGGATCGTTCGAATCGCAAGTTGGCCATCAAAGCGGCGCACAAAGGAGATAAGAACGCTTTTGCCGTGTCGATCGCACCAGCCAGCCACTCCGGGAGCGTTAGAGCTAAATCATTTCTCAGCTACATTGGCTGGAATGCTCGCAAACGAGAAATGATACCTGCAACTTGGAATGCAAAAGAAGAAATGCTCGAAGCCATCCTTCCCTCTGAACACTTTGAAACGGAAAAGGCCCGAGCTTTGAAGAGTAAGAACGCTGAAATCTGAGGCGGCAAAAGGAGACTATCGAAGATATGGCAGGTCGATGGAAACCGCCGAAAGAGGAACGCACTGACGCGGACGCGGTTCGCCGAAAGAAAGAGCTCGCAGAGAAACTGGCCTTCGCGGTGGAATACGGGACTGAAGAAGAATTTGTTGCGGCAGTGAAAGAATTCAAGTCTGACGCCGGGAAGGAAGAACTGAAGCTCTGGATTACGCGGTTTCACGCTGCCCGACGCGAGAAGCGCGGGCTTTAGCTTTGTCGATAATCTTGTCGAATTTCTTTTCGGCCTTTTGGAATTCTTGGGGAGACATGCGTTCTCTAGCGTCTTCCACCAGTTCGCTGAAAGAGTTGACCAGAGTCTCCATCGCGGACTTTTGCTTGGATGCAGGTTTCGGCATAAGAACCTTAGGATAGTTTACCGCAATGGCAGGGCACTGCTCGATTCCCAAAGTCACATTCGAAAGGTTACCGAGCAACCGGGCTCCATCGAGTCGGAGGGCCGTAGCGGATAGGTTGGCAGGGGTGCAGATAAGCACGGGCGAAAATGAAGCAGGGCGCATCCGCTTCACGATGCCAGTTCGCTGATTTCCGGCAGACGCAGGTTGCATTTTGTCAGCGCCTTGGTCAGCGCTTCCTCGATCACACTTTGGTCGCAGTTTCGAGAGATGGCAATTTCGCTGACCAGCAGATAGCGGGCGCGCTCCAGCATTTTCTTTTCGCGGAAGGAAAGCGACTTTTCCTGGGCCAGAATGAGCAGGCTCTTCAGAACGGCGGCGACGTCGGTAAGCGAGCCGGTGCGCATACGGTCGGAATTTTCCTTGAACCGGTTTTTCCAGTCGGCCGCGCTGATGCATTCTCCGGAAGAAAGATATTCGACAATCTTCAGCACTTCGCCATTGCGGACGACCGGACGAATTCCGACGTTTCCCACGTTGTGGAACGGGATGCGAACCTTCAAGTTGCTGGCAGCGATGCTGAGCACGTAGAACTTCTCGACCTGCGTGCCGACCGTCAGGCTAGCAATCTGTTCGACGATACCGACACCGTGATTAGGGTAAACGACCTTGTCGCCTATGTGGAAAACCGGGCCGCTATTCATGAGAGGGGACCCCATCGCGGGGGTAGAAGACAAGTTTAGTCTAGCCGACATAGGGAGCCAAAGCAAATCGAATCCTAATCGAACGTCCACTACCTGGCCGCGGAGAAAACACACCTGCTTGACAAACCTCTCTTGGCAAAGCCTTTCACGATGGACCATGGTTCTCTTCAGAAATGCACCAAGTCTGTGCTGCGTGGCCCCCCCTCTGCCGGTCTATTGGAATCAAGACTTTAGCGGATGACTCCTTCTAAAGTCTTGAGCCGACGCAGGTTACAGGTAAAGTCTTGATTCCACATTGGTTAAATGAATTTCTCCCCATTTAATCGAGTTTTGCCCCACTTCGTTCTTCGTTATTCTCGTTCTTGCAGATCACTGCCCCACGCTAGTTCCTTATATTGCCCCACCCTTATTCCGCTAGCGCGGATCATTCCGTGAGCATGATCGGCCCGTGAGCGCGAATCGGTGGATAGCGTCTCGTTGTGTGCTCGATTCCGGTCGCACTGCTAAGACATTTTTTCGCCTTATTGATTGAGCTGTCTATGACATGGGACACATTGAATTTGTGATGAATCGGGTGCCGAATTGAGAAGGGATTGTTGCTGTCCTCCCATGGAGAAAGACGAACTATGAAGTGGAGATTATGTACAGGATCTCCTGCGCAAAACATAGTGGAGGCGAAGAGGCGGCGAATAAAATATTGTTTGGAATACAGATGTGTACGTACGATACGTGTAGAGGCAACAAACGAAAGGGGCTCGAAGATTTCTGGGAGGTCAAACGGAGCTTGACTGGCAGTCTGGGAAGCCCGCCGCGCTCGTTGAGAAACCCGGAAAAACGTCAGAGGAGTAGCGAGCCCTCCCCCGCCGTCCTACCCGAGATGGTTCACCACGCGCAAGCCATCTGCTTCGCGATGGCCTTGAAAATTCTCTGCAGGAGCACGCGACAGCCGCACTGCTTAGGGGGCTTTTCGGGATCCCGCAAATGCATAGGTCCTTCGTTTCTCGGCGCCGGTTTGCTCAGGATGACTACGGGCAGACACCCCGGCTAGCCTGCATTCGACAGTTGTGCTTTCGTTACGGTAATCCTTGCAGTTCGGCGGGAGCGGGGCTTTTTGCGGATCACTATTTCTACGTCGCGATCGAGCGCGTTGAGGAAATGCATTAGGCGCTCCACGGAAAATCCGTCCAGGCGGTAGTTCATCAAGGCGGAAATCTTCGGCTGATTGACGTCGAGCAGGCTCGCCGCGGCGGTCTGTGACAATGGCTGGATGATCTGATTGATGGCGACCGCGAGGCGCACTCTGGTTTGCTTTTCTTCGGCATCGGGCAGGCGGAGATCCGCAAATACATTGCCCGAACTTGCAACCACCCGATTATCGTCTCGTCCGTTTGCCATATCTCGCCTCGTAATCTTCGCTTGCCATTTTCAGCCTGCGGGAAACCAATTCCACATCGGTCTGGGCCGTCTTGATTCCTCTTGGCGATTTCTTCTGGAAGGCATGAAGAACATAGACGGCCTGGCTGAATTTCACGGTATACACCGCACGATAGGTATCGCCTCGGTGGTCCTCGACGATTTCAAGGGCGCCGGGACCTTCTCGCTTCCACGGCTTCGCCTTGGGGTGCTTTCCCCCGAACTGCGCCACACTCAAGGCGACTCCGATTTCGTCCTTCACGGCCTCGGGAAAGCCGAGCAAGTCGTCCTTGGACGATCCCACCCAAAACAGAGGCTTTTCGCCGGGGACTCTTGCTGAACGTGTCATATGATTATCCCAGTTCTGGGATGGTTCGTCCACAACTCTTTTACGAATCGAATCATAGTACACTCCCTCTCATGCCGACCGTTACTTACCTTGAAGCCATCCGACAGGGGATTTGGGAGGAGATGGAGCGCGACGCTTGCGTGTTCTGTCTGGGCGAGGACATTGGGGTTTATGGCGGGGCGTTTAAGGTAACTGAGGGGTTCATTGACCGCTTCGGGGCGGAGCGGGTGATTGATACTCCGATTGCCGAGTCGGCGATTGTGGGCGCGGCGTTTGGGGCTTCGCTCACAGGGATGAGGCCGGTGGCGGAGTTTCAGTTTATGGATTTTCTGCCGTGCGCATTTAACCAGATTGTCAACATGGCGGCCAAGGCTCATTACCGGTGGGGAGCGCCGGCTCCGATGGTGATTCGCGGGCCGAGCGGCGGGAATGTGCATGGCGGGCCGTTTCATTCGCAGAATCCGGAGATGTGGTTTGTGCATGCTCCGGGGCTGAAGGTGGTTTGCCCGGCGACCGCGTACGACGCCAAGGGGCTGATCAAGGCGGCGATTCGCGATAACAATCCTGTTATTTTTTTCGAGCACAAATATTTGTATCGGCGGATCAAGGGGGAAATTCCCGACGGCGATTATGTGGTGCCGATCGGAAAGGCTCGGGTGGCGCGCGAGGGTGTTCATCTGAGCGTCATCACTTACGCGGCGATGCTGCACGTAGCGCTGGAGGCGGCGGAGATTTTGAGCCGCGAGGGAATTGATGTTGAGGTCGTGGATCTGCGGACGGTTTCTCCGCTGGATCACGAGGCGATTCGCGCGACCGTGGAAAAGACGAACAAGGTCATCATTCTGCATGAGCATGCGCGCACGGGCGGACTGGCAGGCGAAGTCGCGGCGATCATCAATGAAGAAGCGTTTGATTCGCTGGATGGGCCGATTGTGCGGGTGACGTCGCTCGATTCGCCGGTGCCGTTTTCGCCTCCGCAGGAGGAATATTTTTTGCCGAAGGTGAGCGACGTAGTGCGAGAGGCGCGGCGGCTGAAGGCGTATTAGGGTCGAACAGCTTTTGGTACGCGGTTATAGGGATTGGGCAGGGTCGGAGTTACGCTTCGAATTAAGGTCTCAGGTTTCAGGTGTCGGGTCTCAGGAGAACCAACCGCCGCCTTCTTGAGACTTTTCCGAGACCTGAGCCCTAAGATGCCTTCGCCACTCTGCTCTTGCGTCGTTCTGCATGCACTGCGGGTGGGAACTCCTGATATATATAAGGCTTGGAGTTCGTCAAGCTGCACTCGCTTCTCGATGCTTATGTTTTTGAACGGCTTGGGGGTTCTGCTATGGGCAAAATTATTCTTGGCATTGTTCTTACTCTTGCGGTGCTGGCGATTGGCGGAGCGGGGCTTGCGCTGCTCGGTTTTATGCCGACAAGAGCCAACAAGCAGCCGCCGGACTGGGAGCGGCACCTGGCCATGAGCGCGCTCGATAATTCGGTGGAGCGCCACGCGCCGCGCACCAACAACCCAGTGCCGCCAACGGACGAAAACCTGATCGAAGGGCTGAAGATCTACACGATGAACTGCGCGACCTGCCATGGCGGGATCGACCGGCAGCCATCCATGTTGGCGAAGTCGTTCTATCCGCCGCCTCCGAATTTGATTCTCGATCCGGATGACGATCCGGAGTGGCATATCTTTTATGTGATTCATAACGGCGTGCGCTATACGGGCATGCCGGCGTGGGATAAGGCTCTGCCGGATGCGGATATTTGGAAGGTCACCGCGTTTTTGTCGCGCATTGAGAAACTGCCTCCGGCGGTGCAGGACTATTGGAAGAAAGCGAGCGGCGCGGGACCGGCAGTGAGCGCTCCGGAACCCGAGGGCGCCGAGCACGGACGGCATCATCAATAGAGAAGCCTAACGTGCGGGGCTCAGGGAAAGTTCGCGCCGCATTTGATCGGAAGCCTTAGTTTGTGGGCGCGTTGAAGTTGACAGTAATGAAGGTCTGCGTCTCGACGGGGCGACCGTTGATCACGTAGGGTTGAAACTGCCACTGCTTCACCGCCGCAATCGCGGCTTTTGAGAGCACAAAAGATCCGCGAACAATCTTCAGGTCTTCCACCGTTCCGTCGCGGGCAATCGTGGCTTGCAGAACCACGGCGCCGTGCATCTTTTGCGCGGCCGCTTCCTGCGGAAATGCGGGTGTCACGCTCCGGACAAGCAGGGATCGTTCTACCTCTTCCGTCACGCCCACCGGTTCGCTGAATTGTTGCGTGGAGAACGGAGCCACGGCCGGCGCGGATACCGGCATCATTTGCGCAGGGGTGGTCGTCACCACCACGGGCGGCGGCATGGAAGCCGAACTGCGCAAGCTCTCGGGAATAGAAGTGCGCGGGGCTTCAATCGGGGTCGCGGCCGGATGTTCGTAGACGGGCGCGGGCAGCGGGAGCTCGGACGGTTTACGCAGTTGCGAGTTGTCGACTTCGGCCTCGGTTGAGACGACGCCGAGTTGAACGTGGCCTTCAGACTTCGACTCGCTGCGGTTGACGTAGGCGTCGATTGCCGCATCCGAAGGAGCGGGCGTTGCGGCGGGAACGTTGGGACTGAACAGCGCTTCCGCGGCTTCTTTGAAAACGTTAGCTCGGCTCTCCGAAGTGCGCGCAAGGTACTGGATTGTGCCGCGCGCAGTCCACAGGCAGAAAATTGCCACCAGCGCGAGCACGGCTGCGGCGGCTCCACGCCACGAGAAACTGCTGCCTGAGGAGTGATTCCTGTGTTGCTGCCGCGTGATCGCGGCTGAGTCCTCCGTCACATCCATCCCTCCGTCATAGACGGTCGAAGTCTGGACGGGTTCGGCTGGGTTGTGCCATTGATTGCGCTCCGGGTTTTGCGCTGGCGGAACTGCAGCAGGTGCGCTCCGGACGATATCCGGCCGTGGTGCCGGGGTTCGTATTTCCGGCAAATCGGCTATGCTGACCTCCTGCATTCCTTCCGCTGCTTTGACCAAGACTTCCTGCGCTTGCTCAGCCACAATCGGGCGTGAGATGAAGAAATCCAACCGATTCTCCCGCATATTCGCAGCGGTTGGCTCATGGGTCACAATGGCGATGGCGACTGCGTTTACATTTGGCGCCGATTCGCGCGCGCGCTTTAGCAGGAACCCCGCCTCGGGTTGTTCAGACCAGTCTGCAAGCACGCAGGAAAAAGGCTGGTGAGTGCCTTTTTCGATTGCGGAAAAGATATCGTCGCAAATTTCAAGGCGAATGCCAGCGTTTTGGCAGGCTGCGGTCAGGGCCGCGTTCGTATCAAGACTCTTGGAGAACAACAGTGCGCGGAAGGCCATTGCGGCCCCAGATTATCGGGATTTGGCGGTTCGCAACAGGTAACCAGTGGCGATGCACTAATGCGGAGGGATTTGGTGGACCTTTCAGGCCAAGTTCCCGCAAAAAAGCATAAACCGCAGGGTACACAGAGGGGCACAGAGGCCCATATGCTGAATCAGAACTTACTTGACGCAGTTAGGGTCCGGGGATACGCGCGTTACTTTCGTAAGCGTGCGGCTCTGGATTTTTCAACCATAGCAGATTAGATCTCGGCCCAATGGCCCGAGACCTTCTGATGCATGTCCTCTTGGCTGTGGATCATTTCCTGCAGCCGCTCATGCATCTCTTCCTGCTTCTCACGTATTTCATCTTGCCGTTCGCGCATGTTTTCTTGTTGCTCCTCAACGCGCTCTCGCATTCCGTCACGACGCTCTTCCAACTCATGCTGGCGCTCCTGGAGGCACTCCCCGGCGGCGTCTAAGTCTTTCTGGGCTTCCTGCATATCCTGTTGCAACTTCTTTGTGTCGAGTTTCGCGAGCTGACTGTCGGCAAGGCTGAGCACTCGTTCTGTCTCTTCCGTGAACTCGGGAATCTCAAAACTATCTTCGAGAAGCCGGCCGGAATCTTTCTTCTCGGGGAGTGTGAGCGTGATATTTTGTTCGCGCTTGTCGCGCATGATGGTCACGGTCGCGGTAGCGCCAGCCGATCCGTGCAGGGCGTGTGTAAAGTCGGAGGCATCGTGCACCGGCTGGCCGTTGACCCGTACGATTACGTCGCCCGCACGGAAGCCGGCCTTTTCGCCACGGCTGCCCTTTTCAACCGAGCGGATTAATGCGCCCTTACCGTCCTTGACGCCGAAAAAATCTCCCAGCTGTGGCGTGATGTTTTCGAGCATCAGGCCGCTGCGCATGGAGGTGTGCGCGACCACCACCGTCACCGGAAGGTCGATGTCTGGCATCGGCGGCATCGATGGGAGTGCCGGCATTTGGGGAAGATGCGGCTCCCATGACATTGCCTTACTTCGATTGCCGAGCTGCACCTTGATGGTCATTGGCTGGCCGTCGCGGCTCAGGCCTATGGTGACGACGCGGCCAGCGGGAATTTCCTTGATCATCCTCCGCAACTGGGCCGCGCTTTCGATGGAAGTGCCGTTCAGGGTGAGAATCACGTCGTGCTCATGGAGTCCGGCTTTGCCGGCGGGAGCGTCCGCATCGACCATCGTGATCTCGGCGCCATGCTCCTCTTTGAGCTTGAGCGCGGAGATGCGCTCGGCGGTGACATCGGCAATGTCCACGCCCAAATAGGAGGACGCGCTGCCGCCTTCGTCCGATCCATAGCCGAAGCTCCAGCTTTCGACATTCGCGTTTTCGTTGGCGCGCTCGTCGGGCTGCGCGCTTGCCACCAGCGATAGAAACATTATGCAAAGCAGGAAGCGATGTAGCATTAGGTCCTCCTGAATTTTTCTTTTGCGTGACCTCAGCTTCTGAAGCAGCCGATTATGCGACGCGACTGAAAGCCGCGCCCTTTCAAAACACCGCGCTAGCGGGAGGCGCGCAGGAAGGTGATGTTTCCTGAACTTGTCCTCACCTTAAGCACCGGACCACCGCCATTGAGTTGACCTTCCGCTGTTACGGCCTGCGGGCCGGGCCAGCCTCCGCGCTCGCTCGAAATATGGATATCGTTGAAGTCGCTGCGAATCTTATGTCCGCTGCCCATTTCGATTTCTGCCCGGACTGTGATGGGAAGATCATTTGCAAAATAAACTGTAATATCGCCGGCTGAGGTTTCGAGCGTGGAATTCGAGCGCAAGTCGGATGATGACACCAGCTTCACCGTGATACCACCGGCGCCAGTTTCCGCCTTGACCGACGTCGCTCCATTCAATTGAATGCTGCCGCCGCCAGTCTGAGCCTCGACGCGCCCCTTGGCCGATCCAAGACGGATGCTGCCGGCCCCGGTCTCGATTTGCACCGCACCGCCGATCTCGCCCAGGTCGACCGCCCCACCGCCGCTTGTTGCTTTCACCCGGCCGCCACATTTCTCCAGGCGGATACTGCCTCCCCCAGTCTGCAGGACCGCGCTCTGGAGCGCGGAAAGTACAGTTACGTTTCCGCCGCCGCTAGCGATATTAAGCTCGCCTTTGGCGGAAGAAACTTTGATGTTGCCTCCGCCGGTGGCCAGACTCACATCACTGCCGGCATTGCCCACTTCAATCGTGCCTCCGCCAGTTGCCACTGACAACGAGCCTCCGATATCGTCGGCGTGAACGCTGCCACCGTCGCTCGCGAGATCAACATGCCCCGCGATCGCAGTGACACTCACGTCGCCGCCCCCGGTTTCGATTTTGGCGGAGTCGATGTTCCGTGGAACATTGATGACGAATTCATCGGAGCATCTACGATCGCGTCCGCGAGACTCAGCGACGATCACTGCGGTATCACCTTTTATAGATGCCGAGATGCGGTTGGATTCAAATTCGCGGCGGGCCTGCTCTTCGGAAGATGTATAAGCTTTGCGATGGATGACATATGTGATGCCCGCTTGTGATCCGCCTTGCACCTTTACTGAACCAGAGGTTAGCTTCACCCGCAGATTTTTTGCTCCGCTTAAGTTGCCCGTTACTTCCTGAACCCAGTTGCCGCCTTCGCGGTAGATCCGGCCCTCCTGCCCGAGAGCCAGCGAAACCAGCGCGACGGCGGTGATAGCCACGCCAGCGAATTTGATTGCGTACTTCAATGAAGGTCTCCTTACTCGGTCGTTAGTCGCCCGTCGTCAGTCGTTTGGAACTTGTCGCGGATCGGAAGCTTTTGCTAGTGACCGCCGACCAACGACCCAACGACGGTCTTTTAATCCATCTCCGGCGTTTGCGCCAGCATGATTTTCGCCTGCGACCGGATCGAAGCGTTCTGATCGCTTGCGGCCAGGCGCGTCAGAACCGCGCGCACGTTGCTGTCGGCCTTCATCGGCTCGACCAGATGCAAAGCCTGCAAGCGCACGCCGGAACTTGTGTCGGCGATCAATGTGCGCAAAACCGCGTCGCGAACGACCGGATCCTGGCGTACGAAGCCGCTCAATCCATCGAGCGCCTTGAGGCGTACTCCGGGATTTGTATCGTTTTCGAGCGCATACAGCAGCGCTTCACGGACGCGTTCATCGTTGGAAGCCTGCGTGAGCACGTCCACAGAATCCATGCGGACCCCGGAGTTGTAGTTGTTGCGCGCCGCATACAACAGCAACTGCTGTATGCGCTGGTCGTTCAAAGATCCCTGCGCTTCCTGCGTGGAAATTGTGTCGTACTTGATATTGACCTGATTCGATCCCGGTTCCTGCGTGACCGAACGGATGCCTGTAATGGCGGAGGCTTCGACAGGAGTCTGCGCAGGCGTTCGGTCGATCATTGCCAGTCCATTGCCCGTTTGGCGACTGCCTAGATAGTTGTAGGTTGCGCCGATTCCGCCGCCAAAGCCGACGATGAAAATCGCCGCCGCGAGCGCGGGAGCCATGCGCACCTGGCGCAGCCAATTCATCGGCTCAAACACCAGACGATGCCACCATGCGCCCTGCGAGGTGGTTTCGAGCGCTTCCTGCAAGCGCATGCGCGAAGCCGCGAGCAAATTTACGGTGGGCTCATCAACCGGCGTCTGGGAAAGCGCGGTGTGGAAGTCGCGCGTGGCCTTCAGCTCGGCGGCGCACTCCGGACAGCGGGCCAAGTGCTGCTCGACCTCATAGCGCGCGTCGTCTTCAAGCTCGTTGTAAACGTAGAAGACAATGTTCTGCCGTACCCATTCACATTTCATTGGCGTACCTCTGTTGCCGGGAAAAACTCAAATGCAGATTCCTCGCTCGTCCTCGCCGCGCGAACGCGGCTGCGGGCGGCTCGGAATGACAAGGCGAACAAACTTCGACCCATAAACTCCGGTTCAACCAGAATGTGCTTGCTCGCGGCTCGCAGTTCATAGTTCGCAGCTTCTCTCATCGCATCTCCTGAAGCACGCTGCGCAATTTCTGCGTGGCGCGGAACAGCGTATTCTTGGCCGTCTCTTCGGTGGTCTGGAGCATCTCGCCGACCGTGCGAAGCTTCAGGCCGTGATAATGCTTAAGCTCAAATACCATGCGCTCGCGAGGAGTAAGGCGCGCTAGAGCTGCGCCGATCTTTTTTCCCAGTTCGCGCCGCATCAGATCGCGCTCTGGATTCGCTCCGGCGCGGGCGTCGGCGAATTGCTCGATCACGCTGTATTCTTCGCCGTCGCTGTCGACTGCGACCGGAGCGTCTTCCTTGCGCACATTCCGCTTGCGCAGATGATCGAGGCACAGGTTGGTAACGATGCGGTAGATCCAGGTGTAGAAAGAGCACTCGAAGCGGAAGCTGCCCAGGTTTTTGTAAGCCTTTAGAAAGGCTTCCTGATAGATATCCTGCGCGTCGGTTTCCGAGCCGGTCAGGTGCATCGCGAGGCGAAGCACGGACTGATCGTAGTGGCGCACGAGCACCTCGAAGGCGGCGCGGTTGCCCTGCTGCGCCTCACGGATCAAACTCGTATCGTCAATGCGGTTGCCCTGCGCTGCCAAAGAGCCCCTCATATTCCCATACAACGTGGGGTTCTGGTTGCCGCTGCCCTGCTCCGTGCGCCTCTGGCCCGTGAACTCGCCAACCGGAATTGCTGCTGCGTAAGAATCGGCCGGCATTTGCTGTCTCTGTCCTCTACAAGATGACCAACCTTGCCTTGCACAGAGATAGACGGAGCCGCAGCCCGAACGTTAGCAGATTATCAGGAGTTGGCCCTTGGTTTGCTTGACGAAAACAGTGTTGGACGGGGTGTTTCGCTGGTTGGGCCGCAAACTGCTCATCAGGAGCCGATTTTGGTGTCCGCCGGATTAATGACGCCCCGCTCCAGCCATAGCCGCATTTCATTAGTAGCTTCAAAGCCCAGCGATTCATACAGGGCGCGGCCCTCCTTGCTGGAATGCAGGTTGACGCTAGACAGCCCGCGGGCTTTGATCCAGCCGAGAATTACGCCCATCACAAGCCGCGCCACGCCTTGCCTCCGGAACTCCTGCTCGGTGTAAACATTCAGAATCACGGCGCGCTCGATGCACGGATCATGGGGATTCGCCGGCCAGGGGCAAATCAGAACTCCACCTCCGCCAGCCACGCGGCCCTGGGAATCGATCGCCAGCCAGTGCTTATAAGTGCCGTCGGCCAGCGCCCGCGCCACCCACGGACGCGCAACCTCGACCATGCCGTCCAGTTCCTCGACCGTGCCTTCAGCCATATCGCGAAACATCGACCGGCGGTGATGAAGGATCGTCTCCAGATCCTGAGGGCCAGCTTCGCGAATTGTGATTGTGTCGGCAGTCATTGATTGTTCGTGATTTGTCGCTCGTCCGTCGTTCGCCATAGCCGGTCGATTAGAGGCATTGGTGAGCGCGGAAGCGGCGCTTTCTCCCCATTCAAAGGTACAATAATCATTGGTCTCATTGTGTTGATCTGATCAGCCGCACGCATCAGGGGTTGGGGATTTTCATGTACGAAGTAACCGTTGAAGACACATTCGCCGCCGGACACTACCTCCGCAACTACAAGGGGAAGTGCGAGAATCCGCACGGCCACAACTATAAGATCCGCGTGACGCTGGCGGGCGCAGAGCTCGACAAGGCCGGCCTGTTGCTGGATTTCAAGGATTTGAAGGACGTGATGAAGCACGTCATCGACCGGCTGGATCATCAGATGATTAACGATATCGAACCGTTTACGGTGCTGAATCCCTCGGCTGAAAATCTTTCGAAGTATTTCTACGATGAAACCAATGCCCGCCTGAAAAACGTCACCAACGGCCGCGTGCGCGTGAAAGACGTCACCGTGTTCGAGACGGAAACGACCACGGCGACCTATTCGGAGTGAGGGATTCGCCATTGAGTCATTCAGTGATTGAATCATTGAGTCATTCGATCGGGAATTTCAATGATTCAATGACTGAATGATTCAATGACTCAATAGCTTCATGCACATTAGCGAAATTTATCGATCCCTTCAGGGTGAATCTACTTACGCGGGACTGCCCTGCGTTTTCGTCCGCTTGACTGGATGCAATCTGCGTTGCACATGGTGCGACAGCGAGTTCAGTTTCTACGGCGGACGGAAGATGACGATCGACGAGGTGCTCACCGAGGTGGAACGGTTGAGTCCGTGTGGCGCGGGCGCCCCTGCCCGCGAGAATCTGGTCGAGATCACCGGCGGCGAGCCTATGCTGCAGGAGCGCGAAGCGGTTCCGCTGATGGAGCGGCTGGTAGGGACAGGATATAGAGTTCTGCTCGAAACCAGCGGGGAACGGCCACTGGCGCGGGTTCCCGCGCAAGTCGTAAAAATTGTGGATGTGAAGTGCCCGCATTCGGGAGAAGCGGATACGTTCGCTCTCGACAATCTCAATTCGCTCCAGGAGCACGACGAACTCAAGTTCGTTTTATCCGACCGCGCAGATTACGAATTTGCACGCGACTTTGTTGCGCAGCACCAGCTCTCCAGACGCGTGTATGCCATTTTGTTTTCTCCAGCGTTCAAGAAGGACGCGGCCGGTGCGCGCGACACTTCGCATTGCCTGTTAGACCCCGAGATCCTTGCACAGTGGATCCTCGCCGATGATGTGCCCGCGCGGCTGAGCCTGCAAATTCATAAGCTGATCTGGAACCCGGCAGCGAAAGGCGTGTGATCATCGGGTGATCCGGCGATCGGGCCATTGGGTGATCTAAGAGCAAAACCAAGTTCTATCGCGGAGACGGAGCACAGGGAATCTCGCAGCTGGCGGGCGTAAAATCTAACCAGGCGGACGGAAGAAAACACATGTTTCCGGCTGCGGAAGTTGCGGCGACCCGATGACCCGATCACAATGACCCGATCACCCGATGGCCCGATGGCCCGATCCGTTGTCCTGCTCAGTGGAGGGATGGATTCCTGTGTGTGCGCGACACTGGCAGCGCGCGACCATCACGCAGCGGCGGTGCATGTCAGCTACGGACAGCGCACGGAAGCGCGCGAACTAAGGTCCTTTCAGGGTATCTGCGATCGGCTTGGCATCCGCGACCGGCTTGTGGTTCGCAATGAAGCGCTCCGCGCCATCGGCGGCTCGGCTTTGACCGACGAGAGCATCGCGGTTCCTGAATCGGACGCGCTGGGCGCGGGTATTCCCGTCACTTATGTTCCTTTCCGCAACGCGCATTTTTTGGCCGTCGCGGTGAGTTGGGCCGAGGTGCTGGGCGCCGAAAAGGTTTATATAGGAGCCGTCGAGCCAGACAGTTCCGGCTACCCCGACTGCCGGCCGGAGTATTATCGGGCGTTCAACGAAGTGGTGCGGACGGGTACGAAAGAAGGAACGATTGAGGTGGTCACGCCGCTGATCGCCATGCACAAACATGAGATTGTGCGCCTTGGCCTTGAACTAAATGCGCCGTTCGATTTAACGTGGTCATGCTATCAAAGTGAAGATCGCGCCTGCGGCGTCTGTGACAGTTGTGCGCTGCGCCTGCGTGCGTTTCGCGAAGCGGGCGCACGAGATCCGATTCCGTATGCGGAGGCGGCGCGAACTGTTTAGGTTTTTTCCGCGACTCGACAAAGCACATTCGAGCCGTCGTGCGGCTGGGGTGTTCATCACGCAATGCGTTTCCGAGTGAGTTTTTACAAGATCAGGTAGATTCGCAAAATAGAAAGGTTCTGCCGGGAGGCTTATCTATGAAAAAATATTTCATTCTTTCCGTACTGCTTGCGCTCGCCGTAGGATTGTCGGCTCCGCTCGCGCATGCGCAAACGGGCTCCGTGAAGGGAGTTTGCAAAGACGTCGATGGAAACCCGATCGCCGGGGCGCAAGTGGAGTGGTACGCACCCGAAACTGGCCGCAAGTTCACGCTCAAGACCAATAACAAAGGCGAGTATTTCTCGCTTGGCGTCGCTCCCGGCAAGTACAACGTAAAGCTGAGTAAAGATGGCAAGGAATTGTTTCACCTCAATGGCATCCCCGTTAGCTCGGACGAGGTTGAGACGAACTTCGATCTGAAGAAGGAGAAAGCCGCTTCTGCGGCGGCGCAGGGCAAGACGCCCGAACAACTCAAGGCGGAGGAAGACCAGAGGCAGAAAGCCCTCAAGGAACAGGGCACGGTCAAAGCGCTTAACGACAAGCTGACGGAAGCCAAGGCCGCCTCCGATGCCGGCGATTTTGAGAAAGCAATTTCGGTTCTAACCGAGGCCAAAGAGATTGATCCCTCCCGCGATCTGATCTGGTTCAAGCTGGGCGATGCCTACCGGCTTTCCGCTCCCAAACAGGCCGATTCAGACGAGAAGAAGAAGCGCTACGAAACCGCCGCCGCGGATTATCAGAAGGCGATCGATCTGCGAAAAGCGGCCGACGTGCCCCAGAAGGACCCCGTTGCGGCCAACAAGACGCTGGCGGCCTATTACAACAACCTGGCCGAATGCTATTCCAAAGCCAATAAGGTGGATGACGCCATGGCCGCATATAACCAGGCAGCGCAACTCGACCCAACGGGCGCGGCTATGTACTACTTCAACGAGGGCGCTGTGTTGACCAACGTCAGTCGCGTTGATGACGCAATCGTGGCCTTCGACAAGACCATAGCGGCCGATCCCACGAAGGCGCTCGCGTACTACTGGAAAGGCATCAACCTGATCGGGAAGGCAACCGTAGGAAAAGACAATAAGATGGTTGCCCCGGACGGTACGGCCGAGGCGTTCCAGAAATACCTTGAACTTGATCCCAACGGCTCGATGACGCAAACGGCAAAAGATATGCTGGCCAGCATCGGCGCGACTATTGAAACCGGATTCGGAAAGAAGAAACAGCCCGTGAAAAAATAGTACGCAGTGGCCGGTACCCAGTATCCAGTTGCCCGGGCGCGCCAACTTGAGAAGTCGCGAAGCTGCTTTGACTTTTCTGGGTACTGGATACTGGCAACTGTTACCGAGGTCTATGGCCTTCTTCGCCCTTCGCGGACCGCTCAGATCGCGCTAAAGTCCAAGTAGCTCCCAAGCTGGTGTCTCCCCCTGTGGTCGTGCAAATCTTGAACACAGGGAGTATCTCGTATGGCGGCGCCAGGAAATTCTCCGCTATCGGTTGGGTTTGAAGGCATACCTGGATCGGGCTCAATCTCGACCACGGTTTTGCTGGCGGGGATGTTGCGCGCCTCCGATAAAATCAGCGATCTGATTTTCTCTCCCGGACGGCCGCCGCAGGTTGAGATTCATGGCCAGCTGACGGGCGTTGAAGTGTCGGGTGCGGGTGTGCTCACTGCCGACGACACGCGGCGCATCGCGGCTGACCTGATTGGTTCAAACAAGCAGGCCATCAACGCGCTGCGCGAGCACGGGTCGTGTGACGTTTCCTACGGACTTGCCGGCATGGCGCGCTTTCGCGTCAACGTCTTTATTCAGCGCGGCAGTTGCGCGATTGTGATGAGGGTGATCCCAACCGAAATTCCCACTTTCGGTTCTCTGCGCATGCCCGCGCAGCTGGAAGACGCGGCCAATGTGCGCAACGGGATCATTCTTGTTGCGGGCGGCAGCGGATCGGGCAAGTCATCGACGCTCGCTGCGCTGATTGACCGCATCAACGGGGAACAGTGTTATCACATCCTGACGGTGGAAGATCCCATCGAATTCCTGCACAAGCACAAGAAGTCGACGGTGCACCAGCGTGAACTGCACAGCGACGCGCCCAGTTTTCCGCTTGCGCTGCGGGCGGCGTTGCGGCAGGCGCCCCGCGTCATTATGGTGGGCGAGATTCGCGACCGCGAAACGCTGGAGATTCTTCTTGAGGCCGCCGAAAACGGGCATCTCGTACTCTCCAGCATGAGAACGGTTGACGCATCGAAGACGGTGGAGCGCATGGTTGGGTTGTTTGCCGCGAACTCCTTCGCCGCGGGCGAGCAGCAATCGATACGCGAGAGGCTGGCAAAGACTTTTCGCTACATCGTGGCGCAAAGGCTGATTCCACGCGCGGATGGCGGCGAACGCATTGCGGTCGTCGAAATCCTGAAATCGAATTCGCGGACGCGCGACTGCGTGGAGCAGGGTGAACGCCCCGGACGCACGCTGCTGGACGCGATCAAAGCCAGCGAAAGCGAAGGCATGCAGCACTTCGACTCCGAGATCGCAAAACTGATCCGCTCTGGATTGGTCGATCTTGAAACCGGGCTTTGTTTCGCCAGCAACGCCACGTTGCTGGGTCAGGAACTGGCGCGAGGCTAGTTCCCAGTTCTCAGTTCTCAGAAATGCAGATAGGCGCTCGCAGCGGATTCCAGCTCGACTTAGCTGGATCTTCCGTTTCCTTGCAAATCCTGGTTTGAGTTTCTCGATCTGCGTTCTTGCTTTTTCGGCATCACTAAGCAATCATGCTGGCGCAAAAGGTCTTTTCATATCGAGAAACCTTGATGATCGTTGAGATGCGTACATACAAACTCAAACCAGGCATGCGGACCCGATTCCTTGAGATATTCCGCACGAAATCGATGCCGGCGCATGCGGAGATCGGGATGAAGATCCTGGGTCCATTCCTTTCCGTTGAAGATCCGGACACATTTTTCTTCATGCGGGGATTTCCGGATATCGAGTCGCGCGAGCCAATGAAGGCAAAGTTCTACGAAGGCAAACTCTGGAAGAACGAACTGGAGAACGTCCTCATGCCGATGATCGAAAAGTACGACGTCGTCCTCGTGGAAGACCCCGAACATCTGATTCGGTGGTAGCAAGGGCGGCTTTTTAAGGCGGTTTTGCGATTTGTTCGCTCGGTCCTCGTGATCGAATCGCCCCATGCTTTTGAGATTGCCTTTTCCTGTGGCTCGGGACCGCGCGGTATGATTTCTGCATGTCTCCAGCTTCCGTGGTGAGCTTTGACGAGGCGCGGCACATTGTGGAAGAGCACGCCGCGCGGGTACTGGCCGCGCGCACCGACCTTGCGGAAAAAGAAGTTGTCGACATTCTCGCCGCGCGCGGCAGAGTTCTCGCCGAACCGATTCTGGCCGACCGCGACTTTCCTCCATTCCATCGTGCTACCCGCGACGGGTACGCGGTGCGAGCAGACGATGTGAAGCAGGTTCCGGCGCGGCTGGAGATGATTGGAGAAATCAAGGCGGGCGATGCGTGCGCCAATCCTGATACCGCGGCAGACGCGCTTGCGGTTCATCCGGGCCAGGCCGTTTCCATCATGACGGGAGCACCGCTTCCAACCGGGGCGGATGCGGTGGTGATGGTGGAGTATGCGACCGTCTCCGGGAATTCGGTTGAGATTCAACGCAGCGTGGCGAGCGGGGAAAATTTTGTTCCGCGTGGCGCGGAGGCACGGGCGGGACAGTTGCTGATCGACAAAGGTCGGAGGCTCGACCACGCACTGGTCGCGATCGCCGCAGCAGTCGGGAAAAGCCGGGTGCAAGTCTCCCGCAAACCGCGCATTGCTGTGCTTGCGACGGGTGACGAGCTAGTTGAGATTGATGCAGCTCCGGCGGCGGCACAGATTCGTAATTCGAATACATATTCACTGGCTGCGCAGATAGAAGAAGCGGGCGGCGAGGCAGTGCGGCTGGCGATCGCTCCCGATGAACCAAAGCGGCTGCGGGAGTTGACGCTCGAAGGACTGGCGTGCGATCTGCTGCTCATCACAGGCGGCGTCTCGATGGGAAAATACGATCTGGTGGAACAGGTACTCGCAGAGCTGAGGGCAGATTTTTATTTCACCGGCGCTCGCATCCAGCCGGGGAAGCCGGTCGTGTTCGGTTCGTGTGTATGTGGCGCGGACACTCCTGTCCGCGTGCCTACAGCAAACGGGTTGTCGGCGCGGACAGGAGTGTCCGCGCCACACGAACCAATCCCCCACTATTTCTTGGGACTGCCGGGGAATCCGGTTTCTACCATGGTGACGTTCCGTCTTTTTGCGCAGCCGATGATTGCGGCGCTCGCGGGCGCTCGTCCTGATCCGCTAATCTTTTTGAAAGCGCGATTAAAGGCTGCCGTGCAGACCAAGACAGGGCTGACGCGTTTTCTCCCAGCGGTGTTTTCGGGCGAGTTTGAAAGTACTGAAGTTGAGCTAGCCGCCTGGCAAGGGTCGGGCGACATTGCGGCTCTGGCGCGGGCGAATTGTTATCTGGTGATTCCTCCGGATCGGGAGCGGATTGACGCGGGGGAATGGGTTTCAGTGCTGATGCCTTGACGGTGGCAACATTTTCGGGCGAGCAAATGCAGATTCCTCGCTGCGCCCGGAATGACAAAGACATTTGCCAGGCGTGCGGGCTCCCCATCTGATGCGATACCCTGAATTCGACGGCAAATTTAATGGCAAAGAAGCTCTCGCATTACGATGCACGCGGGCGGGCTCGGATGGTGGATGTTTCCGAGAAGGCGAAAACCGCGCGGGAGGCGGAAGCCAGCGCGTTTGTGCGAATGAAGAAGAACGTGTTGCAGGCGCTACCGTCGAACCCTAAAGGAGACCCGCTGGAAGTGGCTCGCACGGCGGGCATCATGGCCGCAAAACGCACAGCGGAGCTGATTCCGATGTGCCATCCCCTGCCGCTTAGTCACATTGCTGTGACTTTACGCGTATGCGAGAATGGCGTGGCTATTGCATCAAAAGTAAAGACCACGGCGGAAACGGGCGTGGAGATGGAAGCGCTGGTCGCGGCCAGCGTGGCGGCTTTGACCGTGTACGACATGTGCAAGGCGCTCGACAAAGGAATTGAAATTCGCGAAATTGTGCTGGAGAAAAAGTCGGGCGGCAAGAGCGGGGAGTATCGAAGAGTCAAGAAAGGCAAGTAGACCTCTGAGCCGGTCAGAATGAGCAGCAACGTCAAAATCCTGCTGGTGGATGACAACCCAATGGTTTTGGGGATGCTGCGGGAGGCGCTCGCCACTCTCGGCATAGTGACGACGGCTGGCGACTCGGCTGATGCGCTGCTAAAGGCGGTGGACGATCCCCCCGATCTGCTGATCAGCGACTATCGCATGCCCGGAATGGACGGACGGCAACTGCTGGAAAAATTGAAGAGCCGGACGGCGACCGCGGGCGTGAGTGTGATCCTGATGGCGAGCAAGACCGACATCAGCGAGCGGCTGGCGAAGGATGCCGTCGAAGATTGTCTGGAAAAACCATTCTTCCTGAAAGATGCGGTACGGAAAATCAAGCGTGTGGTCGATCGGATTGCGCTTGAAAAGCTGGCCAAAGCGGGATCGACCGACGGTGTGGTGCGCGGCAGCCTGGCGCAGATGAATGTGATCGACCTGGTGCAATCGCTCGAAATGGGGCGCAAGAATTGCCTGCTCACGATGACAAACGGCACCGACAAATGCGAAATCTATTTCAATCAGGGACAGGCCAAGCACGCAGTCTACGGATCGATTACCGGAGACGATGCGGTTTTTCGCGTGCTGCGCTGGACGGACGGAAATTTCCAGATTGATTTTGAGCGCACCACTTCGCAGGAAACAACCACGCTGAATACGCAGGGGCTGTTGATGGAAGGATTGCGCCTGCTTGATGAGGCGCAGCGCGACGCGGCGGCTGAGGGAGAAGATGTCCTGCTCGATACCTGAGGGCACGCCGGCTGCCATGCTAGCCGCCGTGCTCACCGTCAGCGATTCGTGCGCGCGCGGCGAGAAGAAAGATTCGTCGGGACCGGCGGTTGCAGAAGCGCTGGAGCGAACCGGGTTTCAGATCATAGCGCGCGCGCTGGTGGCGGACGAGCGCAGCGCGATCCAGGAAAAACTGATTGAGGTGTGCCAGTCGGCACGGCTAGTGGTGACGACGGGCGGGACGGGGATTGCTCCGCGGGACGTTACGCCGGAGGCAACGCGCGCGGTCTGCGAGCGGCTGGTGGAAGGGATCGCCGAAACGATTCGCGCCGAGGGCATGCGGAAGACGCGGTTTGCAGCGCTCGGGCGCGGCGTTTGCGGCGTGCGCGGAACGAGCCTGATCTTGAATCTGCCGGGCAGCCCGGCGGGCGCGGTGGAATCGCTGGAGTCCGTGATCGATTTGCTGCCGCACGCGCTGGAGTTGATCGCGGGGAAGACCGAGCATGGGCCGGCCGGCGGTCGTTAGTCGACGGTCATCAGTCGTCCGGGAATTGGTCGGCTTTGAACGACCAACGACGAGCGACCAATGACTGCTCGCCATCGCGTAAACTGGTTGAGTCCTACTGGATTACGTTCCGTTGAACAAGATCAAACACTTTATTCATGCGTATGGGGAGTGGATCAAGCGCTTGCTGATCCCACTCGGCCCCTGGGGAATGCTGGCGCTTGCGGCCGTGGACGGATCATTTCTGGGAATGCCGCTGGACCCGGTTTTTGTTGCTTATGTGTACAACGATCGCTCGCGGTTTCTTTTGTATGTACTGCTCGGGGCCGTGGGATCGGCGCTGGGGAGCGCGGTGATCTATGGGATCGGGTACATGGGCGGCGAAGTGCTTCTGCGCAAACGGATTCCGCCGGCAAAGTTTGAGAAAATTCACGCGTCCTTTGAAAAGCACGAATTTTGGGCGCTGATGTTTCCCGCGATGTTGCCTCCTCCGACGCCGTTCAAGATTGTGGTGCTTGCGGCGGCAGGGTTCGAAATGAACTTTGCGCATTTTCTGCTGGCTATCTTCGCGGGACGGTTTGTGCGGTTTTTGATCGAGGCTCTGCTAACCCTTTGGTTTGGGCCGGAGATTGTCGCGCTAACTACAAATTTATTCGCTCATCATTTTGTGGCGATTCTGGTCGGCGTGGTGGGGTTGGTGGCCGCTTGGCTGATTTGGCGGCAAATAAAACGGCCAGCGCGGAAAGACACGCTGGCCGAGAATACGATCTCCGGTACGAGCGGAGAAGAACGCGAATCTGAAGTTTAGACCGCAGCTGTGTTGTGCGTTTTGCCGGTATGGGCAAGCAAGGCTGCGGCAGCCGGTACTCCGAAGATAAGCGCGGTGAATAAGAAATCTCCCTCCAACCCGCGGCGGAAGAAGGGTAGGCCGGCAGCGTAACTGGTCATGAGGCCGGCCAACGTTCGCGGGTACATATCCGTCCAGCAAGCCCAAGCGGCGAAATTACTGACGATGAAAAATGAAACCGAGCTGGCGAGCGACGCGCCGCCGACGCGGAGCCAGTCTTTCGCTTCGCTCAGAGCCGCGCTCTCACGCAGGCCGGTGCCGAGCCAGAGGATAGCCGCGTACCAAATCCAGGTCACATAGTGATCCCAGGAGAAGTGGTAGGCGTAGACGAACCTCGTGAGGATTACATCGGATGCGGCGAGCAGCGCGACCGGAACCCAGAGCTGGCGGCGCGATCCGCGCGCGCCGAAATAGAGCAGAGCCGCGGCAACAGGGGTAAAAGCAAAAGGATGCGGCATGAATCGAACCGCGACCGCGACCAGGACAAACAGATAAGCCAACATGATCACCTCACAAAGTAGACATTAGGATTGTGGCGCGTGGAGAGGGAGTTGGTCAAGGGAAGGCGGACGGCTTAAGCTCTTTGAGGACGGAACGCCCTAACCAAGATGATCGGAATCGTAATCTTCAACGTTTTGATGATCGCACTTGCCGTCGCGGTCGGATCTGGCCTTGTGCCCGCGAGCCGGATCGGCTCCATGCTGGAGTGGCTGCACGCCATTATCGGAATCACCCCGCCCGCGCCGGAAAAATCAAAGTTGTTCGCGCTCGTGTGGATCGGGTCGATGATTGTGATCGTGGACGGCCTTCTCTTCCTACTCGTGTTTCTGACGCTTCATTCGATGGGAGCCAGATGAAATCTCCCGCAGGCTCCCTGGCGTTGCCCGCGTTTTCGGCGATTCCAGGAAACCAGCGAGTAACTGTAGAGCCTGCTCAGTGCGGGCGCGATCTCCGGTTGCGCACAGGTCAAGGAGCAACCCTCGTGTGGCGGCGAGGAGCAGTGTTGCCATGGCTTCATCGGCTTTCGATTGCCGGGATGTCTTCGTTGTGAGTCCCTTCCAATACGCCAGTGGATCTTCGAGGACGCCGGGATAATCTTTCGGGTCGCGGAGGGCAAGCGCATACAACTCGAAAAGCAGGCGCAGTTGAGGCTTGGATGTCGCGCTCATCCGTTGCCAGAGCCAACGCAGGAACTCGGATAGCGCGCGCGCTTTCTTCTCCGCTTTCTTCCCGTCCTTGAACCATGCCTGGACGCGCGCATCTTCACGTTCGCGCACAGCGGCAAGGATCTCGCGCATCAATCCTTCCCGCGATCCAAAATGATAAAGAAGCATGCGGGCATTCGTCTTCAGGGCCTGGGCAAGAGGCCTCAGGGCCAGGTCACGGAATCCGTGCGAGAGCACATAATCCACAGCCTCATCGCGAAGCCGGGCGCGGATGTGGGGATCGGGAGGTCTAGCCATCGGAGTTTGTTCCTCTTCCTAATTACTGTAACACATGTTACAGTAATCGCAGGGGATTCTTCCCTGCGGAGTATGAATATGCGAAAAGGCTTGATTTCGATTTTATTCCTCGCCCTCGCGCTCCCCTGTTTTGCCGGGCCATCCAGCGAGCAGGAAAGAAACAAGAACGTGGCCAAAAACTTTTTTGAGGACGTGCTCAGCCGCGGACAACTCGACAAGTACGCGGAGTTTCATTCCAAGGACTTCGTGGCCCATGCCGGTGACCGCACTGCAACACTCGAGGAGGATCTGGCCTATGCCCGCGAGGAACGCAGAGCTCTGCCGGACATGAGCTTCAGAGTGAACCGGATAGTTGCGGAGAGTGATCTGGTCGCCGTGCACTTTACTGTGAGCGGCACGAATACGCAGGCAGGAATGGGGTTCCCGGCTACGGGCAAGAAGATCGCGAGCGACGGGGTGACGATCTTCCGTTTCAAAGATGGCAAGATTTGCGAAGAATGGAGCGTGTTCGACATGCTAACGGTGATGAAACAGGCGGGGTTGTTCCCTCAGCCCTGATCGACCGGAAAGCGTCGCTTGGGGGTCATCGGTTTTGTGAATTTTGATCCGACGCCGATCGCTTTCCCATCTGTTCATCGACTACCTGAAGATCGCGCGTTAGAAGCACGTACGCTCCAAGAGGAGCACGCGAGGTCTGGCCGGGATAGGCGTAGCGCAGATCGCGCAGGCGCACCAGGTAAGCGGCGTGCGAATTATCTGTGGGATCGTTTTGTAGCTGTTCGGTTTCGGTGATCGGATACTGCGCCCAGCTCAGGTAGACACGGCCGAGGTAGCTCTTCTTGGCGGCGAGTGTGATGGCCGTCTCCTCCGGCTTGTAGCGAATCTGCATCTTGCCTTCTGAATCGACTTCCGGTGTCGATGAACTCGCACTCCTGGAACTCACATTCATCATGGCGAAGAATGCAGGAGTCTCGGCGATTGCGTACCAGCGGAAGGGATTCGTCATATAGGGGTAGGCAGAGACGCGGATGGCGTCGGCCCCGTTGTATGTACGCGCATCGAGCGCGGCGATCACCCGGCGATGCTCGAAATCGCACAATCCCCAGTACGTGCACACACCGATGAGAGCCAGCGTCGCAGCCAAGCGGCCCGGCGGGCCTTTCTGCCGCACGCCGATTTCTTCATTCACCAGCGAAAACAGCGCGGGCACCGTGAGGCCGAGAATGAGTAAGACGAGGAGAATCGGCTCGACAATGTAGACGATGTCCCAGGAAATCCAGCGCTCGGAAAACGGCCAGAAAGGACGGACACCATAAGCGGTCGTGTAGTCGAGCAGAATGTGGCTGAGGCCTGCGAGACACGCGTAGACAAAAAGCAGTCCCCAGCGCGGCGGAAGATTGGGGTCGCGCGTTTTGCGGCCGCGCAAGCGCCAGATCGCGTACATGAAGGCAACAACGGCGGCGGCGACCAGTGGGACGCCCAGAAAAGAGTGCGTGAATCCGCGGTGATGATTGAGGGCGAATGCCGAGCCCCCAAACCGGCTGAAGACATCGAGATCGGGCGCTTCGGCGGCAAGCGTGAGCGTGGCGGTGGCGAGCGCCGTTTTGCGATTGAGTCCGGCGCGGCCCATGTTGGCGCCAAATAAAAAGTGAGTGACGGGTTCCACAGATGAAGTCTAGCTGATGTCGAGCGACCGACGGAGAGGTTAAAAGTCAGAAGTCAAATTTAGGAAGTGATGCCGGCGCTACGGTTTGCGGAAGTTGATTTTTACTTTTTCAATCTGACCTCTAACGTCTGACTTCCGATGTGAATGTCGAACTCACATCGGACGCGGGTGCCGCCCACTCGCCCAGAGGATTGGCCGCGCCGCACTCCATGCAGCGAACCGCGGGAAATTGGGCTCCGCAAACCGGGCAAACGCCGGGGTGCTGGAAGATATCGAAGGACTGAGCGCAATGCGCGCACTTCCAGACGTCGCCCACCGGTGGCGCGGCTTTGCAGGCTGGGCAGGCGAATCCGGCGCGGCGCGGCAATTTGTCCAGACGCAACAATGCGCGCGCATGTTGCAGCCCGCTCCAGCAATTCATGAGCATGAACACGGCGATGGCTCCCGTCCACAGGGACTGAGTCCAGAAGGCTAGACCGATGAACGCGGCCACGCCCACGAAGCCGAGGATGGTCGCGACCAGCAGGCTGCGGGCGCGGCCCAGCACAAACCAGAGCAGAGAACGAAGAATCTGACCCCCGTCGAGCGGATAGATCGGCAGAATGTTGAAGGCCAAGAGATAGAAATTGATCTTGTACACGGCGGAGAGCAACTGAAGAAGATCTGGCGTCGCGGCATACAAGCCGAGCGCGCCGCTCAACTTGCCGAGGGCGAACAGGACCGGAAACAAAGCCACATTGACGAGCGGGCCGGCGGCGATGCTCCAAAGAGTGGCGCCGGGACGCGGCGGCGGATCAACGTAGGCTACGCCGCCAAGCGGCCAGAGAACGATTTGGTTGGCGCGGCCTCCGACCTGGCGGCAGGCGAGAGCGTGACCGAATTCATGCAGGGTAACGATCGCGAACACGCACAGATACTCCGCGATTCTCCACGAGATGGAAGAGTAAACGCCGAAACCGCCGTTGATTTCATAGACGGCCACTACGAACCAGGACCAGTGCAGGAAGACGTCAATTCCGGAGAATCGGAAGAGACGGATGGCGCCTTGGCGAGAGGTCGGCATGTGGGATGGTTATAGCACGTCTAAACGGTGGACACGAATCGGTCGGGCTCGTCGATCATTGCTGGAAGATCAGCGATTCCGCTTTCAGTTTGGCGGGCGTCGCAAAGTGCCAGGGGCGATGAGTTTCGCCGGATTTCACGGTGTATCGACGAGCGGCTGCCAGAGTTCGACGCGGTTGCCCTCGGGGTCGGTGATCCAGGCGAAGTGGCCGTAGGAGGCGGATTCCTGCTTGGGGTCGATGGGGACGTTGGCGGCGCGGAGCTGGGTGAGGAGGGCTTCGAGGTCATCGACGCGGTAGTTGATCATGGCGCGCTGGGTGGGTTCACCGAAGTGCTTGCTGGTGTCGGGGAAGAGCATCCAGGCGGTTTGTCCGGTACCAACGGGGACTTCGTCGGACCAGAGGAGGGTGGCACCGCCGTAGTCGGCGAGCTGGATGCCGAGGTGCTGGGCGTACCAGCCAGCGAGGGCTTTGGGGTCGCGGGCTTTGAGAAAGACGCCGCCGATTCCGGTGACTCGTGCCATGAGGGTCTCCTTGGTGTGTGTGAGCGGGCGAAGAATAGCATATCTCTCCCGCTGGGTACGAGATGATACCAAGTAAGTGAAACGGAACGGCGGAAAATCTCGCATGCCTCGGGATCACACTGCGAAGGCGTTTATGAAACACGCTCTAAGTTGAAAATAACCAGTATGAGTATGGTGTTCCGAACCGCCTGAGCGGGCATTCGTGTTGTTGCAACGAGAAAATGTCGTAGTAACTGCAACGAGACTCTGTCACCCCCTGTCATTTAAGTAACGGCCGCCAAAGCGGGGCGGCCGGAGAGATTGTAGATGCGAGGCGTCGGCGTTT
>Ga0182030_10000687_pt1 | contig 65425 bp, 72 predicted proteins | sample 812S3MmetaG_FD_121299 | JGI IMG/M metagenome (GOLD analysis project Ga0182030, IMG submission 121299) | Permafrost microbial communities from Stordalen Mire, Sweden - 812S3M metaG (Illumina Assembly) | ecosystem: Environmental > Terrestrial > Soil > Wetlands > Permafrost | place: Sweden... | reverse complement strand
CAGGGAGTTATAGGGCAGTGACCACTAAAAATCTAGGATTATCGGTTGTGGACGATTATCGGTTGACCAGTGAACTCTAGTACTAGTACTAGTAGTACCGCGTTCTCCGGCATATATTTGCCAGCTACTTGAGGCATGACGTTGGAGGCGAACACGATCTCCAGACCAGCAGACCAGCTGTCTATCATGTCCATGACAATATAACTAATAAAAAGGTTACCAATTATTTAGGCATGGCTATCCGGTCCCTACCTCCAAATTTACCTTCGACAATTAGTATTTAGTACACGAACCTCCATCTCAGCTGTTTTTATTGCTCTCTGTCAAGATCTTTCCTCCCTTCCTCTACTCTTTCTTCCATTCTTATACTGTTCGATAAATTTTCTGCAGTCTTTCTATTTCGCGCAGGACTCCAAAGACTGCCACTCGTCACTTTTCCTCTGCACAAAAAAAAAATCCAGGTCAAGATGGCTGTGATTTGGGGCTTGGATCTCCATGAGATGCAATGGGGCAAATTCAAGGGATCCTACATGTTCAACGAGGTTTACCATCTTCGAAAAACCAAGATGATTGTCTACCAATTCGCCATGATTTTGTGTGTTATATCAGAATCAGTGGGAACTGCGGCTCTATCGGGTATGCTTCTATACCACGTTCTCCTGAGTAGATACTTACTGCGAGGAGATTACGTAGATCAACAGGATGGCATATCAAGACGCAGTCACCATGCCGCACATGTCCATAATGACGATTTCGTTGGTATCGCATCCTTCAACATTCTGGTTGGCATCTCCGTTGCAACAATATTCGGTTCAGGATTCTTCTTCGACCTTTTCTGGCCCGAGAGAAAAGAGAGCAACGCTGTTAGACTGGCATGGAAAATTTCCTCGGTTGTGGTATCCGTCGCTGCTCTCGCAGATGTGATTGCGTTGACGGTATATTGTTCCCTCCTCGCTAATTCTTAGCTTGGTCTAACACATGCACAGGTCATTGTTGCAACCCGCTCCGCATACATTAGCGGAGTATCCCCCGAATATGCCGCGACCCTCTTCTCTCAAAACGGGCCTCCAAATCCAGTATACCAAAAAAACGCAGAATGCGTCACATCCGCGGTGATTTTATGGCCTGGAGTGATAGCATCATTTGCTAGGTCAGTATAGAACTATCCATTTTACTCCACCAAGCAACATTTTCAAAATGAAAATATTATTGACGTACTTCTAAGCACATATATAATGTGGAAATCACACCAGCACGACGATGAATTCGGGCCTTTCGCTTCTAGACACAGACTTTCGAAGGGGGAAGAAGGATCTATCAATATAGCGACTGCGAATAAACCTGAAACTCATAATGGCACTGTGCCTCTTCCTTCCAACGCTTCGACTCCACAACCATACCCTGCTACATAAATAATGCAATTTGGGCGTTGGGGATATAAATTGTATGAATTCTGAGATATTTCAATGATACCCCGAATCTTATATTTAAGTGGTGCTAGTTCTGCTTTTTGGCTTTGAGCTCGTGACGTTATTTAGGAAGCTCTGGAGAGATTCTGCATTTATTCTCAACGGTAAACCCAAAGTGGGTATATCTCGTTTGAAATTGTGGGGGGAAAAGTGGTTGGGAAATGAGTCAAAGTAACTACCTATTTGACGGGTCAAAAAGGTGAGATCGAAAAAGTTATCAGCACCTCCGTGCCATATTAGCAAACCCACCATACTTCCTCAGCTATAAAACACCACGTAGCACGACATTCCCACATGCCTCAGGCAAAGTTGCATAGTCTCCGCAGAGGTCGCTATGATAGGTATGTGAGGTGATTCTTTTTATATTTGGCTAGCCACACTACCTAAAAGCAGCGAAATCATCGTCCCTAGGAGCGTAATGTATAGTTATCTACCGTGTATCTAACCTGTCTTTTTCTTTCTGGCCTTCTCAATCTTTTCCAATTCGCGATCAATTTTCTTGAACTGTGGGCTGTTAGCGTTTTGACCGAAAATTACATGATTTGAAAGTCGTTTGGAATGGAACGGAAGGAGAATAAAACGGCGAAGACGTACACTCCAACTGCTCCAGAAAGGAGGGTATAGGAAGGGGCGGAGATCGAAGCTATAGTTAAGATCCATATTAGTCTAAGTTCCAAAGGGTTTTGCAGGAGCTGAGGAGTTGGTAGGATCTCAACTTCTCAAGGCATGTTCTAAGAGCTTTGCTTTCTTATAATCGGAATTTCAAATTAATAAGACATACCGATTATCATCAGGAGAATAGTCGTTGCAATGAAGAGCAGGAGTGAGGGTCGTCATCTATCAGGATATTAGTCACCATTTTCTCATTTCATACACATGTACGCTTCCTAGAGGAAACTCCTACCTTATGTCTATTAATTGCGTAAAAGTGAAAGAAGAGCTTTACTTTCTCCCTGTAATATGTGTTAGCGGGAAAGCAGTGGGGAATGGGCTAGTACATACGCGACTTCACTCGGCGTGTAAACGCGAGCATTGGCATCACTTCTAGAATCTTGGCCTCCCCACTCCTTAGCTAGACGCTGGAACATGCCATACGGACCAAGCTTGTTCACTTTCCTAAGGCGGCCTAAAGCTCTGTCAGTGCTTTGAGTAAAGAGAGACAACGAATTAATAACTCACCGAATGTCGTCAATTCATCGTAGGTCATGCCCATATCGACTTCGTCACTCTGGACATAGGTTTCAGTGATGGGTTCTAATTCTGCTGTCGGTATGGCAGTGAGAAACTCGTGGAGGCATGGGATGTTGAGATTCTTCTCTGCCCATGCTATGAAGCTGTTGGTAGATTAGTACCGCTTTTGATAGATGTGTTAAGAGCAGAGGAGCCGAGCGCCAATGTCTAAGGAGTTTAGAGACATTTCCAAAACAGAACATACCGTTTGAGATCGCTCTTGTCGATACTTCCGATGGGGTTAATGTCAGCCGACGAACAGTCATACTTAGTTAGGTAGCCCCTCAGGGACTCTCCAACGTTAGCCTAGGAAATTAGGGAATTAGTAATTGCTTCTTTTGAATAAATTTGGGATTTGAGATATTGTCTCATGAGTAAACAGACAATTAGTTAAGCAACCCTAAGTCTGGGGAGCAAGCATATTTCTCCGACTCATGAAACAATCGGGAATGGGATATTCTTCCGGATGTTCCTTACACTACCAAGAACCAAGAGGCTTCCACCACCGGGGCGACCCCGTGCAGTGGGCAGGATTTGTGCAAATTCATACGCTGTGACCTGTTGGAAATCTCAGTACGGCTGTGTATGGATATCAGGAGCAGAATGTCAAGCCCGGAATGTCTAAGGAGTTTGAAGACATTACGAGAACAGCTTTCAAGGCATGTTGGAAGGGCGAAACATGACCCACCATTCGCGATCGTGCTTGGATGTTTTGCAATGTGAGGTTTTCAGCCCTAAATTTTGAGTGATCAGTATCGTGGCCGGAGATTCGATTGGGCAAGAATACTTACACGCTACCTCCTTCGACCTTGAACTTCATGTCAAATCCAAGCGTATTCTGGACCAGATTCTTCTGTGCCTGATAGACCTCGTCAATATCGAGGTCGTTGTGAAAAGCCCCAATGGCATCTGCTAAATCTTTGGCTCTTTGGCGTGTATCCTTAGAGCTCTGCTTAGACATACCCATATAGACGGTATGGAATATTTGATTACAGAACTCTTGCGGCGTTTGAGGGAGTTTATCCTTATATTTGGCGAGGCGCTTGACATCTTCGATAACCTGCTTATTGCCGGCCTTGACAGCGTCAATCGCCAGTCGACACATTGAGTAGACTGCAGGTAAATTAGTATGGATTCCTGACTGATGCTTCAGGGATTGAGGAGCGGGTGGGCTCTCAAGAAAATTTTAAGAGCTCGGTGCCCCAGTATCAAGGGCAAGAAGACGCATACCTATTGTGGCAGTCGCACAACTGTCGATGCCACCAGAGAGGGGAACTAGATAACCCGCAGTGCCAGACCGTCTCAAACTGGAAGATTATGCAGTTAGTAAGTACTTCTTTTAGGTGGGTTTGGGAGTTGAGATGTGTTTCAAGGGCTTTTACTCTTGAAACAGTCTGGAATAGAAGTCCCTTACTAGTCCCACAGGTAGCAACCAGCACACTGCGCAATCTCCTCTTCGACACTGTAAAAGCGTGGTTGGATTGCGGGGGTAGGTTGACAACCAAGATCAAGGTCTTCATCTTCAGAGCTTAGCTCAAACTCTACTTGAATTCTCTCGTATTTTGCGGTGGACCTTGCTGCTTGGAGTCCCCGAGCTATGGAGGAGCGATACGCTCGAACTTCCTCGAGATCTACCGTAGCCGTTATAACTTCAACGTCAACCTAAATTGGGGAGTTAGCAACTAATTATTTGCAACAAACCCGGATGTTGAGATGTGTCTCTTGAGCAAACGGACAGGAAATTTGACTATTCAGACGATATGTCTTAGGAGCAATCATACTTGCCTAGATTTACCCAAGAAACAGAATAGATAAGAAGCCTTTGGGTTTCTAGACGTCACTTACGAGACTGAATTGTGAGGCCTGAGCGACAACCTCGCCGTTGACCAGAATCATTGCGCATCCTGAATTTCCAGAATCAGTATAGTCTCTTCCAGAAATGGGTATAGAGAACGAAAATCCCTCACCGTCATAATATAAACGGTCCCCATCAGCGCCGCACTGATTAGCATACAAACTATAGACATGTTAGTACAAGCTTCAGGCTCTTTATAATCGAGCCCTAATGTTTGTGAATTAGGGATAGAAACACTTACTAAACTCCTCCATTTTTCTGGGTAGCCTCTGAGATGAGCTTTAATCGGACGTCTAATTTCTGGAGCGTGAAATGAGAACCACTGCTATTGGTAATAATCTCAACTCCATCTAACGACATGTGGTTATGTGGTGCATCCGGAGTGAACAGCTCTTCACAAGTCTCAGCACCAATACAAGTATCAGGGGTGGATACGACTGCATCCCCAAATTTGACATGGGAAGCTTTTTGCAACTTTTGGATTCGGCGAGGAAGATGATATTCCTCGATCTCCCTCGGATGTAGCCACGGTGTAAAGTGTCTGGAGGGCTTCAGAGTCAATATTGCCTCTGAAAGAAGAAGAGGCGGAAAGGGGAAGGGAGGACAGAGGGGCAAATCCTCAAAGTATAAGGGGGTTGGGGAAGGGTTTAGACAGGGGGGGCTGTGACTGGAAACGAAAATATGCTCTAGGAAGCAGTACTCGCCTCATTTCTCGATAATTTCCATCATTAGCAAGCCACAATTTGGGCCGAATGAAGAGAATCATGCCATTGAGACAAATAATGCGGCAATTGTACCTGATATTTCGGTGTTGAACCGGCATACCAATATCCAGAAGAATGCCGTAGCAAGATTCATCCGTCAAAATCCTTTCCAACATCTCCCAACAATGCAGATAGAGATCCTAGTACCATTATTCAGTGCATATTAAACAGATATGAGCGGTAATCCATGAGAATCATGCACTCAGTAGACAATAGTATCTGATGGAATATCGACTCTTGAGTACAAACACAAATGATTCAAAGGCGAAGGGAATCCCTCCGGCTTACCTGTTCAAGGAGATGGTCAAGACACCCATAGCCGCAGATCTCCAGCCTAATAACCGGATAGTCAGCAATTGCTCCATCGACATACAAACAATAAGCCACATCTCACAAGTAAACAGCCAAGTAACAATCTCAACCTAGATGTATATCCTCTCCTAAAACAGTATGCAATAGAAAAGTGCCTGACTCTACAAGAACTTACTCAGGTCCAACTCTCAGCTTTGCACCTGACTCTTTGGCCTTCTGAATACTTTCAATGATGCGGGCCGTGTTGCCCTCGAAATCTAGTGCCCATTGGTTGAGGTTGCATGTTGCAACCGTGATGAGGTGTCCCATTTCGACTTTCAAATTGTTCAGTAATTGCTAACATGATCAGAGATAGATAAGGTGACCACTCACAGTTGACGAATTCAGAACTTCCAAAAAGGTTCTCTCGTTTTTTTGGACGTCTTGTGTCACGTGCCGTCAGTTTTACGGTTGAATTCAGTAGGTCCGTTATCTCTTCCTCGGCCGCTTTCTGCAGATTTGGAAATGCAGTCAATGCAAATTGGTGATATCTTGATTATGTATTGTGGGTTTGAAATATCGAGAGAAAAGTTGAGAGAGAAGGCGGCGTTTGCTCGGTTTGTATGAAAATTGGTGCTTGAGTTACGAGTCACGAGCTTGAAGTACTAGGTACCTACCTAGTACCGAGCACACAAAAGTAAGTGAACTTAAACCGCAATAACAAGAAAGCGATCATACAATTACAAACCCTTTCTAATCAAAGGCCAGACATGTTTTTAGAGTGCTTGAAGAATCAAGTAGTAGTATTTTTCCGGGTACTATTCTGATTACCATTGCAGAGAGAGCATAAGGAACATGATTTACAAATGAATTCAGTCTATGATTTAGACCACTTCTGTTTAAGCTATAGTAAAGTTCCTAATCATATGCCGGCTTAGTGTCCAAAACATGTGACTCCTTCCGCATCCTCGTACACTTTCCAATAGACTATAAATCTACTTAAGACTATCGTATCCCAATCTCATTCAACGTCATGGATCAATACCCAAATCATAACATAAACATTATCTTTTTCTTAACATGCAACTCTTGTTTAATAACTCTTCGAAGGATTCTCGTCACCGCCAAAGTAGGATGCCAGTCCACGCGGCTATCAAGAATGCCAATATCGAGCTGCCTTCGAGGTGGCCCGCCCCTCCATTACTTGATATATCAAAAGGGCTTCCGCCGCCTGTATCTGATTGTGGATTCGGTTTCTGTGCGGCTGTCGACGTTGTGCTTTTGCTGGCAGTGGTTGAGGAAGCGGTATTCTTCTTCGCACTCGTGGTAGTAGCTGCCTCTACGCTACTTGTAGAAGATGCTGTTGTTGAACCTTCTGTTGTTGATGAAGTGCTTGATGTCGTCGTCTCGGTCGTTGACTCAACTGTTTGAGAGGTTGAAGAGCTTGTAGACGAGGACTCCGATCTGCTGGAAGTTGTGCTAGTTGCTGACCGTGTAGAGGTAGACTTTGAGGCAGAGGAGGTTATGACGACCCCAGGACTCGTTGTAGGAAGCGTCACGGTATCTGTATCAGTGTTTTGCGCAGAGGTCTGCTGGATTGCGGTAGTCGACTGAATGGACGACGTAGTTGCCTGCACCGTCGGACACAAAGCTTGCAATATGCCCCCATTCTTAACTATCCCTAGCAAGGTATTGGAGTTGACTGCGACATTGGAACAAGCAGAAGTAACATCCTTCGCCACTTCGAGCAGACCTGACTGGCACGCTGAAGAACATCCACTATTTCCGAAATCTCCCACCACGCATGATGGAATTTGACTATCGTATTCGAAGAGACATGTTATAGGTATCACCACAGAAGTGATATCTTGAAAATTTGCAAGTGAGAGCGCATTTGCGAGGGGTAGCCATGCAAATAGAACCGTTTTCCGCCGCATCTTGAAGTTGTAGTCTGCGAGGCTCGAAAGCAAAGCTGGAAGGAGTTTGATCTGTCTTTCGGTCTCGCAGTGGGTCGTCGACGATAGATAGAGACGCGAGATAAACGTCTGATTATTGAGCAAGGAATCCTGCTATATTCAATGTATTCGTGGTGGAGGTAAAGCGATACCCAGTTTGTGGAAACGATCCACGTTTGAGATGTCCCGATATGATAATCAACCTCCCGCGAATCACCCTTCGTTTGCGACAGGAGTTGTCGGATGTAGCTGGCCGAGCGTTGAATAAACTCTGCAGGTACCGTAACAGGCCTGTTGAAAGTGGATGGTTCCTGCCAACTCTGTGGATGACGTCCAGCGTGCAATGCGACAAGACTTCGGATGGTAGTTCCTCTTGACGTATGAAATGCGATATGAAGCTGTGCTTGAGTTCTGCCGGCAGTTGATGTGAACGTATTGTATTATTCTGGGGGCTTCTCGATGGCCTTGGGTACGGACAGGAGAAGGTAGAGAATTGTGAATTTCTCCACAAAGAAAGGACCAGAGAGAGATGGAACGACACCGTGATCTCCAGCGACCAGGAGAATTGAAACTTTTCAAAAAGGAGGATCTACGAACATATCACCTACCAACTGGGCTCACGAGCATTCTCGGCGTGTGCGAATGGCGTTTGCTTGGGTCAGGCCATCGGTCATTCAGCCCAGGAAGAAGGCATAACAATTGGAGGGACATGATCGGTGGTATTTGATGAGGCCAATCATGGGTATTCGGAGCAAGGAGGTGCTCCTTCTTCGAATCCTCTGAAACTGAAAGTGCGTTTCAAAGGATTATAGCTGGCTGCCGTGAGAAGTTGACGATTGGCTCTGGTCGATTGACCCCGGCGGCAATTTTATCCTCTCCGTATTATTTCAGCCACCGTCACAATGTGGCGGAGAATGACTTTTAATATAAAGACATGAAATTTGAGAGATCTCGTCCTTTCATGATAGAAAGGAACCTCCCTAAAAAGACTCGGAGTGTATGTGTAAGGGAGCATTTGAAGCACTTGCCCCCGGAATAAAAAATCTACCTAAACTGCGAGTATATTTGAAGGTAACAAAACAAGGCTATCACTGATTGGCGAACCAATTTCGCAGCCTTTGATAGCATTATCCAGCCTCGCCTCCAACAGTTCAGGACAATGCTAAGGAGACGACAATAGCAACCCGCAATAATCCTAACTCCATTAATCACTTCTCGCGCTCGTCCCAATTCCTAGCTCTAATCCTCCTCTCTCCTCATATAACTCATCTGTTGAAATCAAACAATCACGAAATTCGAGCATCGAGCGCGTATTTTAAACCATCCTCCAATATCTCGAGAATAGCAAGACAATCCAGACCTCACCTTGTCTCGAATCCACTCCAAATAAAAACATAAACAATGAATTCCGAACCCACAACACCCGTTCGAGTCCCCAAAGCTGCATCTACATATACACCCACAACACAAGATCCAGATCTACGCTCTCAAATAAATACCATCTTATTGCGAGATGGGCATGTTACCAGGTACTTCCTCCTTCCCTCTCCCCCTATTTCAAACTCCCAATAACCCGCCATCCTCCACTCCCCTCCGCTCTCCATTTCCCCGGCGCGAGATAGAGAGCTAACACCACCCAGAATCCAGGAAACCCTGTTCCACGCCCTGAACGCCTCCTCTACAAACTGGCCTACCCTAATCCAGAACCATGCTCTCGCACTGCTGCGCTCTGGTGATTGCACCACGTTCCCCACCCTCATGGCTCGAGTAATGGAAGACATTAAAGCGGATACCGTGGTTTTGCGTGGCGAGGGGGGTTTGACCAACGGGAAAGGAAATGGGGGGGAGAAGGACAGCGGGAAAGGGAAGGACGCTAATGGGAGTGGGAATGGGAAGGGAAGGGGAGAGGGAGGGCAGAGTCTGGCGTTGCCGAAGAATGTGGTGGAGGAAGGAGTGAGGATTACGAGGGAGTGTTTAGATTTGGTGTGTGAGGTTGTGGAGTAATGGATTGGGTTAAGGGGAGGTTTGGATGGCTAGGGTTAGGAGGTTATGTGAATTGGCCAAAAATGGACGGAGGGAACGAGGAGATGGAGGGCAGAATTGAGAGCTGTGAGGCATGGGACTTTGGAATTTGTGGTATCAGAAAGAGATGTTGGAATTATTTTCAAGGGAAGCATTTACGGGAGTCTAAGGATTGTCACAAAGTCATAGACCACAGCATGACAAAGGCGTAATGGAAATGTTTTATCAGACAATCTATGATAAGGCACCGAGATGATCAACGCGCGTTGCTCTGATGCAACAGAGCATAAGTGAGATCTTCACTGCCAATGCAGACGTTCCCGACTCCAAATCAAGTCCACCATGGCCACTACATCCTAGGCCACATAAGTCCTCGATGTATGCAATAAAGGAAACTAGAGTACAATCTATTCGTAGAGGCTGTCATCATTGCCAGCATCACCGAATCCACCACTACCATTCGCATCACCAGCGACCTCACCAGCCTCGGGGAATTTGAAGAAAGCGCCTGGCCCGGCACTCTTCATGCTTTGGGCGAAAGCCTCGTACCGGCGGATTTCGACATCAGTGACGGATCGTCTAGCTGAAGCCATAGCCTCCTCAAAGTGAGCCTTCGTTAATTGAGGTACAGGATCCTCAGCATCCTCATCCTCCATGTCGACATCTTCACCAGCAGCCTCACGAGCCTTACGGCGCTCAATATCCAATGAGATAGACTCCTTGATAGCGAGCTTAACAGCACGCTGAGTGATAAAGCCCAAATCAGCACCGGAGAAACCGTGAGTTCGGGATGCAATGTACTCGATGTTGACATCATCGGCAACAGGGGTCTTGCGGAGTTGAGCCTTAAGGATACCAACACGGGAAGACTCGTTTGGAAGAGGAACATAGACGAGGGTATCGAGACGACCAGGTCTGCAAAGGGCATTGTCGAGTTGCTCAGGTCTGTTCGTGGCACCAATGACGAAGACGTTCTTTTTTGAGGTCATACCATCCATTTCTAGGCAATTTTAGCATTCATTTCCATGGAAAAAGGATTATTTGACTTACCAGTCAAAAGTTGATTGACAACACGATCCGAAGCTCCACCAGCGTCTCCATTAGATCCACCACGTGATTTCGCAATAGAATCCAATTCATCCAAGAACACAACACAAGGGGCAGCTGCTCTAGCCTTGTCGAAGATATCTCTAATGTTGCTCTCAGACTCCCCAAACCACATGCTCAACAATTCAGGACCCTTAACGGAAATGAAGTTTGCGGAACATTCATTGGCGACGGCCTTCGCAAGCAGAGTCTTACCAGTACCTGGAGGACCATAGAAGAGAACACCTCGGGATGGCGAAAGACCAAATTTGAGAAACTTTTCGGGGTGATCGACAGGGTATTGAACACTCTCGATAAGCTCGCGTTTGACATCCTCGAGACCTCCAATGTCGTCCCAGCGGACGTTGGGGACCTCCACAACCGCAACCTCGCGAAGAGCTGAAGGGTTGGAAACACCAAGAGCAAATCGGAAGTTTTCCATAGTCACTCCCAAAGAATCAAGAACCTCTGCATCAATGGTATCCTCATCAAGGTCAATAAGATCCATCTTCTCACGAATCTGCTGCATGGCAGCTTCTGAGCAGAGAGATGCAACATCAGATCCAACATAACCGTGAGTCTCTGAAGCAATTTGTTCAAGGTCAACATCTTCGCCCAATTTCATGTTCTTGGTATGGATTTGGAGAATCTCAAGACGGCCAGTTGGGTCAGGAATACCGATGTCAACCTCACGATCGAAACGTCCGAAACGACGCAGAGCTGGGTCGATGGAGTTGGGTCTGTTAGTGGCAGCCATAACAACAACGTTGGATCGAGCCTTCATGCCGTCCATGAGGGTGAGCAATTGGGAGACGACACGACGCTCGACTTCTCCGTTGGTCTTGTCACGCTTGGGGGCGATGGAGTCAATTTCATCTATGAAGATGATCGCGGGGGAGTTCTTCTCAGCCTCCTCAAAAGCTTTTCGGAGATTCGATTCAGATTCACCAGCCATCTTTGACATGATCTCGGGACCGTTGATCAAGAAGAAGAAGGCCCCAGTCTCATTGGCAACGGCTCGAGCCATGAGAGTTTTACCAGTACCGGGAGGACCGAACATAAGGACACCACGTGGAGGCTTGATACCGATGGACTTGAATAGTTGAGGATGTCTCAAGGGGAGCTCAACCATTTCTCGGATCTGTGCCATCTGCTTTCTGCATCCTCCAATATCATCGTATCCGACTTCGTTCAAGTTGCCCTCCTCATCCTCACGCTGGATAGGCTCGCCTTCACAGTGAATGACGGTATCTTGCGCAACGATTCCGTACTCCGGGGGGTCCACCTCAACGACCTTGAACTCAACTTGTCTCATACCACCTCGGACTGTAAAAAGATCGCCCTGTCGTACAGGTCGGTATGCTTCGCGGAAGTATGGGGCAAGGAAAACGTCGAAGAGAGATCCTGTAAGGCCTTCGACGGTGTCGGCGATAGGAAGGACTGCGATACGTTTGGCCTACATAAATATTAGCATCTCGCAGTAATGAACCGTAGCTCCAGATATTCTCACATATTTGATATCGGGACATGGGTGAACAGTGACAATATCACCGTGCTTAACGCGAAGATTATGTCTAACCACACGGTTCATGCGCGCACTCCCATCATCCAAATCATCATCAGCAAGGACGATAAGAACTGTATCCTTGCGCTTCTTTCCCTTTACAAGAACTGTATCACCACGAAATAGTTGTAATGTGTCCATGGTGTTGTTGGACAGGGCAATAACGGAATTATCATCGTTAATCGCATCGGTGACCCTATTGCCACCAGTATCAGTATGCGACGTTGAAAAATGGTAGAGCTCGGTCATACTTACATTAAGGAGTTGGGCTTCTTCTTTTTCTTGAGAATAGCCGTTGCTGTATCATCAGCCTGTGGGGTATGTCAGTATTTAAGCCTTGAATTGGGTTGGTGGCGGAGAGCTATCTTACAGTCTTGTGCTCAGCACCGGAGGCATCACTGGACAATGTTAATATATATCGCTGAACGAACAGGTTGGAAGCAAGATGCACCTACTTTAGATTAACCTTCTTTTTGTGCTCGACATGATCAGGTTCCGCAGACATCTTGGAGGCCGCTGATCAATAACAGATTAATGGTCGAAATCTATCAGTTTGAGTTGCCAAAAGATGGGTTTGTAGATGAGGAAATCTTCTGCGATAGATCGTAGAAGATCGTAAAGTTGTGGGATGAGGTTGAGGTTGAAGTTCGGAGATAGAAAAGAAAGTTGTCTGAATATAGAGAAGAGCTCAAGGTGTTCCTTGAGGTCACGGCTTTTAGCGTCGCGGTAGAGAATCTGCTGGAAGGCGGCGCGGCTTAGGTGAACCAGGCAGCAGACACACGTAGCACTATAAAAATGCTGGAAAGTCCCAGCACGTTCACTTGGATGACGAACGGATTTGATGCGAAGTGATTAGTTGGTTAGTTAATAAATTTGGTGTCGCGGGCGATTACAGTTTCCTTGAAGTTTATGGGAAGAAAACAAAGTTTACACTTTTGGGAAAGAATGAATCGCATTTATAGTAGGAGCGAGTCATGATTCCCAAGCAGTTCATTTCTGAATATAATTCAATACGGAATGGGCCAAATTCAATTTCCTGAGTTCCTTCTCAACTATGGTTCCAATCGGCCCCCCAAAAAGCATCTTTCGAAATAAGTCCCCGTTCCTAGTGATTTTGTAGTTCCCAAACGCCCCAGACTCCTTAAAGCATAAAGATAAACAGCCCTCGCTCGATCTCATCGATTCCCGTCAAGATTGAATAGGTCACACGGCAAACTGTCTTGCAACCATAGCCTCATGCTTCGTCAAAGGCCATGTTGCGAGCTTGGGCCTGTACATCGTGGCGTGCGGCATATGAGACTGTCTTGTCGGCAGGGCATCCAACATGCCGCGGAGGTTTGGAGCTTGGTGGATATGCATCTCCATCATCTCTCTTGTCATGACGGCCATACCAAGGGAGAGGTTTCCGACAGCGATCCGCTCATGGCGATGTCCGAGAGGGGCCCAAGACTCGTGGAGCCAAGATGAAAGGTTTTGTTGAATAGGACGAAGGTGGTTTAGAATGTGGTCATGAGAAGAACTGTCGACTGAGCTATGGAAGATGTTAGTCAAGAGTAGCAGGATCTGAAGCTTTCAGCACTGACTTTGTGGAGGCGACTGAAGTATGGCTGCCGGTTTTTGCAAGAGGAGCGGACATCTGAAGGCCGATGTGAAGAGAAGATATGACTTCTGATGTGGTCTTTCGAGGGAAAGCTTTGCTCTAGTGCTGTAGTCTGGAATGCCGAAGATGTCGAGTGACTGAACGAGGCTGAGGATCTGGAGCGATAAGGGCTTTACACGCTCGGCGCTGCTCGTGATGGAACAACGCAAGTGAGTATAATGTCGAGTCGCTGAGGGGACGCGATCTTGACTATATACCTTCCTCCCCTGTCAAGAACCTAGAGTTTGGGGGTGTCTGAGCTTATTCCCATGATGTCGTTCTACTTTCTCCCATGCTGGGGATGTGATTGCAATGCACAGCCTCGATTAAAGCAATTCAACCCTCCTCCACGGCTTTCCAACATTAGGCGATGGCTGCTGGGAATGGGATGGAAAATTACATCTTGCATGATTTTGCTATTATTACCTTGACTTACCTAGTCTCGCAAAGGTATACTACCATTTTTGCTGTTGATTTTGTGATGGTTTGTAGGTTCAATTGAGTGCGAAGTTCTGGCTCTTTCCCGCCAAGAGATTATGGGAAATGAGGGTTTGTGGAGCAGTCATGTCAGCCGTGGCTGGTGCTGGCCTTTTTCTCTTGCCAACCCGCCGCATCAATTGAATAAAGGAATCACCACCGGTGAGCTTCTCTTCGTGCCGTTTGGTCTGTAAAGTCCCAACAGCTTGAAACAGCTGGCTTGGAAAGTCATTTTCGAAGGCAGACAAGGTTTGTTCGCGGCAGCCTTGCCATTGTCTAGCTCGCATTTAGGAAGCTCACGACAACGCAGGATGTGCCATCACGGACGCATGAGGTCTTCATGACGGTCTACTGGCCGAGGGTACTCTTAGCCTACCATGATCCAGGTATCTCAAGGTTACAGAGCCTGAAAATCCGCGAGACATTCAGCAGTACTCCTCTTATCGACCGGATGTCGATATCGCGCTCCATATCTTGGGAGAAGTATGATTGAACCGTACCACAGAGTAAGCTCAGGTGGAGGATCTGGTGGCTAGGCTTGCCTCCCCGAGCTTTTCAAGAACCCACCATTCCCAGATAGTTCACAGAGTTTGGCAAATGAGAATTACTGTCTTGCAGAGGAGTATGAGAGGGACAGGTCTAGGAGTGACATGTCACATTCGAAGAAAGGCCTACCACTAGTCTCCACGATTCCTTTCCCCGTCAGAGAAAGACCAGACAATTAATGCTTGACAAGTTGCTATCTCTAGAGCACTCTTTACATGGCACATTACCACGGATGTAGTACCATAGCAATACACCCAGCTGCCCAAAGTTTGGCAACATCAATCGAATCTAGTAACAAGTCGCCCCCAACCTGCTGGAGGGAGCTCAGCTCAAGCACACTAACAATCGACATCCCGAGTCTAGGATAATAATTGGTTCTATGATACGGAGGATGCGTTCGATATTCTAGGTCTAAAAAATTTTCATATTTCACAATTGAATACGTACGGCGTAGTGCTGATAACATGTCGCGGTTGAGGCGCAAGCAAAGCTGAACATTCTCGCACCCCTCAATGCCCCTCCATACAACAGAGCCTCCTCCTATTAGTCCCAGCCACAATGAAAATTTCGGTTCCTTTGAGGCTATGGCAGGTACATACAAAACATTTCTTCTCATATCTCAGTATCTTCTCAATTCCTCATGCGTTAGCTAAGGCACTCTTCATGAATATTGAGAGGGGTTACTTCTGAAATGTGTCACGGAACGCCCTATTTCGCCCTGTTCTGATTAGTGATCGTATTGGCCAACCAATCATGACTTTAGGATGAAGGCGATGGAAAAGGGCGCTGAGCGCCCTCAGCGCCGCGATGTGCAACAAAGCTTGTGAGAGATTGGATTTAGGGGTTTGGTTGGTGGATTTTTGATTGGAAAGGGGATCGGCGATTAAGTTGCTGTCACTCAAATGGGGGATCAATATCGCACGTGAAGTATGTGCCCGAACACGGATTTCGATATTCATCCGAAAGAGGGTCTATCGATTTGCACCGAAAGCCGGTCAGTCTTTTTAATTTTTGTATTCGAAGAGTTGAATACTCTTGTATCATGTACTTCAGAACTAATCGAACACGCACCATTCTATCCCGGAAAGTCGCCATTAATGGAAAAGTGGTAAGGTTATACACAGCCTCTATCGTAACTCCTCATATATTGCCATTCCTAAACTTTATTCTCTGGAAACATCACGCCCGAATGCCTTGGATTTCAACCAGTCGAGAACGACCAGGACACGGTTCCGGGCTATGTGGGTTAGCAGAGGTTCAAAGGAAAGATTGAGAAGCTTACTGCTGAAGCACATGGAAAGGTAGGCAGACCGCCAGAATAAATATGTCAATCCACCACCGGTAGCAAAGTTCCCATTCAACCAGCTGACATCGGCAACAGCCCTCTCACTACCAATGTAGGCCAATGATCCTTGGTGAGTGTAGTGGAATGGCTTAATGTCCTTGATTCTCCTCAGTTGTTTCTCATGGGCTTCGATGTCTCTTGCAACTGAAGCAGTATCTCCTGGTTGCAGATTGAGAGATTGGCTTAAGTTTTGGATTTGTGACTCAATGGCCTCGCTCTTGGCCATGGTGTTGAACAAGCGGGCAAGGAAAGCACCTTCCTGCGATGCGACTTGAGCGGTAGGAGCGTATCCAGCAACAGCACAGTCTCCAGTTGCCCAAATATCCTTGGTACCCTGGACAACAAGATACTCGTTGACGGCAAGTCCTCTTCTCGATTCTTTTTGCGCTGGGATTTGGGACATGAGGTCTTTGACGACCGGGCGCACTGCATTACCGGTCGCCCAGACGAGTAAACCGTAAGGCATAACCTCCAATGTCTTCTTTCCATCGGGGCCAGTCGCCTCTGCCTCAACCGTCTGATCTGTCACTTTCTTCACAGCCGTCTTTGTCTTGATTGTGATCTTCTCCTCCTTGAACGTCGATTCAGTATAGTCGATGAGTTGTTTGGAAAACATGGGAAGAACATTGGGAAGAGCTTCGATGAGAGTAACCTTGAATTTGTCGCTGATTTCTGGCACCCATTTCTTGATATCTTGGTCGAAGAAGTCTTGAAGCTCACCAGCAAATTCTACACCTGTAGGTCCCCCTCCAACCACTACCATGTGCAACAGACGCTCGACCTCTTCTGGCGTTTGATCCTTGAATGTTGCCGTTTCCACACAATCCATAATTTTTTTTCGAATCTGCTGAGCATCGCCGATTTCCTTCAAAAAGCAAGAATGCTCTTTCACACCTGGAATACCGAAGGTCGCATTCTCAGCACCAACGCTGACCACCAGCATATCATATGACACTTCAGTCTTATTACTAAGGCCCTTGATTTCAGAATTGTCATCAATTACAACAATCTTTCTCTCGGGGTCAATCTTGGTTGCCTCTGCTTCGTAATACTTCACAGCAGCTTGCTTGTGTCTCGTTATACTTCGAATGGGCTCCATAATGGACCGATGCTCGACAGTACCGGTTGTACATGATGGCAAGAGGGGAGTGAAGAGGAAGTAGTTTCGGGGAGAAATGACAATGACGTTGTAGTTTTCGGTGTCGAGCTTCTTGAGAAGAGATACTGCTCCCCAACCAGTTCCTGTGAAGTAGTTGTCAGAAGAGATCATATATAGTCCAATTGATATACTTACCCAGGATAACAAGGTTCTTCTTGGTTGGATCTGGCTCAAATTGATCTTCTGGATGTCGAAGCTCATAAACCCCATACGCAAGATAAGCAGTTCCTCCGATCGTTGAAAGGTACGTTAAGCGCCAAAGCCATGTAAAGAAACGGAACCTTCGAGGCTTTTTAGCAGGAGCTGTATCAGCATATGTACGACGGAATGTCTGCTGAAGTTTGCCTTTATGCAGCAGAATCCGGGAGCTCGGTCGCGCACGTGTGAGAAAGGATTGGGACGACGTCGCAAATGATCGGCTTGTAGCTCTACTGAAGCCAATTGATGAGGCATTATGAAGCCTCATCATTGCTCTTGTCGTTGACGCCATGTCCCCAAAAGATGGACCAGAGTTAGGAGGGAAAAAAGGGCGTGTAGGGGCTGCGCAATAAATATTTGTTGACTCAAAATTTGGTCGAGCTTGGGCCTACTAGTACCCAGGCCGCCGATCGCCTAAAAATACGACATCCCAATTTTCAGCCACAGAAGCTCAAGATAAGACCTCCAAAAAGAAAAAAGCGTGGGATATCAAAATCATCACAGTCGAAAATGCCTCAAAGCGATAGGAAACTATTTTTCGTATTTTCATTCCAGCTGGATTCCTACAAGCAGGTCACGTATTTCAAAAGTTTTTGAACTCTGCTAAGCAGGCCACCCCTAGATCTCCGTTGGATGGCCTCCCCTTGAATCCCTTCACGTTTTGTGCCTCTTCCCCGAAGCCCGAATCGCCCCTCTGAGAGTGCATTTCCACTCGCCCGATTTTATTTTCTACTTTTCCGCTATTTCTCTCTCGCAATGCTAGCTTACCCTCTCTATCTTCTACTCTTCATTAGCTGGACCAGCTTCCGAAAGATACTCAAGTGCAAGCAGGCCATCCTGCATGCACTCCTGCATGCCATACTTCAAAAATTTCCCAAAGTATGGACTAGGAGCTGCGTTGAAATCCGTAGCCATTTCCAGGTTCCCATTTGGATCTTCCAGGATGTTTCTTACTGCGGGCTGTGACAGGTCCTGCTCTGGCCTTGGCGACAAAGGAGGGGTTGGCTTTTGTGCCTTCAGCGAGACTGATGGTGGTATCAAAGTCGCGATATCGTCAGCAATGCTATAAAAACTAATCCCAGGCCCAGGATTCACAGCTCGCGGCCGCGTTAGATTACTGAGCCCTGTTACAGAATGCGATGCCTTGTGTTGTTCTGTTGCATTCGGCATCGAGAGCCCAGAAGGCTCAAGGTCGTCATTGTTCTCCCGCATCGCTCACAGGCACTTTTCGAAGTCCTCTCTACCTTAGCACAATAGCTAATAGTTGTATCTGGTGACTTCTGATCGAGCAAGTGCACGACCAAAGCTGGAGTGATTAAAGCGAAGCATGTTGTTGGGATATAGCGGACCAGTCTCAGACAACGGAGGTTATCAAGGACGCCCCGTTATTGAATCAGCTGCAGGGCGTACTTTGACTCGAGAATCCGAAAGACTCCACGAACGATGTAGAGCCGGCATCGCTGCATGGCTGTCGGATTTCCCTGTTGGGTGACTCGTGCTTGTTCGTTTGATTTAGGTAGAGGAACCTTCGTCTGGCAATGCATTTTTACTTTCAGGTTTGTCGAATAGGTAGGAAGAAACCTGCTTGGCTAGCAGCATATCACAGGTTCTCTTAGGGGTCGGTCTCTAGATCCCTAATAGCTCAGGTTCGACTTCTGTGCGAGCGGGAAGGATGAAATGACGGGTGAGATCTCAAGTTCGAAGAACTTGTCCAGCATCATATGAGACGAGATCACTAATCTAGACCAGCCTCGTCCATACAAGGCTACAAAGACATTAGCAAACCCCTTACCTAGAAAGAGGGTCCCTCACATAGCGTCGTGCCGGATTCTCTATCCTTGTGTCAGGTCTCGTTATCAAACATGGTATGTATTCTATAACCTAAGGTATAAACTATAAACTATAAATCTGGACTACCCCGCATCTCGCTTCTCCTTTCCTTCGGTTCAGAAAGCTCGCATTCCGGGACGTGAAGATTTCGGAGTTGAGATGCATAATGATCGACAGGACTAATGCTTTGCTAATCAATGCATACTCAGGTGCCCAGATGAAAATACTAGGACCCGTCGGGTGGAGCCGGAGGGGGGGCAGACAGAGCCTTGTGGTGATATTTACGAGCCTTGTCAGCTGTATCACGATAGTTACCAGAGCGAGCGCCGCGAGAACCCCAACTGTCAAATATCGACAGCATGATGTTATCAGAGTCTAGAGCGCGAAAGCAGAGAGATTGCCTCAGACTTTATGTGGGTTGGCGATGCGGTTCTCATCTTTGAACACGATAAAGAATTCAGAGAGCCCTTTGACTGCGAGGATGGTGTTTGATAACGTTAAGTCAGACGATGTAGGGATCAAATATTTTCCGGTCTGGGGTGTAAGTGTCCATTCTATTGCATTGAGCTGTTGTTGTGAGTGGATTTCTTGGCTAATGCTTATTTGCTGAATGTCGGACTCGGGGCCAATGTTGGAGTTATTACAAGAACACCTGATCACTCCAGTATGAGATAGACAAATTTGGGATTCAGAAGGAAGAAAAGGAAAACCTGGAGGCAGGGCCTATCTCCATGGTCGACAATCGAAATGTCAGGAATTGATTATTGTATAAAGCTCCTCAGAAAGCAATCAAATAACCATATTCATCTTTCCCCTTTATAATAGCTCCAGTGCTCTACAATTCTTGTTGGAATTTCGTTCCGTCTCCAAATCCGAAACGGCTTCTATCAAAAGTCAGTGTCACTTGCTATGAATGATGGTTACGTGTTGCACTTATATTCAGTTTATAAAGCTAATTTGAAACCTTATTTATTAGAACCTTGGAATCTTGATACATTCTGAATTAACACCTTTCCTTTTCCCTATATTAGCTAATAATTATTAACCTATATTCTCATATCTAAAAAACTAGAATTCCAAATCCATTAGTAAGATTAGACAAAAGATACCTAGGTAATTAAACCCCCATTTTACGCTCTTATTATTATTAAAATCATTGTTTTTATCATTAGTAGGTTTATTCAGTTATTGTGATAAAAAGGGGCTTTTAACATAAATTATACAATATACTCTCTGTATTTTGTATTACCCACTTTGCTTGGCAGTAATGTCGCATCTGGCGCACGGTAAGCTGACAGAGATTGGTTGCAGCACAGAGTTCCAGCCCTCTCTACATCGCTGCAAGTTACCAAGTTGGGACTTCACATCTCTCGGGATTGGTCCTTACAGCTGACCATGGTTCCATTTTTGAAACGGGCGGTTTCTTCTGGTGGTAAGCCATTCACCACCTTTCGAGAGGTTCCAGAATTACCTAGAGAGGTACAGAAGAGCCCGAGCTCTTGTATAACACTGAAATGCTTTGCCAAAATCATAGACCATTTCACTCCGGGTTGGTACTTTTTTTCAGTTTTTTTGGGGGGTTTTTTTCCCTTCTTAAGAATGTCAAACACAAAACTACCAGACGAGCATCGTTTTGCGATTATTATTGGCGCAGGGGTTGCAGGTATCGTTCAGGCGTGCACTTTCCTCCGCAAGCACGCGTTTGGATTGAAGGAACTCGAGATTATTGATAAATATGATGGTTATGGTGGAGTTTGGCGGAAGAATACATATCCAGGGGCGGCTTGCGACATACCCAGCCATGTCTACAGTATAAGTTGGGCTCCGAATCCGTGTGAGTATCGCTTCCTCTGAACTCAAGATAGACTAAAGCTAACATACTATCAATCGAGATTGGGGACGAAGATTCGCACCCCAAGTCGAAATTCAGGCATACTACGAAAAGGTTGCCTTGGAATACAACCTGGACAAGCAAACTACGTTTAACACCCAGATATTGGAAGCGGTATGGGATGATTCTTCGATGCTTTGGAGATTATCAACCCAGGACCTCAAGACAGGACTTTCGAAAACGTGGACTTGTCACCTCCTTGTTAGTGCTACGGGCCGATTTAGTGTCCCAAAGACACTTGACATCCCCGGTCGCGATCAGTTCAAAGGCCGAGAGTGGCACACAATAGACTGGCCTAAGGATCCTGGTCTGACAGGAAAGAAAGTGGGAATCATTGGCACAGGTCCATCAGCAGCACAACTGATCCCAAAAATCCATAAAGACGTTGAAAATTTGATCGTCTATCAACGCAGCCCAAGCCACTGTATCCCTCGAAAAGATTTTGTGGCTGGACCTCTGCGAAAATGGATTTTTGCTCACTTTCCTGTCGTTCGAAAGGCGTATAAATGGTGGTTAACCAAGATGGTATGTAACCCCCCCTCCTGATTTTTTCGGATTGAATACCAATTTGGCTTTGAATAGGCTGAATTCATTGGGAGGCACTTCTTCGTCCCGGGAACCTGGTGGCAGAGGAAAGCAATAGAATTGGCTCACGGCCATCTGGCAAATCAAGTGAAAGATCCAGTAGTCCTAGAGAAGCTGAAATCAAAGGACAATTTTGGATGTAAAAGACCGTTGCTTCTTGACGATTACTATCCAGTCTTCAATGAGTCGAACGTGGAACTTGTGACGGACCCTGTCACAGGACTCGCTGAGCATGGCATCATCTCGAAGAATGCCAAAACTGGGGTGGCAGAAGAGAGAAAAGTCGATGTCTTGATTTGGGGGACTGGTAACTCAGAAAATCGTTGCCTTCAAACAGCTTTTAACTATATTACAGGGTATAAGCCAGAAGAATTTGGAGTGGCTGTTCCTACAAGGGGAAGAACAGGACAGCTGATATCCGACAAGTATCAACCAGAAATGTACTCCCTTTACGGTCAGTGCTTTTCTAAAGACACTTGAAGTATTAAAACTGGGATGTTAACATCTTCTGCGTAGGTCTTGCTGTAGATGATTTCCCGGTAATTACGATAGATCGCCCTTTGCTTTTTATTTCTCTAACCTTGTCTAGAATTATTTTAATTTTCTGGGCCCAAACAGCTTGTCCTTCGAGGCCAGCGTTGTGGGACTCATGGAGCTTCAGTCAGAGTACATCACCCAGATCGCTGTATACTTGCACAAAAAGAATGTTGGAAGTTACCGCTATGCGCTCGTGGCAAACGAGGAGCGCCTCAGGACATGGACTCTATCTTTGAGGGAAGGTCAAGCGAAGCATCCCGCAGCAGTTCCTTCCTGTCAGAGCTACCACAAGGTAAATTTCTGCGCCTTTGATCTTCACGGCAACAAAACTGACAACTTTCTCAATTACAGTCGAAAAATGGGCAAGTTTACTTCTACCCATACAAGTTCTCAAATTATCAGTCACTTATCAAAAAGGTCAACTTTGACCGAGATTGGGTACTTCTGTCCGGGAGGTGTGGTGACTCTAAGCCTAAGATTGTAGAAGTTAATTAGTAGAGAAATAGTAAAATTTTCCTTAGAAAGTATTGTGGTGTTGCTAACAGTACTGACTGGTTGCCCATGAAAAGGGGAGAGAATTCTGGTATAAATCCGTGCCTGGGACAGCCCCAAATTACCTAGACTAGCATAGACTGCCATTCGAATAATCGATCAAAATTATTGAGTATACCACCTTCATTCAAACAACGGAATTACAAATTGACCACTAATGTTTGTTTCCCCCATTTGAGGAGCGGGTCTGCTTCACCAGGAAGCTGCGCCTCAACATTGAAATTGGCTTTGGTTCAGCACCGTCCACGGACAGTAACTCCTTTTCCTGATGGAGCGAGACCAGCCTCCTTCTCCTCTTCCCGGAGGGAATTTCTTCTCGACCCCTTAAGCCTCCAGGGTTTCGCCATTCTGCTGCAAGCCCAGATCTCTCTCGACTGCAAAAATGACGACCGTAGTAGCGCATCGTTGATTGCATGCATGCTTTTGATCGGGCAGAGATTCGCCATCCTCAGACCGTCCCTATTCTGACCTTGCGGGATCGTGCAGACCGGAAGCGGATACTACAGAAGATGGCGAGGTGGATGATCCGAGCGCCAAGCCGGATCGGATGCGATCCCGGTCACCCCCGCATTGTTCCCGACGCCTGCAACTTCCTCAACCTTCATCCTTACCTAATGGGAGTATATAAGGGAAAGATCTACGAAGAAAGCCGACGCTGTTTTTGAAACCCATGTGAAATACTCCCGGGTAAGGTAGGGCAGCAGCGGTAACTATCCACGTAACACGGCTCGCGTTCAGAGAGGACCTGACTTTATGGAAGTAGAACTAGACGGCGCGTTTCCAAGCATCATAGTACATATCTGCACAGAAAATCCAAGACATTTCCTACTCCATTCCTAGGGCTTGCTAAACCTTCTCAAATTGCCATAGTTTTGTAATAATAATGGCTCTTCTGACCGAGAAAGTTGAAGTCATAAATGGCTGTGCCAGTGGAATAGGATAAGCCACCACAAACGTCTTCCTTGGCCAAGGAGCAACCATCTTCGGCATCAAAATATCATTTCTCTCGTTTGACTTTCCCTTTCCACTTCCCTCTGTAAAAGATCCACATTCCATAAAGCAAATCTCCTTGAAAATGCTACCGCAGATGAGGCTCTTAATATGCGTAGCAAAGCACGGATTTATGGATATTCTATACTTACATTTGAACGGTCAATACCACTGATCGCATACAGCGATAAAATTATCATTAGTCCTGAAGGCTAATAACACTTCTAACAGGGAAATCTTCAATACCTCCTAATATTGGAATCAGACGAACATCGATTTTACGACTATAAAGGTAGCGAACGATCCACCCAAAAACTACAAACAGGAGATTTACGTTATTCGGCGATACTTCTCCAGAGTCTCAGGATCCGGCTGCTCATCCCTAAGATTCATAGCGTCTAACTTAAATTCATCTTCATCTACAGATTGCTTCTCAGCCTCAAACTCGGCCACATCCATGATCGATAGTTCTTGACGAAGACCAGGATCCTCGGTAAAGAAGATCCTTGATGCAGAAATTCGAAGCAGCTTTAACAGGTGTAACCCAAGAATAATGAATTATAACACATTTCCAACCATATACCTTAGAACTGATAAATTCACCTGCCCCATGTTGAAAATGCGGGGAGATTAATGAAGTGACCTCCATACCTTACGTCGGCTCGCATGTGGCGAGACTAGAAACGAATGACTTCCAACCCGACGAGCATCCCCGCGACCTTTAGCTTCACTCTGCTTTTTCAATTTTATTTTGGACGTTTGGGCTTGGACCATGGGATTGGGGCTGCTCTGGCACTGGCATATGATCTGGACATCTTTAGGAGGTGTCCACGGGTGCAAGTGTTGCGGCCGTGGCTAAAGCAATAGTGAACCTCACGAGCGACCCAAATCCTTTGCATGAATTATGCAAAAAAGCAGGAGCTACTACCTCCAAAAAATTGCCTAAAGGTAGCTGGTATCTCATCGTCGTAAGATTCTGCTCACCATACACGTACCTCCACCCATACAGTCCCCAAGGCAGCGACACCCCTAACCGCAGACGGTGGCCATTACTGGGGCGAACTCTGCAACCACCTTATTGCTACCTATAGCACTTCCCCCTTAGAACGTAAAACTATCTGCCATAACTCTGCTAAATCGCCGTTAAAGTCTGTACCACTATCGGCATGCCACGCCCTTGCGACGGCTACTTCGCATTGAAGAAAGTGGAAGCCCCGGAAGATATTGCTGATGAATGGGATTGGGAGGAACTAGTCGAGAATCTAGGAAATTCTAAGGCGAGAATGTGAGGAGGTTCTTAGGGAGGGGATAAGTTGACTTTTGATGCGTTGAAGAGTTTTCCTGATGTATGTGAGTGTGATACCTCAATTAGTGGAAGGTTGACGAGATGCTGAGCAGGGTATAGCGTTCGCGGTTACGTTCACTGTTTTGGTATCTTACAGATCCATCTGTCTATAATCCCTTAGAGATAGATTTCAGAGAAAGGAAAATCGAAGTATAGAGGTTGACAAATGGAGACGTTACCTACCAACACTCAACTCAAATCGAGGCAAGATCCAAGCCTAGCCATGCTGAATTTTAAATACAGAAATTGTGAAAAACGCCATCTTTGGGTAAAAATCTGATCTCCAATGCTGCAAACTTGAGCCTATATCACTTTTAGGATTTTGGTTTACTGAATTCGGGTATTCAGGAAGGAGTGCTGCGTATCCGACCCTTCCAAAAGTGCCCCACTACTCCGCCAAAGCCGCAGGTACTGACCTCTAAGTCCCATCCTTGGATTCAATAGAGCGGAATGCTTTCTCTCATTGAAAGGAGCAGGCACAGTGGAACGGGAACGAAATTTGGAAGGTCAACGTTTTTTTTATTATATAAATCTCGCGCCAGTAAAACCTCGTCAATCCTCTGTTTGGGGCTCTCTGACCATACAATAAAGTTGGCAGATTTGACCATCATCGTCACAGTCCATTTGCTTGACGAAATGAAAACCCATGGCCTTATAAATCTTCATGTTCGGGACATCTCGACTGGATTCTAGGTAGCACCTTTTCCCTTCATCGTCGGCCATTCTTGTGACTTCACGAGCCCTGTTGGCGAATTAGCTTGGGTTTTTGATAGATGTTTTGGGAATTGAGGAGTTGAGCTCGCAATGTCTCAGATGGAACATGCTACGCGACTTCAAAAGGAAGTTGGACGTACAAGGCCTTGCCGATCCCCTTGCCCTGCTCCCCCGGCAAAACGACCATAATGTTCAGGAAGTAATAGCCTCTCTCATCTGTCCAGATCTCGGACTGCGCTTCTGCTTGCTTCTTCTTCCATATCCAGTAGCGCTGCATTACGTCTATCAGCAGTCGTTCATGAATATGTGATTAGATATTGCCAAGAACTTCGACAAGGAAGCTGACACCAAGCAAGAAGAGATGAATACGACTTTCTCAACTCAGCCCTGTGGTGGTGACGCCTCACTTGAGGTGTTCAGCCTATAAACGCGTGTGCTCGTTTCATCTTACAGAAACAAACAGGCCTACCTTGACTTTAAGCCACCTCTCCCATACCAAAGATTCATCCCCACTTGCTGAATCCAGAGTCTCCACCCTTCGAGATACTCTCCCCATGTTTCCTTCAGCTGAGCAGGCCTGGGCGGCATCCACATTGCTACTCCGAGAACTCTATTCTTGTCTTCTGCATTGGAATCTTTTGCTACGTAGAAGAGAGCATTACGCATACCCCAACGGCATCGAATACCGAGCGAGACGCGATTTCTGGTCAGGTTCAACTGATGGAGTTAGTTACGGAGCCAACAATAGGCGCTTAATGGTGCCACCAAATCCCGGGGCGTTTTCAGACATGAAATCGCTTTATGCTTTGGTATCTGTTTCTCCTCTGAGGGTAATCCGGCAGCCGGCCACAAGAGCGTCGGAGATTCCCACCGGAAGTAGCAAAAAAGAGGTCATATGAAAAACTAACCTTTGATCGATCATTATACACCCAATTGTTATAGGGATCATTGGCAAAGGCTTCTTGAATTGCGGTTATGGCGCCCGGAATGTCTGCTTCAGTGATTGGGGAGATGCAAATCGCCATCTTTCAAGGTTTATGCCATGTGTTACTAGTATGATCTGGTAAATCTGGTCATGAGCACGAATTGGTCGAAACTCACTCAAAGTTCACCTTGTAACACATTCGAGGAGTCTTTCGTGAAGTCAGGGTTTTAAGGTAGCATGATCGATAAGGAAGGAACGATTGTGCATAATATTTATTCATGATTACGATAAAGATTATGAACAGGCTGTTGTGGTGGCTTTGTTTTTGCTCAATTCCTTGGCATCTCAACGTCGCATAATATCAACTGGAAATTTTGCATGAAGTTTGAACGATGTTCGACACTGAACATGTTCTGACGTTTGAACGAATATCAAAGAGATTCTGGTAAAGAGGTCGTCGAGGTCGTCAATTCTTTCCTCGGCGGTGACCTTTCTATTTTCTCATTACTACTCAAACAGTTGGGTATTACCGGCATGCCTCCTTTCGTTGTGCAGTGGCGCTTCCTACCTATTCAACCCCATTCCCAACCCTCTGACTGCGTCCTACCCACGCTCTTTGATTTATTCATCGAGCCCTAATGCCATTGGGGGAGCATGAGAGCTCCAAGCACCTCCAAGCCGTTCAACGGCGATCCTTGCAGAGAAGCACGGACTTTTGGTGATCGTGAAACTCAGGGGAACTTCACGAAACACCACACTCGTCCCAGATGATCTCACAACTGGATCATTAGCAATGCGAGCTCCCTCGGCACACTTCGAAATGCGCAACAAAGACCCTGGGATGTTGAATGATCTACTGCAAGGTAATGCCAGCTTGACCACTCTCAGTGATTCTAGGCTTTCCGCAAGACTCAAGTCCACAGTTCCAGTCTTTTTTGCAGTCTCAGATCAATGCATAGTGCTGCGTAACGGGTCTTCGCCCCCCGTCTATCTGTCTGTCGTTACTCACGGACTGAGAACGCCATAAACGAATCCACTGCAGAGGGAGAAGCTCTTTCTCCTGGGTCTTGCGTATACCGTCCTGCCCGTTATGTGCTGAGAAAGTGTCCACTGCACCACCGTGCGTCCACCAAATATCTCTCTTGCTACAGTCCGGGATCACCTCCTGTATATTTGCTCCTCATCAGCCTTAACTTCCTACGGCTTAGTCTTTCGAGGATGAAAGATCTTCACATCTGACACACTCTTTCCTTCCCATTGTCTTTTCTGCGATCTTTATTTTTCACACGACTGGCTCGTGACGTTCCTTCTTGCCCTCACTCTTCTTAATATTACCGCTTCGATCGCTGCCTCCTCTCACTTTATACTCAGAGCATCTTCGCATGCTCTACCAACTCAGCACTGTGGCGCGAAGTAACGAATCGCCATCATTTGGCAGAAGATGAACACGACGATGGCTCCTATTGAACAAGGACGACAAGGCAACCTTGTAGATTTGAAGCGCCGATATGAAAACATGGATGAAGCTTCAATTGAAAAAAGAGAAGCACAAGGTGGGGGAGGGGATGGAAAGAGGGGAAATTTCGATGGGAGGTTCGGTCCAAATGGCGACCAGAAAGACAGAGGTGACGGTGGTTCCTCAGGCAAAGATTCAGGGAATGGAGGTGGAGGCAACGATAAAGGCGGTGGAGGAGGTGGTGGTGGGAAGAATTCATTGGAGTCTTCGGATGAAGCCAGCTCTGAAGCAACTACTACTACACAAACACCTCCTTCAAATGCTACTGTCATAGCTTCAACGACTGCTCCAATTTCAGTAACCTCCATAGCCTCGACGACCACTCCAACCTCTGTATCGGTTACCTCCACAACCGCCCCTGGATTGGCTGCAGCGCCATCCACAACAGTAGGTGCTCCACTGTATTTATCTAGTATATGCTGATATGTATAAAGCCATTGGCTCTGACACCGACAACCGTCATCCCCATCCCGACGTTGACTCCGTTCACATCTCCGCCTGATAGTTCAAGTCAACCAAGGAAGGGATTGAATACCAATGATGATGGAGATAGTAAGACAGACACTAGATCATTCAAGGGCAAGCCTACATCAACATCTCAAAGCATTGTACCAATTGCCGAGAGCGTGTTAGCACCGACCTCCACCGCTTTGGCACTCCCTACGCAGACACATAATCACGGTCACAAAAGCGCTCCGTTATCTCCAGTGGCTGAACATCTTCTGATCGCCGCTGGAGTCATAGGTACTTATGATCTCTAATGCCGCATTTACGCTTGACTAACAAAAGCAATAAGGAGCATGCATAATTGTCATTGCCGGAGTCTATTTACTCACTCGAATGATGAAAATAGATGTTCTTTCCCCATTCCGAAACCGTGGATTCCGCAGAGGATCAAAAGGATGGCCTGGATGGCGTAGAAGGAGCAAAGATCTAACTTCACTTGAGCCTCCAAAATATCCTGGACAAGACGGCTCTTACGGCTATCCATCTGATGAAAAGTCGATTCCTCCTCAGCGGCAATTAGACGCGTTCTTTTCGCCAGTCGCGATTCCACCTTTAGCAAACCCACAGACCGCAGCCACCTTATCCCAAGCTGATCCTCAACGTCAAGATCAGGTTAGAGAGGCCCTCCTTAACAATCCAGCCCCATTCGGAGCGTCTCCCGCCTCACAAAGACAACCTTCCGCTCAGCAGACACAACCTTTTACCCAATCCCTTCAACAGAATGAACATGACTACAACAATACCTATAATTCAAATAACACGTACAACACAAATACAACTAGTGTTTCACGGAATACTTCAGATGCCTATGACCCAGCTCAAAGGGAAGTTAATCACTTGAGTTACCTCTCTTCATTATCATCTGGTTTCGGCGACGCTCAAATTATAATACCCGAATCCGGTCCAACGAAATCCAATAATCAAGCTCCACGGCAGAGCTCTCACCAATCCCGGAAATTCTCCTGGGTCAGCTCAGTGCCTGGCTTCCGACGGCAAGACGATCGAGATACAGTCTATACAACAGCTTCTATTGAGTCTGCTCCCAGATACAGGACGGTTAACTCTTGGGTAGCTCAACAATCAAATCGCGTTGACAGGCGGCTGGAAAGTGATCGAGAAGTACCGAATATGCCTGAGATTCCCCTGCCGTTGCAGATTGGAATTGACCATCAGAGAAAAGCCAGTGAAGACCCGGCTTTCAAGCATCACCCTGGGGACGAAATTGAGGTCAGAAAGGGAATCCGAATCCCGAGCTCCATTTTGGATAGGAACACAGGTTTTAATTGAGCATCTGGCACGGAGGTGCTTGTATTGGTTCTATGTACATATAAATATATTCTGTTCGTTGGGCCTGGTGCTCAGTCGATAGTTGGTAGGCATAGCGTGGACGGTGATGAGTGGACGGCCATATATTGTAATATCAAGGGTGCAGAGAGGAAACAGCTTACAAGTTGCAGAGCACAGACTGAAATAAATCAGGTCGATTCCATGATGAGCCTTTTGCATGAATCCTATGGCTGTGTTCGTAAAAATTCACCTTGCAGCTATGGCATGTCACTTTTCGCAACACCATAAATCATTCGCGGGCCACCATTCGAGGCCACAGATATGACAGAGACATTTCTTAAGGGTGATTGAATAGCTGCAAAGTATTTCTTCACATGCGAGAGCTTTCGGTATCGACAAGCCAAATATCGCTAAATATAGAACTCCGCCATCATCAGTGATTCAAGTCCAAGAAACTCAGCCTCACTGGGCGCTCTTTGACTCGTCAGCCCCACAATCAGTTGCGCAAGCTTCAATAAATACCCAAACTTCACTGCATGCGAAGAAGATCATGATCTCCTACACTTCTGACTATATTTCCTTATTACAGAAAGTGCTCTTCGGTCTTCAGAGTTGTCCTAGCTAATAAAACTTCTCTACAAGTCCTGCATCAACACAATGCTAGACGAAAACCTCCCAACTTTTTATACAAAGCCTTCTTCCGACAATCCTCTCTCTAGCACCATCTTCCTCAGTCAGAATGGCTCAGACCTTCAGCCAGAATATACGTTAAGAAAGCCAGATCCAAATATCCCAGCTTCCAAAAACTGCTACGCCATAGCTCTTTACGACTCCTACAACCCCGAGGTTTTATACGCAGAGGTCCTGGTGCAACCCGAATGGACGCAGCCTACACTTTCAGCGGCTGAGATACGGGCACAAAATGGCATACCTCCACCGCCAGTACCAATCGTCCCAAATCAGTTCACTATTCAGCTCTACAATCCAGATCAACAGGTGGTTATAAGACAAATAGCAGGAACGTGGAATAGCTCTGCGTATTGGGAATTTGAGATGCCTCAGAATAGCTTCCGCGTGCCTTCAGTCTCAGCCCTTGATCGAAGTCAAAACGATCCTGCTGTCTCAGATGTTACACCGAAGATCACGTTCAAATGGAAGAAAGATGGTAAATTATCGAAGGATATATCATGTTTCCTATCAGGGAAGTCAACGGATGGCAGAAAGCACAAAGAGCCTGATATCACGGTGGCCATGTACAAGAGCGGAAAGGATCTTACGATATACCAACCGAATATGCATCGCGTGGACGTTGAGGATGTTAAGGGCTTAGAGGTGGTGTTTCTGCTGAGCGCAGCTGTTATCAAGGATATCTTCTTCAATGCCAATAGGGAAATGTTCAACATTAGCTCCCCAAATACGACCAATACGAATACAAGACGGAAGAACAGCGGTCCCGTAATATCTCCTGGGAAATCCAGCGCCTCCCCCCCAACCATGTCCGGAGCGATCTTCTCAACGCCTCCTCCACGAGTCCCAGCATCCCAGATCCCTCCTCAACAACCATACAGAACCCCCCAACAAAACGTCCGTCCACCCCCGGCCAATCCTCGTACGCAATGGGAAATCGACGCCGAAACAGAACGCCTGAAGGCAATGGTCGAACACGAAGAAAAAGAACGGGAAAAAGCCGACCGCGCAAAGGCAAAACAAATTCAAAAGCAACTAGAAGCCGAGGAGAAAGAGAAAGCCAAAGAACGAAAGAGGCGCGACGCAGAAGTAGCCAAAGAAACAGAACGTCTAAGGAAAATATACGGTGTTCAAGCACCTCCTATGCCTCCTCGTCCCCAGCAGCAGCATTATGTCCCGCCACAGCGGAACTGGGATGCGAGACCGCAACCTTTCCCTCAACATCATAGTGCGCCGCATTCAAGACCAGCGCCTGTGCAGAGACCGTTGAGTACGCCGTCTGGGCCGGGGCCGTCAAATATTGCGAGTTCTGCTACGTTAGGGACTTGGTTGGGGGATTCAAGACCGGGAAGGCATAATAATGGGGCTTCTGGATCAGGACCGTATTTGCAGGCACCGGGGCAGGGGACTGCCAGCTCGAGTGGTTTTTTTGGGCTGGGTGGGAAGAAGGTTGAGAAGAAGAGGAGTGTTTTCTTTTGATTCTGATGATATAGGTATGGCATGGTTGGGAATGGCGTTTGGGAGTTTGATCAGAACGAGGGCCATTATAAATGATGATGATGACGACGGTTATGATGAATTTATACATTTAGTCAATAACTCAATGAAAATATGAAAATCAGAGAAATGGGAAAATCTTTTTGCGTGAGATTTTGAATCTAGAACTGTGGCTTGGCGTTTCCCAATTTTCATTGACATGCACAAAGTCCGAAGAGACTTTAGAAGGGCATTATATTCTTATTTTCAATCCGAGCTCAGTATACGCCTTAAAACTTCAACGAGCTCCTAATGAGCCTCGGATTCTCCTCTTCCTTACCCGTCCAAACCCACTTCTCAGAAGTAAACAACTTCTTTGCAGTTTTATCCGTATTAAAACTATTAGCCCCCAACTCCATACTCGAGCTCCCCTTCACAAAATTGAAAGTCCTCGTCTCCTCCCCAACCACTTCCCCTTCCACCATAAAAGGGCTTCTCCCACTTCCCACGTTTGCTTTTGGGGGAATCCATGATTGAGACGCTCTGTCTGATTTCCATAGCATTACTTTAATCCCGATTCCGGTATCTATGCAATCTTTGATGTAGTCTAGAACTGGTAAGACCCGGACTCTGAGCCCGCAGTGTTTGTGATTGGTGTCGATTTGATATTGCGGACATTGGCGCATGAGTCCTATGAGATTGTCAATGTCGCCTGTGTAAGCTTCTGGCCAGTTGTATCCGGGGTCTTCGGGAGAGACTGCTTGAAAGGGGATTAATGATAGTAGGCCTTTCTTTGTGAAGAATTTAATCATTTCTCCGAGTTGGAAGGAGTCACATGCTGCACTGCTGTCATAACCAAGGATACATTGGCGCTCGCGAGACGTGTAGAGCTCTAGGAAATGCATTTGTAGCGAGGCAATGGTACGGAGGATACATGCTCTTCGATGTGCGAGTTCGGCTAGTACATTCAGTGAGCGAAATGATATGTTTAGAATAGAAAATACATACTTTCGAGCCCATCAGGAAGATCCCACCAAGCCGTTGTAAATCCAAAATTGTCATCATAGGCAGCCCAGCGAGAAGACCCTCTCAAAATGAGCTCTTTCGTGGCAGCTGCAAGCCGGACTGCTTGATTGGTATGGTAGAAAATGAGTATCTTCTGGCGTAATATCTCTTCTGAATTCCTATCCAAAGTCTGTGGATACTTAAAACTTGCAAATGTGCCAGTTACATAGCGGGTGATGGGGCCTAAGCAGTCAAACCTGTCTGCCATAATTACCAAAACCGAGAGGTAATTCAGACTAACAGGCTTTGTAAGATGCTCTGCTCCATGTATTATTCGTAGCATATCCCGGAAAATCTGCTCACGCCCCATGATTCTGGTCGCATCATCCTCGTCAACGATTTTGATCCTTGGTAGATATTGGGCCTCAATCTCCGTTGCGTTCAAGTTTGATTTTGCCAGACTAGCAAGTTTCAAAGCAACATCTCTCCCTTCACCAAAAACATCTGACCCCAAAAGATGTGCAAAGTATTTTGAGTGTTTCTTGAGCGTCTCTAAACGGACTCTGTAAAGCACTCTCGGGGATGGGAATGGTGATTTGGTTGCTCGGAGCTTCTGGATAGCGTCACTGGGTATCGACTTTGTGCATGCAAATGTGTTTGCAAATGTGACATCCAGTATTACATCCCCAGTAGCTCGTATCTCGACAAGTTTGTGTGAGGCATCGTCAATGTCAATCGAGGTCGTTACCTCTTGGGAGGCGGGGTTGGTGACCGGAGGCATGAGGGCGGTTGTTTGTGTCCAATACTTTATAAGTATACATTGAATTCAAAATTCCTTCGGCCGGGAGGAGAGCTCGACAAGTTGACACTGATTAATGCTCGCCTTCACGTCTGGCCGTCCGTTTGATTCGTTTGCTTGAACGGAACTGTACTTTGGAAACGCTTATAGCTTCAAAAACCTCCTTTCACGGATATGGCCACGCCATCTCTGAGTCCGAACAGCAAAGAACAAAGCGAAAGTTGCGCAAGAGGTAGTCTACTCGCACGCGTAGAGGTTGAGGAAGTTCTCATGGCAGGCCTAGTGGATGACATAATTCATGCAGGGATATACGGCCCCCAACCTTCAACAACTTCAAAACGAAGACAGGAGCAGCTGAAGGTAGAAGTTTACCCAGAGGCGTCACTGCTGGTGAGACGAGGTTTAGAAATTGAGAAGAGATCATCACAATTACCTGCCTTATGTGTAAGGGCATAGGAAAAATCTCGTTGTCAGGGACAATCAACTCCCCCATCAGTCCTCAACTCGAATGCCTGAAAGGGTCCTCATGGCTCCAAGAGAGAATGAGTAATTGAGGATTTCTACAACTCTGGGGCTTCCCTTCCAACGATACATGTTCTATTGGCTAAGCTGCCACCTTACTAGACTAGGATGTGTGTGCGTTTTTTCTGCCTGATCATAATATCCTACTTCAAGATGGAAGAAACTTCATGTGAAGTCTAATAGAAGTGGATAAATGAAGACTTGCTACTCAAAATAAGGGTGTTTTTAGCCCTAGTAACAATGCCAGATAAGGAGCAGGATAGAGGATGCCTTCCCCCACTTTCAGATGAAATTTTTATGCTGCTATCCTCTTTCAAGATGCTCTGAGACCTTAGCTATTAGGTAGCAGATTTTTTAAGACTGTTCTAGCGCTTGCCAACAGCCCAAACAGCCAAAGCATCATGTTCCATCTCCTCATAAGGTATAGAACATTCAATGGCGCCGAATGCTGGTTCCGAGGAAGGATCCTGAGGAATCCTTGAGGGCAATTTCATTGTATCAAACCCTCTATGATATTTAGATAAGCTCAAAGCCACGGTACGAGAGAAGGCCTTAACTCAAGAGCGCAGTATTCCAAACCCCAGCCAAGAATCGTCGCTCGAGCGGAGCCTTCCTCCGAGGCAAACCCGTGTATATAAAGCATCAGCTTCCGACCTGGAGCGGCTTTATTTCGAAGTGAAGTACGCGTCTTCTGTCCATCCTCTCTGTCTGTCTCTTTTTTTTTATCCTCTCCATATTGTATATACAGAGCCCACACTATTTGTCGTTCTTATTTGTCCGCATTTCGATGTTCTGTTGGGGAGAGTCGTAGTCACCTTAAATCGAGACCCTTTACATCTTGCTAAATACTATCCAAGCCCAGGTGTCGTCACTGGCGCGCTGATTCCGGAGAATGGACCACTGTCAGGAGGAACAAATCTGCTTGGGCTTTCCTGTGTTGGTGCGGTTTCTTGGCTTGACTCGCGGGTTGGGTAGTCGCTGGAGCCTCGGGTTGTGTGGCAGTCTTTCAGGGCATCAAGCAGCCTGGTCATGATCTTTCCCTGCGTACCTAGAAATTCTCTGCTTAAAAGCTCTATGATATGTGGCATTCAAAAGGGTTCACCTCTCAATGGTTAGCTTAGCTATTGTTGTTGGAACGATTAGCTTCGCTCATTGTCTCGAACCGTTGCTCGGGCTTTTAATACTGGCGCTGATTTTTTCTCATGTTCAAAACAAACCTTTCAATACGCAACCACAAACAACCTCAACAACTCAACAAATCTCCAGTTGCACTTCAATCACACTTCATCTTAACGATAAGAACTTTACTGTAATACTCCAAGTTCGTCTAAACTCAAGGTACGTGAGATTTCCAACTCTTCTTCGGTGTATCCTCGATCTGCCGTCGGCAGCAACTCATTATCGGACAGAGCTAACGCAGCTTTACAGACATGATATACTACTTCATCAAGATGATTTTGGCATTGTTTGCCTTGATGGCATTACTAATTCCTTGTAAGCCTTCGCATGATGTGTGGTTGAATCATTGACTGAGAGCGTTCTAGCCTCTCTCGCTGACATTCCCGGCGCCGCGGTCGACACGCTCCTTTATACTTCTCCCATCGGATGTGGTGCATTCGCGGATGGTACCACGTTGATCCCCTGTGATTCCACCGCTACCTATGTCGATGTAAGTTTCCTGTTAGATAGTTCTCGGTCTGGTCCATTTCTGTGACATGAGCGCTCTCAATATCTGGGCGCTTTACTGACTTCATGAAGATCACTCCCAGCTCTGCCTTTCCGGTCAGCACTGTAACTGTTATGATCTCTGCGGTCAATCATACGGCAGCGATCTCTGCTTGCCCTTCTGCTCCCCCCTCTGCTCGCCCTTCCATGGACTCCTGGACGGCTACAACAACACCTACGTCAAGATCTCTCGCGGGATGCTTCGATGGACAACTGCAGAGTCTGACATCTTGCGGTGGTAATATTTCACCTACTGCTAGTGTCAAGACTTCTGACGTTGGAAACGCTATGAGAAACCCGTTTCTTCAGTTGAGGGACATGTTTTTCAACATCAACAAGCCTCCTCATGGAAACCGGAGCACAACTGTCCCATGCCTTAATATGACAGATCAAACCATGGAGATATGTACTCCGTGGAAGCGCAAGCATGTTTCGAAGTCCGCAGCCAACAAGCTCAACAACCCACTGTCTAATCTCAAATCCTACTTTGTTCCTGCTTTCGATCACGAGGACGATGCTCTTTTAACCTCCAGCGGCTACGTCGTTGATTACTTGTCCTTCCTCATTCTATTCCTCCTTTGGATCCTTACAGGACTTGGTGTCATGTCAACATGGGATCGATTGATGGATGACTCCGCCAGAATGTCAGTTGCTGGTTTGATGGCCGGATGGTTTGCGGTGTTATTCATTGCATTGAAGTTTCATTGGGCTTCGAGGCTTATGGGCAGCGTCTTTTAAGAAGTTTGTCTCATGATAAATCATACAATCTGCAGACGTCGCAAGGTTGCCAAAGGCTGGTAGTCATGATCGTTTATTGAAAGGGGCCCCTGATAAGCAGGAAAGGTTTCCATAGTCTCAATGAACTGAGATTTTTATGCAGCTACTCTGACCAGATTTCTAAGTGTGCTCAAGCCCACAAGGGTGCCGTGACTTCAACTGCCCTCTCCACTACCGCACGAACTCTATCTCCGAAAACCCGATTTGCACATTCCACTTCCAAATCCTCAAGCCAAACCTTCGCAACCATTTTATCCACCTTAACCTCAACGCCCGGAACTGGAATACCTATTTTATGTAATCTCTCGATCTCGGTTCTTTGTAGCGCTTCTAGATCTCTCTCCTCGTCCTCTGAAGCTTCTGATGCGCCGTCTTCAATTTCCTTCATAGTTGAAGGTGAGCTTGGTGCGTTTAATGCGTTTGTCGTCGGTACCTTGGGGATAGCTATTGGGGTAAGACTGTCTGCGCCGAACTGCGCTTCAAGGAACATGAAGAGGCGCTCTAACCGTTCGGTAGGTGATAGATTGGAATGAAGATTCCGCGTAGGGAGAGTATGAGAATGACTGTGCTTACTCGAGGACTCTGCGACATCTATTAGAATCATCGGATCTGTAAAAGGGAAGGGAGCTTACGCTTGACGGCAGCTGGGCTGCTCTCAACAGAGAACAGGACCGCCATAATAGCGTCAGCAATGCCATCATTGAGCATATTGCCTTCCCACTCGAGCTCTACTTCTCCACTGTTCCAATGTCTGACTGTGATACATCCCATAACGAGGTAAGCAGTTGCCCGAGTCGAAATTTCCTCATCTGCTTCCTCGAACGAACCATTCATATGCGTATCGCCATTCGTCTTGTACTTGTTCTTACTCTCTGGTAGCTCTTCAATGCTGCCGAATGTGCCTTCCAAGGCCCATTTAATCAGATCAATACCCGCTGCACTGAGCGTCATGCGCTGCTTGCACGTTATGGTAGTCGTAGTCAAGCCAGCATACTCTCTGAGGTCCTCTGGTGCCATTAGCGACATTTTAAAGTCGTTCTGAACCAATACTCCGGTAATAAGCTGAGCTTGACCATCATCAGAGCTTACTGGCGGTGGTATAGAAGCTAGCTTGCCTACCACCTTCGCAGTCTTGTCTGCTTTGAAAGGGATTCGAAGTTCTTCGCAGTTGCGCGGACTGAACACTTTTACCTTAGAGGTTTTGTCGGCATTTAGAGAGAGAAGCTTCGATTTCAAGCGCATCATATTGTGTTGCTCGCCATGGACAAGAATCTATTCCGGTAAGTATGGAGCCTCCATAAAACAGTGATTACATACCACTACCGGAGCAGCGACTTCTTCAATAAACTCCCTGTTCTCCACTCCATCGACGTGAGCCGCAAATGAGTACTCCTGAATACTACATCTCCTGGGAATCATGACCTTCTCGTTTTCACCGCCACCAGGTGCTCTTCTGGCGCCACCCATGCTACGAGACATGACAGCCTGGATTTGATCTGGCTCTTGCATAATCTGCTTCGCCATCGTTCCTTCAACACTGTAACCGGTGATGATAACACCATTCTTGTCACTCGGCGCCCAACGCTCAAGCAATTCTCTGCTGACACCATTCTGCATCATACCAGGGCTTGCGAGCATGACACAGCCTCCTACGTCGTCGAATCGGTCAAGGTTCTTCAACGTTCTAATATACTTGAAGTCCCACGGACCACCCTTGCCAGCAGTGTCTGATGAGGCCTCCGCTTCAGCCATCCGTTCTCGGAAAAGCCGCTTTATATTATCGTTCATAGCTCCAACATATGTTTGGTACACGAGCATACATTTACGTGCCAAATTGCTAGCATAATATATTGGAACTTTCTGAAATTCGGGATGTCGACCCCAATATTCGTCTAAGATAAGCAGAAGCTCTTGCGCTCTCCCAAGAGCAAAAACAGGCATTAGGACTCTGCCACCTCTGTTCAATATACCGGTGATAGATTTCATGAGTGCCTGTTCTCTCTCAAGACGTGGGATATGTGATGCTATGCCGTAGGTGGATTCTGTAATAAGAACGTCAATCTTGACACCTTTGGGTACCTCAGCAGAAACCAGATGTCGATCATCTTCTCGAGAGTAGTCTCCAGTGAAGAAGATCTTAAGTCCAGCAATCTCAATAAGGAACATAGCAGCTCCAAGAACATGGCCAGCGGGATAGGGCGTTATTCGGATGGATGAAATGGTATGTGTAGTATGATAATCGATAGCCTCAATTTGAGGAAAGGTTGAAAGATGATCAGCCTCATTGTAGACTGGCTGAGACGTAGGGTTCGAAGAAGCTCCACCAACTCGGACGCTGTCCTGGATGAGCCATTTATAGATAGCTTTTGTTGGATGTGTCATAAACACTCTTCCCTTGAAGTTGGTCTTTGCAAGAACATACGGGAGGGAGGCTGCATGATCGATATGGAAACTTCAGAAAGTTAGCTTGATGTCCAAATGCGAAAGAGGTGCAAACAAAGTGAGAAAGAGGTCAGACTGTCAGGGAGGGAGGAGGATTCTTCTATGTACAGAATCTTTTGCAGGTTATCTTCACAGAATCAAGACATGCATCTGCAGCGTAAAAAGTGATTCTATTGATGCTCGTATACATGATAATTCGTAAAGACATAGGAAGATAAGTACCCTCCAGCACGAACAAGCTCAGAAAAGCTTTGGGACAGCAATCCAACGAAAAAGACAAAAATGCCGCCCATATGTCCTATGCCTTCCGACGAACTTGTAGATAAAAAGGTGAGAGACGCTTACTGGCTGATGAGGAGTACATCGACAGTGCTGAGATCGAAGTCGTCGTAGAACGGAAGAGCAGCAAGACCATCGTATCCTGGGTGCATACCGGCATCAAGCTAGAAACAAACTACTCAGTAAAGTAACTAAATCAGTCGGGAATGCGACTCACCATAACAGTTTTGCCCTTGTATTGAAGAATATGACACGATCTGCCCACCTCGTTGCCCCCTCCCAAACACAAAAACATGAGCTCATCGGCTGGATCTGCCGGCTCCTCGACCACAGGGGCCATAGCTGATGCCTTGCGCTTGGAGGCCATGATTGAGGAACTTGCTTGAAATAATGTGTGCTTGCAGAGTCAGTGGCTCATAATAGAGGCAGAAACCTATCAGATGAAGGTCATATCGATCCGGAAAATAGCTCAATCCATCCTTGAGCTGGATTGAATGACCGAGAGGATTAGCAGACAGGAAGGTACGATATCCGATGCGGTAAATTGCACAAGTGAAAGTGAGTTTGAAGAAGAACATCGAGATTTACCTTAATAGGTGGAACATCACGTGCATACCGAGCTAGTGCGTACGCGACTGCCAAATTATGAACGAAGCCGATTCATGCGACAACCATCGACCACGACTTCACTACTTAGGGCTCAGAGAGTTGAGGAGTATCAAGATTTCAAGGCCCATCGGCGCATACACCGAACCATTGATCGAGGGGATATTATCAGCATATGGGCGGTGTCTCTTGGAGGGCAGCGGGCTTTGCGCCCAAGTCGTGACGAAGGAAGGAGCTCTCCCCATCGACAAGATGACGCAACCACAGCAACCATATCCGCCCCGGCATTTCTCTCCTCCACAGCCCTCACCTCCTCCTGGAAACCAGCAATATATGCCTCCTGCTAAGAAGCAACGTTTGTCTCCAAACCCTCCCTCACATCCAGGTTCTCCATATGCTCAGTCACCATACGGTTTGAGCCCTGGCGGATCGGGCCCTCAGTCCGCAGGCATGTCTCCTCATTTTTCGAATGTTCAGATTCCTGCCGGTGCCTACAATACTCCTTATGTGAATGGTGCGAATGGTCATACAACTCCCTCGTCGCTCAGCCTTCCTCAGTCGCAGTCGAACCACCACAATCCTGGGCCTCAAAACTCGATGAATTATCAAGTTCCAAACCAATCCCACCATCAGACCAATTACAATAACTTTGTGATGCCACCACAAGGCGCAGGAACGATGGGGCCTCCCTCGAAGCCTGCTGAAAAGCCCAAGGAAGATGGGGTTGATGTGATGGATGTATTGAGCGGCAGCGGTATCGATCTACGCGAGGAAGAGAACTTTACGTTCCAATATCAGCTACACCATAATTCATTCAACTCCCAACCGTCCACATCTCAGTCAGGAACCGTATCTTCTAGCCACAGTTTCACCCAGTTTCCCCCTGGTGACGAAGCCTCGTTTTATGGTTCAGGCCCTGCGAATACTATCGGCGAATCTGTGAATACCAAGTCCCAGGAGGAATTCCTTGCAAAGGCAGCAGAAAAAGCATGGATTGACGCTGCTCGTTCACTGGCACAAGAAAGGTCAAAGGAGTTAAACAATCCATTCCTTGAGGTCGCCACTGTGCACAGGAAAATGGAGAGGATCGCTCGAGAAAACGGGCTCGTGTTAAATACGGATCCCAGTGGTAAGATGGGCACGATGAATCTACCTGAACATTTTCCATCTCCAACAGTCAAGATTCAAACAGCAGTGGGACCAAATGGTGCGATAGCTGCGACTCATGGAAACTTCCTCCCGAACGACTCTTTACTTGTGGATCACCTTGCTCTTATGTCTATAGCAACAAAGTATCGGTTACGCGGATTGCTTGAGGACAGCGCCAAACTTGCCAAAGGACGACAGACTGGATCTCATGGCACCATTCCAAGCGAGTGGGTAGATGCTGCTGCACCCAGCAAACCGGAGAGCTTTTTAGTAGCGGGTGCTCCGCGTAGTGGGTGGGAGAGTGCGGTCAGCCCGCACACTGAGCCACTGAAACGTATGGCTCAGCTCATATATTTTAGATTGCTATGCTAACTCTTCCAAGGCTCATTCTCTGCGAGTAGAATCCCTACCCCAGTCTCTGAAGGCACCAAGACTCCTACTGGAACTGTCAAGCTTGCAAACGAGGTTGTCTCTGCTTTACGTGGTTCCGCCATAAAGGAACGCGATTTGGAAGAAGAGAGACTCAAAAAACGAGCTGCCCGGGCATTAGGGAAGGACCAATCACGCCAAGGCTCCGTCATACCAGGCACTCCAGGTTCAGTTGCACCCGATCCTACAGAGAAGCCTCCAACCAAGAAGGAGCTGAAGAAGGCAAAAGATTCCAAGACTAGTGATGCAGCTAGTCATGCTGCCGCCAACCTCACTACTGCACAATTCCTCGGTGGAGGTGGAAGTCTGTTTGGCAAAAAGAATAAAAAGTATAGTTGGATGAACGGCGGTGGTTCAGCAAGCGGTGCGAGTACGCCAGGAAGACTTATGACACAAGGATTACCTGGAACGCCTGCTGGTGCGGTAGTCAGTGTTGCCCCGGAAAGATTAACCGTTGATGGCGCTCGAAGACTCGGGACTTGGAGGGAAGACAAGGAGAAAGGCATGGGTATACAGATCCGGGACTGGATTACCGTTCTTGAGGAAGATGGGCGAGAGAAGAAAGCTCTTCAGATGGCCTATGCATCCCTTGACCAATCAGATCCGAAATAGGTATTGGGGCAGAGAGCAAATAATTCTTCATGGTGATGCGTGTCTGCAGTTTACAATTTACAATTTGCTTGGCGTTGCATTGGACGGCGGCGTTTATCTTCCAGGAAGGAAGGGACCCCACGAAAGTGGAGGGTTACATACCATTTGTATTGTATATGGCATATGGCATTTCGTCGACCTTGATCAGGCGCATCAAACCCAAAAAGATAACCCAAATTGAGTCACATTTTATGTGTATACTTTTTCGTACGCTCTCATCATAGCCACGTTGATAATGCTTTGAAGACACAGCAGAAGACCTAAACAAATAGATACAAAGCCTGGAGGTCCTTCTATACTAAAGCGATAACCTTTCGCCAATGACACACCTCTTGACGAACGCCACTGGGCACGCATCGGGCGTTTCAGCCTTGCATATGAGGCTGGGCGATAATAAAAAAAACCCCAACAACATACGACAACCGCAATGAATTGGAATTCCTAATTTGGAATTTTAGATACAACGAGAATTGATGTATCATAATCATGTGCACATGTTAAGTATTGAAATAATTAATTACTACGAATCATATCTGAGAGATATATCTCGTCATGAAGACGAAAGGCGGGGGAGAGGAGGCGGGAAAGGATCGTCTTTGTCCTTACCCATCGACGTCTAGCCAAGTTCCCGGGAAAAACCGCGTGGACTTCTCCTTCCCAGCTTTTAGAGTCTGGACTGGACGTGAATCTTAAAACACATAAGTGCCGCTTTCCCCAGATTCTAGACATTGCTCTGAGTGAATATGCATGCTTGTTTCCACAATTGATCTTTTCTTTTTTTTAATGTTTTTACGACCTGAATATTATCATCTTAGAACTAAATTATTGTCACGATCCAAAAGTGTCTCTTTGTTGGTCACCGCCACAGAGTCATAATGAATTGCCCTTCACGAACAGATGAACCTGAAGGCACTGGCATGAATCAGAACCCCAATACATTAGCCGCCGACCTGACAACGAGGGAGGATCTAAATGGGGTGGCCAATTCGAGGATGTTAAGGAGACAGAATTCACGCGAGATTGAACGAATGGTTGAGGAGGAATCAGGTGACTTTGAGGATGGGAAGAAGGGATCTTTGGTCACGGGCAGGGTCTTGAGCAGTCAGACCAGCGGGATTGGGTCGGAGAGTCCAACGGTTGTTGTTGAGGAGAATCAGGGGAATGGGGGCCGCCGATGTGCTGGTGTTACACCGACCCTATCACTGGGACTCAAGAGACTGCTTGATGTGGTGATGAAGTTTGGGCGTTTTATTGGCCCGGGAATGATGGTGAGTGGATATTCTACACACCTTCTACAACCTTGCTAATACGGCCTGAAGATTTCTGTGGCTTACATTGATCCTGGGAATTATTCCACCGATGTTGCTGCTGGTGCTTCGTACAGATTCAAGCTTCTATTCATTGTGTTGATGTCCAATATCTTTGCAATCTTTTTGCAAAGCCTCTGCATCAAGCTTGGCACTGTCAGTGGTCTCAATCTTGCTGAAGCCTGCAAGGAATTCTTGCCGAAGTGGATGAATATATTCCTGTACATTATGGCCGAGGCTGCTGTAAGTCTCATTGTTCTACTTATCAACATACATTCACTAATCAAGGATAGATCATTGCTACTGATATTGCTGAAGTGATTGGAACAGCCATTGCGATCAACCTTTTGATCCCAAAGATACCGCTGGTGGCAGGTTGCGCTCTCTCCATCTGTGATGTGCTCCTGATCTTGCTCTTCTACAAACCCAATGGAACAATGAAAGGTCTACGCATTTTTGAGATGTTCGTTGCCGCCTTGGTCTTGGGAGTCGTGATCTGCTTCTGCATTCAGTTATCACTCATCAAGAATACGACTGTGGGAGAGGTCTTCCGTGGCTATCTTCCTTCATCTGCAATTGTGCAATCTCAAGGGTATGTTTTGCTTTCGTACGATCGGTCACTTTGCGGGTTCCTGACGAATTAGCAGTCTCTATCAAGCATGCGGCATTTTGGGCGCGACTGTCATGCCTCATAGTCTCTACCTTGGTAGCGGAATTGTGCAACCTCGTTTACTCGAATACGACACGGCCCAAGGCTTCGTCCAGCACCCTGCCGATAATGTTTCCACTTCGGAGAAACAGACATACTATCCCTCGCTCCCTGCTATAAAGTTCTGTCTCAAATACTCGATTGCTGAACTTGCAATCTCCCTCTTCACATTCGCACTTTTCGTCAACAGTGCGATCTTAATCACTGCCGGCGCTTCCCTCTCAGATACTGACGCAAGCAATGCTGATATTTTCGGCATCTATCATCTTCTCTCTTCGAGCATTGCTCCTGCGGCCGGTACTGTCTTTGCTCTTGCTCTCCTTCTGTCTGGAGTCAGTGCAGGTATTGTCTGCACCATTGCTGGACAGATGGTGTCAGAGGGCGCTCTCAATTGGTCCATATCTCCTTGGCTTCGACGTCTCGTCACGCGAAGCATCAGTATCACACCCAGCATCATCATTGCCGGGGCAGTCGGAAAGGAAGGGCTTTCTGCTGCGCTGAATGGGTCGCAAGTTGCCCTGAGTGTGGTCCTACCTTTTGTTTCAGCGCCCTTGATTTATTTCACCTGCAGAAACAAATTTATGACCGTTAGACCGCATGGTCCTGCAGGCAGGGACGATGAAGATATCGTCGGTGGGAACGGTACCAGTGCAACCCAAGGAGAAGGAGTCAAAATGAGAAATCACTGGATCACAGCCGGGTTAGCTGTGATTATTTGGTTCGTCATTGCCGCAATGAATGTTGCAAACTTGGTGTTAGTGGGGAAAGGAAATGTATAAAACGGCGTTTAGTGATGGCGGGTCACCTATAGATGGTTTTATTGATGATCGTTATGAATTTCACGAAAAGTATACCTTGTACGTAGATTTTAGATCCTCGAAGGACCACCTATTTAGTATACTAGGAATTGAAAGAGGAAATTGAATTTCGGAAACATCTTAGTACTTGAGCTCACTGCGTATTAGGCTCCAAATACCTGGCGCCATCTCCAGCATCATGGCCATGTCGCTTTTTCACTTTGGGCATTGCAAACTACTGGGCACTTTTCCATAGCAACCCACGACTTGGTTCTATGCAAAAAATCAAGTCCGCCAACCGCACCGTAACATTACAGTCTACTATTAGGAGACAGAATATATCCATCCAGAGTCATCCTAGCTTAAATTAGGTAGAGCCTAGATTAAGTTAAGGCAGGGTAGGTGCTCCCCTGTTTTTGGAGTGAGGAGCTGACATATTCCCCATGGTGTCTGTATTGATTCTGCCACTGGCAGATTGGACGTTTACAGACAATGGGAACACATTGAGAGTGTATGTTAGACGAAGATTCGTTTGTTTCATTTAATGCGGCAAATTAATATTCATGGACGTCTGTAGATATTGGATCGTGAAGACTTAAGATCCTATCGATAGGTATTGAATCTACGACCACCAAATATACTCAAAATTAAAATCCAAAAAGATTTCAGCGCCAGCCCTGTTCAAACCCCCTATCCAAAAAAGAGAAAAAGACACAAAAATTTCATGTCCCATTGCATAATCACCCAAGAAACCCAGTCAAATAGAGATTCTCCCCTCCGTAAAGAGAGACAGAGGTGATGCTCACCGCGAAGCACTCTTTCTTTCAGACTAGCCATATAAGTCCCATTTTCGCCGCATCTTCTTGTAGATATCTCTCCTTCTGGGCCATCCAGGTTGGGATGGGCTTCGATTGTTTGTCGGGATTTGTAGTGACATGAGACCGCACTGCGAGACCACGGAAGCTTCGCTACGCTCAATGCCATATCTTTATTATTGACCGTGGGCGGTCGCTATTGCGGGTGATTGAGATTGGGAAGAATGAGTACGACCCAACCGAGTCATGGGGCGCGGTTGTTGAGATGAATGCAAGTATTGAATACCTATGTAAGACAATTTCTAAGGGCGGTTTAATTAAGCGAGGGGTGAGAAAGGGGCGCGTTGTGTTTATTTTGTACGCGCTCGATATGGATTTGAGGAGTAGGGGAATGACGCTTTACGGCTTCGTTTCATGGTTCGATTTTCTGCTCTCTATTCCTTGGTCGATGTGATGTAATGCCATGATTTTTGGCTCTTGGTGTTGAGTCACGGTACGGTTTCTGGGGGAGTATTTTGAGTTTGAACCATACTTCAACGAGATGATTCTTTAACTGACGCAACTGGATTTAAGAACAAATCATTAGAACATCATATTCAGGTCATTATATGTGCAGTTTTTGAGATATTTTTATTAATTTGAATTCTAATATTGCACGCGCTCAGCTTGTACTTGTAACGCGCCAGTCATAAATGTGAACCTTGAGAGCAGACACTTCAAAAGATCTCGCCCAGAAACTCCTGCGCTGATACTCAAATTGCTGATATAATCAAGCCATACGTCAGAGAATATTGTCGAGCCGTGGACGATGCCGATATTGCAATGTATGAGCAGGAGTGCGACGTAAATTGTAATAATGCTCGTGCTTACGAATGTTCCCATTCTTGCTCGAGGGCTTTTTATAGAGACAACACCGAGCGCTCTAGAAAATCAATCTATGGACCCCCGGCTAGTATTGGGTATTTTACAGCTGGGCCAGACCTTACCAAAGTCGAAAATCAACGGTGTCATGTGTGGTTGAGGATAGCCCATTGGCTCCCCCAGCCATTGAAATTTGGACTGCATGACGTCCTCCCAAAACTCTCACCATAGCTTCCTACAGTTGAGTATGAGTCAAGATTAGGGCTTTGATTGATGTATTTCTCCTGCATTGTTGAGCTTCTTCTTCTCTTTCACACCTTCGACCCCAAACTTCGACTCAACACACAAACTCATCAACACTTGCCAACACTCAACACACACCAATACTCTTTCGATCCAAGCTTCAAAGCATCCCTTGAACAACCTACTATATCAGCATCATCTCAAAGCCGCTCAGACAGTCAACTGCGACATTGCAAAGTCGTTTCGCTCTGAAAGTTTGAGAATAGTCCACACTTCACCCTAAATAACTTAACAAGGACGATTCTTAGACCTCTCCAATCAACTATTACAGACTCACTAAAGTCTGTTATTATTTGAAAACATTTATTAAGGTATTTTGCCCATTCGGCATTGTAGTTGTCTCGCTAATATCCATCAAGTCCCTCAAGTCTCGAACGCAAATACAACACCAACACTATGGAGACTGTCCATCTATCCACGAGAAACATTAAAAAAACCGTTTCACCTAAAATGACCCGTTTTGCTCCCCCAGTTATCCCAGTAGGTTAAATCCCGTGATTAACCCTCCACTTTGACTGACATACACCTTCCCGTAGATGGGTCCTTTCAAAGGCCTTCCGAACCTTATGCGTATGGACTTCGGGCCAGAGCTCAATGCCATAGGCCATGAGCTAAATGAAAAAATCAAGGCTGGAACATTCGTCCCATCAGCTAAGGCCCAAAATATTGCCTCTAAAACCAGAATTAGAGAGCCGTCACCCAAAGCTAAGGCCAATCCCACATTTAAAAAGTCAAAGGTCGAGCCCGAAAGCCACATCTTCGGATATCAAACCAAATGTCCTACTGCCACGACCAAATGCAGTCACGCGGCCACCACCTCCTTCAACACACCAGAGGGGAAAACTAACAAACGCTCTTTCGAAGAATTCAACAAGGACAGCGGCCCCCGGCCGGTCTTGTCAAACAACTTTCGAACCAAGGGAATCTCTGATAATACGAGACCATCAAAGAAATCCCGTGACTCATACACTCCCAGCAACTACGACAGCGAAACCGAAGACAACTCCTCCGACAAGTCCTGCTATGATTCCGGTTACGATTCCGACATCAAGACTGAACAAGACTCCTCAGATGATTCTGACAGCAACTCCACCGTCGAGTCTGACGACGAAGTCTACGATCCACAGCAAGACCCAGCCAACTTCAGATTTAGGGCTGCAGCCACAGTACCTGATGGACGTGTTATCGATGACATTGACGGCCACTTGAGACAAAGAGTTAAACACGACGACTTGCTTCCTGAGAGAAGAGTGAATTGGGTGTTAATGAGAATCAGACTCATATTCCCAGGAGGCAGAGACGACCCATTCACGCATCCACAAAATTTCAGATTCAGAAAGCCGGTCATGTCTGGTGGTCAAGTCATCGATGATATTACCGGCCTTCCAAGACCGCTAGTCCCCCAAGACAACTACGATGAGAGGAGGAGAGTCAATTGGATTCTTGCGAAGATTTATCGCATGGATCCGAAATTAGAACTCGCCAAGTGTAGAAAGCGAGAGGAGGCGAAGGCGCTGGCGGACCAGAATACCTCCTGAGCCGTTAAGCACGATACCTTGGGCCTGGAACACTTGACCGCGCCCAAGACTGAGCGAAGGTATGACTCCATATCTCCCCGAATCGATAAGACTAACAGTATGAAAGAAATCCCGCAGCGTCTGATCATTCGTTATTAATAGCCAGATATATGCTCATCGATAAACTGGATCACCATCTCAACGGCAAAAACAATAACCACAGCTTTGTCTACACTCATAGAAAACTCCCTCAGTCTCCACGCCAACTTCAACAACATACATGGAATAGAAGCAACTATCAATACTCTTCTATCGGAACCAATATGGACAAAATACTCAACATCATTCAATACCTTGATAAATACCCGAAACGAGATGGATTCGACAATATTTTCGATAAATCCGGCAGACACACAAAATAAAAAGCTCCTGTCACTACAATTCTATTGGAGTCAGTCCCGACAAAAATACTCAACATCACCAAATACCTTAATCGATACTCGAGTCAAATAGATTCGATGAAACCATCGCCAATATAGACATTATATGCAACATAGAAGCACCGTCACCACTCTTTCATAGAAAGACCTCGACAATATCTCAAACAATCCCGAAAACCTCAAAAAAGACACGGCATATTAGCCAATATCACTGCTCTTTTTTTGAGAAGTCTCCACAACCATACAACATAGAAGCGACTATCACTTCTCTTCTATCGGAGAAATTTGATAATATCAAACAATCTCAACAACCTCGACGAACATACAACTCAACATAGAAGCCAACAACACTTATACGTCAATCGATACTATTCGACAATATTCGCCCCAACCTGACAAACTTGCCAGCCTTGACCTATGAACAACCTCCACACATCGACCACTGAAAGACTTCAACAATATGTCAAAATTCCGCCAGCCTCGAGACCTTACCCCGACACCTCTCATTCAAATGGAGGATTCGACATCAATCAGAGTGCACACTTGTGTTCTTACTTTTTTTTTGTAACCTGGAATTTTATTCCATCGTGCCACCGGTATTACACCGTTTCCGGTTGGCGCGAACACAAACTTTTTTCATTGCAAATTCTGTTCAACAGAATTGTGAAGAAGAAAATTGGGTCCTTAAATCTTCGAGAGGAATTTTATCAGACTACCCACAGTTTGATCTCTCAATATAAGATTGGCTTCAACGCCAAATCTGGAAGCTCACACCGCAACAATATGCAGGTGAAGTCTTGCAAGTCGTTACCACAAGTCACGGGTCTGGACTGTCGTCTCGTTGAGTAGAGAGTCCGATCGTTATAGACCTTCGAGTCGTTACTCGTAAACGAAAATGGTGCTCTCGTAATTTCTGACCTTGTCTCTGAAAATGTACACGGCGCACAGAACCCTATAGGGATGGATAGCGAAGACACCGCATCAGCCTGCGCTTACCATAATCAGTGTAGGAAATGACAATCAGAGGACCAGACTCGCCGTCAGAGGTTGAATTTAAGCAGCTTTAGCCGTTATGATGATAAAAGCTCGTAAACCCCTTGTAAGTCACCCAGCTGATTGCATGAAGGGAGCGAAGTAGCTTCTTATTCTTGGAAAATCTTATAAATACTTCAATCAATTTTTTTTTCTTCCTTTATTATCCTCAAAACCTCCCCCATTCTCTATCATATTTGATCGTTTTTAATAAATTTCCAGGTTGGGTCAATTTCGTTGAACCGTAGCTTTCAATAAGGGGACTCAAAGACGGCCCGCAGGAACAATACACAAGCGAATCCTTCGCAGAAACTTCAAAGCTACTGATGCATGCACAAGAATCCTCAAACAACTGCATACTAAAATAGAATTGCTTGTTTCTTTTGGGATCTAGAGCGAGACGAGAATGCTGACCGAGGGTCCCAATATGGGCAAAGAGTTTACAAAGTCTGAAGTGCAGAAGTGTAGAATCTAGCTTTCGTATCAAACACCAAAAGGTCCGACCCCTTGATCGATTTTTGCTCAATTCTGTGATCCCGGACTGATTGTTCTGAGAAATATGGGGGAAGTTGACGAAGGCTGGGCTAAATGCAATACTAGTACTACGGTACTAGTAGTAGTGAGACCAAAGCCTGGCACCAAAGCCTCCTCGGGAAATCAAACCTATTAGTACTACTAGTAGTACTCGTAAATAGAATCTGGGAAGGTAACCCGAGCTCTATGTAAGAGCTTAACTTTGAACGTAAAGTTTTTTTTATTGGTATTTATGCTTCCGACAAGCCTTGCTGCCGTCATTTCTCCAGATTGTTATCTAAACTACCATGAACCTGACTCCTTTCTTTGCCCCGTCGTTGAAAGCACAGCCACAATTGACGGGAATAAGATTCTCCGACAAGTGCATGGGTGAGGGCGAGATCACCCTGACGTTTTTCTCCGGTCTCCACCCCTCCCATATTTGTTCCGTCACATGCATTGATTAAGGATTAAGATAGCTGAGGTGGGGTTACTTGCGGCCTCGCTGATCCTCCCCTTTTGAATGTTTGCGCGATGTCATCTCCCCTCACCCAAGTCGATCCTTGATCTTGCGACCAATTCCTCTCGTCCCTTCCTCTCTCCTCCTTCTTACTATAGACTCTACTTTTCTTCTTCATACAACCAAAAAGCAATTCCCAACTTCAGCAAGAATCAAAGCCGTACGAGTCTAGTTCCAGAGTCTGGTTACAGTTTTCACCGAACAAAGTCCTCCTTCAAAATGGATGCTATGCCCATTGGAATACCGACCCTTCGGGGGGAGATTCTGAAGACTGAAGATCCGGTCATCAGATCCAAACATGTCGAACATGTTGAACTTCCAAGCGCAGAATCGCACGAGCATCTGCCAAGCGGCATTGTCGAGACGGATGAGGAGAAGAAATCGCATTGGTTTATTGGTAGTGTAGATTGCGGAACAACTTCTTCTCGATTCCTAGTCTTCGATGGCGAGGGTAATCCAGTCGCGAGCCATCAAATCGAATTTGAGAACTTCTATCCAGAGTCCGGGTAAGTTAACAGAAGCTTCTTTCTTGGTTCTTACTGATGGGGACTGTAGATGGCACGAGCATGACCCAAAAGAATTGATTGACACCGTTCAAGAATGTATTGAGAAAGGCACAGCGCAATTCCTCGAGCAGGGCCACGACAAATCACAGATCAAAGCCATTGGTATCACAACACAACGAGAAACAACAATCTGCTGGGATACAAATACAGGCGAACCCTTATATAATGCTATTGTGTGGCCCGATACCCGTACAACGTCAATTGTTAGAGAATTAAAGCAGCGGAAAGGTGCAGATGAGCTGCTGCAACTATGCGGCTTGCCGCTCTCAACATATCCCTCGAGTGTCAAATTCTTGTGGCTCTATGAAAATGTGGAAGCTATAAAGAGAGCATATGATGAGAGCAGGCTATCTTTTGGAACTGTTGATACGTGGTTGATATATAAGCTCAATGGTGGAAAGGAGGGGGGAATTCACGTTACAGATACCACGAATGCTTCTCGGACAATGTTCATGAATATCCATACTCTTCAATATGACGACAACCTCCTCGATTTCTTTAAACTTGATCGAAAAAATATTACGCTTCCTAAAATCGTCCCTTCCTCGGATAAGGAGGCCTACGGCACTGTTAAAACTGGTGCTCTTAAGGGAATCAAAATCACAGGTTGTCTTGGTGATCAATCATCAGCACTGGTAGGACAATGCGGCTTCGAGCCAGGACAAGCGAAAAATACTTATGGTACAGGATGTTTCCTGCTTTACAATGTGGGTGAGAAGCCCGTCATATCAAAATATGGACTCCTTGCCACAGTAGCATATGACTTCGGCTCTGGTCGAAAACCGGTCTATGCTCTCGAGGGCAGTATCGCAGTAGCAGGTTCTGGAGTGAAGTTCCTAATGAATAACATGGGATTTATCAAGCACTCGAGCAAGATTACGGAACTAGCAGAAACCGTCAAGGATAATGGAGGCGTAGTTTTCGTCACTGCCTTCAGCGGTCTATTTGCTCCTTATTGGATTGACGATGCAAAGGGAACATTATTTGGTATTACCCAACATACTCAACGTGGTCATATTGCACGTGCGACTTTAGAGGCCACTTGTTATCAAACTAAGGCTATATTGGATGCTATGGAGAAAGATTCTGGTCACAAATTAGAAAGCCTAGCTGTGGATGGAGGGATGTCCAACTCAGACCTGACGATGCAGACGCAAGCAGATATCATTGGTATACCTGTCAATCGACCCGTTATGCGGGAAACGACCGCTCTTGGAGCTGCTATTGCTGCTGGCTTCGCAGTGGATATATGGAAAGAATTTGGTGAGCTGAAGGATATTAATTCAGCCGATAGGGCAATATTTAAGCCGCAAATACCGAAGACGAAGAGTGATAAGATGTTTAAGAAGTGGGAGCAGGCTGTTGAGATGAGCAAGGGTTGGGTGCTGCAGAATTCCGAGGAAGATGATGAGACTCAGGAAAGTAAAGCCTGAGTTTATAATGATAATGTTTGTTGGTTAGCGATTGTTTGGTATTGCTTCTTGTATATAAATTGTTGGCGCTTCGCGAGTTGATACCAGACAAGAGCAACTTGTGGAATAGAGGCGGTAATGAATATTGAGTCTCGGAACACTACTTTTCCCAACATGTATATTGATATATAGAGGCTATACTAGTAAACACTCCTTCCTCACGACACTCGAGCACAAGCTCTCCCCTCCCGCGCCTCTATCCCCTCTAAAACTTCAGATAGTCCTTTATTTGTAGTACTTAATCAAGTATATATTGAAATCGGGATAAACTGTGACTCTTGACAGGCTGCAATTATTACTTTTCAAACGGAAAACAGCACCTACCAAATCGAGTATCTTTGATAATGAACCTGCTTATAATTCTTCCTTCTTGTGACCTGACATTTGGCACATGTCAATCTCACCCCTTTGATTACTTTCATTCCTGCGCGTGACGTCCCACTCTTTGCCTTCCCCGGATTCCCATGTGAAAGTCGTCAGCCCCTCAACCAATCAGCATCGAGTGCCGTCATGCCTCGGCTTTCTGTGAGGCTTGAAGAGCTGATCCACCATCTCGGTCTTCAGACCATTTCTTCTCTTCAAACCTCCTGTTTTCCCTCTCAAAGTCTTTCCTAATTCTTATTTCCTCCTATACAATCTCTCCTGAATCCTCCGTTATGTCTGCAGGTTTGTAGAACCCCGAAGTCTCCGGAATGCTAGCGAGGCTGACTATGGAAAAAAGCACAGAAAAGACTTGGACAAGTCTCCGGCCACCTTGCTGGCTCAAATGCGGCCATTGCTCCTACGGAAGGTGATTCTGGACGTGCTGCCCTTCTGCAAAAGAACCCAGATGATGTATGTTTACCTAGAATTATTAGCATGGAATTCTGCTAAGAAAGCATTTCTAGATCGTTGTAACAGCATGTCTCCGAACAGCATTTACGAAAGGCGGCAAAGGAGGATTCAAAGACACAGCAGCGGCAGATATGTTAGTTGGAGCCTTCAAGTCTCTCATCGAGCGCTCGAAGATTGACCCAGGACTTGTTGAGGATATTGCTGTTGGTTCTGTCCTTCCTCCCGGGGGTGGTGCAACTGAATTCCGTGCTGCTGCTTTGGCTGCTGGGTTTCCGGTTTCTGCTGCTGTAAAGAGTTTGAATAGACAATGTTCCTCGGGTCTACAAGCGTGTGTCGATATTGCAAATGCTATTAAGTCAGGCATGATTGAGATTGGTGTTGGTGCTGGTGTTGAGAGTATGAGTTTACAATATGGGTATGCATTTTCTATTCCTACAAACACCCTTTATCGTAGACTTAATGCTAATTTTTTTCTCTTAACAGACCCGGCGCTGTTACAGAATTCTCCGAACTCCTCGACTCCCACCCTGAATCCAAAAATTGCAAAGTACCTATGGGACTCCTTTCCGAAAAGATGGCCAAAGACCGCAACATCTCCCGCACAGTCCAAGACGCATTCGCCGCCTCCTCATACCAAAAAGCACTGAAAGCTCAACAAGATGGTCTCTTCGATGAGGAAATTGCTCCTCTGACCGTGAAGTGGGAAGATCCCAAGACAGATGAAGTGAAGACGATCATTGTTGCAAAAGACGATGGTATTAGACCCGGCATCACCGCTGAGAGCTTGGCCAAGATTAAGCCTGCATTCGCGAAAGACGGTTCCATCCACGCCGGGAACGCAAGTCAGATTTCCGACGGCGCCGCCGCTGTGCTGCTTATGAAGCGCTCCACCGCAGAACGATTAGGACAAACCATCCTCGGAAAATACGTCGCTGCATCAGTGGCCGGTGTCGCTCCTTTACTAATGGGTATTGGCCCATGGGCCGCAATCCCAAAAGTTTTTGAGAAGACGGGCATTAATAAGGATGATGTTGATATCTTTGAGATTAACGAGGCTTTTGCATCGCAGTGCGTGTGGTGCGCGAATGAGTTGGGTCTGGATCCGAAGAAGATTAATCCTAAGGGAGGTGCGATTGCGTTTGGTCATCCGCTCGGGTGTACGGGTGCTAGACAGGTGTCTACACTATTGTATGAGTTGAAGAGGAGGGGGGAGAAGGTGGGTGTTACGAGTATGTGTGTTGGAACGGGTATGGGGATGGCTGCTGTTTGGGTTGCGGAATAGAGAACATATTGAAGTACGGGAGATTGTATGAGTATGATTAGACGGTAGCATACGTTTGGATATGAAAATCATGCATAAACTCCATCTGCTTATTGACGGTGAGCCCGATAACGAGTAACAATGTCATGGCGAAACACTCTACTGTCAAATCTTGAATACATTCAGAAAGAAAGCCGCCAAATTAAGAAAATATGTAAAAATTTAAACATCCTGCAAAACGTGAAAGTCAAAACCCCATATCTAAATCCTCAAAAAATCGCCAAGCCTACTAAGAAAAAGCTGGAGATTTTAGTCTACCCGTTAAGATCCACTTCCCCCGGCACTCATGGATTTTCCTGCAGCTTAATTGGAGCTTAAATTTGCATGGGGAGGATCGGCGACGATGCCGAGGCCAGAGATGGAATATTGGGTTTCGAGGTTAAGATTTGGGTTAGGGCCTTGATGATGAGATGTTATATGTTGGATGAGCTGCTCTTTCTCACCTCGTCTTGGGAAAAGGCCCCAAAAAACCCATATCTCGGCCTATAAAAATCCTCAAATATTTGAAGTAAACTCGTCAAAATAAAACTGTCACTCACTATTCTCCCCCTTCTCCCCCTAAGCCTCGCTATCCCTGCCCGAGCCCCAGCCCTCTTGCCCCGCGCAACGGCACCTTCGGATTTCTGCCCAGCAAGCAAAGTCCTCTACTTGCTCATTCCCTTCCTTTACCCCATCGGTCCCTTCAACCAAAGCGATACCTTCCATATCGAACAGCTGCCCGGCGGTGCATACCTACTGACCGGCCATAGCTCGCATAATATTTTGCCTGGAGTTCATGATGAGGACCAGCCTAGTCTGATACTAGATCCTGAGGATGGGTTGGGGGGAGAATTTGTTGCTACGGAGAGAGTTATGGGTAGTATGTGAAATTCTGGGAGTTGAATGCTCTGCTCCAGAGTGTCTAATCAAGTAATTGCTGACTTTTCGATTATCATGTCCGTATGTTGTGAGTTTGGCGGCGGGTGGAGGAGTGAGGATGTGAGTTTTTGATTGAAGGAAGGAGGTGTCGTTGCTGATCGGGCACAGGACTTCGTGTACAGATCAGAAGACGGAGATGGTTGCTGTGACGGATAAGGTGTTTCCTACGGGGTTGAGTATGCCAAAGGTTGTGAAGAGGGTAGTGGCAGCAGTACCAACTGCACCGACCGCTGGAGGCGCTGTGGGAATATAAGGGGAAGGAAATTAGAGCATGTGGATCGAAAGAGAAAATCGGTAGAGTATCTACCTACTCAATCCCGCCCATAGCAGCTGATCCTCGCGATCAAGGCCTTGAGATACAGTTTCAATTTGAGATTATCCTCAAATCTGAATGCCTGGAAGATGAAATATACATAAGGTACATTATAATTCTAAACGCTGGAAAAAAAGGCTGAGATATACTGCTTATGAAGACGCTTGTCATCGGATGACTCGATCCTGATATGGCCCAGGTACCTAGATTGTACGAAGAGCATTCGTATCAGGCGCAAGACGATCTCATTCAAGCAACAAACAACAGCCAAATAATTCAGGATAATACAAGAGCCATCGCTGATTCTGCTGGTGGTAAATGTTCCTAATATCCTGATACATTTCAAGCTTTCGACATACTAGTAATTGACACGAACCTTATCGCATTGGGCAAACGATAAGGCAGCGCTAGCCGATTAGGTTCCCCTCCATGTCATCCCCTCCTTCATTCGAATACGATATCCTCGTTCTATCCTCCATCTTCTGTATTTGGAGCTCATTGCATACACATATTATTTCTTTGAGCAAAGAGGAGTTTCTGGACTCGTGAATAGCTCCCTTTCTCCCTTACCTTGACGTTAATTTATGCCCGAGCTTAGGCAACGAACGAATCAGGCAGTGACGCCCTTCTTTCTAAACTTTGAGAAACGCTCCCGCACGCCAACCATAGAATATTGAATATTATAAAGTAGGACCCTAATATTTCATTCACACACACATGGTTTCTCTCTTTAATTCACTACGACCTGCTTTACGACCTCGTTGTCTTTGAGACATGGCATGATTCAGCGAGGCTAACGACATGGAATCCAGCGACCTTCCGCCTTCTTCAGATCTAGAGTCGTCATCTACCGAACTTCGATTCCCCACACCTGTCGCAGACGAGAGAATCAGTACTTGGATTCAAAGCACATCTGCCGCAATCATGTCAACTCGCAGTGAAGGTCCGTCTGACGAGAACAGCCTCGGCGAATCCAGTTATGAGTTTATTGATACGGATGAGGAGAGTCGAGACGATAATGCTACCGAGTCCATAGCCTCAACAGACTGTGGTCGTCCTGATGATATTGCAAGCCTTGCAGACACTGAACAAAGCGGGGAGGAGAGTGGAGAGGAGGATAATCCGGGAACCTCGTCGATCCCAGCGTTCCCAGGCTTGGATCATACGGTCGAGAATGCTTTTAGTACTCCCACAATAGGTCGGAGCTCTGCCGTCTTACTCGAAGATATCGACAGATCCCTTACCCAATCTATCGAATTCGAGGAGCCATACAGCCTCGATGCTGAGACTATCTCGGTCAAGCACACTGTTGCCGACTTTAATGAAGAGCAAACAGCAAAGACTGTTCAAGGAATGATGCTACAGAGTCCCCCAAAGCGCTTGGTTGTCACAATCCGTCAGACCATGACTAGACAAGGGCTGTCGACCAAAGATCCCCTTCGAATACTATATGTCGGCAGCCATTCCGCGAAGCAAGATATCATCCACAAGATTGCTAGCTCTGTTACGGCATCAGTGGAAAGTGGAAAGCGGGCACAGCACTTACGTCATTCCCCTTCTCAGCTTTACAATGTTGTTCCAGTGTCAGCATTTGGGTCCGAGCGAACTCCAGAGATTGAGCTTATGCATTCATCTGGATATCAGATCAATGTCGAGGATTGTACATTGGCACAGAGCCTGAAGTTCGAGGATGCTCCCGAGAAGCCAGACGTACTCAAGCTACTTCTTGATGATAATTTCTCATACCATTCAGTTCCTGAAGGCCAGGGGTTTATTGTCGAGCCAAGCTGGGAGCTTCCTCACGTTGCCCTCTTCTACTGCTCTGACAACGATGACCTTAAGGCGAGACGTACCATGACCACCGCCCGAAAGTTCATGAGCCGGCATGGAGTACCAGCCATCGTCATATCCCACAAGCAGTTATTTGACAGAGGACAATGCATGTCGCTAAACCAGCATTCGATCCATATGTGCCTTGAATCACGAGATCCTAATGGCAGAGGAAACATCATCCATCGACGCCTACCAGTCGATTTGGCTTCTTTCTTGAATATTGACGCAAGACAAATGAATAGAAACTTGGCTTATATTACTGGGCTTCATGAACCCCTTGAGACCCCAGCACCATCCATTACTTCCAAGAAGGTCGAGAACACCTTGTCTAACCCTCCAGATCTGGAGAAGACTTCACACAGCGTTAGCGATAGTGTCAGCTTCATTCGAAACCGAAATGGTGCAGAATGGAGAGCGCTCCTTCCAGTTGCACTTCTTCTTATGAGTGTGCTCACTGCCGTTCTCACTGGAATTCCGAGTTACCGATTTTCGTCTAAGCCAGCAATATCTATCAATAGCAAAATCATGTCAGCTGCGCCACTCTCTACGACATCATCTTCAATACCTACTCCGGTTGCCAGTGCCACACCCAGTTCTACGCCAGTTTCGGTCAAAACCTCCACCAAGACGATCACAGTCACACATGCACAATCATCAGGACCGAACAGTCTTTCCGTCCTACCGTCCATGGAATTGGGAAAGCTATCTCCAACGGCTCAGAGCAAGCCTCTGAATAAAACTTCTGTATGCGCTGCTGAGGTCTTGGGGGACAGAGAGATCTTGATTCGCATTCCATCAGCCACAAAACTCAGCTGGCTTGCCAAAGAAGCGATATCTGTGAATGTCACCAGAGGCAATTTCACGGTCGAAACCGAGAGAGTTTACAGTTCTGATGAAGGGATTGTTTTACAGCTGGCGAAAAATCAAGCTCATGGAGTCCTCAATATCTCCATTATCACTACAAAGAAGCCTAGGGTCAATGAGACTTTCCAGGTCGACTTCGGGACCACCATGTCTCAGACATGGCAAAGCTTGATGGACAAATTATCTTCGTTGTTTTCAGAAGAGGCAGCTCTGGTGGATCCTAACACGTATGATCAAATGCGCGTTATTGTCGATAAGATCATGGAGGATACCAGAGCTCAGTCACAATCTACTTTTGAGCATATGGAGGAAGCCAGAAAGATTGCTATGGAGCAGGCCTCATTAACTAGTGCACGGCTCACGGAATTTGGGAAATCTATCACCGTCGAGGCTACTAAGCGCAGCGCTATCCTTTCCAAGGAGCTCGGTATTCAGTTTTCTCAGGCCGAAGAAAAGCTGTCGAAGAAATTGCACGCCTTACAACAACTTCGAGAACCTTTAGACAGCGGCCTGATGAAGGCTCAAGTGCGATCAAAGCTGTTATGGCTGAAGATTCAGGGCAAGGATGCCGAATATGCAGAATACGAGAAAAAGGCAACAGAGGCTGCTCGGGCCAAAGCGGCGAATTTGAAGAAGACGAATAAGAAGTCCTGCCGAGCAGCGAAGAAAGCTGCAAAGAGAGAAGCGCGCGCAGAGAGGAAAGCTGGGAGAAAGCTACGCACGTAAGCATTTGATATAGGGATTATTTGGGAGTATCGCATTCTGTTTGCTTTGACCGGTTATCGGCAGGAGGAATTTCCTACATGATTTGGAGTTTACTTTATCGAGCAAGATATGGAATATGGTCCCGCACTTGGCTGTGGTAGGGAGTAGGCTTGACTTTTCACTCCAAGATGACCACTGGCTTGGGCAATGAGTACCGGTGTAAATGGGAGTCATAGTCTCTTAAATTATTGCAACATACCCTTCATAAATTGTGGCCCAAAGCCTGTAGATATTTGAAAGACCTAGCAGGTGAAACTGTTGTCTGACCAGCGGAGCTTGTGTCGAAATTAGATTATCAAGGCTCTGAGCTTATGTCCCCGATTTAGAACCTTGCCCACTGTTGAATTGTAAACGCATACTCCGTTTTGTGACATTTTGAAGTGAATAGGCCAATGGAGATAATTTTCAGGGGAGTGAAAATCCAGGTCAGGGGTTGCGATAGGCAAAGCGCTAGTGATTAGCGACTGCAAACGTCCACAATCATAACAAATCGGGGAGGGGCTCGATTTTCTGCCAACTCACATTACTTGATCATCCCACGAAATAACTTAATCTTACATTCAGTGAACTCACCCCTTCCTTCTTGAGTAGCTCATTGTATCCATCAACTTTACATAATTCAAAATGGCCGACGCCTCCGAAACCAAGCCTGACTTGACTGCCAGTTCTGAGCCAACGCTTGCGGTCAAGGAGACGGAGCTTGCGACCAACCCCAAGGAAGGTCATGCCGCAAAGGAAGAAGCCCCAGCTGTATGTTCACATTCTCTATGGAATCGCAATCAGGTTCACAAGTTGCTCATTTTGAAGCTAATGAGACTAGACTTTGACTGAGCAGGCAACCAGCGCAGCAACCACTGCCGCTTCAACTGTTACTGCCGCTGCGACCGGTGTGGCCGACAATGTATTCTCTATGTTTGGTGGAGGAGCCAAGAAGGAGAAGAAAGACGAGGATGAGGATCGTGGAGAGACATCAGGATCTGCAAAGGCCCAAAAAGCAGCTGCTGCAGAGGAGAACCCAGAGGTATACCTCTGCACAATCAGATCGAATTACTATATACTAATAGAATTCCGTACAGGAAGAAGCACCCGAGTCCGAGGATGTTCATTTCGAGCCAGTCATCCGGCTCACCGAGAAAGTCGATGTTAAGACAAACGAGGAGCTCGAGGAGCAGACTTTCAAAATGCGCGCAAAACTCTTCAAGTTTGTTCGTGAGTCCAACGAGTGGAAGGAGCGTGGAACTGGTGATGTTAGGTTGTTGAAGCACAAGGAGAATGGCAAGACAAGATTGGTTATGCGAAGAGATAAGACTTTGAAGGTCTGCGCCAACCACTATGGTATGTTTCGCCTGATCGAGTCAACTACATGCGCTGGATATTAATAATGTGATAGTTGTCCCCGACATGAAGCTCTCTCCTAATGTCGGCAGTGATCGAAGTTGGGTTTGGAACGCTGCTGCTGATGTCAGTGAGGGTGAGCCTGAAGCACAGACTCTTGCTATCCGGTTTGCCAACCCTGAGAGTAAGTCTTTTCCTCCTTACAACAAACACGCAGAAGCTAAGATACATAGATGCCAACCTCTTCAAGGAAGCTTTCATCAAGGCTCAGCAAGAAAACGAGGCCCTGTTCGCAAAGGCTTAATTGACTTAAGTCCCTAGCCGCCTTTACTTTATACGCACAGATTCGATCACAGCACCTCCCTCTCAGAATCACGATTGTCACGAACCCCCGTTTGCATGGAATTCTTTACCCAAACCGTCACCCCCTTATGCGAATGCTTTCTGCAAGCATCTTTGTAACACTCCCGGAAGCCTCGATGAGCTAGCAATTCTGGCTATCACAGGAGCAAAATCATAGATCTGATGATAGTGGAGGATATGGCAGCATTGAAATGGTACTCAGTTGAGGCTATACCCTGAGATTGTAGTTAGACTAAATAGCAGTCCCTCATTGTCCCTATCTCGCCCTGATATAAGAATGTGCTGTTTTGCTTAAATACTTTTCCATCCCATCCTACAATACCCGGGGTTCTCTCCTGTTGAAAATCGAGTAAAGTCCAGGATCTTCGATTAAAATTTAAAATCTCTTGGATTCAGTGCTTCTATTCACTAGACAGAATACCACCAAAAGACAGCTCCACACCAAGGTACAAATGCGAAACTTCCATCACCTTTTATGATCCTTGCTAGCGTATTACCCCACCAATTCTGGTCGGAATTCAAGTTTCTCCGTGCCGAGGACATATCGCGTCGCAAGATAGAACCAAAAGGATCGCCCTTAACTTCATTGTGTCCCAGCCACAAGCTGCTCTCTCACCAGCCAATACCTTCAAGATGGTCGCCGATGTAAGTGGACCCCGACCCGCAGATCTGATGCCAAGGAGTAAATAGAGAGATGACTGACATATGCTCACTGTAGATCAAGAGGACCGTGAAGTTCATCACAGAGCAACGCAACATGTACGTCAGTCCGAGCCGCGCAACTGCGAGATAACCATTGGAGAATTTGGACGAGACTCTGATTGATTGCTGCCAGTGATAAGCCTTCTGAGGTTGAGGGCTTCCCGATGAAGTCATGGAACATTGAAGTCTTCCTCCTCGACGACGAAGGAAACGAAAAGCCCGCCAAATGTTTCACAAAGGCCGTCTACAATCTTCACCCTTCCTTTGTCAACCCTGTTCAAAGTATGTGTATTGTCGGCGAAGGGTTGCGCAAGGGCTAATTTCTGTCTGTCTTTACCAGCGTTTACTGAGCCTCCATTCCGCTGCCAAAATGAGGGTTGGGGAGAGTTCGACATGACAATTGACCTTTACACGACTGAGAAAGGCGGCAAGAATACACTCGTTCATGATCTCAATTTCGCCAAGCCAAGATACGAAGCAAAACACCAGATCACTTTCAAGAACCCCAGCCAAGCTCTCATCAACATCCTCCGCGAAACTGGCCCTGTCCCTGGTGACGAGAATGGCGCACGAAAGAAGGATGGCGACAAGAAGCGGAAGCGGGCTCCTGGTGCTGTTGATATGGAGAAGTTAGCTGATGGCCTCGTAAAGTTGAATGAGGATGATCTCCTGCATGTCGTGCAGATGATTCATGACAACAAGAACGATGATACCTACACAAAGAATGATATTGAGTGCAAGTTTCCACATCTGCACCCATTTGGGCCATGCATCTAACCATTTTCTAGTGGGCGAATTCCATGTCGATTTATATACACTCCCCGATCCGTTGGTTAAGATGCTTTGGGAATTTGTCTCAAAAGGAACTCAGGCATAAGGGGGGACTTTCTGGTACTGAAGGGCATGAGAGCTTGATACCAATGTCGCATTTGCTTATTTTCAATTGCATGAGCTGGCCGGATGGATCATAATATCATGGGATTTAACTTGAAGTTGGCGTTCCATGGGGACGCGCGCATTCGTCTTTTCACACTTTGATGGAAATTCGGATTTCTTACTTTGCTGAATATGAGCATGGCGCAATCAGCGACAGGCGGCATCCACTTGCTGTGTATGTAGGGCAGAAAGAAGGACAAACCAGCAACGCTACTTGAATAAAAGCTATGTCTTGCTTGGATCCAAAATATTTGACTTGTGAAAAATACTGAAGAGGGGTATCTTGAAAAAGCAATATCTATCCTACGCCATTTATACCTTTCCAAGCCCATGCCCTTTCCCTTGCCCACGATTCGTTAGGAACACTCACTCATCATCACCAAAACTCAACTTGATCTTCTTTCCTTTCTTCGGCGCCTTCCCCTTTCCCGGCTTCTTCCCCTCAGCTTTAGAGTCCTTCTTGTCCTTCGATACGACGCTCCCCTCCTCATCCTCGCCACCAATAATCTTCCCCCCTTTCCTCTTCCTACTCCCTCCTATCGCCGCAATTTTCTCCGCTCCTTCCTTGCCTTCTCCAACTTTCCGTTCCCCTGTACTTCTCATCCCATCCTTCTCCACCCCTACCTCTTCATCTCCAGCGTTAACCTTCTCCCGCTCCTCCCATTCCCCCTTCGTCAACGTCTCCCCAGTCCCCTCATCGAAATAAACCGGCTCATCCTCCGCATCATCCTCCGCATTCCTCGCCCTCTTTGGTCTCGCAATACTAAACTCGTGTCTCCCATCGCGAGACGTGTTGTTTGCTTGTATACGGGCTAGGAAAGGCGGTAACGTGCTGTCATATTGGAGATTTTTGGGTGTGATCTTCGACATTTTGAGGTCCTGTAGCAAAAGAGCCTCCAAAGATTTGGGAGAAGGTCGGTTGAGAATTTCGTCGTCTACGAGCTTTTGGTTGTCACAAGAGGAATTTGGGAAAGGGTCTAATTGAGGCTCTTATTCTGCACGTGCTGGTATGTCATTGCCGTTGAATTGTAGGCTGGATTCGATAGGGGGCGTTGAGAAACGCCAAGGCTACTGCAGCCGGAGCTTAGGGGATGACAGGGTGTTATCAGATTGAACGTTACACGCATGGCAATTCAATACCAGAATCCAGAATTAAGTTTTATGTGCCAAGAAGCTCTCAAAGTATTATTTGAGGCAGCTTGAGCAAGTTCAGCTTCAAGGCTACCAAGAGAATGACTTTTTAATGGCTCGAGCTAGGGGGCTTCCAAAGACGATAGAAATAGAAATCCTTCGTGTACGCCGTACGGAAGCCTGTTTGATCGCATTGCTAGTAGACGCTTCCTTCGGAATAAATAAATCTTCTGAAAGTTCTATCATTCTAGAAACCACCTTGCCTAGACGTTCATGACGATGGTTTCACTTAGACAAAGTAGAATACACACTTGTTCCTAGATAAACTCAAGCAATAGACATGTCCACTCTCATTCTCGTTCCTCTATGTAGCAAAAGGGGATTTTTATTGACAGGGGGTCATTTTGCCGAGATTCTATTCTGCAGCAAAAT
>Ga0182030_10000686_pt1 | contig 65489 bp, 47 predicted proteins | sample 812S3MmetaG_FD_121299 | JGI IMG/M metagenome (GOLD analysis project Ga0182030, IMG submission 121299) | Permafrost microbial communities from Stordalen Mire, Sweden - 812S3M metaG (Illumina Assembly) | ecosystem: Environmental > Terrestrial > Soil > Wetlands > Permafrost | place: Sweden... | reverse complement strand
GGAAATCCGCTATTGCGGTCGAAAATCCTATAAACTGGAGGAGGAGATTTTCGCCATGACCCATGAAGAGGAGAGCGCCGTTGCGGAAATGACCGACGAACAGCTCCGGCAGCACGCATTGGAGATACTCCAGCGGACATTGGGCGCTGGCGGTTTCGCACGCTTCTTGCGCGTCTACCGTCCGGGAAGCGGCGACTATACACGGGACCGCCACAAGTGGCAACAGGGAATCACCGTGCAGCAGATTGCGGAAGATATCAAGAAGCGCCGCGAAAAAACGGCGTAGCTCTCTCGGTCGCCTTGTCTTCTCTACGAGAGAATCACGCGTTTGGCGTTTTCTCTGACACTAGAGCAGCTTTTGCTCGCTTGCCCAATCGCACTACGATGCGCGCTGGTAGCTGATTGAACCAAGGTCGCAAACGACCTGATAAATCCCCATCGACCCTAACAGCCTTTTCGTCTATCTTCCTGTTGGCTTCGGTGCCGCTTGCTGCGAGTCCCAATCGCACCAAGAGCTTGGGAATATGCAACTCTCCCCTCGGCCCCGACACATCCGCAAACAGGACAGCAACCTCTTCCAAATCTTCAGCCGTTTCCTTCTGCTGGAACATCCGCGCCCAGTTTTCATCGGCGCTTTCCGCCGCGGCCCCTCCATGAAACCCCGCAGTAATCGTTCGCGCCAGCCGCTTCTTTGCCTCCATCGGATGAAGAGAGCCGCCAGCCACCTCAGCCTTGAGCGCCTCGACTTCCGACCCGCGCAGGTCCGTCAGGAATAGAAAATACTTCCACATCAGCTCGTCGTTGATGCTCATCAGCTTGCCGTACATCTCGGCCGGCGGCTCGTTGATGCCAATCGCATTCCCCAGCGACTTTGACATCTTCTGCACGCCGTCCAGCCCCTCCAGAATCGGCGTCATCAGCACAATTTGCGGTTTCTGCCCATAGTGGCGCTGCAGCTCGCGGCCGGTCAGCAGGTTGAACTTCTGGTCCGTGCCGCCAAGTTCCACGTCGCACTCCAGGGCCACCGAATCATAGCCCTGCATCAGCGGGTAGAGCAGTTCGTGCAGGCCAATGGGCTGCTCAGCCTGGTAGCGCTTGTTGAATTCGTCGCGCTCCAGCATCTGCGAGACCGTAAAGTGCGCAGCCAGCCGGATGGTGCCCTCATAGCCAAGCTTGCCCAGCCACTCCGAGTTGTAGCGGACCTCGGTCAGCTTCTCGTCCAGAATCTTGAACGCCTGTGCCTTGTAGGTCTCGGCGTTCGCGTCGATCTGTTCCCGAGTCAGCGGCTTGCGCGTCACGTTCCGCCCCGTAGGATCGCCAATCAGCGAAGTAAAGTCGCCCACCAGAAAGATGACTGTATGCCCCAGCTGCTGAAAGTGCCGCAGCTTTCGCATCAACACCGTGTGGCCCAGGTGCAGGTCGGGCGCGGTCGGGTCGAAGCCGGCTTTCACCCGCAGTGGGCGTCCGGTTTTCAGGCTGTCTTCCAACCGCTCGCGCAGGTCGCTCACGCGGATAATCTCCGCGGCGCCCTTTTCGAGCAGGTCCATCTGTTCGTCAACAGGTAAGAATTCTGTCATGTCAACAACAAGTATAAAGTTCGGGGCGCGGCAGAATGGACGCAACAGACGATTCCGGAGCGTTCTTCGTCTCTTCATGAAACTTTGCCCACGAGTCTGGGTGCCCCAGGTCTCGCTTTTGAGACCTGGGAAACTACCAATCCAAGCGGTCATCGTATTAGCGCCCATCGACTTCTCCAACTCACATTCGTCGAAGCGTACGGGCTTCGGCCTGTACGTTAAGCCCTGCACAATCAAGGGGCTTTAGCTCCCGCGGGAATGCAAAGTCGAGAGGAAGAACTTGTGCGGAGATTCCAGGGGACGGTTCCTCAGCATTTGCCATCTGCGCTCCCCTCTCATCGCCAATCCCCGGAACTTCCGCGCCCCAAATGCGTAAGACTCATCTGGAAGAGACATCGTTGGAGGGTGAGTGAAACTTCAAATCGAGAAGGTCTCGAAGCGCTATCGCAAAGGCCTTCTGGCCCTGAGCAGCTTCAGCCTGGAACTGAAGCCAGGCGTACTCGGCCTGCTGGGACCGAACGGCGCCGGCAAGACGACCTTGATGAGCATTCTTGCCACCATCACCAAGGCCACCGACGGCCGCGTCCTGTGGAATGGCGCCGATATCGCGGTCCATCCTGACATGCTTCGATCCGTGCTTGGCTATTTGCCGCAGGACTTTGGCGTCTATCCAAACCTCAGCGCAGTCGAGTTCCTGCAATACCTGGCCGCAGTGAAGGGCCTGGACTCCGCAACCGCCGCGCGCCGCATCGAAGGCCTGCTGGAACTGGTCAACCTGACTGAAGTGCGCAAGCGCCCCTTGGGCGGCTACTCCGGCGGTATGAAGCAGCGAGTCGGCATTGCGCAGGCGTTGCTCAACGATCCTCAATTGCTCATTGTGGACGAGCCCACCGCGGGCCTCGATCCGGAAGAACGCGTTCGTTTTCGTAATCTGCTCTCGGATTTATCGGGCGAAAGAATCGTCATTCTTTCTACGCATATCGTCTCCGATGTGGAGGCAACGGCAACCGACATTGCGCTCATCGCGAAAGGCACGCTGGTGGCGCACGCAACGCCCGAGGCGCTGCTGCAGCAGGTGGAAGGCAAGGTATGGGAGGGGGTAGTTTCGAGTGCGGATCTGAATGCCGCCAAGCAGCAATTCCTCATCGGCAGCACCACACGGCGCAGCGACGGTGTGCATGTGCGTGTGTTGGGCGATGAACCACCCGCAGGCGCAAAGCCTGTCCCGCCGAATCTTGAGGATGCCTATCTTTATTGCCTCAACCAGCATCGCGCGGGCGTTCAGCAATGAACCGCTCCCGCGCCCTTTACCAGATGGTTCGCGCCGACTTTCTTGAGCGCGTGCGCCGCTACAGCTTCCTGCTTACGCTGGGGTTCTCTGTCTATCTTGCCTATGCGGTTTATGCGGGTCAAATCACATTGCAATTGGACAAGTACCGCGGCGTGGATAACTCGGCCTGGGTGGGATCGGTCATCGGGCTGGTCGCCTCCGTGTGGCTTAGCCTGGTCGGTTTCTACATTGTCAAGAACTCCATTCAGCGCGACCGGCAGACACGGGTCGGGCAGATCCTCGCCACCACGCCGATCAGCAAGAGCTTCTACACCATCGGCAAAGCCCTCAGCAACTTTGCAGTGCTCGCGGCCATGGTTTTCGCGCTCGCCCTCGCCGCTCTCGTCATCCACTTGTTCCATCGCGCCGATCCGCACATCGATCTCATCGCGCTTTTTTCGCCGATATTCCTCTTCGGGCTAAGCGCAGTGGCTGTAACCGCGGCGCTTGCCGTGCTGTTTGAGAGCCTTCCCGTGCTGCGCGGCGGCGTGGGCAACATTTTCTACTTCTTTCTTTGGATCGCTCTACTGGTATTCGGAGTCATCAGCCAGGAAAAGGCATTTTCCGACCAGCAGATGCACCCATTCACCGATTACACGGGCATCGTTTCCGTGCTGAGCCAGATGCAGCACCAGGTGCATGTTCTCGATCCGCAATATTCGAACGGCGCGCAATTCAACGTCGGCGGACTGAACGCGCCCACAAAGACCTTCCTCTGGACCGGCCTCAAATGGACTCCCGCGCTGGTGCTGAGCCGTGGAATGCTCTTTGCGATTGCCGCCGGGCTTGCTATGCTGGCCGCGCTCTTCTTCGATCGCTTCGATCCAGCGCGCGCGGGTTGGTTCTCCGCAAAGAATCCAAAGCCGTCGCGAGGAGCCGAGGTTTGTGAGCCTGCCCAGGCCGTCGATGTCCCGCATCCGCAGCTATCCCCCGCACAACTCGCGCCGTTGCTTCGAACCGGATCGCAAGCCGCCTCGCGCATACGCTATTTCACACTCGTCGCGGCAGAGCTTCGCCTGTGTCTCCGCGGTCACGCCTGGTGGTGGTACACAGTTGCCGCTGGTCTATTCATTGCCTGCCTGGCCTCTCCGCTCGATGCGGCGCGCTCGGGAGTGATCCTCGCCGCATGGCTATGGCCTGCGCTCATCTGGTCGCAACTAGGCACTCGTGAAGCGCAATACTCAACGGGGTCGCTCATCTTCTCGGCCCCTCATGCAGTGCCGCGCCAGTTGCTCGCAACCTATGCGGCAGGCGTGCTGGTGGCTGCGATTACCGGTGGCGGCCTCGGCCTTCACCTGCTTCTTGCACGCGATTTCGCGGGTTTCGGCGCATGGGCAACAGCCGCGCTTTTCATTCCGGCGATGGCTTTGATGCTCGGCGTTGTCACCGGCAGCCGGAAGTTCTTTGAGGCGCTCTACACCGCGTGGTGGTACGTCGGTCCAATGCACCATATTCGGCAAGCCGACTTTATGGGAACTACAGCAGCGTCGAGCACGCCGGTTGGCTTTCTCGTGGCTACAGCGTTGCTGGTGCTGATTGCCTACACCTGGCGAAGCGTAAAGCTGGCGTACGCGTAAATCGGTTGCGAGGTGCAAGACGCCGCGGCACTCTAGCCGCAGCACAACGCAGGAACGAAAGATTCCGTAGAATAGAGATGTAAGCACTTTCCCCAACCCAATGGCATTTACCGAACAATACGATGTAGTCGTGGTCGGCGCCGGTCACGCGGGCTGCGAGGCTGCCATGGCGGCGGCGCGCATGGGCATGAAGACTGCGCTGATCACCATGAACCTCGACCTGATCGCGCAGATGAGCTGCAATCCAGCCATCGGCGGCGTGGCCAAGGGACACCTGGTGCGCGAGGTCGACGCTCTCGGCGGCATCATGGGCGAAGTGGCCGATGCCGTTGGCATTCAATTCCGTCTGCTGAATACTTCGCGGGGGCCGGCGGTGTGGAGTCCCCGCGCCCAGTGCGACAAGCAGCTCTATCGCGTGAAGATGCGCGAGGTGCTCGAAAGCCAGCCCGGCCTCCATATCCGCCAGGCCGAAGTCGTCAACCTCGTGATCGAAGATTCGTTTCTCCCGGAGGGAGAACGTGAGAATAGCCCAGGGTGGAACCCTGGGTCCGATGCGCCACCAGACCTTCCCCGTCCCGTAGGGCCGGGGCGAAATGGAGCACAGATCCGTCCCCGCCGCCGCGTGCTGGGGCTCAAACTTCGCGACGGCCGCAATCTCCTTGCCGGAGCCACCATCATTACCACGGGCACTTTTCTCAACGGCCTCATCCACTGCGGCGAGGAGCGTTATCCCGCCGGTCGCAGCGGTGAGCCGGCCTCTGTCCTGCTGGGCGAAGCACTGCGCGCGTTGGGCCTGCGGACTTGCAGACTCAAGACCGGCACGCCCCCACGCCTCGACGGACGAACCATCCACTGGGACGCGTTTGAAGAGCAGCCCGGCGACGCCGATCCCACGCCCTTTAGCTTCCGGACGAAAAAAATCGTGCAGCCGCAGATCAGTTGCCACATCGCCTTCACCACGCCGGATACGCTGCGCATCATCCGCGAAAATGTGGGCCGATCGGCTATGTACTCGGGGCAAATCGAAGGCATTGGCCCGCGCTATTGCCCATCCATCGAAGACAAGATCGTCAAGTTCCCTGACAAGACGCAGCACCAATTCTTCCTCGAACCCGAAGGTCTGAACACGCACGAGGTCTACATCAACGGCATGTCCACCTCGCTGCCCATGGAGGTCCAGTTTCAAATAGTCCGCTCCATCCCTGGCCTTGAAGACGCGGAGATGCTGCGTCCCGGCTACGCCATCGAATACGACAGCGTCGACGCCACCGAACTCGACCGCACTTTGCGCGTGAAAAGCATGGACGGCCTCTACCTCGCCGGCCAGATCAACGGGACCAGTGGATACGAAGAAGCCGCGTGCCAGGGCATCATGGCCGGCATCAACGCCGCGCTCTGGTTGAAAGGCGAGGCCCCCTTCACGATGGACCGCAGCGAAGGCTACACCGGCATCCTGGTCGACGACCTCATCTCCAAGGGGACCAACGAGCCCTACAGAATGTTCACGTCGCGCGCGGAGTTTCGCCTGCACCTGCGCATCGACAACGCCGACCGCCGTCTCACCCCATACGGCCGCCGCCTCGGCCTCATCAACGATGAAGCCTGGGCTGAATACGAACGGAAGCAGGCCCGCATGGCCGTGCTCGGCAAACTGCTGACAACGGGAAAAGTCGATGTCGCGCGTCTGGCCTCCGCCGGTTTCGCCGATCTCCCCGCAACCGCCGGCCTCACCTGGGCGCAACTGCTCAAGCGCCCCGAAGTCACCATCGAGCCGATACTCGGTGCAATGCGCGAAACCGTTGCCCAGGAGCCCCTGCTTGCGGATTTGTCCACCGCGCTGGCCTCAAATCAGGACGTAAAGACGGGAACCGCATTGCCCTCCGTTCTCCGCAACGAGGCCCGCGCCGTCGAGACAGAAATAAAATTTGCGGGCTATCTTGAACAGCAGAAGAAGTCCATTGAGAAGCTCAAGGCCGCCGAGGGCGTCACCATTCCCGACTGGATGGAATACAGCGCCATCAGCGGCCTCTCCCGCGAGATGCGTGAAACCCTGGAGCGCGTTCGACCCATCACCATCGGCCAGGCCAGCCGCCTTCCCGGCGTCACCCCGGCCGCGCTCTCGCTGGTCCACGTCTCTATCCGCGTGCAGGGCGCAAAACGTCTGGCCAGCTAAGGCCTTTTAACGGGACGAGTCTGCCGCGCCTGGTTCTCCTCATCCTGAGGAAGCGTGCGCATATCAAACTGCTGCACCAGGCCCTCGAGACTGCTCGCGGTCCCCAGCAACTCCTCAGCCGCTGCCACCACCTGTTCGGCGCCGGTGGCGCTTTCCTGCGCACGTGCGGCAACTTTGCCCATGGTTTCGCTCACCATGGTGGCTGTTGCCGCCTCTTCGCGCGCCGCTTGAGCAATCTGGTCTACACGGCTGTCCACTTCAACCACCAGCGCCACAATCTGTTCAAACGTGTTGCTGAGACCGGAGATTGTGGCGGCTCCCTCGGTGGCGCGAGCCGAAGCGGCTTCGATTCCGTGCGCCGCCTGGGCGGTCTCCGCGGCAATGCCGCTCACCAGCGACGCAACCTGCTGCGTTGCCTGGGCCGTGCGCTCGGCCAGGTGCCGCACCTCGCCTGCCACCACCGCAAAACCGCGCCCGTGCTCGCCCGCCCGTGCCGCTTCAATCGATGCGTTGAGCGCCAGCAGGTTTGTTCCCGAAGCAATTTCATTGATCACTCCAACAATCGAACCAATCTGCCGCGCCCGCTCGCTCAGTGTCGCCACGCAACTCGCGCTCTGCTGCGTGTCTGCCGTCAGGGCCCGGATCATCGTTACCGCCGATGCTACGAGGTCGTTGCCCTGTCGTGCTGCCTCTGCCGCCGCCCGCGTATGTTCGAGCGCTTCGTCGGTATGGCTGGACGAATTCGAGATTTCGCTGGAAAGCCTGGCCACGGCCGCCGAAGCCTCCTGGGCAGACTGGCTCTGCTCCGCCATGCCGGTCACCGCGCGTTTCGAGATGGAGCGAATCTCGCTCGACTTCGCTGTGGCGGACGACGACCCCTCGCGCACCTGCAAAAGCGTTTGCCGCAACCGCATCACGTATTTGTTGAAGCTCAACGATAGCGCGCCAATTTCGTCGGTGCGGTCGGTAGCTAAAAAGGTATTCAGGTCGGCCGTGCCCAGGTGCCCGGTCAACTCGATCACCGGTCGCAAGACCAGGCGATTGAGCAAAATGAGTTGCGCGCCAACGATCAGCACGACCATGAGCAGCGTTCCCGCGGCAGGCAGGCTCAGGATCTTGATTTCGAGCTTCATTACGTCGGAGTTCGGATAGGCAGTCAGCACCTTGTATCCCCAGCCGGGATAGGACTCCTCATGCATGACCCAGCCGCTCGGGGCCCGCTGCAGGCGCTCCAACTCCGCATCCGAGACCTGCTTGCCATGAAATATGGCGGCTCCGGACGGCTTGAGAAGCGCAACAAATCCGTGTTCCAGAATTGCCGCCTCTTCCGTGCTTTTGCCCAGCGAGGCGATCGAGTCGAGACGATAGCCCGTGTACCAGGCCCCGGCCAGTTTGCCCTCGCCATCTTTCATGGGCACATAACTGGTGGTGTAGGGCACTCCCAGGATCTCCACTACGCCTTCGAACGGCTGCCCTTGCGTCAACGCGGCAAATGCCTTGCCGTGAGGGTCGAGCACCGTACCCACAGCGCGCGAACCGTCGGGCTTCATCACGTTTGTGGTTACGCGGATAAAATTCGTTCCGTCCCAGGCAAAAAGCGTAGCCGTCCCGCCCGCCAGTTCCTTCACATGGTCTACCATCGCGAAGTTCAACACCTGCGATTCCGTCCCTAAGCAGAGATTCGGAACCGGCTTGCCGGCGACGACGGACCCGCCTTGCAGCGAGGGCGCCCCCTTCAACTGGCTCTGCTCCTGAAGTACGCGCATGGCAGTCTCCACCTGGGCACGGGAGAGCTGATCGATGGTCGCAATGCGGCCAATGAGCTCCGCCGATTGAACCGCCGCCCCCTCGCTGGCGCTGGCATAGATCCAATTGGTGGCGATGCGCAACGCAAAAACAACGCAGACCAGGCAGGTGACTGAAACCACAATCAGCGTGTAAACCATGAGCCGAATTCCGAGTGAGGAACGTTTCATCTTGACCAGGGATCCCTTCTGCTGGCTGTGTGCGCTCCGGTCAAATCGGTTGTTTGCGCTACAGGCACTTACAGGCTTATCGGCGAAGGTGGAAATCGCTTGAGAAATGGGACATCGAACTCCCTGAAGACCTGTCCACAATTGAAATCCGTCGACCTTCAACCCGCCACAAATGTCCCGTGCCCCGTTCTTGCGACTTTTTTCTGTCGCAAGGGCGGGAAACCTCAGCCCTCAACCAGCCCCGTTCATGAGGAGCGAAGCGCAGCGGAGTCGAAGAATCTGCTTCTTGTAATTCTGTCGAATGGGTGGGAAACCTCGAACCCAAACCTGCCTCCCGCCAAATCGGTTTTTGGGCAGGTTCTAAAAGGGTGCGGGTGCGGTAAAGTTTGGTATGCGCTGGCATTCGAATCGGCTCTCCACCGTTCTTCTCGCGGTATGCGCCACCCTGGCTACTGCACAAGGTCCGCAGCCTGCCGCCGTCCGCGCTCGCGATCTAGGCGTGCCCTTCGATGGAACTCCGGGCCCGCTGAACGCAATTACCGACGTGGCGGGAGTTACCGTGGGCGCAACCACCCTCATTCGCGGCGAGGGCGCCCTGAAAACCGGGGAAGGCCCGGTGCGCACCGGGGTCACCGTGATTCTGCCGCGAGGCACGAGCAGCAACGATCCGGTCTATGCCGGCTGGTTCAGCTTGAACGGCAACGGCGAGATGACCGGTACCACCTGGGTCGAGGAGTCGGGATTCCTGGAAGGCCCGGTTGCGTTGACGAATACGCACAGCGTGGGCACGGTGCGCGACTCCATGATTGCCTGGGGACTGAAGCACGACGCGCTCAAGCAGCCCTGGTCGCTACCGGTTGTGGCGGAAACCTGGGACGGCTGGCTCAACGACATCAATGGCTTCCACGTAAAGCCGGACGATGTGTTTGCCGCGCTGGATAGCGCCAAGGGAGGCCCAGTCGCCGAGGGCAACACCGGTGGCGGAACCGGCATGGTTTGTTACGGATTCAAGGGCGGCACCGGAACGGCTTCGCGGGTGCTGAGCGCTTCAGATGGCGGCTATACTGTGGGCGTCCTGGTGCAATGCAACTGCGGACGCCGACCCCAGTTGATCATCGCCGGTGTGCCTGTGGGCAAAGAGATCCCCCAGGGCGCTCCTTACGCTGAAGTCACCTCACCGGTATGGCCTTCGCTTGCGCCTCCGGGCAGCGAGACGCAGGGCGATGTTGGCTCCATCATCATTGTGGTGGCCACCGATGCGCCGCTGCTTCCACACCAGCTCAAGCGGCTGGCACGGCGCGCTGCCCTGGGCCTGGCCCGCACCGGTTCCACATCGGGAAACGGCTCGGGAGACATCTTCATTGCCTTCTCAACCGCGAATCCACACGCCGATGCCGAGCCGGGTCCCAATACGATCAAGGTGGTCTCAAACGAACGAATCAGTCCGCTCTTCTCCGCAACCGTGGAAGCAACCGAGGAAGCAATCGTGAACGCCATGGTAGGCGCAAAGACCATGACCGGCATCGACGGGCATACGGTGAATGCCCTGCCTCATGACCAGCTCAAAGAGGTTCTGAAGAAGTATCGGCGGTAAGTTTTGGCTCGCTCGTTCTAGCGCATTGTGCGCCAATAACAGCTTCGTATGCTCGTGTCAGGGCACGACTTCAGTCGTGCCGCACTCGCTGCAAAACCGAACGCTGGGCTTCAGCCTGACGTATCCTTTTCAGGATTACTCAGTGAACACGCCAATTTCCCGCAGGGGTATTCGCCAGTTTCCCGTTGGATTCTCATATACGCTGGTCGGAAGGAAAAAGGCGCTTCTAACTAAACGGAAAGCGCATTATCTATAGTAACGCTTTTCAATTGACGATTTAGCTAAATTACCTTTAGTAGCGAACTCTATTGCTAAATAAATTCACTTTATCTTTAGTAATGGACCCACTTGCCAAGAATCAATCCAGTGACCTTGGTCGCAAACCAAGCATTGATTGCCACTTCCGGGCGAACCTGAACCGCGAATTCCATTCTTGAAACTGAGATCGTATTCCAGAAAGGCCGTTCTCTGGAATATCCTTCCCCAATGACTGGGAAGGCGCTATTGCGGTCCCTTGTCGCTCTTCGAGAACAGCGGAATGTGGAAGGGCAGCTCGGCATTGGACTGCTTCTTCGGCTTGGCATTCGAGTCCTCGCGAAGCACGGTACGCTGCGAGTTGATGCATAGCCAGCCGCCGTGCGACCGCTCGAATACATGCGTGAAGATGCCCTTTTCGTTGACTTCCGCCGAACCTGCCTTGTGGCGCAGGGTATAGGTCCCGTTGGCCACGGCGATATCGCCCAGCATACGCACCGTGATCACCCGCTGCTCCAGATGGATTGTCTTATCCTCGCCCGTGATCACAAAGGCCACCTGCTGATTCCGCGTAGTGATGTCGCCGGAAGCGGAAACATCCACGAACAGGGGCGATAGAACCAGTTCCAGACCATACTGGTCATGATCGTTGATGGCGGTCCCCCAGGAGTCCTCGATCTTCTGGAACTCCCGTATCTCCGGGCTTTCCGAAGTGGTTGCGCTGGTAGTGACCGGCGTTACCGCTGGAGCGGGATTCTGTGCAATTAAAGCGCAGCAACCGAGAAAAAGAGCAGAAAAACAAGCCAAAAAACGGGTCATACGCACCATGAACTCCCACCTGAACAGTCTTTCGTGGTCTCTTGTCAGTTTTGCATCGGCATTACACAACGCCCTGCCTACTGAGAACTGACAACTTACATGATAGCTGTTGGACTCGGGGGCAAGGGCAACGCGAGCGGCAAAAAAGGGCAATCGGCTTCCCTCGCCAGGGCTCAGTCAGGGCGAAGTCGCGCCTATACCAGCGTTTGCAGCCGCTCCGGCTGGTGAACGGTCACCAGCGAGTCTTCGATCGAAACCCACCCCTCTTTGCGGAACTGGCCCAGCGTACGGGTCACTGTTTCGCGGGTAGTGCAGGTCATCGAAGCCATCTCCTCGTGCGTCAACAGGAGCGGGAAACGGAAAGCTCCGTCCGCCAGGTGCTCCCCAATCTGGTGAGACAGCTCCAGCAGCAAGCGTCCCAGCCGCGCCGCCACGGTCTCTGCCAAAGCAATCCGGCAGGCATCCTGCAGGGCGAACCTGTATTCCTGGCAAATGCATTGAACCGCACGCATCTGTGCTTCCTTGTGTGTACGCAGAAAGCTCAGGAACCGGTCTCGCTCCACCGGCCGCAGCTGGGCACTGGTCAACGACTCCGCCGAAACCTCGTATACGCCGTGGGAAAGCACAGCGTACAACCCCAGCATTGACCCAGGGCCGGCGATGCGGACAATCATCTGCTTGTCTTCAGCGCGCCCTGCGGTCAGCTTCAGATAGCCTCCGCAAATAAGATAGAGGCAGCGCGCATCCTCGCCCTGGTGGAACAGCGATGCCTGCGCGGGAAGGCTGATGGTGCTGGTGGCCAGCTCAAGATCGGCCAGGACCGAGCTGCCAAGCGAACAGAACCAGCCCGGACGCCGATTGGCACAGGCCGCGCAACCCGCGGGAACCTGGCGGGTAAAGTGCTTCTGGCGAATCTGCGATTCCATCGTAATCCCTGCGCTTGTCATGGCCGTGCCCCTTCCCGACCTCGATCGAGCTCTTTCGCCTCCCCAAATACGCACGACCTCTATGAGCTGCGCACAAGGCGAAATGTCTAAAGCTCCCGCAAAAGAGACTTTTGCTCGATAGAAGTTTGCCGGAACGGTGATCTCTGTGGATGTGATGGGGCTCACGTCTATAGGGCGGGCAGGGAACTTTGGTTCGCAGCCGATTCCATCAAGCGGCTACTGATTGCGGCGCCGGCGAGTTCCAGCCCAAGCCGGCGGCCACCCGCAAGGCATTCGAGGAAGAACACCCCCGTGGAGACGCAAAACCAATCCACGTTCCCACCTGCCCACAACCTCAACTGAATTCAGAATCACTTCCGCATCGGCCGTTCCAACGCGGGCTGTGCTGGACATCACGTTTGCCATTTTCTGAAGGATTGGAACTCTGCTCGTTCGCTCCTGTTCCGCTGAAAAGTGTGCGGTCTTATACAGCTCCCTACGCGTTTTGGTGTTGCAATGCTGAGCGAGCGCCATTCGTATTCCGGCGACCACAGTCCGCGGGGCAACTCTATGTAGATCATGGGCATAGTCGGGATGTGCGGCGGCGCGTCAGCATGGTATTCATGGCTGCTCGTGTTTCCGGAATTGGGAAGTCCTGTCAATTCGGGATAGAAAACACAACCCTGAGATCGGCCTCTTCACATAGTGTGATAAACGTCACCGCAAGCCGACATGACCAGAACGTAATCTTCACCAAAGAAGTGATGCTCCGCACAAAGAGCTGCTTCTGGAAGAGTCTGTTCAACGAACCGCGTTTCAACACGGCGATTACTTTGGAGAAACTTCAAACGGAGCCGGCAGGTTTAATGGCGCAGGGGATTCCAGAAGCTGCAAACAGAGCATCGAAGGCGGTATTTTTCATGCATAAAGATGGGCCTGTAACGCAATTGTCGTTTGGTGCGGCTCCGGGGAAGTTGCCGGGACTGCGAGCTTGTTTGATGTTGATTCTTGGCGCAAGCATCGTGAGCGCCACCGCTTTGGCAGCTCCCGCGACCAAGGCTGATCCGGCCGCAAAGACGGCCACAGCCCAGGCCAAAGACGCTGCTGCGGGCACTTATGTTGGGGGCGAGGTCTGCGCTACCTGCCACGAAGAGGTATCCAAGAAATTTGCCGGTAATCCGCATACCAAGCTCGCGGCGCAGCACGGCGCGGCCGGTGTGAACTGCGAAGGCTGCCATGGTCCGGGCGGAGCTCACGTTGAGGGCGGCGGGGACGTCACCAAGATTTTTAATCCCGCCAAGGCTACGCCTAAAGAAGTGGACGCCAAGTGCCTGACTTGCCATGCGGCAGCGCATCCCAACTTCGATCGTTCTCCTCACGCCAAGGCCGGCGTAGGATGCATCGCCTGCCACGACATTCACGGCAGCAAGGAAGAGGCGTTGCTGAAGGCGCCTCAGCCGACGCTCTGCTTCCAGTGCCATGGCGATACGAAGTCCGCATTCGCCATGCCTTTCCACCACAAGGTCAATGAGGGGCTGGTGCAGTGCTCCGATTGCCATGACCCGCACGGGACCTTCGGAAACAACAACCTGAAGTCCACGGCGGACCAGAGTGCGGTCTGCACCAAGTGTCACACGGAGACGCGTGGGCCATTCGTGTATGAGCACGCCGCAGTCAAGGCGGAAGGGTGCATGGCGTGCCACACTCCGCACGGATCTCAGAACGCCCGGCTGTTGAACATGCCGAGTATCAACACGCTGTGCAACCAGTGCCATAGCCGGGTAGCGAACGCCACGGTTCACGGGATGGGCGCTGGATCGGACGAGTTGGCGCCATGCACCAGTTGCCACACCTTTATTCATGGGTCAAACATCAATGCGGCGTTCCTCAGGTAATGGAGTCTTTCCGCGCCATCTAGGCCTATCGGATGGCGGGGCCCAGATCCCGTACCTGACTGCACACGTGTTCAAGGTTTCGATGTCAGCAATCATGTGTCTTTTGAAGTGAGGCTTTTATGAAGATGATCGGCTGTTTTTCCGGGCTGTCCAAACAACAGCCCTCTCTCGCAATCATTCAGCGCATCGCTGGGAGCATTGGAGTCGCCAGTTTACTTGTGACCGCGAGCATTGCTGTCGCCCAGAATCCAACACCGGCCAAACCGCTTCCGACGCCGGAGACGCAGATGACTGTCCCGGATGGATATACGATCCGCCAGAGCGTGGATCTGGGTGGGCGCATGACCAACACCACAGGCAGCGGAGCCATGTACGACACGCTGGTCAATCTGCAGTCTGGACCGCGCGTGCTTGGCGAGACTTTTGAGATGCATGCGCTGGCGGGCAGAAAGAATACCCTTGTCGATTCCATCAGGGCTATCGGCAGCGGGTTCGGCGGCGATCCGAACAGCTTCTCCAAACTGGATTTTTCCAAGGGAAAGGTCTACGAGTTCTCGGGACTGTTCCGTCGCGACCGCCAGTACTTCGACTACGACCTGTTGGGCAATCCGAATATTCCGGGCGGCCAATCGATACCGATTGGGCCCATCGCCGCGCCAACGGGTTCGTATGCCTGGCCGCAGGTGAACCAATCGCCGTTTTTGTTCAACACCGTGCGCCGCATGACGGATACCAACCTCACCATCCTGCCGCTCTCGAAGGTGACGTTTCGTGCGGGTTACTCGCAGAACATCTTTCAGGGACCGAGCCTGACCCCAAGCGGCTATCAATTCGCCGGTTCGTACGATGTGCTGCTCCAGGAGTATCAGCGCAACAGCACAGACGATTTCACCGGCGGGATCGATTGGAAGCCCATCCAGGGTACAAAGCTGACCTTTGAAGAGCAGGTCGACCACTACAAAGGCGACTCCTACTTCACCATGGATCCCAGCTACTTCAAAGTGCAGGAGGCGGATGGAACCAGGGTTGCGCTGCTTGCCAACTACGACGCCCTTACGCCTTACACCAGCAGCGCCTGCAACGCAAACAGCATCGGTACCACTCCCGTGCTCTCGGCGCCGCAAACCCCCGGCGGCCTGCCGGTCATCAACCCAGCATGCGCTGTCATCACCAGCTACCAGCGTACGCAGCCGACCCGCGTTCTCTATCCCACGGAGATCTTCCGGCTGCAAAGCTCGAGCATCGAGAACGTCTCGATGAATGGCGATGTTCGCTACACCGACGCCAACATGAACTTGCCCAATTATTATGAGAATTTCAGCGGTCTGAGCAAGACAACTCGCGAGCAAACGGCTACGGCCACTGCAAGCGCCAAGCGGAAGGTGATGGCCGCCGACTACGGCATCGCCTGGCAGGTCGCGAAGACATTCGCCCTGGAGGATCAATTTACGTTCTCGAATGTCCAGCAGCCTGGGACCACGACGATGACGAGTCTGACCACCATGGCGACGCCGGCGACGGCAAACAATGAAACCATCAACAATCCAACTCTGACCACCACGACTGGCGCTGCCGGAGCGTCCGCCGCTCCCAGTGAAGGCAGTGGCACGATTGGAGTCCCGGCGCCCGACTTCTTGGGCGAGAGGAGGGTGAACAACGACTTCACGCTCTCCTGGGATGCCACTCCGCGCACTACGTTTTCACTCACCTATCGATACGGCAATCATTTCATTGCCCAGGGTCCGTCTCACAGCGGTCCGGTCGCCGCATGTGTTGGTAGTGTTGTCGGCTCTTGCGGAACGGTCACCATCAATGAGACTGGCGGGATCTTCAACGCCGCCCTGCGCCCGGCCGCCAATTGGAGCATCAACGGCAGCATCGAGATGCTCTACAACGACAACGCATTTACACCCATGACCCCGCGGCAGACCAAACAGTACCGGGTGCATACGATGTACAGGCCCAAATCCTGGGCTGTGGTCTCGGGCGCCTACAACGACCTGGAACACCACAACAACACCAACAACGCCCAGGCCGACGTGGCGGCGACAGGCGGCCCTGCCTACGCCGGTCCGCTGGATCACGTGGACTACAGCCGCGTCGTCGGCTTGGGCGCGCAGCTGTTCCCGAACGATCACTACGGCATCGACTTCAACTACGTCTACAGCGACGTATACATGGCGGACAACATCTGCTACCTCGGGGGCGCTACTGCTGCTGTGCCTGTTGCCGCCTCGACCCCCAGCGGCACGGTCTGCCCGAATACAGGCGCGGGCAGGTCGGGCTACGATTTCGGGCCCGCACTGGACTTCGTGCATGCTCCCACGCAAACCGGCTCGGTGGCCTTGATCTTGTCGCCGGTCAAAACCGTCAAATCCAACATCGGCTACAACATCAACTCTGTGAATGGCAGCCGCTTCTACAACGATCCTCGCGATGTCGCGGGTTCCCTGGTGTCCACATATCAGTCTCCTTTTGTGAATCTCGCATGGACGCTTCGTCCCGGATTGACCTGGAAAGCTGAGTACAACTTCTACGGCTACGGCGAAGGCGGTCCTTCCGGTGCGCAGTTGTGCAGCACCGCGAATCCCACGCCTTCGGCTCCTGTAACGCCCGTGGCCTGTTCTTCCCTGCCTTATCAGACCGGCATGAACATATCGCCGGCCGGTGAGACGGCCCCGCGGAACTTTCATGCCAACAACGTAACGCTCGGAGTGCATTACGAGTTCTGATCACACTAGCCGCTTGTCTTAAGATGGTTGGGATGGACCGGATTCGGGAGTTAGACCGGTCCATCCCTTCCCCTCAAGCCGGGGCGGAATCGCCGGAGGACAAGCAAAGTCTATCCGGCACAACCGCAGCGGACGTATTCCGCAAGTTTCTGAAGTCAGGAAACGGCTAAAGGGGCAGGGAACAGCGAGAGCAAGATCGTGCTGTACCTGTTAGAACGAATGTATCCTGCCGGTGCTCCCATGGTTGGTTCTTCGCCATGGGAGCCCCGGTTTTTGAATGAATCCAACCGGCAGGACTGCCTTGTGCATCCTCGCATTCAAAACAAGCTTCTAAATCGTGAAAAGGAGAAACACAATGATGAAGTCGATCAAATCCCAGGTGGTTCTGGCCGTCGTGATCAGCATGGCCAGTGCCGTGGGCTTCGCCCAGGCGGGCGGCGCAGACTATAAAGCCAAGTGTTCAACCTGCCATGGCGCAACCGGTACACCCAGCGCGGGTATGGCCAAGGCGATGGGCATCAAGGCCTCAACCGATCCTGCCATTCAGGCCCTCACCATCGCCCAGATCAGTGCCGCCGTCAAGGCCGGCAAAGGCAAGATGAAGCCGATCGCAGGCCTCTCCGACGCGCAGATCAAGGACGTTGCGGCGTACTACAAGGGCCTCAAGTAACGCGTACAATTCGAGCGGGAATCAAAGCCAGGCTCGCCTGGAGCGAACCCCGACCGGTGTGACCGCAGGCTAGGCTTCCGTGGGTTGATTTCAACCAGAGATCAGCGCCATGATTGAGCCCCTGCAAGGTACGCCGTTCGAGGTTTCGCTCTGTCTGGCGGGATATTCATTACCATTTGGGGGAAAAGGTGCCATTGCTTCAAAAATTCCGCGAACACTGGGTCAGGCCGGCGCTCTTCTTCGGCAACAACCCGGTCAGTCTTGCCGGCGGCGCCATTACCAGCGCATCCGGCGTCACCATGATCGGCTATTGGCTGGTGGAGCTTTTTGGCCGCCCCAATGACAATCCTTACCTCGGCATCATCTTCTTTCTGCTTCTGCCGGCGCTCTTTATTGCCGGGTTGGTCCTCATCCCGATCGGCATATTCATACGCCACAGGAAGTTGCGGAAGGCCGGCCTGATCCCGGCCCAATTTCCCAAGATCGATCTCAACGACCGCATCTTCCGTCACGGCCTCGATATCGTGCTGGTGGCCACCATCGTCAATCTGCTGGTCGTGGCTATGGCCAGTTATCGCGGCGCTGCCTACATGGATTCACCGCAGTTCTGCGGCCAGTCCTGCCATGTGATGCATCCGGAGTACACGGCCTACAAAATCTCCGCCCACTCTCATGTGGATTGCGTTGCATGCCACATCGGCGCCGGCGCCAAGTCCTACTTTGCTGCCAAGGTCAATGGCACAAAGCAATTGGTAGAGGTAAGCCTTAACCGCTATCCCACGCCCATCGAGTCGCCCGTGCAGAATCTGCGCCCGGCTCGCGACATCTGCGAAGGCTGCCACACCCCGGCCCGTTTCATTGGCGAAAAGCTGCTCGTCAAATCGACCTTTGCCGACGACGAGAAGAACACCGAGACCCAGACCGTTGTAGTCCTGCACCTGGGCGGGCGCGATTCGCTCTCCCATCTCACCGGCATTCACGGCGTTCACCTGGGCCACATCGAATACGTCTCCACAGATCCGACGCGCACCACCATCCCCTGGGTGCAGAAGCGCAACGCCGATGGATCGGAGACTGTGTTTGCCACCGCCGATGCAGGCAGCGGCGTTCCCAACGGCGAGCGCCGGGTGATGGATTGCATCGATTGCCACAACCGCGCGGCTCACACATTCGTCACGCCTGAAGACGCCATCAATCGCGCCATGGCCGAGGGAGCTATCAGTCCCGATCTGCCCTGGGTTCACAAGGAAGGCCTGGAACTGCTCAAGGCCAACTACGCCTCTGAGGAAGAGGCCAGCCAGAAGATTCCATCGCAGTTGCAGGCCTTCTACAGCAGCCAGCATCCAGACGTCATGGCCAGCAAGGCTGCACAGGTCAAATCCGCGGCCGATCAACTGGTCACCCTGTACAGCGAAAATGTATTCCCGTACATGAAGGTGACCTGGGGAACCCACCCCAATCACATCGGCCACATGAGCTATCCCGGCTGTTTCCGCTGCCACGACGGCAGCCACGCAGCCAAGGACGGCACCAGCATCACCCAGGATTGCGCCGCCTGTCACAACCTGCTCGCCGTGGACGAGACCAAGCCCAAGGTTCTCTCCGACCTCGGCATTCAATAAGGAACGGGCGGCCAGCCGCGATGAGACAGGGGTGAAATGAGCGACATGGCGCTCGCTTCCAAAATGCTCCGTGCCCCATCCTCAGGCCAGTCCAACAACCTGAGGGGGCCCCATCCTTCGCCTCTTTTCTGGATGGTCAGACCTGGGCCACCCTCCAGCGGTTCTTGAGCGCCGCCGAAGCTGTCATGCGCAAAGAAAACGAGTTTTTGGTCAACGTCCCCCGGCGGCTGACCCACCGCAGGGGGAGCGTGGTAGGCTGGCTAGTCAGTTGCAAGGAGCAGATCCTTCATGCATTCCACCCAGCCCGTACACTTCAATCTTGTAGCCGCCGCTCACGCCTCCATGATCGAGCACGGTTTCCAGCCCGAATTTCCAGCCGGTTCCGATACCCAGCTCGCCGCCATTGAGGCCCATCCTGAGCCGCCCGCCGTCCCCGGAGCGCAGGATCTCCGCAGCTTCCTCTGGTCCTCCATTGACAACGACACCTCCAAAGATCTCGACCAGATCGAGTGGGCCGAGCAGTTGCCCGATGGCCGCATCCGCGTCCTCATTGGCGTTGCCGACGTCGATGCCCGCGTGGGCTTGGGCACCGTCCTCGACGGCCACGCCAAAAGCGAGACTACCTCTGTCTATACCGGCGTCAAAGTCTTTCCCATGCTCCCCGCCGAGCTTTCCGAGGGCATTACCTCCCTGAACGAGAATGAAGACCGAGTCGCCCACGTCATCGAGTTCTCCGTAGACACGGCCGGCGCTGTTTCCGACGGCAAGGTCTACGCCGCCCTGGTCCACAACCGGGCCCAACTGGCCTACAACGCTGTCGGCGCATGGCTTGAGGGCACCGGCCCCGCTCCAGCCAAAGTAGCCGCCAGTGCCGGTCCGAACGCAAGTACCGATCTAGCCGCGCAACTCAAGCTTCAGGACGCGGCGGCCCAGCACATGGTCGGCGGCCGCTTCCAGCACGGCGCCCTCGATCTTGAAACCGTTGAAACACGCCCACTGATGCTCGCCGATCAGGCTGTCGACATCGTGCGCCTGGAGAAAAACCGCGCCACCTCCCTGATTGAGGAGTTCATGGTTGCGGCCAACGGTGTTGTTGCCCGTACCTTTGAGGCTGCCGGCGTCGCCTCTATCCGCCGTATCGTCCGCGTCCCCAAGCGCTGGGACCGCATCGTCGAAATCGCCCAGAGCCTGGGCACAACCCTGCCCGCCGAGCCGGATTCCAAGGCCCTCAATGACTTTCTTCTGGCCCAGAAGCAGAAGGACCCGGTCCACTTTCCCGACTTATCGCTCACCGTAATCAAGCTCATGGGCCCCGGCGAATATGTGCTGGTGAAGCCCAACGAGCCCTCGCCCGGCCACTTCGGCCTTGCCGTGCAGGACTACACCCACTCCACCGCCCCCAACCGCCGCTTCCCCGACGTAGTGACCCAGCGCCTGGTGAAGGCGTTGTTGTCCCACAAGCCCCAGCCCTATTCCGAAGACGACCTGAACGCCATTGCCGTCCACTGCACGCTGATGGAAGACAACGCCCGTAAGGTCGAGCGCGATATGCAGAAGCGCATCGCCGCAGTCGTCCTCCACCCCCGCATTGGCCAGAGCTTCCCGGCCATCGTCACCGGCGTCAACAAATACGGCACTTTCGTCCGCACCCTCGATCCGCATGTGGACGGCATGGTGGTCCAGGGCGGCAAGGGCCTGGATGTAGGCGACAAAGTTACCGCCAAGCTCATCTCCACCGACCCCCAGCGCGGTTTCATCGACTTCGCGGTGTGATGCTTATGAATCACGAACAGACGGCTCTGGGGTCATTAGATTCCGAATGGTAGCCATCACATTTTCAAAGCCGGTACCAGCTGCGAATTCAAGTTCGCCAATGAGCCTTTCGCCGTAGTTGACCGTGGCGATAACCTTGGTGGGCAATTCCGTGGCCGTTACTGTGAACGTTGCGGTGCCAAATGGTGCGGCCATTCACGATTGCGGGAACCTCCATCTGCCTTTCTGCGCTCTTCATGCAGCGGCTCTCCTTTTTGGCCTACCCAAAAATAGGCGAAATTCAAAATTTTGGATATTCTGCGCTTTTCTGGCAAGGGTCCCCAGATTTCGCTTTCGAGGCCAGGGATTCCGGCACTTCGGTGTTTACATTGTGCGCACATCGATGTATACTGATTGTGATCACAATAGAGGCCAAAACGATGAGCACCACGGTCCAGGAATCGAGCCAACTGCGCACGGAGAACATCAACCTTCGCGTCACCAGCAGTCAGAAGGCTCTGATCGACCGGGCGGCGGAGGCGCAAGGCCGCAACCGCTCCGATTTCATGCTGGATGCTGCCTGCCGGGAGGCGGAATCCGTCTTGCTCGACCAGCGCTATTTCAATCTGGACGGAGAGGCATTCCAGCGATTCCTCGACATGCTGGATGCGCCGCCGGCAGACAATCCCGGACTGACTCGCTTGCTCAAAACCAAGGCGCCGTGGGACAAGTAGAGATCGGGGGACTCTCCGCTCCGGAAAAGCTGAGCGAGGCTCACGATCTCGCGCAATTGGTATGCGGCGAGCCGGAACTCGACGACTGGCTCAAGCGCAGGGCGCTTTCCAATGAGGTAAGCGGCGCATCCCGGACCTATGTCGTTTGCATGGGGCGGCAAGTTGTGGGCTACTATGCGTTGGCCGCGGGCGCGGTCGCGCACAGGGATGCTCCCGGCCAAGTGAGGCGGAATATGCCCGACCCCATCCCCGTCATGGTGATTGCCCGGCTTGCCATCGATCGCAAGTTTCAGGGGCGTGGAATCGGTTCAGCTCTTTTGAGGGATGCCGTCCTGAGAACTGTCCAGGCCGCCGAAATTGCCGGCATTCGGGCAATTCTCGTTCATTCGATCAACGAGAGCGCGAAGCGGTTTTACGAGAAACGCGGATTTACGGCATCGCCCACAAATCCAATGACACGGATGATCACGATTCGGGCAGCGGCGAACACTCTTGCCGGGGAATCCTGACACTGCAATCGGCTCGCCACCCGGCACAGTCTCCGGCCCATGAGCCCCGTTCCACATGCGGCCAACGCGGAACTCCAACCAATTCCCCAATATGGGATCGGATCCTTGAATTCTCTGTGTCCTCGAAGCGCGCAAATGCGTCTAACGATTAAGAAAGATCGATGAAACCTGCACCTGCTCCGCTTGCTGCGCGGCAGCTTGCCTAATGGGTTGAATTAACCTTAAGGTTGCGTTCTCTGGATTGTATGCCGGTTCAGGGCCGGTTCAAATCAGGCTCCCTTCGCCTTTCCTGGGAGCTAGACGAGCGCAAAGTCCACAACTGGTGAATGATGCGCTTAGCTTTTCATCCTACTTTTGCAATAATGTTGCCGTGTATCGCCCTCCTGGCGTCGCCTTGTTGTTCTCTCTTCGCACAGCAAGCAGTCTCTAGCCCGGTCTTGACAGCCATTGCCGATTTGCCGGAAACTCCCCAACCGCGGAATACGCAGTCAGCAGAGCCGTCTCAGAATCTGCAGACCCCGGCCCAGATCCCCGCCGCTCAGGCCAGCTCCAGTTCCCAGGCCGCCGCGCCGCAAACCGACACCGAAAAAAGCGCGCGCGAAAAGGCTGAAGAGCAACTGAAGCAACAGGAACAGCAACGAGTAATGGGTGTGATGGCAACGTTTAATACCACCACCAACAAGGATGCGCTTCCTCTTTCTCCGGGGCAGAAATTCCGGCTTTTCTTCAAAAGTTCCACCGATCCATGGCCCTTCCTGCTGGCTGGAGTCGTCTCCGGCATTGGCCAGGCGGACAACAGTTACCCGGAGTGGGGCCAGGGCGCGCAGGGGTACGCCAAGCGCTATGGAGCGGCTTACTCCGACTCCTTTATCGGCAATTTCTTTGGAAATGCATTGCTGCCCGTGGTGCTGCATGAAGATCCGCGTTACTTTCAGATGGGAACGGGAAGCGCCACAAAGCGCTTTTTCTGGGCAGCGTCGAGCACATTCTGGTGCAGGCGCGACAACGGCCGATGGGGGCCGAACTACGCCAACGTAGGCGGCAACCTGATTGGTTCCGCAATTGCGCGTGCGTACTACCCCGCCTCAGAACGCACAGTCAGCGATACGATCAGCGACGGGATCACGGTGTCCGTGGAAGGGATCGTTGGCGCCGAGGTCATCGAGTTCTGGCCGGATTTAGCGCGCCACAACAAACGCAAGCACGACGAAAAATTGGCCCGGCAGGCCGCCGCTCAAGCCACCCAGCAGGATACCAAGCAGGAGACCAAGCCGAACCAGGACCAGAAACAGAAATAATGCCGGGCAATTCAACGCGAATGAACTGGAGGGTGTGTGCCTCCGCGTTCAAGCCTTGGTGCGACTGGATCCCTTCTTGCCGATTGGCTTGCTTGCGGGAATCTTCATAGCCTTCATCGCGCCAAGATTCTTCTCGATCAGCGCATACCGCTGCTCCACACACGCGTGGCTTCTCAGCGGATCGGCGGGTGTATGCAGCACGTAATCGAGCAATCGCGGGACTGTGCTCGTGGCCACGTGCAGCCGCGTATCCGAGGACGCGTAGTAGATCAGTACATCGCCGTTTTTCTTCTCGATCCAGCCGTTGCTGAACACCACGTTGGACACATCGCCCACGCGCTCCCAGTTCTTTGGACCGATGAAGTAGCCGGCCGGCTTGTGCGTGATGACCCACGGGCGTTTGAGTTCGGCAAGAAACATGTAAAGCACATAGCGAAGCCCGGCGGCGGTGTTGCGCACTCCGTGTGCAAGGTGGAGCCAGCCTTGTGCCGTCTTGATTGGCGCGGGGCCGAGGCCATTCTTGACTTCCTGAATGGTGTGATACTCGCGGTTGTCGACGATGATTTCGTCGTCGATCACCGCATTCTCAATGCTCCGCGCCAGGCCCCAGCCAATCCCGCCGCCTTTACCGGCCTGGATGAAGTCGTCCTGCGGGCGGGTGTAGAAGGCGTACTGGCCGTCGACGAATTCCGGGTGCAACACCACATTTCTTTGTTGCGGCGACTTCGATTTCAAGTCTGCCAGCCGCTCCCATGCCTTCAGGTCGCGCGTGCGCGCAATGCCGCACTGGGCAACCGCTGAGGATGTGTCCCACTGCGGAGTTTTCGGGTCTTTCCGCTCCGTGCAAAACAGTCCGTAGATCCACCCATCCTGGTGCTTCACCAGGCGCATGTCGTAGACATTGGTATCCGGGTCGCCGGTCTCGGGCATCAGTATCGGATAATCCCAGAAGCGAAAATTATCCACGCCATTGGGGCTCTCTGCCACAGCGAAAAACGACTTGCGATCCGCGCCCTCAACTCGCGCGACCACGAGGTATTTCCCATCGTTCAGCAAGGCCCCGGCGTTGAATGCGGCATTCACGGCGATACGTTCCAACAACAGCGGATTCGTCTTCCGGTCCAGGTCGTACCTCCAGGTGATGGGTGCATGCGCAGCGGTCAACACAGGAAACTCATAGCGGTCATAAACACCGTTCCCGCCAGACAACTTGTGGTTGCGCTGCGACAGCAGCTTTTCCTGCTGCTTGAATAGCCCTTGAACACTTTTCTTGAATGCCGCCTGATTCATCCTGTTCCCACGCTTTCTCTAGCCCTTGACCGAGCTTATCTGTACCAGTCGATTCTCCAAGCCAAATCGATCCTGCCGGTCGAATCGATGAAGCCGTTCCATCACTTCAAAACAGGTCCGGCTGTTGTGGTATGGGCATTTCCACGGCCCCACCTTGTCCTGGCGCGCATCAGGCACCCCATCCCTCGAAACCAGCCAGAACCACTCGCCATGTTCACGATCGACGATGTGCTTCTCAATGAACGCCCAGCTTCGTTCGGCCGCATCCATAAAATGCTGCTGCCCGGAAAATTCGTAAGCGCTCAGGAATCCCACCACGGCCTCAGCCTGCGGCCACCAGTGTTTGTCGGTGTCAAAGTGGCCGTCGGGTTCGCGCTCGTACATCAGCCCGCCGTCCCCATCCAACCCCTCTCCATAAACTGCCTGCGCCATTTTGACCGCGGTTGTCCGCACGCGTGCGAGAACGGCCGCATCGCCAAGAATCTCCGCAGCCTCGCAAAGCAGCCAGCTTCCCTCAATGTCGTGGCCAAAGGAGATCTTCTTCGATCGCGGCTTCCATTCCTCATCGAAAAAAAGAATGAAATGCTGCGTGGCGGGATCGATGATGAATTTAAGGAAGACTTCAATCAGTTCCCGCAATCGAAAGCGAACGGTCACGTCCTCGTGGTAGCGCAGCAGCGTGGCGTAGGCTTCCAGCAGATGCAGGTGCGTGTTCATGGATTTCTTTTCGTCCATATCCACATCGCTCAGCCGCTGGTCCACGGCCAGCGTCCAGTCCCGCTCGTATGTCTCAAAGTAGCCGAGGTGCGCGTCATCGTGGCCTGCAGACTCGATCTGCTCAACCAGCCGCATGGCGCGGTCGGTCGCTTCCTGCTCACCGGTCGCATGGGCATACTCCGCGAGCGCGTACACGGTAAACGCCTGCCCATAGATGCGCTTTTTTGTGTCCAACGGAATGCCGTTGTAATCCAGCATCCAATAGACGCCGCCAAACTCGTAATCCCAGAAGTGCCGGCACAGATATTCGTACGCACGTCGCGCCGCAGCGAGATACTCTGGCGTCTTGTACACGCCGAATGCCTTCGCGAACGTCCAAAGAATCCGCGCATTCAGGATGAGCCCTTTTTGCGCGTGAGGGTCCACGGTCAGGTCGTTCGCAATCTGCCCGCGAAAGCCGCCGTACTCGTCATCGATGGTGTGCTTGAGCCAGAAGGGCAGAATGTCGGCCTGCAACTCCGCTTCCACCCTTTTCCGAAAGTCATTCACCGCAGTCCCTCCCGGCGCGCCCAAAGAGTCTTGAATTCCCATCACGCGGAGGGCGCAAGAATTCCGTCGATCCTGGCCAACTCGTCTTTGGAGAAGACAAGATTCCCAAGAGCAGCCACGTTCTGCTCAATCTGCTCCACGCGGCTGGCGCCAATCAGCGCGGAGGTCATGCGCCCGTCGCGCAGAACCCATGCCAGAGCCATCTGAGCCAGACTTTGCCCCCGCTCTTTGGCCATGTCGTCTAACGTTCGCACCTGGCCCAGCCGGTGCTCGTCAAGGTCATTCTTCTTCAGAAAACTGTTGGGCTTGTTGGCACGCGAGTCTTCGGGTATTCCGTGCAGATAGCGGTCGGTGAGCAGGCCCTGCGCCAGAGGACAGAAGGCAATACCACCAATTCCTTCGTTGCCCAGCACATCTAAAAGCCCATCCTCAACCCAACGCGAGAACATGGAATACCTCGGTTGGTGAATCAGGCACGGCGTGCCCAGTTCGCGCAGAATTTTCGCGGCCACGGCGGTCTGTTTCGCGTCGTAGCTGGAGATGCCGGCATAGAGCGCCTTGCCGGAGCGCACCGCCTGGTCCAGTGCGCCCATTGTCTCTTCGATCGGCGTCTCCGGATCGGGCCGGTGCGAGTAGAAGATGTCCACATACTCCAGGCCCATCCGCTTCAGGCTCTGGTCCAGGCTGGCCAGCAAGTATTTGCGCGATCCCCAGTTGCCATAGGGTCCCGGCCACATATCCCAGCCGGCCTTCGAACTGATAATCAACTCATCCCGATAGGGCTTCAGATCGAGGCGCAGAATCTCGCCGAAGTTGCTCTCCGCGCTGCCATACGGCGGGCCGTAGTTGTTGGCCAGGTCGAAGTGCGTAATGCCGAGATCGAAGGCGCGGCGCACCATGGCGCGGCCATTTTCAAACGTGTCGGCTCCGCCAAAGTTGTGCCACAGGCCGAGAGAGATGAGCGGAAGGCGGATGCCGCTGCGCCCTGAGCGCCGGTACTGCATGGTGTCGTAGCGTTGTTCGTTTGCGATATACAAAGTTCTTCTCCTTGCTGGGTACCCCGGAGCCTGCCCTGAGCTGGCCGAAGGGTCTCGCTTCTGAAACCTGGGAAACCATCTAACTCAAGATTCCCTGCACTACAACTTCCTTCCGCCCATCTGCGGGCGCGCGCACTATGTTTCCTTCAATCGCCTCACCATCCACGATCAGCTCAATCGAATTCCCATCGCCCTTGCGCTCGATGGCGATCTTGTACACCACGCCGCGAAATGTCCGTGTCGCCGTGAATCCCGGCCAGTTCCTCGGAATCACCGGCGCAATCTCCAAACCGTCGAGCGAAGTTCGCACACCCAGTATCCACTGCACGATCGCGTAGTAATTCCACGCCGCCGTTCCGGTGAGCCAGGAGTTTTTCGCCTCGCCAAACGTCGGCGCATCCTTGCCTGCAATCATCTGCGCATAGACATAAGGCTCGCAACGGTGCAGGTCCCCGATCTCCTCGCGCGCCGACGGATTGATGCGGCTGTAGTAGTCGTGTGCCGCATCGCCGCGGCCAAGGCGCGTCTCTCCGATCATGACCCATGGATTCACATGACAGAAGATTCCCGCGTTCTCCTTGTACCCCGGCGGATACGACGAAATCTCGCCGAGTTGCAAATAGTATTCCGAGTAAGCAGGCTGCTGCACCACGATGCCGTGTCTTGTGGCCAGATACTCACCCACGGCATTCATTGCACTCTCAGCCTTGCCATCTTCCAGACCAATCCCCGCAAGCGCGCAGAAGCCATTCGACTCGATGAAGATCTTGCCTTCCTCGCATTCCTTGGAGCCGATCTTGGCGCCAAAGTCGTCGTAGGCGCGCAGAAACCACTCGCCATCCCACCCGTGTTCGTTGATTACCACCAGCATCTTCTCGGTCTCGCCGATATACTTGCCGGCCTCAGCGTCCAGGCCGCGATGTTTCGCGATGTCCGCCAGCTCCCGCCCCGCGTACACAAACAGTCCGGCAATGAATACCGACTCGGCAACCTTGCCTTCCTTGTTCGTGGTGGTCTGGAAGCTCTGCCCCGGCGTGTCGGAGAAGCAGTTCAAGTTCAGGCAGTCGTTCCAATCGGCGCGCCCGATCAGCGGCAGCCCATGCGGTCCAAGCCGAGCCAGCGTGTAGTTGAAGCTGCGCTGCAGGTGCTCATAGAGCGGTTGCTCGGAGCCGGGCTCATTGTCATACTGAACCGGTTCATCGAGGATGCTCCAGTCGCCGGTCTCCTTCAGGTAGGCCGAAACGCCCACGATCAGCCAGTGCGGATCGTCGTTGAATCCGCCGCCAATGTCGTTGTTGCCGCGCTTGGTGAGCGGCTGGTACTGGTGATACGCGCCGCCCGACGGCAGTTGCGTGGCCGCCAGGTCGAGGATGCGTTCCCGCGCCCGCGACGGCACCATGTGGACGAATCCAAGCAGATCCTGATTTGAGTCCCGGAACCCCAGCCCGCGCCCGATCCCCGACTCATAGAACGACGCCGATCGCGACATGTTGAACGTGGCCATGCACTGGTACGCGTTCCAGATGTTCACCATGCGGTTGGTATGAATGTCCGGCGTGTTCACCTGGAAAACGCCCAGCGTCTTCTCCCAGTAATCCCGCAACTGCGCAAACGCCGCGTCGGCTGCACTGGCGTCGAGGTACTTCGCAATCACCGGCTTGATTGTTCTCTTGTTGATCGTCTGCGAGCCCGGCGGATCGAATTTCTCGTCGACCGGATTCTCATGGTAGCCGAGCACAAACACGATCTGCCGCGTCTCGCCGGGCTCCAATTCAAGGTTCACCTGGTGCGCCCCCATCGGCGACCAGCCATGCGCAATTGAATTGGTCAGCTCGCCTGCTTCCACGGTCGCCGGCTTGTCCCAGTTGCGATAGCGACCCAGAAACGCTTCCCGCTGCGTGTCGAATCTGCCCGGCTGTGAGCAGGCGAAGTAAGCGAAGTGGTTGCGCCGCTCCCTGTATTCGGTCTTGTGGTAGATAACGCCGTCTTCTACTTCCACCTGGCCGGTATTGAAGTTGCGCTGGAAGTTGGTCGCGTCGTCCTGCGCATCCCAAAGGCAAAACTCGATGCTGGTAAAGCTGGACAACGCAGCCTTCGTCGTCCGCCGGTTGGTCACGGTTAGCTGCCAGATCTCCAGGTTCTCGTCCAACGGCACAAAATACCGCGTGTGCGCCTCAATTCCTTTGTACGTGGACCCAATGACCGTATAGCCCATCCCGTGCCGGCAGGAGTAGTCCTCAAGCTCGTGCCGGGTGGGCTGCCAGCTCGGCGACCAAAACTCCTTCGACTCGTTGTCGCGCAGGTAAACATACCGCCCGCCAAAGTCCAGCGGCACGTTGTTATACCGGTAGCGCGTCAGCCGCCGCAGCCGCGCATCGCGATAGAACGAGTAGCCTCCCGCCGTATTGGAAATGATGCCGAAGTATGCCTGGCAACCCAGGTAATTGATCCATGGAAGGGGTGTGTCTGGTTGCGTTATCACGTACTCGCGATTTTGATCGTCGAAATGGCCGAACTTCATTGCGCTTGCTCCCTCGTTCTGAAACGTTCAGCAAGTATAGTCCCCCACGCAAAATCTAATCAAACGATTTTCTAGAAGCTTTTTTGGCAATTCGGAAACTTTGGATTCCATTTGCGCAACATTGCCTGAGTGTGCAAAAGTATCAGCGCAAGCGAAAATCGGACAATCGTTCATTGTGTTTTGAGTCACTGCCGGATTCCTGGGCCAACGTGAGACACTTACCCGGTTTCCCGAACTGAATTCAGGCGCTCGTTTGAGGCGAAGTAGCAACCATGGCAAGTTCTTTGTTTCTGTCACCATCGAGCTCACGCCCAGTGAGGGAGTTGCTCCTCCTGGCCGTCCTTGCCGGTCTCTTCACCGTTCCGCTGGTTCGGACGATGGCTGCCCAGGCGCCAACGCCGACCACCGCCATCAAAGTGGATCAGGTGGGCTATCCGGTCGATGGGCCCAAGGTGGCTCTGCTCAGCGCGTCGGCCAAAACTTTTGAACTCAAGCGATCCAGCGACGGTGCGGTGGTTTTTAGCGGCAAGTTAACGCTACCGCAGGCCGACGCCGACACCGGAGACCAGGTGCAGGCCGCGGATTTCTCCGGCTTCCGCAAGCCGGGAACCTACTACATCGACATTCCCGGCGTAGGCCGCAGTTGGAACTTCACGCTGGCAGGGAATGTCTTCGAGCACACTTACTACATGGCGATGCGCGGCTTTTACGGCCAGCGCTGCGGAACCGCCGTCGACATGGGCTCGGAGTTTCCCGGCTATTCGCATCCCGCCTGCCATCTTCACGGCGAGTTTCACGCCTCCTCTGGCGCCAAAGGCCCCCGTGACAACATAGGCGGCTGGCACGACGCCGGCGACTACGGCCGCTATGTAGTCAACTCGGGCGTCAGCACCGGCACCCTGCTCTGGGCGTGGGAGATTTACGGCCCCAAACTCAAGAACATTCAGCTCAAGATTCCAGAAACAGGCAACGGGACTCCCGACATTCTGAATGAAGCTCGCTGGAACCTGGAGTGGATGCTGAAGATGCAGGACGACGACGGCGGCGTCTGGCACAAGCAGACCAGCGAGCATTTCTCAGGCTTTGTTACGCCGCAGGACGATACGCTGCCCAGCAAAGTGATCGGGACCGGTTCCGCCCCGTATAAGAGCACCTGCGCCACTGCCGACCTGGCTGCTGTTGCCGCCATCGCCGCCCGCGTCTATCAACCATTTGACGCAAAGTTCGCCGCGCAAAACCTGGAGGCCGCCCGCCGCGCCTGGGCTTGGGCGGAAAGGAACCCCAATGTTACGTTCCGAAATCCTGCGGGCGTTTCGACCGGCGAATATGGCGACCGCGATTGCAGCGACGAGCGGCTATGGGCCGCGGCCGAACTTGCGCGCACTACGGGCGAACCCGCATTTGGCGATTACTTCCTGAAGAGCTATTCCCGGTTTCTGCCCTCCCTGGACACGCCCCCGGCAGAGAGTTGGAACCAGCTAGCTCCCATGGCGTTGTGGACTTACGCGCTGTCTCACCGAAAGGGAATCGACTCCAAGGCCGTTGAAGCTATTCGCCGGCGAACCCTGGACGCCGCGCACGCAGTGGTCGAGCGAACCCGAGCCAATCCTTACCGCATCAGCCTGAAGGCTAGGGACTACGTGTGGGGCTCGAATGGCGTTGCCGCGGGCTACGGCATGTATCTGCTTATCGCCAACGTGTTCTCGCCGGATGCGAGCTACACCGATGCGGCGCGCGACAATCTGCACTATTTGCTCGGCCGCAACACTTTTTCACTTTCCTGGGTAACACAGGTCGGCGAGAATGCCTATCGACACCCCCATCATCGCCCCAGCGGCGGAAAGAATGTGCCGTGGCCGGGCTTGCTTTCCGGCGGTCCCAACGCAGGCCGTCAGGACAATGTACTTGCTGCGTTACCGAAGGATTTACCCCCAGCGAAAGTCTATGCGGATCAGTTGGCTTCCTATGCAAGCAATGAGATTGCAATCAACTGGCAAGCGTCGCTGGTGTTTTTGTTGGCTGGAGAGTTGAACTAGCCAACTGCATTCATGAGAGCCGCGGGAAGACCAACTGACTCGATTGGGAATCCCGAGAAGTTAAACCTGAGTTGACGGCGGCAAGAGCAGCGAATTCACCGCTGTCGGATTCTTGCTTGCCATGCCGTTGCAGTACCGGCTTTCATCGGCCAGGGCGCAAACATCCAACTCTCCGCCGCGCGCGGAAAGAAGATGTCCCTGCCGGAATCGAGGGATTCAATGCATCTCCACACAATCGACCTCTGTATCATCGTGGCTTACCTGATCAGCACGGTGTTCATCGGCTACTGGGTCTCCCACCGTGCATCGCAAAGCATGCAGAACTACTTTCTGGGCGGCAATACGATGCCCTGGTATATGCTCGGCATCTCCAATGCATCCGGCATGTTCGACATAAGCGGCACCATGCTGCTGGTCTCATGGATGTTTGTCTACGGCCTCAAGAGCGTATGGATCCCGTGGCTCTGGCCCACATTCAACCAGATATTTCTGATGGTCTATCTGTCGGCATGGCTGCGGCGGTCCAAAGTGATGACGGGCGCTGAGTGGATCAAAACCCGCTTCGGCACGGGCCGCGGAGCACAGTATTCCCACCTCATCGTGGTCATTTATGCGTTCGTCAGCATCATCGGATTCTTCACGTATGCATTCAAGGGCATCGGCAAGTTTGCACAGACATACCTGCCGTGGCATCTCTCGGCCAACGAGTATGCCCTGATCCTGATCACCATTACAGCGATTTATGTAATCAAGGGCGGCATGATCAGCGTCGTGATTACAGAGGTTGTGCAGTTCTTCATTCTCTCGATTGCATCGTTTGCAGTGGGCTTTATCGCCATGGCCAAAGTCTCGCCGGAGATGTTTCATCGCGTGGTGCCGGAGGGTTGGGACAACATTTTCTTCGGCTGGCATTTGAATCTGGATTGGACTACGCTGCTGCCTGCGGCCACCGCGAAAGTGCAACAGGATGGATATGGGCTGTTCGGCTTCTTCGTGATCATGCTGCTTTTCAAAGGCATACCCATCTCCGGAGCAGGACCCGCGCCAAACTACGATATGCAGCGTGTGCTCTCCGCAAAGAACCCGCGCGAAGCGTCGATGATGAGCGCGTGGGTGAACATCGTGCTCACACCCCCGCGCTACTTTCTTGTCATCGGGCTCACGGTGCTTGCGGCGGCATTCTTCGGTCCCAACCTGCGCGCCATGGGCACCAACATGGATTTTGAGCTGGTGTTGCCCTACGCGCTGGGGCGCTTCGTCCCGGTGGGTCTGTTGGGCTTTTTGATTGCAGGCCTGCTGGCCGCGTTCATGTCGAATTTCGCGGCCACGGTCAACGCGGCCCCACCTTACTTCGTCAACGACATTTACAAACGTTTCATCAATCCCAATGCATCGCCAAAAACCTATGTTCGGCTAAGCTATCTGGCATCCTTTACGGTGATTGTGATAGGAGTGGCGATCGGCTGGAACGTAACTTCAGTGAATGAAGTTGTAGTCTGGATTGTCTCTGGCCTTTGGGGCGGCTACACAGCTTCCAACGTCCTGAAATGGTACTGGTGGCGCTTCAATGGATGGGGATACTTCTGGGGGATGCTGACCGGAATAGCCTCGGCGCTGGGGACGCCGAAAATCATCGCGCACATTCCGTTCGTGGAGCAACTGCTGAAGACGTACTCCTTCAACATGGAAGTGACGATCATCTTTCCATTGGTGCTCTGCATCTCGCTGATCGGTTGCCTGCTCGGTACGCTGCTCACCAAGCAGGAAGACGATGCGGTCCTCATGGATTTCTATCGCCGCGTGCGCCCATGGGGCTTCTGGGGACCAGTCCTCAAGAAGGTGCTCGCCGAGGATCCCAGCTTCAAGCGCAACAAAGACTTCGGGCGTGACATGTTCAACATCGCCGTGGGTATCGTGTGGCAGATTAGCCTGGTGGCGTTGCCCCTCTACATCGTTATCAAGGAATTCTTCCGCGCCGGCATCGCCCTTGCAATCATCCTGGTAACTTCAGTCATTCTCAAATTCACATGGTATGACCATCTGAACGAGCGCGAGGTGGAGACAGACAAAGCTGCCGCTGACTACAAGTAGTGGATAGTTGGGGCAGCAAAGCCGGCGGCGCCTGAGCGTGACGATGCTGCCGCCGGCTATAACTTCCGAAGGCCAAGCAACGCACGATAACCAAAGGCTAGCTAACTTGGAACCCAAGGCGATAACTCTCGAATCAATCGAAGCACCGGTAGATTCGGCATCGGGCGTGTCGATCACTCAGATAACCTATAGCGGTTGGCCTGACAGCTATCTCCTGTCCAACGGTATCGTCGAAGCCATCGTCGTTCCCGCCATCGGCCGTGTCATGCAACTCCGCTTCATCGGCGATTCAGCCGGGACCTTCTGGGAGAACCACGAACTTCACGGCGAGCTTCATCGTTCAGCGTCCAGTGAGTGGCTCAACTTTGGCGGCGAGAAATGCTGGCCCGCTCCACAGTCCACGTGGCAACTGCATCAAGACCGAGCCTGGCCGCCACCCTCCGGATTCGATCCGGCTCCCATGCAAGCCATCGTCACAGAAGACGCCTTGGAACTTAGCTCGGCCATCGATCCGGGCTGGGGAATTCAGATCGTTCGACGAATCGAGCTGACCGCAAGCCAACCGGTTCTGCGCATCCAAACCGAGTACCGGAAGCTGCACGGACCGCCCGTCGAGGTCGCAATCTGGACGATCGCGCAGATGCGGGAGCCCGAGCGTGTTTGCATGCTTCTCGATCTCAAGTCCAAGCTCGTAGGCAGTTACGTTCACCTGCTCGCAGCGGAACCGGCAGAGCTTCGGATTCAAGGGACAGTGTTATCGATTGGACGGCACCGGCGCACGTTCACCAAAATCGGCGCCGATGGTTCCAGCCTGGCCTGGATAGGCCCGACATGCGTCGTCCGCATCGATGTCGAGCCTATGCCTGGAAAATACCCGGACGGCGGATGTCTCACCGAGATCTACACCAATCCTGACCCATTGGCCTATGTCGAACTGGAAACTTTGAGCTCTCTGACCACCATGAGTATTGGCGATCGCATCCCGCACATCGCCACTTACACCGTCACGCACCGTTCAACCCGCGAACTCCTCGATGAAGCGCAAAGGGCCTTCAGCCGGGGCTCAAAATGAACTTCTGACCTCATCGAAAAAGCCTGAAGTTCTTTCTCCGCTCCGCGAGGGGGGGAAGGCCGCAGGCCGCTCTGGCCATCTGGCGGATCGACTTCGCAGCCGGCGAGTCGTCGTGCGCCAACGAAATGGCTGGGTGCTGCGTCGCCCCGTCCGTCGCATCCTCCTCCAAGACCTTCCACTGTGCCGGCCTCGTCAGGTCCTTCGCAACCTGCTCATCGTCGAATCCCTTCGCATGAGGCATGTGCCGGTTCAGCACAACCTGAAGTTTGTGACCACGCGTGGAGAAGAACTGGGCGATCAACCGATTTGCGTTTCTCAGTTCTGAAATCCCCGCCTGGGTGACCAAATACAGATAGGTCGAATCTCCAAACAGGGAGGAATGCATCAAGTCGAGTCTCGATCCGGCATCCACTACTACATAATGGAAGTTCTGCCGAGCCACGGTCATTAGCTTGTCGATGGCCTGAAGGGGGGCGCGGCTTTTGGGAAACTCGCCCGGAGCTGCAAGCACAGATAATCCGGAGACATGCTCGGCAAGCAAAGAGCGGAGAAAGCTTCCATCCAGCCGGCGCCAATCTTCGAGCGCATTCTGAGTCGAGTAATCGCACAGCATACCCAGTTGTAGCGCCGCATCTCCCAGCGGGAGGCCGAAGTCAATCAGTAGAGTCCTTTGCCCCGAAGCCTGCGCTAGCGATAATGCAAAGCCGGTCGCAACCGTGGTCACTCCGCAGCCGCCCTTGGCGCCTAGAAACACGAACAACTTGCCGGCTGCGGATTGAATCCGGCTCAAGGAAGGATCGCGGATCGGCACGCGGGCCAGTGCGCCCGCCATGTCGCCTGGAGCCAGGGGAAGGTTCAGAAACTCGCGTGCGCCCGCCCGAATGCACCGGATCACCAGGTCCCGGTTAGCCCGCGCCGAATAGACCATCACCGTTGCTGAACTCCAGCGGCTGAGGCCTTCCACCACATCCAACGCGTAGTCCGTATCACCGTCCAGATCGACGAACACCACATCGAAATGCTGTGCCAGTATCTGGGGTAAGTCGTTCAGTTCCAATGGATAGGAAAGAAACTCCTGAATCGTCAAAACGACGCCTGATTGTTCAGGGTCCAACGTATTTGGTTCTTCGCTTCCGCCCAGGGCGCTCGCGACCGCATTGCGCCGGCCGTCGTCCGGCCCAACCACCGCAATGGATATTGCGTTGACGCTGGCGGTCTCGTTAACTTCAGTGAAGCTGGACATGCTTGAAATCCTGAACTAATCGCTATCGAGGCCCCTGCTTGCGCCAAGCCTCAAGCAGGTTTCAAAACGCCTTGAGATATTTTCCGTTCATTCGCCTCCCGGATTGGTTGGCTCCTGCCTTGAGTTATCGGCGCAGGCGAGGCAGGCATCAATCTTGGGAATTCTCGACCGAGTTTTGCGCGACTCTATCTATTTGGAATGCTGCCACTGCGAGCCCCCTTGACCGCACGGCCTGGTTGCTCCATTGTGGATGTGACCCGCTCCTATGCCAGTTCTCCAATCCCGATGGACCACCACTGCCGCACTGGCGACACTGGGATTCTTGTGCCTTGTCCTGCGCTCGGATGCGCTCCCAACCCCGTCGCGGCACCTCTCGCTGCGCATGAAACAGCTCCCTAGCAGAACGCTTTGGGTATGGGAGCGGCCGGAGGATCTTCACGACATCGATCCTGCGACCACAGCCATTGCCTGGCTAGATCAGACCATCCTCATAGGCCAGGATGTCGTCACCGTGCCTCGAAGGCAGCCACTCTCTTACCCCACGGGCGCGGCGCGTATTGCCGTGGTGCGGATTGAGGCCTTGCCGGGCGCAAAGCTCGAAGCAGCTCAGCGGCAGCAGGTTGTGACCCTGCTGCTCCAATCTGCGGCTCAGCCTGGGATCGCCGCCCTGCAGGTCGACTTCGACGCGACGCGCTCCCAACGCGCCTTTTATGCATCAGTGCTGACCGATTTGCGCAGCCAAATGCCAGCCAGTCTCCCGTTGTCCATCACTGCCCTGGCCTCTTGGTGCAGCTACGACGACTGGATCGGCTCACTCCCGGTCGACGAGGCTGTTTCCATGCTCTTCCGCATGGAGCCCGACCGTCGCCACCTCCCCGCCGATTCTCCCTGGTTCCGGATTCGCGAACCGCTCTGCATGGGGAGTGTCGGCATCTCCACCCATGAAGCGTGGCCGGATGCAATGGCCGGCAAACGAATCTACGTCTTCGCCGATCACGGATGGCGCCAGGACATTTCCCTCCTAACCGATAGGAAGCTCCCATGAAATCGCGTTTTTTTGTTCCTTCTCTGTTGGTGTTTGTTCTGCTTGCATTGTTTACCGCGCAGGCCTGCGGTCCCGATTTCTTCCCCGATATTTTTGTGCTGAAGCTGCGACCGGATCATCCCAAAGAGTTTGCCGCCGGCAAGCTTGGCGTGTTGCTTCCCACTTACCCGCGGGCCGATCTCATGGTTGCTTTCCGGTACTTGAACGGAGGAACCCTCACCTCCGCTGAGCAGGCTGGCTACGAGCCCACCTATGCCATGAGCGATCCCGAGTGGGAGAAGCAATGGGACGCGGATAATGCCGCCTCGAAACCGGGGGGCGATCCAGTCCAGGTCTGGAAGGGGCTCCGCGACCGCTACGCCGGCCCCGCCCCGGCCGTGCAGCCGCAGCGCACCGACGCTACACCGGAACCTGGCGGCTTTACCGCCCAAACCAGCTACGACAACTGCAACGTCGACGCCTTCCGTACCGCGACGCTCACCTTGCAGTCGCGCGCAAAAACCTGGGGAGAAAAAGGCGGCGATCTCGCCGACTGGATCAAAGGGCAGGATACCGTCTTCTCGAACTGCAGCGCACACCCCCCGCTCCAGCTTCCAGCCGACGCACCTTCCGGGGCTTCCGCGTTGCTCAAGGCCGATCGCGCCTACCAGCAGGCCGCAGCACGCTTCTACACCCCCAGTTACGCGGATGCACGCAAAGGCTTCGAGGCAATCGCCGTAGATGAAAGTTCCCCATGGCGCTTCATCGCTCCGTATCTCGCCGCCCGCTGCCTCGTCCGTCAGGCTTTCGCCGACGCTAGCGTCAACAACGGGGGCGAAGTGACCACCTTCGATCCGGCGCTCATGCAGCAGGCCGCCGATCTGCTCCAGTCTCTGCTCAAGCAGAACCTTCCCGGCGCGCCACGCCAGGCGATTCAGAACGAACTTGATTTTATCCGGATTCGCACGGAACCACTGGTCCGCGCCCGCGAGCTTGCCGCGGCTCTCGCAGGCCCGAAAACAGACGCTAACTACACTCAGCACCTGCGCGACCTCAACTGGTACCTCAACAATCAGTTCGACAATGCGGCGGTACGCGTCGACTTCAATAATCAGGATTCCAGCCAACCGCCTCCAGACTTCGGCAAGGCCTATCTGGAATTCGCGAAGCTTCGCGCCTCAGCCCCACTCGTCGACTGGCTCGTCACGTTTCAATCGCCGGCCAGTCAAGCCAAGGATCACGCCTTAGCTCAGTGGAAATCCACTCAACAACTTCCCTGGTTGCTGGCCGCCATCACCAAGGCCTCGGAGAAGGATGCGGAGGCCGCCGATCTGGTCACCGTTGCCGCTGATATCAAGCCCGACTCCGCTGCATGGGAGTCGCTCACGTACCATCGCATCCGCCTGCTCATCGCGCTTGGTCATGCGCCGGAAGCGCGCACGCTGCTCGATCGGACACTGCCCCAGATTCGCGCCTCAGGCCGCGATTCCTCTGTCAATGCCTGGCTGTCCTTGAGGATGAGCGCCTCTGAAAACCTGAACGAGTTCCTCACCTATGCGCCGCGTAAGGTTATTGCCCCCGTTTCCGAGTCGCAATCTTCGCTGAACGAGTGCGTTGAGGTGATGAAGGACCCCAAGCGGAGTTACGATTGCGCCAGGAAGGCCGACTCGGTTCAGTTCAGTGCCGATTCCGCCAGCTTCTTCAACAGCCAGGCGCCGCTTGCGACTCTCATCGATTCCGCAAACTCCAGCACTCTGCCCCAGCAGCTTCGCACGTCCTTGGCGATCATGGGGTGGGTTCGCGCGGTTCTGCTCAAAGACGATGCTTCGGCGGCGAAGCTCTATCCGTTGCTGCCGCAGAAGCTCCAGCAGCAGGCTGAAAGTGGAACCGGCTTCCATGCCCTCATGACCATCCTGCGCAACCCCGGCCTGCGCCCTTATCTCGACCCCGGCGTGCAGCGGTCCTATTCTTACGACTTTGTGGAGAGCTATGCGGATAACTGGTGGTGCCAGGACTGGAAATCAAACTACGACCCCGGCAATGCCGATGCGGCGCAATTCCAGCCAATTGCCCTGCTCACACCTGCACAGCGCGCCGAAGGAGACAGTGAGGCCAACAAGCTATTGGGCCAGAAGGATGCAGCGGTCTACCTGGGCGGCCTGGTGCTCGAATACGCCGATGCGCATCCCGATGACCAGGACGTTCCCGAATCCCTCTATCTCGTCCTCAGGATGATCCGCTACGGGTGCCAGCGGGTTCCGTCGCAGTACGACAAGACGCCAGACGAAGACGCCAAAAAGGTCGATGACTTGAGAAAAGCAGCCGCGCGCCTGCTCCGCCAGCGCTACACCACCAACCCATGGACAAAGAAAGCCGCTCCTTATGCAGGCTAGGCGCAAACTTTGCGCCTAGCCTACTCGGTCAGCTCCTCAGTAATCACGGCTCCGCCCATTGCGGCCGAAACCGCAGAGACTTTCACCACCTTGCGCGAGTCCTTCGCCACCCACAGCGTCTTTTTGTCCGCGCCCCCGTCTGCCGACGTGACGTCCACCCGGAATGCCTCGAACTTTCCCGCCGGCACCTCCACTGTTTCGATTCCCGCAACGTTCAACTGCTGCAGCTTCACTTTCTGCGTCTGAATGTCGAAGTTGCGGAACGTTGTGTTGTATCCCACGGCCAGCGGCAGAGTGGCAATCGCCTGGTCCCCGCCGGCTGCGTCCCCAAAGAGAGGGCCGCCCATATCGGCAGCGATCGGCTGATTCTGCCCGTTCACACTCATCTGGCCCGTCGCTTTGCCCCCTGCATACTCGACCTCGATATCCACGGAGCCTTGCTTCAAGCTGCGCTTCTGGAGTGTCAGACTCGACTTGGCAATTGCCGACGTGTCCGTCGCGATGCCTTGTGGCGCTTCCATCGTGTTCACTGCCGTCCACGAAGCTCCGCCGTCCGTGATCACGGTTGACACCTTCAGGGCCATCTTTTGCCCGCCCATTTCAATCGAGACCTGGTAATGGTAGGTTCCCGGTTGCAGATCGGTGGCCGGCTTGGGCAGTCCCACGGCATTCGTCTCCACGATTTTGGCCAGTACTACCGTCTTCGGATCGACGGTGATCTCCTTTAGCCGCGCCACCGACTCGGCGGAACCACCCTCCTGGAATCGTCCGCCCAGATATTTCGCCAAGAACTTCTCCGACTCCATGAACAGCGCCAAATTATTCACCGGGCGCGCAAACCCGTGGCCTTCATCCGGAGCCAGAATGTAGTCCACGGGGAATCCGCGATCGCGCAGCGCAATCACAATCTGCTCGGCCTCGCGACGGTTGACGCGCGGATCGTTGGCTCCCTGCGCCACCAGCAAAGGCGTCTTGATCTTGTCCGTGGAGTTCAGCGGCGAAGCTGCCTTCAACAGTGCCTTTCCCTCTGTTGTGGTTGCATCGCCCATGCGCACGGCGAAGGTCTTCCGCGCCGATTCCCAGTAAGGTGGAATCGACTCCATCAGCGTGATCAGGTTTGAGGGCCCGCAGATGTCGACCGCCGCTGCATACAGGCCGGGGGTAAACGCGACTCCAGCAAGCGTTGCATACCCGCCATAGGACCCGCCGATAATTCCCACTCGCTTGGGGTCGGCGATTCCCTCCGCAACCAGGTACTTCACGCCCCAGGTGATGTCGTCCTGCATGGTGAGGCCCCATTGCAGATTGCCGGCGTCAAGGAACTTTCTGCCATAGCCCGTGGAGGCGCGGAAGTTCGGCATCAGCACCGCGTAGCCGCGATTGGCAAAGAATTGCGCCAGTGGGTTATATCCCCATTGATCGCGCCCCCAGGGACCGCCGTGAGGAACGATCAGCGTCGGCAGATTCTTGGCCGGCACGCCTTTGGGCAACGTCAGATACGCCGGAATCTCCAGCCCGTCTGACGATTTGTATGTGATGGCCTTCATCTCCGCCAGGTCCGCGCGCGGCAGCTTTTCCCATATCTTGTACTGCGGCGTAAGCTCCTTGGTCTTGCGATCGAAAATGAAAGTCTCGCCGGGTTCCGTGTCACTGTCCGCCGTCACCAGCCAGGTCTTTTCATCCTGGGTGCGCGATACCACCTTGATCTCTTTCCCCTCAAAACGATGCTCCAGCCAGTGGTTGTCGTCGCCGAACGCCTTCTGCTGGAAGTATGCCTTGGAGCGGTCGTAGTAGTACCACGTCTCCACCAGCTCTTCGGTAGCCTCGGAGAAAAGCGCGCCGCCCAGGTCAACCTTGCCCAGCGGATCGGAATCCACAGGCTCGGTCTTGCCCGTCGCGAGGTCGAACAGGACCAGCGAAACAAGGTTTGCGTCCTTGTTGGTCTCCATGTATACGCGGTTGCCGTCGGTGTGGAAATGCAGCGGCGAGCAGGTTTCGAAGACGTTGCAGGAGTAAACCTGCGTCAGCTTGTCGGCATCCACGCGGAGAATCTCCGTGTCTCCGTTTTCCGCATTGCGCGTAGCCAGCCGCAACTGGCCTTTGAGATCGAAGATCCAATTCGTCACTCGATCCGTGTTCTTGCGCAACAGGGTCTTCTCGCCGGTGGAGATCTTCAGCTTGTAAAGGTCGTGCCAGGCCTTGTCCCGATCGTTCAATCCGATATACACAACATCGGGATCGCTCTTTGGAGCTTCGAACAACAGCACGCGCACGCCTTTCAAGCCGGTCAGGTCGCGCGAGGGCGGAGCATCTGCGCCCGCCTCAGGCTTGGCCGATGGGTCGACGGCATACACGTTATAGTTCTCGTCCCCATCGTGATCCTTGACATAAAGAATGTTCTTGCTGTCCCGTGTCCAGAAGAATCCAGCCACCGGGCGCTTGCTTTCCGTCGTCAGCAGCCGGGCCGCGCTGAAGGGCTCTCCTACCGCCTTGACATACACATTGCGCGTATCCTTCCACGGTTTGAGGAACGCAAGGTACTGGCCATTCGGAGACAACTGCGCCCCGGCGATCTCGGGATTGCCAAAGATCAGATCGCGATCGATCAGCGGCGGCAGTCCGCCCGTTTTCTTGTCCTGAGCTTTGGCCGCGGGTACAAGCAGCGACAAGCAAATCAGCCCGTAGAGAATGTTCTTCATAAATGACAAATCCCTTCTCCCATGAGAGTGAGTGTGGACGGCTTCAGTGGGCCTGGAGCAGAAATGTGGATTCCGCGTAAGTCTACTCCATCGGAGTCGCTGCTTCACAAGTTCGAGTCCACGGCTCAACGGTCTCGCCATTCCGACCTTGGCGGGGAAGACCGGGTTCCATCGTCCAAGATTCCCGAATCAGACGCTGAGGACGAAAGTAACCGTGCCGATAAGTCCCTATTTATTAGTAAACTGCGGTGCCCGCAAAAGTGATGCGCATCACTGCTTCTGCCGCCGCTGGAGCCTAACATCATTCGGGCTTTTAAGGAAGATTTGTCCGTCATGCGGTGGGACGTTTTGCAGGCCAGAAGAACCGGGAAAACGACTGCAGACAACGGCTTGCGGAGGGGCGAATGGTTGACCGGGAAACAGGCAAGCGCACCTTGGGAGGCAATCGGATATGAGCTGGCGGCAGGATTACAAGATGAAGTGCATGGATGCCGCCGAGGCTCTGGAGACGGTGCATTCGGGAGATCGCCTTTGGATTCAGTCGGGGTGCGGCACGCCTTCTCCACTGGTGGATGCGCTGGTGGCGCGCGCTCCTTTCCTGCAAGACGTAGAGATTGTCCACATGAAGACGCTGGGCAACGCCGACTACACAAAGCCGGAGTTCGAAGGTCATTTCCGTCATCGCGGATTGTTTCTTGGAGAGAACGTGCGCGAAGCCGTGGCTGCGGGCCGCGCCGACTACACGCCGATCTTCCTCAGCGAGATCGAAGAGTTGTTTGACAGCGGCGCGATGCCGCTGGATGTGGTGCTCATGCAGGTTTCGCCACCGGACGACCACGGCTTTGTGAGCCTGGGAACGACGGTGGACTGCACCATGACTGCGGCCCGTTGCGCGCGCGTGGTGATTGCTGAAGTGAATCGGTGTATGCCCCGAACGCACGGCGAGACCTCGATTCACATCAGCCACATCTCTTTCATCGTAGAAACTTCGCGCCCGCTGCTGGAACTCAAGTGCGAACCGTTCACCGAACTGCAGCGTCGCGTGGGAGAAAACGTGGCCTCGCTGATTCCGGATGGAGCCACGCTGCAAACGGGAATCGGCGGAATTCCGGATGCTGTGCTGGCCTGTCTTCAAGACAAACGCGACCTTGGGATTCATACCGAGATGTGTTCGGACGGCGTAATCGACCTGATGGAAGCGGGCGTGCTGACCGGTGAGAGAAAGTCGCTTCACAGGGGCAAGGCAGTTCTTTCATTCGCGCTGGGCTCGCAACGGCTGTTCGACTTCATTCGGGAGAACCCGAGCTTTGAATTCCGCTCGATCAGTTACACCAACGATCCGTTTGTGGTGGCGCAAAACGACAGGATGGTGGCCATCAACTCCGCTCTGCAGATTGACCTCACTGGACAGGTTTGCGCGGACTCTATCGGAACCAGGCCTTTCAGCGGCTTTGGCGGGCAATTGGACTTTATACGGGGAGCGGCGCGATCGAAGGGTGGGGTGCCGATCATCGCTCTGCCATCCACGGCTGTGCGCGCCAGTATTTCGCGGATTGTGGCGGTGCTGGAGCCGGGCGCGGGCGTGGTCACCTCGCGCGCGGATGTGCACTTCGTGGTGACCGAGCACGGCATTGCGTACCTGCATGGGAAGTCCTTGCGTGAGCGGGCAGAGGCGTTGATCGCCATTGCCCATCCGCGGTTCCAGGGTGAGTTGGAAGACTTTGCGGTCCGCGCACACTACCTTGAGCGCAAAACGGCCGAGTATGCATGAAGAGGTCGAAGGGATGAATGAGATGGAAAATATCGAAAAGACAACCAAGCGCGATCGAGGTCAGTTGCGGGTCGATGCGGAAGAGTGCAAGGGCTGCGGGCTCTGCGTGGAAGCCTGCCCGCCCAAGGTAATTGCCCTGAGCGAGCGCATGAATCACTACGGCTATCGCACGGTGGACTACGCGGGCGCGGGCTGCACCGGGTGCGGAATCTGCTTCATGGTCTGCCCTGAACCAGGGGCCATTACGGTGCTCCGGCTAGTGAATCGGCCTGTGATTGCCGCGTATGCATTCAATGCGGGCAACGGGGAGGCGTCGCGTGCATAAGCAACTGATGAAAGGCAACGAAGCAATTGTGAGAAGCGCCATTCTCTCCGGATGCCGCGCGTTCTATGGCTACCCCATCACGCCAGCCAGCGAAATCACCGAAGCCGCGGCGCTCTACATGCCGAAGGCCGGCGGGGTCTTTCTGCAGGCGGAGAGCGAGGTCGCGGCCATCAACATGCTCTATGGCGCTTCGTCCGCGGGCGTGCGCGCGATGACGGCGTCGAGCGGCCCCGGCATCAGCCTGATGCAGGAAGGCATCAGCTATATGGCTGGCGCGGAGCTGCCCTGTGTTATCGCGGATATCACGCGCGGTGGACCCGGTCTGGGAAATCTTGGATCGGAGCAGAGCGACTATCACCAGGTGGTCAAGGGAGGCGGCAACGGCAACTACAGGACCATTGTGCTGGCTCCGTATTCCGCGCAGGAGATGGCGGATCTGACGGCGCTGGCTTTTGAACTGGCCGACCGTTATCGAAACCCGGTCGTGCTGATGGCCGATGGATTTGTCGGGCAGATGATGGAGCCGGTGGAATTTCCGCAGAGGGCCGTTGAGCCGCAACTGCCCGAGTGGGCCGTGGCTGGTACAGCCAGGTCGCGCGGCAACATGATCACGTCGCTGCACATGGAAAACAACGAGCTTGAAGCGCATTTACTCAAACTCGAAGCCAAGTATCAATGTGCCGAACGAAACGAAACGCGCGCGGAAGAATGGCTCACTGAAGACGCGGAGATTGTTCTGGTAGGCTACGGAATTGTCGGGCGCATCCTCAAGGCTGTCGTCGCGGAGGCTCGTGAATGCGGCATCAAAGTCGGCGTTTTGCGGCCCATCACGCTCTATCCATTCCCGAAGGCGAGTTTCCAGCGGCTTGCCCGCCGGGCACGCGTCTTTGCGGTGGTGGAGATGAGCAATGGCCAGCTTGTCGAAGATGTGCGGCTCGCGATCAATGGCGCACGCCCCGTGGAGTTCCTGAACCGCATGGGCGGCAATGTGCCTTCGCACGACGAGGTGCTTGCCCTGGTGCGCACACTGGCGCTCGAAGCCTTGCCGGCGATGAGACGAGAAGAGGAGCGGATGGCCCATGTCTAACGAATCGATTTCCGAATACGAGATTTCGCACTCCAGGCCGAAAGCCCTTTACGAGCGCTTTGAGCGCAAGGATGAGTTAAAGCATCAGACGCACTACTGCCCCGGCTGCGGCCACGGCAACGTACATAAGATGCTGGCCCGCGCCATCGATGAGCTTGGCATTCAGGACCGGACCATTCTCATCAGCCCTGTTGGCTGCTCGGTGTTTGCCTACTACTACTTCGACGTGGGCAATGTGCAGGCCGCGCATGGCCGCGCACCAGCTGTCGCAACCGCGGTAAAGCGCAGTCATCCGGAAAGCATCGTCGTCAGCTATCAGGGCGACGGCGATCTGGCGGCTATCGGCTCCGCGGAAATTCTGCATGCGGCGAATCGCGGCGAGAACATCACCGTAATCTTCGTCAACAATGCCGTCTATTCGATGACCGGAGGACAGGTTGCTCCCACCACTCTGATTGGGCAGAAGAGCACCACCACACCGGACGGACGCAGCGCGGCCAATGAAGGCTATCCGCTGCACGTATCCGAATTGCTGGCCACGCTTGAGGCTCCTGTCTACATCGAACGCGTCGCACTAGGCGACAACAAGCAGATTGCGCAAGCGACACGCGCCATACGGCGGGCCGTCGAAAACCAGGTGCGGGGGCTGGGCTTCTCGCTCATTGAAGTGCTGTCGCCCTGTCCGACCATCTGGAAGATGTCTCCGGTGGAAGCGCAGCGCTGGGTGCACGATGTGATGGAGAAGACCTTTCCGCTGGGAGTCTTCCGCGATCGCACAAAAGAAGCTCAGCCGCGGCCGCTGCCGGACCCTGGGCCATCGCTCGATGAGATTCCAGGACTTCTCGGAGTCGCTGCTGAAAACCTGCCGGAAAACGCATTCGTTGAAAACCCGCGCGCGGAAGAAGTGGATCTGCACGTGCGTGTCGCGGGCTTTGGCGGTCAGGGTGTTCTGCTGCTGGGTGAGGTGCTGGCGGAGGCCGGGCTCGACGCAGGCCTTGAAGTTTCGTGGCTCCCATCGTATGGCCCGGAAATGCGATCCGGCACTTCGAACTGCCACGTGCGCGTATCGAGCAAGACCATCGATTCACCGCTGGTTACGCTGCCGGATGTGTTGGTGGCCATGAATGAGCCATCGCTCAGGAAGTTCGACGCCAGCGTGCGGCCTGGTGGATGGATTATTTACAACGGCGATATCTTCCCACTCGATTGTGAGCGAAAAGATGTGCATGTGCTGGCGCTTCCGTTCACGCAATTGGCCGACGAGTTGGGTGATGCGCGCGCCTCAAACATGATCATGCTGGGCGCGCTGCTGGAAATCGCAGGCGTGCTGCCGCAATCCAGCGTCGACGCCGCTCTGCGCAAACTGGTCAAGCACGCAAAGTGGGTCGATTTGGACGAACGTGCGCTTGCGCGGGGCAGGGAACTGTTTCGGGATGCTTTGGCGGAGGTGTGAGATGAAGGCCGATGGCGATCCGAATCTGACGGTGTATTTCGACGGGCAGTATATGCCGCTGGGCGAAGCGCGCGTGGGAATCCTGACGCATGCCCTGCATTACGGAACCGGCGTATTTGAAGGGATTCGCGCGCATTGGGACGAAGCCGGGCAGGATCTCTTCATCATGCGCCCGCTGGAGCACTATGCGCGATGGAAACAGAACTGCGGCATTCTCCATATCGCGGTTCCACCTTCGGCACAGGAATTGTGCGACATCACCGTCGAGCTAATGCGCCGGAACAACTTTCACACAAACGTCTATGTCCGGCCCATCGCCTACAAATCAGCGGAACGTGTCGGTGTCAGTCCTGACGACGAGGATGCATTTGCAGTCATCGCGCTGCCCTTCGGCGATTATTTGCACGCTGAAAAAGGCCTGCACGCAGGCGTAAGTTCCTGGCGGCGCATTGAAGACAATGCCATTCCCGCGCGCGCCAAGATCTGCGGCGCCTACGTCAACAGCGCCTTGGCCAGCGACGATGCCCGTCGCAGCGGCTTCGACGAGGCAATCTTTCTCAACGAGAGTGGTCATGTTGCCGAGGGCGCAACCTGCAACATATTCATGGTGCGCAAGGGGATGTTGATTACCCCGCCAGTCACGGAAAACGTGCTGGAAGGCATTACGCGCGACTCGATCATGGAACTTGCGCAGCGGGAACTTGGGCTTCTGGCTGTGGAGCGGCCAATCGACCGGAGCGAACTCTATATATGTGACGAACTGTTCTTCACCGGCACCGCAGTGGGCCTGGCGCCCATCGTGCGTGTCGATCACCGCCCAGTGGGGGATGGAGCAATTGGCGCGATCACGCGCGGAGTGCGGCAGTTGTACTTCGATGCGACCCGAGGACATTTGCGATCTTACGGGAACTGGCTGACGCCGGTTTACCAATCGCGGATGAGACACGAGCAGGGCCTGTCTTCTCTGGCAGGTGTGGACGCCAGTTGAGCGAGTGATCCAGTGCAGCCCGTCCGATGAGCAAGCAAATCGCAATCTCGCGGCATTCTGATTGCGAGGACAGTCAACACCATCCGCTATCATTCCCAATGCGGGTTGAACTCCTTCGTCAACCGCAGGGAAACTCATGACGATACCAGCGCCCTCTTCACTCGACACCAAATCCCAGTTGCGCAAGACCATGGGCTTTTGGGATGTGTTGCTGTTCAACATCGCCACTGTGCTCGGTCCTCGCTGGATCGCAGCCGCAGGCCACAACGGCACTTCGTCCATCAGCCTGTGGGTTCTCGCGGCGGTCTTCTTTTTCGTGCCCGGCGCGCTAGTCATCAACGAACTATCCTCGCGATTCCCTGAAGAGGGCGGACTCTACGTATGGTCGCGCGAGGCATTCGGGCCCTTTCACGGCTTTGTCGCGGGATGGACCTATTGGATTTACACTGTCTTCTATTTTCCCGGCCTGCTTCTCGCCAGCGCCTCCATGAGCGCCTACATCATCGGTGGCCGAGGCGCCGAACTCGCGCAGAATAGGACGTTTCTTGTCAGTGTGTCTCTTGGGCTGCTTTTGGTCTCCGTAGTCCTTAACATCGTCGGCCTCAACATTGGTAAGTGGCTTCAGAATGCCGGCGGTGTCGGAACCTATTTGCCCCTGGTCATGCTGGTAGGTGTCGCCGCGATCGTGTGTTGGCGCTACGGCTCCGCGACCCATTTCACCGTCCAGAACATGCTGCCAACATGGAATTGGGACACGGTCAATTTCTGGTCGCAAATTGCCTTCGCATTCACTGGACTCGAGCTTGTCTCGGCGATGAGCGAAGAGGTGCGCAACCCGCGCCGCACGCTGCCACGAGCAGTTTTCGGGGCTGGAGCGCTTATCGCAATCATGTATATCGTGGGCACATTCGCCATTCTTTCTTTGGTGCCCGCGGCAGATCTCGATCCACAGAGCGGCGTCTTTCATGCCATCACCGTCGGATCGATGGCGCTCCGCATCGGCTTCCTCGGAATCCTCGCGGCCGTGCTGGTCACTGTGGGCAACGCTGGCGGCGTAGGCAGCACCGTGGCCGGCATTGCGCGCGTGCCGTTTGTCGTCGGCATCGACAGCTATCTTCCTGCCGCGTTCGGGAAAATTCATCCTCGCTGGAAGACGCCGTACATTTCCATTCTGGTTCAGGCGATTGTCTCTGGCGCAATTCTCCTCGGCAGCCAGATCAACGAGACTACGCGCGGAGCCTATCAGTTTCTCATCGACGCCGCGATCATTCTCTACTTCATCCCGTTTCTTTACATGTTTGCCGCGATCATCAAGCTGGCGCGCCGTCAGGACCGCAAAGAGAATTCCCACGCCATCCTCGTGCCAGGGGGGATAGCCGGCGTGTGGATCTCAGGCGGTCTCGGTTTCCTCGTGGTGCTGGTTGGCATCGCTGTTTCGCTGGTCCCGCCAGGAGATTCCGCAGATAAGTTTGGGTTTGAGCTCAAGCTGGTTGCGGGCACGGCCGCCTCTATATTGCTGGGCCTAATCCTCTACTGGCGCGGCGCGCGCGCAAAGCAGAGTGGCTCCTGAGTCTTGGTAGCCGCTTTTCCGGAGTTGCCAATTCTCAATTTCGGAAGAGAGCCACGATTCCGATCAGCGAAAGGAGCGCCACGGCTTCAGCCGTCAGGTTGAGATCGATGTGGAGTTCTGAGCCGCGGACTACAATCTTCATCGGCGCAATTCCATCCCGGTTGAAGATTGAGCCCCCGTAAATCTTTCGTAAGAAAAATGCGGCAAGACAGCTCATCATGGGAATGACCGCAAGCGCTGCCGCCAGATAAAACCGTGGCTGCTGCAATGGGCATGGCGCGAATATGAGCGCGATCTCAAACAGCGATAGAAATGCATAACTCACTACCTGCCACACAAGATGAAAGCGTGCGTGCGCCGGCCATCGAGGGTTGGTTGCATGTGTGCGATTCAGATCGATTGCGGCGGTCCCCGCGCCTTGCGCAGCGCAAAGAAGAGCGAGCAACCAACGGGCAAGCGCCGCATGTGTCATCGACGCCTCCGCCGAAATTGCTCGCTGGCTCTAGCCGTTGCCATGCAGCACCGTAATCGGGTTTGCTTTGTAATCCGTGGGTGCAAGAGGGAGCGTGACTTCAATCTCCGCTCCTCCGCTTTCACGATTGCGAGCGGTGACAGTGCCGCCATGAGCCCGTGCCACCGCATCGATGAACGCGAGACCAAGTCCGTGCCCATTGGACTCCCGCCCCTTTACCCGTCGTTCAAAAAGATGAGGCATTACTTCATCCGAGAAGCCAGGCCCATCGTCTTCAAAAACCAGCGAAACCGATTCACCCTCAACCTTGAGCCGAATTGTTACAGTGCAGTTGGGGGGCAGATGTTTGAATTCATTGTCGAAGAGATTCGCAATCATTCTATGAATCAGCGATTCGTCTGCTTCGATGGTTGAAGGAGCGCTGCTCTTCAGGAGAATCTGCAGTCCCTTTTCCGACATCGATGGTCCATAGAGATCGATCATGATCTTGATGAGTTCATCGAGATCGACCTTACTGCGCGCCAGCCGCAGCGCATCCGCCTTAGCTTCGGCTACGTCGAGCGACTGATTCAGAAACTCTGTCAAGCGATCCAGCTCTTCGATGGCGGCAACAATCGGCTCAAGCTGCTCGCCTTGCGTAGGCGCTGACAACGACATCTCAAGCTTCCCGCGTATTGCGGTAAGCGGACTCCGCAAGTCATGCGCCAGCGAATCCGTGATGGTGTGCAACTGGTGAATCGAATTTGCGATTCGGTCCAGCATGCGGTTGAGTGTCCGGGACAGGTGGCCCACTTCGTCGTTTCGTTCCGTAGTAGGCACCCTGGCATTCAGATCGGAAAGGCCAATGCGGGAAGCAGCCTCGGTAATCTTGCGAACATGGCTGAGCATGCGCCGGGTTGTATAGAAGACGATGCTGAACCCGAATAGAACCAGCAGCAACCAGATCAGGAAGAACCGCAGGCGCAGGCTGCGTAGCACCCGCAGTTCATCTCTCTCGGAGAGTCCGAGATAAATATTGCTGCGATCGTCGATCCGGATGGAGGCGACGCGAAATGGAACGCCAAACCCCTCAACACGTAAATCCGTAGGATGATCGGGAGCAATCCGGATTGCCTTGATGGCCTGGAGGTTTGCCTTGCCGTTCCCCGCGCCAACCCAGAGCTTGAGCGATCCGTCGTCACCAGTCTGTAAGAAAAACACCGAATCGTTCGAACTGTTTTCCGAGAGCAGCTTGTTCGGAACTTCCTTTCCTGCAAGCTCGGCGACTTCTCCCACAACCCGGTCATAGAGAGCGTCCTTTGGCGTACGCTCGGCCACATCGCCCAGCACTTCAATCTCTCCAGACAACCATGCATCGCTACGCCGCTGAATATCGTTGGCCACAAAGTTGTGCAGAAAGACGAAGACCAGTACTGTGCCGCAGGCAAAGGCTAGCGTAGCCCACAACGAGATGCGCCAGGCCGCGCTGTGCATGATGGGACTAGCGGTCTTTGAGGACATACCCCACACCTCGCAGCGTTCGAATCAGCGGTTGCTGTCCCTTCCCATCCACTTTTCCGCGCAATCGATAGATATGAACATCAACGACGTTGGTATCCGGTTGGATGCGCATACCCCAAACTTTGTCGAGAATCATTGAACGCGTAACCACCCTGCCCGCATTCCGGCAAAGATACTCCAGTAGCACGAATTCCTGGGGCGTAAGTTGCAAGATCTCCCCTGAACGGCTCGCCTCGCGCCGCAGCAAATCAAGTTCAAGATCGAGCACCCGCAACCGGGTTGCCTCGTTGCCGGCAGGGCTATTGCGCTTGAGCAGGTTCCGAAGCCTGGCAAGCAACTCGGCAAGCGCGAAAGGCTTGGTCAGGTAATCGTCTCCTCCCTGTTCAAGGCCTCGCACTCTGTCATCGACGCTTCGGCGCGCAGAGAGAATCAGAACCGGTGCGCGGACGCCAAGCTTTCGAAGCTTCAGAATCAGGCTGATGCCGTCCTGATCAGGAAGCCCAAGGTCAACGATGAGAATGTCGAATTGGCCGTCGATAGCCAGTTGCTCGGCCGTCTTGCCATCTGCCGCTGGCGCCACCTGGTAACCAGCCTCTTCAAGCGAGGTCCGCAGAAAGCTTTGTATGTCGATTTCGTCTTCAACGAGCAGAAGCCGCATGAGGGGATATTAGTTCATCTTCGCCGGGTTTTCATGGGATATCTGCAATGGAATCTCCTCTATCGAAATGAAGACCTCAATAACCGCCAAGATGAACGGATTGTCATGTTAGTGTTGTCTGGCTGTCATTCGCCCCAAGTTATACTGAAAGTGAACCATCGACTTCAGTTTAGGCGCGGCCGGCCTTCAGAAGAGATGAACAAATCGTCATGAGACGGAGCGGCTTTTACGCTCTCCATCGAAGGCGCAAATCCGTCTTACTTATAGAGCTGGGAGCCCCAGAGCGGGGCTGGACCGACCCCGAGTAGAAACTCTCAACACCCACGCTAGCTTGAACTGCAATGAAAGAACTCGATGAGGAGAACTGTGCCAACAGCACAAGGGACCGTCACATTGGACAAAGCGCAAATCGAGGATGCTTTCAAAAGCTTTCTGCCGCTCCCGTTTGTGCTCGACGAGCCCTTCGAAGAGGCACTCCGCCATGTGCTCGACAGCCCCGGCAGCCTGGTGCGCCCCCGGATGGTGTTTCAGGTTGCGACTGCCTACGGCGTGGATGAAATTCCAGCTAAGGATCTGGCCATCGCGCTTGAATACTTTCACACGGCGTCCCTGGTCTTCGACGACCTTCCCTGCATGGACAACGCTCTCGAGCGGCGCGGTGTGCCGTGTGTCCATTTCGCATTTGGTGAAGCGAGCGCCATCCTTACTGCGCTTGCCCTTATCAACCGTGCCTATGCGCTCACTTGGCGTGCCGTCTCCTCAGCTTCGCGGCAATGCCAGCCGGGCGCATTGAATTACATTGAGCATTGTCTCGGCGTGAACGGATTACTCAATGGGCAGAGTCTCGACCTGCACTACGCCACATTGCCACACAACCGCGAGACGACGGAGAGAATTGCCCGCGGCAAAACGGTTTCGCTCATCAGGCTGACGCTGGTTCTGCCTGCTATGCTGGGCGGTGCTTCTGCGCGGGAGATTCAACTCCTGGAACGAATTGCTCTCTACTGGGGGCTCGGATACCAGATGGTCGACGACCTCAAGGATGTGCTCGGAAACGCGGCGCTGGCCGGAAAAGATGTTGCTCGCGACCTCCTTCTCGACCGGCCAAACGCAGCAGTCGTGATGGGCGTTCCACGGGCCGTCAAACGTCTCATGCGCTTTATCCATCTGGGAGACCGGACGCTTGGGCATCTTCTGAGATTACGGCCGCAGATGTCTTTCCTTGAAAAGCTGAGGAGCGAACTCGAAGAGGAGCTTGCGCGCGTTACGCACAGCGGGTGCCTGCTGACCGTCGGAGATGGTTCATGATCTTTCTTACGCTGATCGTGACCAATTTGCGCCGGCATCGCGTCCGGTCGCTCATCAGCGTTGCCGGCATCGCATTCAGTGTCGCTGCCATGCTCACGGTCGTCACCATCCTGCAAGGCGCAGTCGGCATGTTCTCCGGCATCCTCTCCAGCGATAGTGAGATCGTTGTCTTCGAGCGCAATGTATCCGATCTATTCTTCAGCAACGTTCCGTCAGGGGCATTGAATGAAATTACTGCATGGCCCATGGTTGCTCACGCCGACCCGGTACTCTTCGGGATTGTCTCCAGCGCCGATCACCCCATCATTACCTGCTTTGGCGTAACTGCTGCCGACGCGCGCATTCGCAAAGCGACATGGGTTCAAGGCGATCCCCACATATTTGCGGAACACTCAGACGACGTCGCCCTCGGAGAGCGCGCTGCGGACCTTCTGGGCGCCAAGCTCGATAGCCATGTGCCGATAGGCCACGGACTCTTCCACGTCATCGGCATTCTCAAAACTGCCAATGGTTTCGAGGATGGAGGCGTATTCATGCCCCTAAACTCGGCGCAGGAGTTCTTTCACAAAGAAGGCTCCTCGTCAGTCATTACCATCAAGCTGCGCAGCAAGGAAGATGCAGATTCGTTCAAGGCGATGGTGAAGACGACGTTCCCTGACCTTATCGGCCTTGAGGACGCTGAATTCACCCGCTCGTATTCGCAATTCAAGATTCTCAAGGCTACGGCTTGGGCGGTGGGTGGATGCGGATTGCTGATGGGCGGTTTGGGTGTGGCAAACACCATGATCATGTCGGTCTTCACACGCATTCGCGAGATCGCAATCCTCCGCGTCAACGGTTTTTCTCACGCGCAAATTGCGACAATGATCTTTGGCGAGTCAGCGGTAGTATCTCTCCTCGGGGCTGTGCTCGGCCTGCTGGCTGGAACCTGTCTTCTGCTTATCCTCAAACTGATTCCCGCGCTTCATGGTTATGTCGATGCAAGCGTTCAACCGGTTGTCATGCTGATCGTGATACTGCTCGCCCTGGGTACTGGAATCGCCGGCGCGCTTTATCCGGCTGCCTATGCCATGCGCATCCGTGCGGTGGAGGCGCTGCGATTCGAATGAATCTCTCTACTCCAAAGGAATGCAGCCAGCATAAGAGCAGTCAGGCTCGCGTCGTGCTTCGCGCGGAAGATGTGTGGAAGAGCTACGATGACGGAGCGATCGCCGTTCTGAAGGGCGTCGATCTGCAAGTCCTCGAAGGCCAAACGGTCGCACTGTGTGGCCCATCGGGCTGCGGCAAGAGCACGTTGCTCCATCTTTTCGGAGGCCTCGATTCACCGGATCGCGGACATATATCGGTGAATGGCGTGGAGATCAATCGTCACAGCAATCTGTTGCGCCTGCTTCGTCATGAAGTAGGTTTCGTATTTCAGCTACACAACCTGATTCCCGATCTCACGCTGGAAGAGAACTGCCTGATTCCCACCGTTGCCGCAGGAATTGAACGGCGCACCGCACGCGCCCGCATGAAGGAACTGGCGGATCGCACCGGCCTTTCGCATCGCCTCGGCCAACGCATTCAGAAGCTCTCCGGCGGCGAACGCCAACGTACCGCGCTCTGCCGGGCCTTGATGAACAAACCGAAAATCCTGCTGGCAGACGAGCCAACCGGCTCGCTTGACGAGGGCGCCAGTGCACAAGTATTTGAACTTCTGCTTGATCTTGTAGCCACCGACGGAGTGACCCTGGTAATGGCCACACACGATCGCAAACTTGCTGAGCGCTGCGACCATCTTTTCGAAATGCGCGATGGAAGGGTTCATGAATCCGCATTCGCCCAATGACCACGCGGCAGAGCGGCCCGTTCCGCAGGTGGCTGCCAGCGCCGCATGGCACAGCCTGTTGTGGCTTGTGATTGCGAATGGCATTGGTGTGTTGATCGCGATTCTGCTGCTCTTTCCGCATTTGAACAACATGCTCGGCGAGTGGACCTACGGCCGTTGGATCATGGTCCACATGAACCTTGAACTCTACGGCTGGACTGCTCTTCCCCTCGTTGGTTTCCTGTTCAAGATCTATGGTGCTGACAGCGGTTCCGTCTCGAATTGGTGCCGGCCCATTCTCTGGATATGGTCCGCGGCCCTGGGCATAGGAGCGCTGTCATGGCTCTCCGGCCAATCCAGTGGCAAGCTGTTCCTCGATTGGAGCGGCTACGCACGCGTACTGTTCCCCGCGGCTCTCGTCGCGCTCTGGCTTCTGCTGTTGGTTGCGCTCATCATCAAACGTCGCGGAGATGCTGTGCATACAACAGCAACAGCAACAGCCTGGGTGGCAAAACTGCTTGGTCTCGCGATTCTTCTGGCTGTCCCATTCCTCATCTACATTGCGGCAGACCCAACCGCTTATCCGCCGGTGAATCCTGATACCGGCGGCCCCACCGGCACAAGCCAGTTGGAGTCCTCACTCTCCGTCGTCGCTATTCTGCTGATTCTCCCGTTCGGCCTGGTGCGGCGCAAGACCGGGCACGCGAAAGCAATCGTCATCAACTGGATTGTTTTCGTGGCGGAAGCGCTGCTCTGTGCCGCGATGAGCCGAGCCGATGTTAGCCACCATCTCCCGACACAGTACCTCAGCCTTGGCTGCCTTCTCATTTGGATACCGCTCACACCCGCTTATTACGCGGCTTTTCAGTGGCACAGCAACACGCGCCGCTGGCGGCAAGCCTTTCTCTGCTGGTGGGCGGCGCTTCTTGTCACCGGATGGATCTTCTTTCTCCCCGGAGTTCTTGACCACTTCAAATTCACCGATGGTCTTGTCGGACATTCCTTCGTAGCCATGGCCGGGTTCACGTCGAGCCTCATCATTTTTGTTATGGTCCAACAACTGGGCGACGGTGCATGGATCTTCAATCGAGCCCGCTCTTTCTATCTGTGGAATGGAAGCGTTATTGCCTATATCGTGCTGATGACTGTCGCCGGGTGGCGCGAAGGATTCGACCCCACATTCACCATCGTCCCGGGAATAGCACGCAACGTCATCTATGCCCTTCGCCTTGTTACTGGGATTCTAATGCTCCTCGCTTCCATCGACTGGTTTCGCGACGCATCGACATTGCTTCTCGAACCCGTCCTTGCTACCGTCCCAACACAAATCGCGCCGCAGGAGAATACAGCATGAATCGCCATGTCCTGCTGGCCTATCAGTGGCTGATCGGCATTTCTGACACGTTGACCGGAGCAATGCTCATCGTTGCGCCGGTGTTTACGCTACGGCTGATGGGCTTGCACGCTCCTTCCGACGCGCTCCCCTACCTCGAATTCATTGGCGCATTTGTCCTCTCCGTCGGCCTGGCATGCGTTTACGGTGCAATTGCGATGACTCGCAGAAGAAGCCCATGCACGATCCAGGCTGTCTGGCTGCTCACGGCGTTCACCCGCGCCAGTGTAGCCATTTTCGTCGTCATGCAAATTCTGGCACACACGCTTGAACCTGGCTGGCTCACCGTCGCCGCCACGGACGGCGCGTGCGTTTTAATCCAGGCGATAGGTCTTTGCAAAGGCTGGCTCGGCAATGTTACGCGGTAAGGTTCGCCAATCCGGATGGCAGGGCGCGAGCCTGGTCGCAATCACGTATGTCTATTTCCTCATCTTCGCGCAGTTCGCTTTCCTCAAGCGACTGGCGAGCCTGGGAGTGGCAGACGCGCACCTGAAGGTCGTGATGGCGGCCATGGCGGTGGGCGGAATTCTTTGCAGCCTGCTGACGCCACGGCTGTCCCTCTATCCATCGGCAAACCTGCGCTTGCGAGTCGGACTCTTCGCTTCAGGAGCGGCGGCCTTTCTGTCGCTTCTTCAACTTACTCTCGCAACCAGCATCGCCTTGTCATTCATGATTGGCGCCGGGCTCGGCGTCCTCACCGTTACGCTCGTCACACACCTTCGCCAATGGACGGGCAGCCGAAATCCGCTGTTGCTTGTTGGCCTTGGAACGGGTGTCGGTTATCTTGCCTGCAATCTTCCCGGCTTCTTCACTGCCTCCGCCGAAGTGCAGTCCACGGTAGCAGGCCTGTTATGCATTGCGGGAATCTGCATCACCCTGCTGCCCGCTCCTGCGCAGCTCGAAGAGGCAACGATTCCAATTCAACGCGCGCCCTCGTTTTTCCGCGTGCTCGCTGGCTTTGCCGCGCTGGTCTGGCTGGACTCCGCCGCCTTTTTCATCATTCAGAGCAATCCTGCTTTGAAGGCAGGCACCTGGCAAGGTTCAGTTCATCTGTGGGCCAACGGCTTACTGCATCTTACCGCGGCATTGGCAAGCGCATGGCTTTTGAGGAGCCGCAGCCTCTTTCTTGTTCTTTCGGCGGCGTTCGTATCGCTGGGCTTTGCATCTTTGCTTCTACTTAACCCCAATCGCATAATCGTTGCATCTGTCCTCTATCCTGTCGGTGTCTCGCTTTATTCCGTCGCTCTTGTGGCCTATCCATCGCTGCTTTCTCCAGCCGCTTCATTGGCAGAGCGTGGCCGCCAGGCTGGATGGATCTATGCCATAGCCGGTTGGTGTGGCTCCGCCATGGGAATCGGCATGGGACAAAAACTAGGCCAGGTTCCGCCTGCATTTGTCATCGGCGCCGGTGTGGTCGTGCTGGTGCCTGGACTCTTCCCCGCACTTCGCCGGCGCATTCGCGAAGCGTCTCTCACCGCGTTCGTTGCCGTGGCTGCTTACGCTCTCTATCGCGTGCTCCCCGCAGCCAACCCGCAACTCCAACTTTCGCAAGTGGATCGCGGGCGCCAGGTCTACATCTCCGAAGGTTGCATCAGTTGCCATTCGCAGTACGTGCGCCCGAATTCCCCTGACGTCCTCATGTGGGGCCCAGTTGAAAGCATGCAAGATATTCGTCTCCAGCAACCGCCATTGATCGGCAATCGCCGCCAGGGCCCGGATCTATCTGAGGTGGGTGGCCGCCGTTCCGCCCTATGGCTCAAAGCCCACTTTGCCGATCCTGCCGAAGTCAGCGGCGCATCCATCATGCCATCTTTCGGCTTTCTCTTTCGCGATGAACGTGGGGACGATCTTGTCGCGTACCTGGAGAGTCTGCACACGGCCGGCACACTCCAGCATCAACATGAAGAGAGCTTCTGGCATCCGTCCCCCGCTGCCCTGGCGCATGCCAATGTCGCTGACGGGGAGCGGCTTTTTCTGCGTTACTGCGCCACCTGCCATGGTGCGGGCGGGCGCACACGTTGGCAGGCAGCCTTCAAACGCTATCCTCCCGATCTTTCCGTTGGCCCTATCCTCCATCTGCAGGCTTCAGATTCCCCCAATGAGCGCATTGCTCGTCTTGCGCAAATCGCCAAATTCGGAATTCCCGCAACCGATATGCCCGGGCACGAATATCTGTCTGACAATGACATCGCATCCCTCAGCCTCTGGTTGTTGCACAACCTTGCACAGCCCACCCAAAACAAATGAAGCCCATTTTCTACTGGAGATAAAACATGAAGACCATCGCTAAAATCCTGCTTCTTGCCATGCTGCCCGCCGGCGCTCCTTTTGCCTATGCCCAGCATCAGACATTTACTGTCAGTCCTGACTCAAGCCAGGTTGCCTTTGCATTGGCCGGCACCGGGCACCATGTCAACGGCGCCTTCCATGTGCAGAGCGGTACGATCGACTTCGATCGCACTGCGCAGAAGATATCCGGTTCCGTGGTCGTCAACGCCGGCAGTGGCAACAGCGGCGAACCCAGCCGCGACAAAAAGATGAGCTCCGATGTGCTCGATGTGGCCCACTTTGCAGAAGTGTCCTTTGTGCCTAAGAGCTATCAGGGAACCGTCGTGGCATCGGGTGATTCCTCCATCCAAGTCTCAGGCGTCTTCACCCTTCATGGAACTCCCCATGACCTGACGGTTCCCATGCAGATTCATATTGACGGAACCAGCCTCACAGCCAAGACGCACTTCACGGTCCCCTACGTGCAGTGGGGGCTGAAGGATCCGAGCATCTTCGTGCTCAAGGTCGCCAAAGAAGTGGATATCGACCTCAACCTGGTGGGTCGCCTTTCCGCTTCAAACTAGAGTTGCAACAGCATCTGTTGCTGTCCCGTTTCATTCGACTGCACGCGCTTTGACCGGAAGTCCTTCTGGCAATAAAGGGCGAATTGATTACGCGCGTGCGGAGTTGAGTTGGGCAACTCTTGGCCTTTTCCAGTTTCCGGCAGTCTGTCCCGAGATTCTGGTTCAGAAGTGGTAGCTTAAACCGAGGTTCGCGTTCATCACGTCCAGTCCGGGGTTGACTGGCACGATGAAGTCGTCAGAAAAATGAAAATCGCTGAAGATGCCCAGGCGCAGTCCCCAACGCTCGTTCATCCTTACCTGCACACCGCCGGCGGACTGCAGGCTGAAGTTCTCATAGGTAGCTTCTGAAGAGGGCACTTTTTTCGCGAAGACCAAGATACCGCCCTTGGCTTCGAGGTAGGGGCGGATAGCCTTCTTGTTGCGCCATTGCAAGCGAAATCCGATCGGCGAAATACCAATGCCAGGTACGTGCTGTCTGATGTTTTTCTCATTCAGCGGAGCTGGAGTGCCCCAAATATCGACATGGAGCGGTTTATCTAGAAGGACAAAAGGCAGAAACTCGGCCACGTAGTCCACTTGCGCCTTCAGGAAGGAGCCCCAGGTGTGCCGATCGTACTCTATGCCCCCAGTAAAGAGCTTTTCGTCGTATCCAGATGCAAAGATTTTGTAATTGCCGTAGGAAGCCAACCCCTCAATTATTATTTCGCTTTCGCCAGGACGCTTGAACCAATTCCCTTTCTCGGCATGAGGGACAGGCGCGGTTTCCGCGCGTGGTTGCCTCAAAGTCTCTGGCAGGGGGTTCTTCGTCTCACTGGCCTCCGTCTCCGGTATGGCATCCAGCCTTGCTGCCGCCATGGTCTCTACCCGGGAGAAGGACTCTACCTCGGCTCGGGTTCCTGTCTGCAGGTGGATCCCCGCCGAAGTTACCGCTTCCTGGGAATGCGCAAACTGCGACGCAACAGAACAAAAAGCAAGGAGCCCTGAAAGACAGCCGAGAGTGAGGTTTCTGGTTGGAAGACGCTTGAGTCCGCAAAGAGGGGATGTCTTCAGCCAAACTCGATTGGACTGCAATTGTTCACCACGCTCGTTGGAATGTACCAGATAGCTCTTATAAATCTCAGAACATGCCATCCGGTACCGAAACTATAGCATGAACCTCCCGGAGAAGTGGTACGGGCTTTGAATCGTCCACTCCATGTTATAACTTCACCGATCGGAAGCCGCGGATCATGAAGAGCAACGAGGGATTCATCCAGGCCTGCAACGCACAAATCGCAGTCGAGCCGGAAAGGGAAACAACGTCGCAAAGCTCAAAAGGCGGAGGAAAGCCGGGGCTATTTCACTCCACTTTTCTGCGGAAGGCGCTGATCTCGGGGGTACATGGCATCGTTGCCGAACTCGACATCCGAAAATGAAACCCCCTCAAACATGAGCCAGCACGCCCGGAGGTTTTCTCGGATATGCTCCTAGCTGCTAGAGGCTGTTCTTACGGAATATTCACCGGGATGAAACCTTCGGGGCTTGGGGAACATCGATACAATGGACGCCATTGCGCGAATTCCTGCCCTTCGCGTTCGTAGTTTGGCCTTGACCTCCAATTCCCCGAATCCGAAGTGAGTGATGGAACGATGAGCGATCAGTCGTTGTACCGTTGGCTTGAGCAGCAAGGTGAGGCGTTTGGTGCGCCGGGCACGGAGCCGCGGTGGACTTCAAGCGTGAAAGACGCGGTGGGGACGGCCTACGCCCCCTCGAGCAGGATCTGGTTTACCTGCGCGTATGGGGTTCTGAACGAGGTTTACCATCCGACGATTGACCGGGCCCAGGTGCGGGACATGGAGTTTCTGGTGACGGATGGGGAGACCTTTGTTCATGAGGAAAAGCGGGACCTGCAGTCGACGTTTGAGTACATTCATCCGGAGGCGCTTGGAGTGCGGTATGTGAACCGCGATCCGGAGGGACGCTACACGCTGACCAAGGAGATGATCTGCGATCCGCACCACGCCGTGGTTTTGAACCACGTCCGCATTGAGGGAGACGCAGAGTTGCTGCCACGGCTGAAGGTTTATGCGCTGCTGGCGCCGCATCTGGACGGTGGCGGGGCGGGCAACTCGGCGCGGGCGGTGGACATTGCAGGCCACAAGGCGCTGCTGGCGTGGAAGGGGAAGTTCTCACTGGCGATGGGCGCCAATTGCGGATTCAGCCGCGTGAGCTGCGGGTTTGTGGGCGCGAGCGATGGCTGGCGGGACCTGATGGACAACTTCCACATGGACTGGGAGTTTGGCTCGGCGACTGGCGGCAACATTGCGGTGATGGGCGAGCTGGACCTTCGCGGTAACCCCGGTCTCAAAGGCGAGACCGGGGTTACCGCGCAAGCGATCGACTTTACGCTGGCGTTCGGAATTGGGGATGGGCATCACGCGGCGGCGCAGAAGACGATGGAGTCCCTGGCGACGCCGTTTGCGGAGCACCGCAGCCGCTTCATTACGCAATGGCAGAGGGCGGCGAATCCCATGGGTCTGGCGGCCAAAGCCGGGGATGGCGGCAAGCTGATGGGGACCAGCCACAACGTGCTGCTGGCGCACGAGGACAAGACATTCTCTGGCGCGTTTGTGGCGTCTTTGTCGATACCCTGGGGACAGGCGAAGGGAGACGACGACCTGGGCGGCTATCATCTCGTCTGGACGCGAGACATGGTGCAGACAGCGACGGCGCTGCTGGCCTGCGGACGAGCGGAGACGGCGCGGAGGGCGCTGGTTTATCTGGCATGCACGCAGCAGCCGGATGGAGGGTTTGCGCAGAATTTCTGGATTGACGGAACGCCTTACTGGAGTGGGCTGCAACTGGACGAGGTGGCGTTTCCGATCATTCTGGCGTGGCGGCTGTGGAAGGCAAATGCTCTGGGCGAACTGGAGATTTTTCCGTTTGTGGAGCGGGCTGCGGGTTTTCTGGTGCGGCGTGCGCCGATTACCCATCAGGAGCGCTGGGAAGAGAATGCGGGCTACTCGCCTTCGACGCTGGCGGCGGTGATTGCGGGGCTGATTTGTGCGGCGGAGATTGCGCGCGCGCACGATTCGACTGAGCTTGCCGTGTTTCTGGAAGAGTACGCCGACTGGATTGAGAAGCATCTCGGAGACTGGACCGTGACCAACCAGGGAATGTTGCTGCCGGAAGTTAAGCGACACTACATGCGTATCCGTCCGCCGGAGACGGGCGAAGCGTATGCATGTGAGGATTGCGGGAGAGAGACGATACGGCTGCAAAACCGGCCGCCGGGGACGCGAACCGAATTTGAGGCTCGCGAGATTATCGATGCCGGCTTTCTGGAGTTGGTGCGGTATGGAGTGCGGCGGGCAGACGATGCGCTGATTGTGGATTCGCTGAAGGTGGTGGATGCGGTGCTCAAGCGCGGATTGCCGCAGGGGCCCGGCTGGCTGCGCTACAACTGGGACGGCTACGGGAATCGGCCGGACGGCGGGCCTTACCAGGGATGGGGCAAGGGCCGCGTGTGGCCTCTGCTGACCGGGGAGCGCGCGCACTATGAATTGGCCGCGGGACACGACATCAGCGAGCTGATCAGAACCTATGAGCGGTTTGCGACCTGTGGTCAGATGATGCCGGAGCAAGTGTGGGATGAGGCTAGCCAGACGGGTGCGAGTTCGCGATTGGGGCAGCCGGCAGGGTCGGCGGTGCCGCTGGTATGGGCTCATGCGGAGTATTTGAAGCTGCTGCGGTCGGCTGTGGACGGGAAGGTCTTTGATCGGATCGATGCGGTGTATGAGCGGTACTGCGAGCCTGAGGGGCGCAAAAAGGTACGTGGAGACCTCGAGATTTATTCCCGAATGCGGCCGATCCAGAGGATTGCGGCGGGGAATACGCTGCGGATTCTGGACGAGAAGCGATTTGATGTCGTGTGGAGCGCGGACGACTGGAATTCTACCAATACGACGATGAGCAGCGGCCTGGGCAGTTCCGGGTTCAGCGCCGAGATTCCGATTGGCGCGTTGGGGGACGGGAAATTGCAATGGACTTTGCATTGGACGGAGCAGAACGCCTGGCTTGGTTACAATGTGGAGGTGCAAGTTGACGGCCAGTAGCGAAGAGCAAAAGGGAAATAGGGATAAAGTCGCGTAAATTGATTTACTGGCGCATCGAACAGCAACAGGAAAGGACGCGTATCAACTTTATGGACTCAAGCATTGCGGGACTTTCGCTCGACGAACTTTCAATCGACACATTGCGGCTGCTGGCCGTGGACACAGTTCAGAAGGCCAACAGCGGCCACCCCGGCGCTCCCCTGGGCTGTGCGCCGATCGCGTATCTGCTGTTTCACAAGATGTTGAAGCACAATCCCAAGAACTGGAAGTGGGCGGATCGGGACCGGTTTGTGTTGTCGAACGGGCACGCGTCCGCGCTGCTCTATGGGGTGCTCTATCTCTCCGGTTACAAGCTGTCGCTGGACGATCTGAAGAGTTTCAGGCAATGGGAATCGCTGACGCCGGGCCACCCCGAGTATGGTGAAACGGAAGGCGTGGAAGTTACAACAGGGCCGCTGGGACAGGGCATCGCGATGTCTGTAGGTATGGCGATTGCGGAGAAGCATCTAGCTGCGATTTATAACAAGCCGGGCTTTGAGATTGTGAATCACCACACCTTTGCGCTCTGCGGGGATGGCGACCTGATGGAAGGCGTGAGCCACGAAGCCGCAGCGCTGGCCGGAATGCTGGGACTGGGCAAACTGATCTGGATTTACGACGACAACCTGATATCGCTGGATGGGCCGACGGAACTGAGTTACAACGACAATGTGATGGAGCGCTTCAAGGGCTACCACTGGCACACGCAACATGTTGACGATGGCAACGATCTTGAGGCCATTGAGAAGGCCATTGAGAACGCCAAGGGGGAAACAGAGCGGCCGTCGATTATTGCGGTGCGAACGGTGATTGGCTACGGGAGCCCCAAGGCGGGCACGAACAAGGTGCATGGCGAAGCGTTGGGAGTCGAGGCCGTGGCGGCTACGAAGAAGTTCTTCGGATTTCCGGAAGATCAGAGCTTTTATGTTCCCGAGGACGCGCTGGCGAATTGGCGCAAGGCCGTTGATCGCGGCGCGAAATTGGAAGCGAGGTGGAAGAAGGAATTTGAAGGCTATGCCGAGGCTAATCCGGAGTTAGCCGCGGAGTTTGAGCGCACGCAAAAGGATGTACGCAAAGCTGGTTGGGAAAAGGCGATTCCGAGTTATCCGGCGGGCAAGCCCCAGGCCACGCGCAATGCTGGCGGGGCAATTATGAACGCGATTGCCGGGTTAGTGCCGGAATTGTTTGGCGGGGCGGCGGATCTAACTTCATCGACTAAGACAATCTTCAAGCCGGGCGAGAGTTTTCATGTGACTCCGGCGGGACGGAATGTGTTTTTTGGCGTGCGCGAGTTTGGGATGTGCGCGGCGGTGAATGGGATTGCTGCGCACGGCGGGTTGATTCCGTTTGGTTCGACGTTCTTCACCTTCTCGGACTATTGCAAGCCGGCGATTCGGCTGGCCGCACTGATGAAGATCCGCTCGCTGTTTGTGTTTACGCATGACTCGATTGGATTGGGCGAGGATGGGCCGACGCACCAGCCGGTTGAGCATTTGATGATGCTGCGGGCGGTTCCGGACCTGACGGATTTTCGTCCGGCGGATGCGAACGAGACGGCGGCTTGCTGGAGGCTAGCGTTGGAGCGCACAGGGCCTAGCTTCTTTGCGCTGAGCAGGCAGGATTTGCCGGTGATCGATCCCGCGGCTGTGGACGTGCTGGGTGGAGTGAGCAAGGGCGCGTATGTTTTGCAGGATGTGGCAAACCCGCAAGTGGTGCTGATTGGCACAGGTTCAGAGGTGTCGGCTATTGTTGAAGCGGCAAAGCTGCTCGCGGCTGAGGGGATTGCGGCGCGGGTGGTGAGCTTCCCGAGTTGGAAGATCTTCGAGGAGCAGACGGCGGAATACAAGGCGAGCGTGCTGCCCGCCGGTGTGCCGAAGCTGGCGGTTGAAGCGGGGGCGACGCTGGGTTGGTGGAAGTACGTTGGCCTGGATGGCGACGTGATTGGGCTTGATCGTTTTGGGGCTTCGGCGCCGGGACCGATCGTGCTGGAGAAGCTGGGATTTGGAGCCGCGAACATTGCGGCGCGGGCGAAGAAGCTGGTGGGGTAATGCAGGGAAT
>Ga0182030_10000685_pt1 | contig 65550 bp, 54 predicted proteins | sample 812S3MmetaG_FD_121299 | JGI IMG/M metagenome (GOLD analysis project Ga0182030, IMG submission 121299) | Permafrost microbial communities from Stordalen Mire, Sweden - 812S3M metaG (Illumina Assembly) | ecosystem: Environmental > Terrestrial > Soil > Wetlands > Permafrost | place: Sweden... | reverse complement strand
GTTGCGCGCGCAGTCCGGCAATTCTCCCGGCGCGCCGGGGGACCTGGCGGCGGAAACGCAGTTGTCCGTGAGCAATTCCGACATCACAGGCATCGTTCTGGCGCCGCATGCGATTCAGCCTGTCGATCTCAGCGGGACATTCCTTGTGGCGCACGGCGGCACTCCCGAACCGATGGTTATCAATCTCCGCCCCATGACCGGCAACAGCGTGACCGCTCACTCGAATGAGGACGGCACTTTCGTGTTCAAAGGGCTTCTGCCGGGCCACTACACCATCCAGGCCAGGCTAGATTTAGCCGGCATGTCACCAGGCGAAATCCGCTCCAGGACAACCACCGGATTTGCAACGCCGACTTCAGCCCGCATCGGAGGCCAGGAGGTCCTTCAAAGAGGATTCGACTTGGATGGCACACAACCCCCCGAGCTACTCATCACCCTGAGTCCGCTGATCATAGTGCAGGGCAAGCTCATTGACCCTAGCGGCCAGCCCGTCGCTGGCGCCGTGCTCGCATTCAAAGGGAGCGCTCACGAAGCAACTGCCATGTCCGGCTCTGATGGCGTGTTTCGCGTAGCGTTCCTGGCCGCCGACGATTATCATGTCGTCAAGTCCGCCGACCCGAACTCGTTGCGGGACCCGGACTACCTGGCAGTTCACGCCAAGGACTTCCCGGTGCTGCACATTATCGCAGGACAGAATCCACCCATTACGCTGGTGGCGCCACCGGTCAAATAGGGGCAAGTGGGACACGTCTGTCGTAGTGGCCAGCGGCCCGCGAAACACCCATGAAAAACAGAGCGGGCCTTTAGGTTTTGTGGGGCAGGATATCCAGCCTGCGGACCCGCTTTCCAGCGGGTCCAACTGCCTGAAAGGCGGCTTTCAGCCACCATCGGCCGCCCACTCTGAGTTCGGTTTTTCGACCCTGTCAACATGGTCGTTGAGGATTTATTTTCGAAGGCTCTGTCACCAGTTGCCTCGCTTCTGCATCTACAGAATCAAATGCCGGATTGGCTCTTACCCGTTGCGATTTTCGCCGCGTATCTGATTCTCATGAAGTGGGTGCTGCCTCGCTTCGGCGTATCTACTTGAATATCAGACACTTGTAACGTCGCGTCGCGGCGTTCCCAGGATTCGAAACCGGCGGATGCGGCAAAGGCTGCGGACGCCGGAAAATTGCCCGGGAAGTAGGGACCAGCGATCGGGCTTTGGGTCTGTGAAGCAGGCCGGGACAGACGATAAACATCGATCGCCTGTCCCACAGAGTCTTACCGGTTCAATGCCGCCACGCCCGGCAACACCATCCCCGCCAGAAACTCCAGCGATGCTCCGCCGCCGGTCGAGACGTGGCTGATCTTGCTGGTCACGCCAGCCGCTTTGATTGCCTTCTCCGAATCGCCGCCGCCCACCACGGAAATTGCGCCCGAACCAGCAACCGCCTTGGCTAGAGCGACGGTTCCGGCATCGAAGGGCGGCTTCTCAAAGATGCCCATCGGTCCATTCCAGATGACGGTTTTTGCGCCCGAAATCACGCGCGAATAGGCGTCGATGGTCTCCGGCCCAATATCCACGCCAATCTTGCCGGGCTCAATGGTGTTCACGGTCTGGTGCTCTGCTCCGGCCGCAATGTTCGTCACCACCACGTGGTCCACCGGCAACATCAGCTTGCTGCCTAGTTCTTTCAGCAGGCTCTTCGCCAGATCCACCTTATCGTCTTCCACCAGCGATTTGCCGACCGGCAGTCCCTGCGCTTTCAGAAACGTATAAGCCATCGCGCCGCCAATCAGCAGCTTGTCGACCACCTTGCCCAGGTTCTGAATCACTTCAATCTTGTCGGAAACCTTCGCGCCGCCCAGAATTGCGATGCACGGGCGCGCCGGATTCGTGGTAGCCATTCCCAGGTATTTCAATTCCGCTTCCATCAGCAAACCGGCGGCGGCCTGCGGGACAAATTGAATCATGCCTTCGGTGGAGGCATGCGCGCGGTGCGCGGAGCCGAACGCGTCGTTTACGTAGATATCGCAGAGGGCCGCCAGTTTCCTGGCGAATTCCGGATCGTTCTTCTCTTCCTCCGCATGAAAGCGCAAGTTCTCGAGCAACAGCACTTCACCGGGCGCGGGTTTCATGGCCTCCACTTCGGGACCGATGCAGTCGGGCGCCATCTTCACCGGGCGGCCCAACAGTTCCTGCAGGCGCGCCGCTACAGGCTTCAGGCTCATTTCCGGATTCGGCTTTCCCTTGGGACGTCCCAGGTGCGACGCCAGAATGACGCCGGCGCCGTGTTCCAGGGCGTATTGAATGGTGGGCAGCGACGCCTTGATGCGCTTGTCGCTGCTGATTTCCATGGCGCCGCTCTCGTTCTTTTGCAGCGGAACATTGAAATCCACCCGAATGAAGACTCGCTTGCCTTTCAGGTCCAGATCGCGAATGGAAAGATAAGACATATCAGGCCTCAAATGTAGTTTTACCTTTGAGCGTAACATGCCGCGCCGCGCTATTTTGTAATCAACCGCGCGCCCCGGTTGCGGGTGATATAGTCGTACACCCACTGCACGAAGACCAGCATCCGGTTCTCAAATTCCACCAGGTACATCAGGTGGACGAATACCCAAAGGAACCACGCTGCGAAGCCCGCCACGTGCAGCCAGCCGAAATCCGCCACGGCCTTATTGCGCCCGATGGTGGCCAGATTGCCCTTGTTGAAATAGTGGAACGGCGCCGCACTCTTGCCCGCCAGCTTCCGGCGAATGGCATTAGCCACGTAACGTCCCTGCTGCATGGCCACCGGCGCCACCCCCGGCAGCGGCTTGCCGTTCTGGTGCGTGAAGCAGGCCAGGTCGCCAATCACGTGGATCTCCGGATGCCCCGGCACAGTGAGATCGGGTTCCACCAGCACACGCCCCGCGCGGTCCAGAGGCGCTCCGGCGCGGTCCGCCAGCACTTTTCCCAATTCCGACGCCCGCACGCCAGCGGCCCACAGCACCGTGTGTGTCGCAATCTGCTCCTCCCGGCCCCCGGCCTGCAGGGTAACCGTTCCCTCCCGAATGTTGGTGACGCGCGCGCCGGTCCTTAAATGCACACCCAATTCCCGCAATTGTTTTTCCGCCTTGGTGGAAAGATCCGGCGGAAAGGTCGGCAGCACGCGCGGCTCGCCTTCCACCAGCAGGATTTGCGCTTCCGCCGGGTTGATGTGGCGGAAATCGTGGCGCAGCGTATCGTTGGCGATCTCAGCCAGCGCGCCAGCCAGTTCCACACCCGTGGGCCCACCGCCCGCAATTACGAAATTGAGCCAGGTGCGGCGCTTCCCCTCGTCTGATTCCCGCTCAGCTTCCTCGAACGCCGCCAGAATCCGGCTGCGAATGGCAGTGGCATCTTCAATGGTCTTGAGACCCGGCGCCAGCGGCTCCCACTGGTCGTTGCCGAAGTAGAAGTGGGTGGCCCCGGTGGCAATCACCAGATCGTCGTAAGGTACTTCACCATCCTCTAGAATCACGCGCCGGTTTGCCGCGTCGATGTCCCGCACTTCGCCCAGAACGACTTCGGTATTCTTCTGGTTCCGCAGTACCGCGCGCAGCGGCGACGCGATATCCCCCGGCGACAGCGCTCCGGTAGCCACCTGATAGAGCAATGGCTGGAAAAGATGGAAATTACGCCGGTCAATGAGCGTCAGCGCGACGGGTGCGCGCCCCAAACGTAAGGCCGCATACAGCCCGCCGAACCCGCCTCCGACAATCGCCACGCGATGCACTGCCGCCATCGATTATGAGATGTAGCGGCCAGCGCAGACGGTTCACAGTGGGACAGTTTCTACTTCAAGTTCATAGTGAGACGGGCAAGCTGAAGCACGCCCCAACGCACGTCATCGTCATTCTGCATGGCGCACGACGCTAGATGGGTACGGAAAAAACGATCATTAGCCGCAGATGAACACAGATGAACACAGATAAGCTCTTTGTCCTCAATCCGTGTTTATCGGCGTTCATCGGCCGCCAGCCGTTTGGATGGGTTTTTCAGCATCCCGCTAGATGGGCGCAGCGGCCAGCCTCCGGTTGAGTTCCGCGCACGCGTCTTCGGCGGACCCGCACAGCCAGGAAGACTTGATGTATGGCAGGAATGAAACCAAGACTTCGAAGGACCAGGGCTTGTCGGGTGAGAAGGCCGCGAAGCCCAACGCGTCGCTCAGCCGCCAGGCCACTCTCAGCAGGTTATCCAGGTCCATTTCCCCGGGAACCGGTTCGTCATGGTGGCAGGCGATGGCCGCGGCCAGTTCGTCCGGGAAATCCCAATCCTGCGCCAGATACGCTCCCGCGGCACAATGGTCGATTTCAAACAGATCCCGTTCCGTCTGCAGCAGATCGAAACCAAAATCATCGGAGACTTCCAGCATACGGGAATATTCCGCCGGATAAGCCGACATCATGCCGAGCGTACCCAGGTTGTGCAGCAGGCCCAGCGTGTACGCGCATTCGCGCCCAAAATGCGTGATGCGGGCCATCTCTTCCGCAATGAATGCCGTCACCAGACTGTGAATCCAGACCTTCCGCAGCGCTTCAATCCGCACTGAGGAGCGCACCATGCGGTTGACCGACACCAACGTCGCCATGGTCTTGACACGATCCATCCCAACCAGCATGATGGCATGCGGCAGGCTGGTCACTTCGCGGCGAGCGGCGAAGAGAGCCGAGTTGGCGAAACGCAGCAGCTCAGCGGAAAACGAAGGATCCATCTTAACGAGTTCGAATACTTTTGAAACGCTGACGTCTTCCTGGCTGGCCAGCGCCAGAATCCGTTGCGCGATTGCCGGGAAAGGCGGCACAAGGCGGAGTGCCCATGGTGCTTGCGGCCGTGCGAGTATTTCAGTCATTTCACGCTCCAACACCCTAACTATCGGCTGGCTCGGTGAAAAGATTAGGAAAAGCGGAAAACTTGCCGTGGAGGGGGATTGGTGGACGACGGGGGGATCGAACCCCCGACCTCTGCATTGCGAACGCAGCGCTCTCCCAGCTGAGCTAGTCGCCCACACCAATACCGCGTCTTTACTATAGCAAAACATGCCCCAGCCTGGCATCCGTCAGGCCTGCCAAAACGCTGCACCAGCCCCCTTTTCTCGCTCTTCTCTCTGTTTCTCCTCACCTCCGCGGCTCCGCGTTGAAGATTCCTATTCGCCCGCGCCCACCATTTACAATGGAACGAAATGCGAAATTCAGGCATGGCCCAACATCTCCGCCAAATGCGGCGGAACTGGGATCGCCGCGCGCTCGAAAACGCCCGCTACTACGTCGCCACCGGGCAGCGGCAATGGTCCGACGACGAATTCTACCAGGCCGGCGAAGCCGAACTGCGCGACCACGTCTTCAACGATCTGGGCAATATTTGCCAGGGAAAAAATCCCAAAAGCATGAAGGTTCTGGAGATTGGCTGCGGCGCCGGACGCGTCACCGCTCCCCTGGCCCGTTTCTTCGGCGAGGTCCATGCCGTGGACATCAGCCGCCACATGGTGCGCGCCGCCCGCCACGCCGTATCCGGCTTTCCGAACGCCTTCATCTATCACAACAACGGCCGCAATCTAAGAGCGATTCGCCGCGCGTGGTGGCACCGCTTCGGGCTGGGCCCGCCCCTGCAGTTCGATTTTGCTTTCTCCTGCCTGGTGTTCCAACACATTCCCAGCCTGGCCGTAATTGAGAATTATGTCCGTGAAGTGAACCGCCTGCTCTGCCCCGGCGCGCTCTTCAAGTTTCAGGTGCAAGGCCACCCCGAAGTGGAACCGGAAATCGAAGACAGCTGGGTAGGCGTGCCGTTTGATGAAGAGACCGCCCGCGATCTGGCTCTCCGCTGCGGTTTTGAAATGCGCTATCAAAACGGCGCGGGCGGGCAGTATTACTGGCTGTGGTTTTTCAAAGTCAGGGATGCCGGCTGACCAACCTTCGCCTGCGAATCGCCTGGTTCTTCTTTTCGCCGGCTGGCCCAGTATCTTTTCATTCGTTCCGAAACTTCCGCCCGCTCGCCGTCTCCCATCGATTTCCTGCCCCGGCGCTTGCTGCCGCGGAGCATCACCTGGCCGCTCTCGGCGGCTCGCTGTAATTCTTCGAGTGAGGCGATGACACGCTCGAGCTTTTCTTTCTCGGCGTATAAGTCCTGTATGGCTTTGTAGAGGTCCATGCAACCGTGCTCGCCCCACAAACAGTCACTAAGTGGAGCTAGCTGCGATGTTACACCGGATCCGCGCCTCATTTCTACAGGTACTTTGGCTAGCCCGTTTGGGATGGCATCCGCAGTACTATCTTCCGGCCAGTCCCGGTGTTAGCTGTCTGTAACTATTGAGTCACTCAGACGGGTGCGGATACAGGGGAGCGGCCAGCCGCTCCCCTGTTCAGCTTAATGCTTCAGAAATGGCCAGTATGGTATTAACTTGTAGCCAAATCTGGTAATAGCCAGATATAACACTCCCGCCACCACCAGCAGCACGATCAGCATCACCTTGAAGGCCGTTCCCCACGGGAATTTGCGGTGCTCGCGTTTCAGTACAAGCAGGTACCCCGCGAAAATGCCGATGTAAAACAGTAAGCACATAGGCACGGCGAACAGGCACATGTTGAATACGTCCGGTGTGGGAGTCACTACCGCCGCAATCGTAAAGATGATCAGAATGGCGTAGCGGCTGTGATTCACCAGGAACTTGGGCGTGGCGATATGGAACAGGACCAGGAAAAAGATCAGCACGGGCATTTCGAACACCAGCCCGACTCCGAGGATCACGTTGACGAAGAGGTCGAAGTAATGGGTCACCGTGATCATCGTGATGACGCCTTGTCCTTTGCCGATTCCCAGCAGGAAGGTCAGCCCGTAACGGAACGCCACGAAGTAACCGAACAATCCACCCATCAGGAACAAACCGCCAGAAGTCAGCACCACCGGAATTACCCAGCGCCGTTCCCTTTTGTACAGGCCCGGTGAAATGAAAGCCCAGACCTGGTAGATTACCCAGGGGAACGCCAGAAAAATCGCGCACACCACCGGCAGCTTGAACCAGATGATGTTGAATCCATCCATGGGGTCGATCATCGTCAACTCGGGCGGGTACCCGTTGTTGAGCAGCGCCACCCGCGCCGGCTGCCGCACGAATTCCCACAGTGGACCGCTAAAGCACAAGCTCACCACCAGGACTACCGCGACCCCCATCAGGCTTTTGATCAGACGCGAACGCAGCTCTTCCAGATGCCCCAGAAAGGACATCCGCAGCATACCGTCATCTTCATCGTCGTTGGATTCTCGCGGCTCACCCGGCGTGCGCGGCGGCCGGTCCCCGCCGCCAAACAGCGACATCAGCCGGTCAATCGCCGTTTCGGGCTCAGACGCACCGCCCGCCCCGGGAGTGCGCGCTCCCTTAGGATCTTCAGTTGAACTCATTCTCTATAGTTTTGGCTCAGACGCTGTGGGAATAGGATCGCCCGCCGTTTCGGCCGGTGGGGCCGGTAGAGCGACAGCAGCGGCGATTTCTGTTCCGGCGCCGCGGGCAACACTGCCCTCGGGCACCCATTCTGATCGTGAGTCAGCGCCCGAAGTTGCGGATGCGCTTATAGTGGCTGGGTCGACTTCGGAAGCGACGGTTTCGTTTCCGTAATTTCCCTCGTATGGTGTTTCCTGCGAGGAATAGTCGTAGTTAAAAGTGTCGTACTGATACTGATTCGCAATCGCCTTGACTTGCTCTGTTTCCTGCTCCAGACTCTTCATTTCCCGCTCGAACGTAGACTTCAACTCGTCCGATGCCTTCCGGAATTCGGTGATGGCCTTACCCACGGTACGTCCAATTTCCGGCAGCTTCTTGGGACCGAACAAGACCAGGGCCAGAATCAAAATAAACATCATCTCTGGCATTCCAAGCGGACCCATCGGTTTTTCGCCTCCTGTGCCTTTCTACCCCATCATAACACCCAGTGGGACCGGCCTCCCGGCCGGTCTCTTGAATGCCTACATTTCCGAACAGCATGAACGCACGGCTTGATCGGTAACGGCGGTTCCGGTCTGCCAGACACGGCGAGGCGCGTTGTTCGCTGAATGGTTCTCCACCACAATGGCAATAGACCGGCCAGGAGGCGGTCCCACAGACAACAGCGGCAAGGCAAGACGGCCGGTGCTACCAGCGGCGTGAGCTGTGTACCACCAGCCGCTACGGCAGAGTTTCCTTCAGCACCTTGTCACTCTGTTCCTTGCGAAACTGCCTCAGCTTCTCCCGCAATTCCGGGCGGCTATTCGCCAGAATCGATACCGCCAGCAGCGCCGCATTGCGCGCACCGGCGCCGCCGATCGCCAGCGTCCCCACCGGAATTCCGGCCGGCATCTGCACCGTGGAAAGCAGCGAATCCAGGCCTTTCAAAGCCGCGCTCTCCATGGGAACGCCCAGCACCGGCAGCACCGTGTGCGCCGCGCAGACTCCCGCCAGATGCGCCGCGCCGCCCGCCGCCGCAATAATCACTTCCATGCCGCGGCCTTCGGCTTCGCCAACATACTCCGCCGTTTCCACCGGCGTCCTGTGCGCCGAAAGCACCCGGCACTCGTGCGGAATTCCGAATTTCACCAGCATTTCGTCGGCCTGGCGCATCACTTCCCAGTCCGACTTGCTGCCCATGATCACCGCGACCAACGGAACCGCAGTCGCCATGGTTTATTGCCCCTGTGCCAGCGTGTAGCCGGCCTTGCCGTCGAAATTGCGCAGCATCTGCGTCGCGCCGATCTCAATTCCCGCCCCTGAAATGCGTCCCAGCAGGCTGTTTACCTGGGCCGGCGTCGCCCCGCCCTCCGACATATACCGGCAGCGGAAACTGTCCGTGCAGAAGGTCCAGGCATTCCCGCCCGGCCACACCTTCACCCCGCGGTTGTCGATCATCTGCAGGCTCAAACTATCGCCCGCCAGTTTGCCAGCCACCGCGGCCAGCGCGTTGGCATCGCGCGACGGCCAGTAGACGAACACGTCCACGCCCTTCAGTTCCATCGCCGGAATCTTCGCCGCCGCCGCCGCTTCCACCGGCGCCGCCGGCGGTCTCTTCGCGTACTTCACCGGCTTCAGCGTGTTCGGCTTCTGTCCCAGCCGCGCAATCACCGCCGCCGCGAATTCCTTGGTTCCCACCTTCTGTGTGCTGACGCCTTCAGTGTAAATATCATAGGTGTGGACGCCGTCTTCAATGGTCCGCAGCCACGCGTTGTGAACCTGCTCCGCCGCTTCCGGCTGATTGATGTGCACCAGCATCAGCACCGCGCCCAACAGCAGCCCCGAGGGGTTCGCCAGGTTCTGTCCCGCGCGCCGCGGCGCCGACCCGTGAATCGCTTCGAACATCGCGCACTGCTCGCCCACGTTGGCCGACCCCGCCAGTCCCACCGAGCCCGCAATCTGCGCCGCCACGTCCGACAGAATGTCGCCGTAGAGATTAGGCATCACAATCACATCGAAGGCCTCCGGCGTGTCCGCCATCTTGGCCGCCCCAATGTCCACAATCCAGACTTCCTTCTCAATCTCCGGATAGGCCACGCCAATTTCGTCGAAGACTTTGTGGAAGAGTCCGTCGGTCATCTTCATGATGTTGTCTTTCATGAAGCAGGTGACTTTCTTCCGGTTGTGCAGCCGCGCATACTCGAACGCGTACTTCACAATCTTCTCGCTGCCCGGCCGCGAAATCAGCTTGATGCACGAAGTGACTTCCGGCGATACCTGATACTCAATGCCCGCGTATAAGTCTTCCTCGTTCTCGCGCACAATCACCACATCCATATTGGGATGCTTGGTGTCGATGAACGGGTGGTAGGATACACACGGCCGAACGTTGGCGTACTGCCCCAGCGTTTTGCGCGTGGTCACATTCAGACTCTTGAATCCCCCGCCCTGCGGCGTGGTGATGGGAGCCTTCAGGAAGACCTTGGTCCGCAGGAGCGACGCCCACGAACTCGGTTCAATCCCCGCGCTGTTGCCGCGCAGATAAACCTTCTCGCCAATTTCAATGATCTCAATATCGAGAGCGGCGCCCGACGCTTCCAGGATCTGGAGCGTCGCGGCCATAATTTCCGGGCCGATTCCGTCGCCGTACGCGACAGTGATGGGTGTTTTGGTGGACATAGGGAACACCCAGCATAGTTGCATTGCTCCACACTGCGCAAGAGGAGTCCGCAGTCTTTTTCTACAATCAGCCGGGAATGCCCCCCCAAAAGGCGGGGCACCTACGTTGTGGGGCAGGTTGTTAACCAGGATGGCATCCTGCGCACCGAGTGTCACTCGGTGCACCGGGCGCAGCCCGGCCAGACGGTCGTCGACACTGATGTCGCCGCGTGGCGCCGAACTTCGGTTCAGCGCCACTTACCTCAATTCCCCGACGGCGTCTTTTCCATGTGATCGATGATCACCACTACAACCGAGATTGTGCCCGCATCGCGTTGGCTTCGCTACGCAGCGCCCTATTGCGACAGCTCGAAGTTGACCGCGATATTCGTCATCACCATCACCGGCTGGCCGTTCAGCAATGCCGGGCGGTACTGCCACTGGCTCACCGCGTCGGTCGCCGCAGTTACCAGGCCCGGATCCACGTCCGTATTCATCACGTGCAGGTTCGACAGCGTACCGTCTTTCGTGACCAGCGCTTCAATCATCACCGTCCCGGTGACCCCATTGGCTCTCAGATCCGGCGGATACAGCGGCTGCACCCGTTTAAGAATCATCGCGGCTTGCACATTGCCACCCACCTTGATTCTGGCGGGACCGGTTGCCTGCACCGCGGGCGCGGCCGTCGCCGGCCGTACCGCTGTTACCGACACCGAAGCGCTCATCTCCCCCAACGTCAGGTGCGCATTGATCACCATCGCTTTTCCGCTTCCCACGGTAACCTGCACGCGCATGATTTTGAAGCCGGGCACGGTTACTTCCACCGCATACTCCCCAGGCAGTAGCGTATTGAAGTGGTAGTTGCCGGTAGAGTCGGAAACGGCGGTCTCCTGGCTCGATCCATCCACACTCTTGGCGGCCACGCGGGCATTCGGAACGAAGGCGCCGCTAGGGTCGTTCACCGCGCCGGAGAGCGACCCGGTAGCCTGCGGTGCGTCAGACGGCGCTTCTGCAACGGGTGCTTCAACAGGCTTCCCCGCGCGACGAACCTTGGGATTAGGCCCTGGTTCGGATGGTGTTTCCGCCCGTGCCGGCGCCGCCGCATCCGCAACCACTTGTATCGATTCCGCGGCGGCAACCTGCGCCGCTGGCGCCGGCCGCGCATAGGCGGTAGTCACCGCCGAACAGGCCAGCACCACCGCACACGCTGTGCCGATCGCGACGGCTGCCCGCCAGTCCAGCGGACTGCGGTTGCGCCGGCTGTCCAACAAGGCCCGCACGCGCCCTTCGAGGTCCGACGGTTCCGCCATCGTCATCGCGCCCACTTGCTTTCCGCCCAACGCCCGCACCATCTCAATCAGGTGGTGGGCGTAGTCGTGCGACGCCATCCCGCACCGCACCACCGCATCGTCGCAAGCCCGCTCGCGCTCCCGCCGCAGTTGCCGCGCCGCCACCCAGGCAAGCGGATGGAACCAGTATAGGCAACAGGCCGCCTGCGCAATGGTCTGGGCCAGCAAGTCCCTTCGCTCGACGTGCATCAGTTCGTGCAGTAGCGCCGCCCGCAACTGCTCCACCGGCCATTCCCGCGCCGCCGGCGGCAGAATCACCCGCGGCCGCCACACGCCCAAGGCCAGCGCGGTAAACGCTCGATCGCTCTCCAGCACCCGGACGCTCTGACCGCCGGCTGCATCCATCAACTCGCGCGCGTAGTGGGCATCCACCGCCCGCCGCACCATCCGCCAGGTGCGAATGCGTCCCACCAGGAACCATCCCGCCGCCAGCGCACATCCCACAAGCCAGAGCGGCAGCATGGGACTCCAAAGCGGCTGCACCGCGACAGCGGAAGCGCTCACCGGAGCCGTCTGTTCCACCACAATGGCGGCCGGCGCGGCGACACTCGCTGCCGCCGGCATTCCCCACTTCGGCATCGTCTGGAGCAGCGCGGGCAATACCACCAGGCCCGCCATTACCGCCGTCCACAAGAAATGGCGCCACGCCGCAGGCGCCTTTCGCATCACGCCGGCAGCCGCAAACGCCGCCAGCAGAATCATGGTTCCTCTCCAGCAGCACAGCGTCAATAATTCGATACTTGTCATGACGTTTCCCCTTTCCGTGCATCCTCCACCAGCCGCGCAATGCGGTCCAGTTCCCCTTCCGACAACCTTGCCACTGAAGGATCCAGCAGCGCCGCCACCGCCTCTTCCACCGACCCCTCAAAGAACGTCGCCACCATGTGCCGCAGCGCCGACCGCCGCGCCGTATCGCGCGCCATCGTCGGCACATAAACATAGCGCAGCGCTTCCTCTTCGTGCCGCACGTGGCCTTTTTCTTCCAGCACACGGAGCTTGGCGCGCACCGCCGAATAACTCGGCCGGTCCGCCAGCGCCTGGTGAATCTCCGTCCCGCTGGCGCGTCCCCGCTGGTAGAGAATGTCCATGATCTGGCGTTCCCGGCGGCTTAGATTGCGATGTCCGTCTTTTTTCATATCCGATGCTGCAAATGCAGCAACATGTTGCAAAAGTAGCACCACCGCGGATTTCTGTCAACAGAAATCGCAAACTGCCCTTAGTGGGACCGGCCTCCTGGCCGGTCTCTGGAGTTTGGTTGTATTCCAAGGCGCGCCTCCAGTATTTGGTTGGGCAGGATGGCATCCAGGATGGCATCCGCGCACCGAGTGTCACTCGGTGCAGGCGGGCGGAAGCCGGCCGGTCTTTCCTGCTCCGTTCCGCGCCGTCCAAGTCCCCCCGTATCCTGACTGGCCTACAATGGAATCTGCCCATGCTCAAAGCAGCAACCCGGGACACCGCTCCTTCGCCCGCGGCTCCCAATTCCCCGCCCGGCGGCTTCGCCCGCTTTGCGTGGGGCGTACTGGCCTATAACCTGGCTGTCATTCTGTGGGGCGGGTACGTGCGCGCCACCGGCTCCGGCGCCGGCTGCGGAAACCACTGGCCGCTCTGCAATGGCGAAGTCATCCCGCAGGCCCCCGACGTCGCCCGCCTCATCGAATTCACCCATCGCGCTTCCATCGGGGTCGACGTCCCGCTAGTTGCCTTGCTGATCTTCTGGGCCTGGCGCGCCTTCTCGCGGCAACACCCCGTACGGCTTGCCGCGGCGCTTTCGGGGGTGCTGCTGCTGGCCGAATCGTTGATCGGCGCCATGCTGGTGCGGGGCGAAAGCGCGGGCAGCGGCCCGCATGTTTTCTGGCTCTCCATTCACCTGGTGAACACGCTCACCATGCTCGCCTGCTTCACCCTCACCGCCTGGTGGGCTTCCGGCCATCCTCTGCCTCATATCCAAGGCAAAGCGCTCTGGTTCGCGGCCATCAGCCTGCTTGCCGTGATGCTGCTGGGGATCACCGGTGTCATCGCCGCCCTGGGCGATACGCTCTTCCCCACCACGTCTTTAGCCGCTGGCATGGCGCGCGATTTCGATCCGGCCGCCAACCTGGTGCTGCGCCTGCGCGCCCTTCACCCGCTGATTGCCGCAGCCGTCGCCACGTGGCTTTCCTTCTACGCCGTCGCTAATCTGCCGGTGGCGCGCGGCGCCGCATTGCGCCTCATCATTATGGTGTGGCTGCAGCTGGCCGTCGGCTTAATCAACCTGCTGATGCTGGCCCCCGTCACCATGCAACTGGTCCACCTTTTGCTGGCCGACCTGCTCTGGATCTCGCTGATCATAGTCTGCGCGTCCCCGCGCGTTCCCCAGAGAAGGTAGCCGCCAAGGCCGCAGTTTTGTGGGGCAGCCAATCCTGGCTGCCGCCGCCTTTTCAGGCGGCGGCCGCGTTCATGAAACTTCACACAAACCTTAAAGTCTCTCCCCCTACCTGCCGATGAGTAATGCAGATGGAACAGACGAAGTCGATGTGCGTCCTTTTCGTGCTGGCAACCGGCCTTGTTCTGGCGCAGCCCGCAACTCTGCCCAAGACCGACGCTCCGCCTGTCCAAACAGCTCCCGCGGACACGGACGCACCCAAACCCGAGGCCAAATCAGATACAAACGCGCCCGATACCACCAAGCTTCCAGCCACTGACCCCGCCGCCGCAGCCACCATCAAAGCACCTGCTCAATCTTCGATGGTCCCGGCTCCCATTCCCGGTTCTGCTGCCGACCAGATGCGCGCATCCATTCAGAAACAGCGAGCCGCCGTCCGTCAACAGGCGCAAACCGCCGGAGCCTGGCTGGTACCCTGGTCTGACGAACCAGCTATAGCGGGTCCACCGCCTTGCGATGCCATTGAAGACGAAATCTCCGGTCCACTAATTGCATCCGCCGCCAAGGCAAATCAGATCGAGGTGCCGCTGCTGCATGCCGTGATCGCGCAGGAGTCCGGTTTCCGTCCGTGTGCCGTTTCCGCTAAAGGCGCGCAAGGCCTCATGCAGTTGATGCCCGACACCGCCGGCTCGCTCGGCGTGACAGACGCCTTCGACCCGCGCCAAAGCATTGAAGCCGGCGCACGGTACCTCAAGCAATTAATTGACAAGTACAAAGGCGATTTGAAACTGGCATTGGGCGCTTACAACGCCGGCCCCGCCGCCATTGACGCCGCCGGCGCCATCCCCGACATTCAAGAAACCCGCGATTACGTCGATTCCATCCTGAAGAAAATCAAGTAGCCGCACAGGGAACTGCATTTTCACCGCCGAGACGCGGCGGCGCGGAGAAAGTGGGCGAGGCTTGGAACTGTGATCGGAGTGGATAATCGGTGTCTTCCTGCCGCGGCCGCTCCGGACACTCAGGTATGTGTCGCTCACGGCTCGGGGGTCGCCTCGTAGAGTAGATCACGCTTCCTGTTTTCCCCGCGTCTTTGGCCTCTGGCAGTGTTCGGACCGGCCAGCCTGTGGTTTCCAATAAGCCCACTTCGTCCACAATTGCCAAATAGGACGGCCTTTCGCAACAACCTTATCGCTCCGGCGGAAGTGCCGGATCTCCCGCGGTTGCCACGGTCGGACCCCGATGCTCATGGATCACCATCGTCTGATCGGAGTAAAAACTCCGGCTGCCCGTATCGTTGAACGCATTCGGAGTAGCGCCGATCGTGTATCCACTCTCAGTTTGCGCAAGTTCATACCGATAACCCGCCCTGATGCCGGACAAAAACTCCGCGTCAATCATGTGGGCCGATTCGAGTTCCTTGAGCGATCCGGCCCAGCGGCCGGATTGAGCGAAATACAGCGTTTGCGCCGTCTGGATTGTACGGACCTCTGCGATGGCACCCTTTTCGTTATCGTACATCCTCGCGCCAATTACCCCGCAACTCGTCAATGTCAGAAGCAGGACGAAGCAGCCTGCTATGCCGCTGATCGCCGCTCTGGCACGGGCGATCCTATTAGCTCCAAAATGTAACATCACTCGTATCGACGGCCGGCGTTCGCCTTGCGTGCGGGCGTTCTTTTCCGATAACACAAAAGACGGCCTAACCGGAAACTTCAGCGATGCGGCACCGAGCACGCGCCGCTCACGTCGTAGCAGTTCCCTTCCCTCGTGTTTTTTCTCCGCGTCTCGGCGTCTCTGCGGTGAAATGAAGTTTCCCATCCCCAACATCTGCTCAGCCGCCCCCTACGAAAGCATCGATCCCCCGCTCCGACCCCGACTCAGCGCTTTCCCGCTTTTCTCCGCTCCTCCGCGGCTCCGCGTTAAAAAGGCCCTCCCAGCAACTCCAAATGCCCCATCTTCCGCGCCCAGGCCTTCGGTGTGGCCCACGGCTCTGCGTCCGGTTCATCGACCGGTGCGCCGCGCGGGAGATCAGTAACTCCACCAATTCCTTCCGGCCCCAGCGGCACGCCCAACCGAGCGGCGTCGATTTCAGCAGATCGTCACGCAAATCCAAACGCGCGCCGTGATCCAACAGAATCGCTGCGAAGCGCGCCCGCGCCGAGCCATCGACCGCACTCCGGTATCCCGCTGCGAAATGCAGCGCCGTTGCACCATACCGCGTCACATTCGCATCCACTCCATGTTTCAACAGCAATTCCAGGCTCGCGAAGTGGCCTTCGGGGTTGACCCCATTGCCGCCCGCGCCGCGAATCGGCTGGATCAACGCCCAGTGCCACCGCGCGTCGTCGAGCGGCCACGCCAGCCGGGGCAGCGCCAGTTCGAGAATGTCCGGGCATCCGTGATCCGCGGCGGACCACACAAATTCCCGCGCCAGGTCTTCGTTCCCATCCGCTTCCAATCGCCGCCGGGCCTCCGCCACATCGTGCGCTTCGGCCACCATATAAGGTTGAGCCGTAGCGCCGCGCTCCAGCAGCAGCTTCTTCACCCGATCGTCCGGATGATTCCACGCGTTGCGCAGCGGCCAGCCAGAGGCGTACACGTTGGCATTCGGATCGGCCCCTCGGTCGAGCAGCAGCTTCGCCAGTTCGTAGTGGTTAGCCAGCGCCGCGTGCCACAGCGGCATTCCCCAACTGGGCGTAGGCTCCTCCAACTCGCGCAGCATGATGCGCTCATCCACGTCCGCTCCCAGGTCAAGCAGCAGCGCGGCGATTTCAGTTTGGCCGTGGTTTACCGCCAGCGTGAGCAGACCTCCGCTCGAGCCGATTTGGCACAGCACGCCAGGTTCGGCCAGCACCAGTTCGCGCACGCGTACAGCATCTGCCAGCGCCACAGCGGCGAAAATAGTGAACTCCGCGCCGCGCGCCAGCAGCCGCCTGGCGATTGCCGGAAACCGCGCTGCGTTTTGGTTGCGCGGATCGGCGCTGAGCGCCGCGTAGTCGAGCGCGGTCCTGCCTTGAAGATCGCGCGCGCTCACACTGGCGCCCCTTGCCAGCAGCCACGCCACCATTTCTTCCTTTGCTGCGTGCGCCGCCAGCGCCAGCGGCATCGCCCCATCCTGATCGCAAACATCGATCGACCCGCGGTCCGCTTCCACCAGTCGTCTGGCGCCGTCATCATCTCCCCGCAAAATGGCCGCGTTGAGTTTGTCCAGCCCGTCAGAGACCAGCGTCTTTCCGTCACCCGCCTGTCCCACGCGCCGAACTTCCTCACCGAGGATCGCCGTCACAATCTCCTGGTACTCGCGATCCCGGGCCAGAGCCAGCGCCGACGTCGCGTCGCGGTGGGGATAGATTCCTTTGCGAGCATCGGCGCCCGCCTCCATCAGCAGGCGGACCATCGCCACATCGCGCCGCAAGACCGCGAAATGGAGAGCGCGATGCTCATTGTCCGCCGCCAGATCCATGCTCAGGAGTTCCGCCCGGACACTCAGCAGCGCGCGCACTTTCGAAACATCGCCCGCCTGTACCGCCGCGGCAAGCCTCTGGACGTTGGCTCCGTCCACAAAAGCCTTCAACCGGGGCCAGCTCTCGTACCCATAGGCCCGCGCCAACACGCGCTGCGCATCGTGAAGCGCAAACCGGATGGCATCAGGCTGACGTTCGTACTGCTCCACTTCACTCACGGCCGCGGGCTCACCGGCGCGATATCGCTTCAGCAAATCTCTGGCCTGTTTTCTTAGTTGTTCGAGGTTAGGCTGCTTCGGCAGCAACCGCATGGGAAGGCGGCGCGGGACGTTTCCGGACATACGATCTCCTTTCCAAGTGCTGCCCGGCGTCCGCGTAACGGGCGGAAAGAAGAACCGTCTTACTGCTGCAAGCGGTCGATGATCGGTAGGCTCAGCCCTGCCCGCGGACACGGAGGCGCCCGGCGCGCCAGCTTCAGTATACCCGCCTGAAGGACTTTCACAAGCTGTATCCTGCTATGCTGGCCTTGGACACGGAGGCTCCATGAGCCGAAAAGTTCTCATCGTTACCGGCGACGCGGGTGACAGCTTCGAAACGCTTTACGCCGTTCAGCGCTTCCAGGAATCTTTCTGGGAGCCCTTGGTGGCCGCTCCTTCGCGCCGCCATCTCCATATGTTGATCCACGACAACGAGCCGGGTTGGGAAACCTACGTCGAGCGGCCCGGCCATGCCGTAGAGGCCAACGTCGCGATTACCGCAGTTTCGGCCAAGGAATTCGCCGCCGTCATCATTCCCGGCGGACGCGCCCCGGAATACCTCCGCAACGACGCGAGCCTCCTCGATCTGCTGCGCGAATTCGCTGCCCAGGATAAGGCCATCTGCGCCCTCGGCCACGGCATTCAGGTCCTGGCCGCCAGCGGTCTGTTGGATGGCCGCACCGTCACATGCCATCCGCATGTCCGCGTCGAAGTGGAACGCAGCGGCGGCCGTTATGTCAACAAGCCGGCCGTCCGCGATGGAAAGATTGTCACCGCGCAGACATGGCGAGCCCACCCTGAGTTTTACCGCGAAGTCTTCGCGGTGTTAGGCGCCTGAAAGCCCGGCACGAAATCGCACGGATCCTGGCACCGTCGCTACTTAGAACGTAGCCCGTTACCGGGAGCAGCACTGGCGCGCAATCAGCTCCGGTACCGGCAGACTCGCCGAGAAATAATTGGCGTCGCTCAAACGCCGGTAGACATCGCCCGCGATGCCGGCCGCCAGCGGTCCAATCGCCGGACGCCCGCCGGTGAGCAGTACCACGATCACCACCTGATGGCTGCCGTTTTCGTTGAATGACCCGAACCATCCTAAGTGGGTGTGGTTCTCGCTACAGGTCCCGGTCTTGCCCGCGATGTCGCCGTCGTCCTTGGCGCGGTGCGCCGTGCCGAACTCCACGGCGCCGCGCATGCCGGCTTTCACCACCGGAATCAGGCGCGAAATATCCAGCTTGCGCTTCACGCGCGGAACAAAGTGCCGGGCCTCTTCCTGGTCGTGCGGGTATTGCAGATAATACAGCGTGCCGCCATTCGCGATGGCGCTCATCAGTGCCGCCAGTTGTAGCGGAGTCTGCTCCACTTCTTCGCCGAAACTGGTCAGCATGCCCACTCCGCCGTTGCGCGGAACCGCCGCCGGATAATGGCCCGGCTGTTCGCCCGGAATGCTGAGCCCGGCCTTTTCTCCATACCCATAGAGATGCGCGTAGTAACTGACTTTTTCAAAACCCAACTTCTGCCCCAACGTGGCGAAGTAATAATTATTGGAGTGAGCCAGCGCATAAGTCAGATCCATGCGCATGCCGGGAACGCGCAGCTTGGTGGCCGGCTGAATCACTTTCTCACTCAACCCCGCCAGCGCCACGGAAACCTTGATGGTGGAGCAAGGCTGGAATCCGCTGCCGGTTGCGATCTTCTGGTTGACCATGCTCAACACGCGCCCGGTTGCCGGATCTACCGCTACCACCGAGCCGTTGTAGGGCCCCAGCGCTTCCACCGCCGCGCGGCGTACAGCCAGGTCTTCGCCATCCACATGGTCCCCGGCAGTGGAATCGGCATACGTCGGTTCCGTCCACGGACCGCCGGCAATCACCGGAGCCTGGACGGCCGGAGCTTTCGGTTGAGGCTTAGGAACGGTGGTGCGGGTTTGCGCCGCGGTCCTCACCAGCGCGGCGCGGCCGGCCGCGGCATGGTGAACGATACGTTTGTGCTGGGCCGCGGCGCTCCAGCCCAGGCACGCGACCGAAGCCAGGATCAACGCGGTGCGAAGCATCGAAGAAAAAAACGGAGGACGCCTGTTCATATAAAGAGAATCGGCAGCGGGCCGGAAGCGCGTGAGGAACTGGAACCAGAGCTTTGGTCAAACAAACCGGCCGGAGCAGCCAGTCCTCTTCATCTTCCTTAACGCGCCATGCTCCCGTCAAGCTGTTTTTCCTTTATTCTATTGCTGGTGTCCACTTCTCTTCCGATTCTGCATAAAGAGATTATCAGCTGCACGCAGTGCGCGCGGCTGGCGGAGTACACGGCGCGGATCGCGCACGTAAAGCGCCGGGCGTACCGCGATTGGGAGTATTGGGGCCGGCCGGTGCCCTCGTTCGGCGACCCGGCCGCCGCTGTATTGATCCTGGGCCTCGCGCCCGGCGCGCATGGCTCCAACCGCACGGGCCGCATGTTCACCGGAGATAAGTCGGGCGACATCCTGTACCGCGTGCTCTTTCAAACCGGCTTTGCGTCACAGCCCACAAGCAGTTCGCGCGATGACGGGCTGACGCTGACGGGGGCATACATCACGGCGGTTTGCCATTGCGCTCCGCCGGTCAACAAACCGCTGCCGGAAGAGATTCGCAATTGCCGGCCCTATCTGGAACGCGAATTAGAACTGCTGGCAACGCTCAAGGTGGTTGTCGCGCTGGGAAAGATCGCCTTCGACAATTACCTGGACATTCTGAAATCACGCGGCGTGATCCGCAGCCGCGCGCCCTTTGTGTTTGGACACGACCGGCAATTCTCCATTGCGCCTGGACAACCCGTTCTGATTTCTTCTTACCACCCCAGCCAGCAAAACACATCTACTGGAAGGCTGAATGAGAAGATGCTGCTGGAGGTCTTCCGGCGCGCCCGCAAGCTTGCACTACAACGCGCTTGACTCAGTCACGGCAAACGCGTTGTATACTCGGCTAAGCAAGAGGAAAGGCTCGGAAATGAAACGAATATTCGCATGCGCATTGTTAATCGGTGGAATGATACCGGCGTTCGCCCAGATCGACAAGGAAAAACTGAAGGTCCCGCCCAACGATGCAAGCCCGTACGCGGACACGTCAGTGAATGTGAACGGCAAGAGTATCTGGATTGCCTACCATGCACCATCCGTGAAAGGCCGCGCGATCTTCGGCGGCGCCAGCGCTCTGCAGCCCGACGACACCATCTGGCGGCTGGGCGCGAATTACGTCACCATTCTGCACACCGATGCCGCACTGGATGTGGGCGGACTGGCGGTTGCGCCTGGCGATTACGCGTTATATGTACTTCTCGACAAGGGCAAATGGCAGCTCATCGTCAATAAACAGGTGATGGCCGGCGCTCGCATTCAATGGGGCATCAACATGGATGGCACCACAACGGACGACCCATCGAAGGATCTGGGCCGCGTCCCCATGACCATTGGAAAATCAGCAAGCCTGGTGGAGACTCTGAAGATCACGCTGGGCGCGACGGGCAGCAAGGGTAAGATCGACGTGGCCTGGGAGCACATCACGGCTTCGGTTCCGTTCACCGTGAAGTAAGCGCGGCTGGGCCGGTGATTCCAGTAAACTGGAAGTGCATGCGGCAGGAAGCGCACTTCTTCGAAGGCAAAGAGCCCACTCTGATTTACATCGCGAAAAAGCTGAAGGACGCACTGCGCCTGGAATCCGTGCTGACCGATACGGGATTCGATTACGGCGTGGAGGCCGACGAATACCGCGGCGGCTTCATCTTTCCGGCAGTGCGCGTGGGCGCGTTTTTTTACGTCCTGCCGGACGCCGCTCAAGCGGCGCGCGACCTGATGCAGCGCAACCGCTTCCGCCCTTACATCGATCCGGTTCCGCAGCAGTAATCGTGGGCGCCCCGGCGTGGATCGTTGAGCAGGCGCATCAATGCGTCCACGTTGAGATTCACCTGCATGACGGTAGCTTCATCGCGATCAAAGACCACAAGCAACAATTTCGTGACGCGTCCGGAATCGCTCAAGTAGATATATGCCGATTCCCGCTCCGGCTGCGAGTGCATGCGCATCAGGCGGTGCAGATTGGCGCCGGCGATTTCATCCATGGAGCAGTCCAGTTCCCGCTGCGCGTTGTCGCCATCATCGGCACCGGCGCGTCTTAAATTTTCAAAGATGGCGAGCTTGAAACCGGTGGCGCCGCCGGGTCGCGCCACTTGGACGAAGAAATTGGCGACACCCATCAACGGCACGTGTGTGCGATGCACGCCATACTGGTGCTCGATAGCTTTAACCACGCGGTCGAATTCCCAATCGGCGCCGCAGGCAGTACTACAGATGGCGGCCAGCAGCAAGAGGAGCCGCGCCCTCATTTGTCGCCCTTCTTTCCATGGAGTGAGACATCCACATGCAGCTTGGGAATGCCGAACTCGCCGCCCAGTTCGCCCAGTTGCGAGGGATCGATGGCGCCGGCAATACTGACCACGGTGAGTTCCTTGGGCTCAGCAGCGATCAAGACAATGCCGGCCAGGCGTCCCTCGCCGCCGTCCTTGAAATAGACGTCGACGTTTTCGCCTTCCTTATTCTTGACTCCGAGAATGCGGCCCCACGGAGCGGACTCGACTTGCTTGCGGACAGCGTCCAGATCCGACGGTGCGTATTGCCCCTCCGCGGCGAACGTGAAGCTGCGCACCGAGATGCTTTGCAACCCGGCCAGCAGGCTCTTGACGTGCGACTGGTCCTGGTCCTTGCCGGACAGGAAGCGGCCGGCCAGCCGGAGCATGGCGCCATCCAGAGTGACATCGACCGATTCGACGGCCTTCGACGCCAGGCGATTCAAATTCACCGGCAGCTGAATCTCCTGAGCCGGCAGAGTGATTGCCAGGGTGGCGGCCAGCGCAAAACCTACGATTCTCATTGTTTCCTCCTGGTCATGAATACGACTAGAGGAAGAGCGGAGAACGCAGAGGTTTCTCAGCCGGCGCGAATTGGCTTGAGTAGAGTTGCCAATCGAAGCCAATTGGAGGCAGCGCGGGGATCGCAACGCTCCACAGACGGCAGGAAACCGCCAATGCTTCGGCGGTTTTTGAAAGGGCCGACGATGAAACGAATGAAGTTATTAATCCGCGACCGCCAATGCTTCGGCGGTTTCAGGCTCTGGAAGCGAACCAAAAGGAAAACAAGAACACGCGGACGGGTTCAGACACGGCGCGCCTTCGCATGCGACTCTACCCGATTTCAGACTAGCAGACGCCTGGTGCTAGCAATTCCGGGTGAGCGATTGATTCTGAAGGAAAAAGAAAATGTACTGGTGCTTTGGGCGCCGATCGGCTCTCTGCGACAGCGAGCATTTCGTTGGGGCGCTTTTGAGATCCGACGAACGCGATGCTGACTGGCACCCAAGAATAAGCGACACGCAGAGCAGGCCCGTTCCCCCCTGCTAGAGTTGGGTTACGTCGCGGAGGTCACCGCGTTTGTCGTCACCGCGTTTGATCTTAATTGAAAGCCAGGCTCACAGGCCGCCGTGGAACCGTCCGAATGCACGGGCAAGCATTAGCGACATGATCAGGATGGCCGCCCCGAGGACGAGCACGTGCTGAGTCTTGCGCAGATCGAAGTTGCCGACACGGCAGACGAGCAGGTAGCCGACAGCCAGATTGAAAAGGCCCCACAGGACGTTGACCGTCGAGGACGACAGCCCTTCCCCGGGCGGGTTTGCGAAAGGACTCTGGAAGGCATGGCCCGAAATCCCATTGCCGAGATGCGGTAGGGCGTTCGCGAGGAATGCGCCCCCGAAGAAGTACGCCACATAGTGGTACCAGCGCATTGGTGCTCCCTTCTGGCTGCCAAACCAAATGGTAGCAGGTCTCCTTTTGGAATCCTCCCCTTGTGGGAGGAGACGATCACCGTGGCGGGCGCTTCGTCGGCGCCGACGAACCACGCAATGCGTCCAACCCATCGCATTGGCGGCTTGGCGTTGCCCTATTCGGAACGCGTAGAGATGTGACTCTTGCCCCCTTCCCTGTCGACGTCCGCGGGGCGGAGGCTAGAAGTCCTCGCGCGGGGAAGGCCGACTGGCAAGCCCCACCCGGTCAGAAGACGAGGTGGCTCAGGAGTATCTTTTTGCCCGACACGAGGAGTGAATTAAATGCGTCCGTCCCGTTTTCGCCGAAGACGAGGTGGCTCAGGAGTATCTTTTCGCCCGCGACACGAGGAGTGAATTAAATGCGTCCGTCCCGTTTTCGTCCGTCCCGTTTTCGCCCGGAATCGCAGTTGAGCGCTGGCGTATTCCAAATAACTTCCCACCGGGACCACCGGCGATTCAGAGCTTCCGTTGGTGAAGACATTGGCTTACAGGGAGACACTACCACAAGTGGTGGATTCGTCAGAAGAATTCATGGGTATGCGCCGGCTCAGAGAGTTTGCCAACTGATTGATAGAGAGGGAGTTCGAGGATACGGAAGGTGCGAAAGCCATAGGATCTTCTCAAGGGCGTCCCCGGAGACGATGCAGAACGCTTCGCCGCGGGCACGGCTCAGTTCGGTCATGACGTCCATCACAAGCGCGATGTCCGCAGCGTTCTTCCCAGGCGTGTTGCGGAATACCTCGGTGGGGCTGATGCCAAAGCCGCGAAAGAATTGCAAGTGAACTGCCAGTCCGGAGCCTTCCGGTGAGCTCCGCATTCTACGATCTGTAAAACAGGCCAATAAAGCAAACAGCCCGCCGAGGCGGGCCGATTTGCACAACTGTTTCTGCGCTCTGGAAGCCGGAAAAACCGCGCTAGGAAGCGCGCGCGCCTAGTTTGCGCCGCAGCATGATGGCCAGTCCTGCCAGGCTGCTCAGAAGCAGGAAAGAGCTGGGCTCGGGAGTAGAGGTAACCGGTGCCTCCTCTTGATAGGAGAGGTTGTCCGTCTCGAAGGTGAAGGAGCCGAAGTTCGCAAGTTCAATTGAAGTGATCTCTTCACCGGTACCGGCGAAGAAATCCGCATAGGCGCTGCCACCGCTGGGAGCGATGGGAGAGGTGAGGCCTTCATAAGATCCAAGCAGTGTGGAGCCGTCGTAGAGATAGACCCAGTTAGAGTTATCCGCTGATCCCCAGAAGAAGCCGACGTAGTCGACAGGCTGCGCAAAAGTGAAGGTGATATTCTGGTCGGGGTTGGAGGTGAGACTGAGCCAGTAAGGTTCGCCGAATGGGGAACTCCCTTGATTGAATCCGTAAGTGGTAGTTGTCGAAGCGGTGACATCACCGCCGGAGTCAGAAATCGTACTGCTGGGATACGTGACGGTGCCGGAGAGGCCGGACACGGTACTTGTCGTTTGGCCGGGAGTCCAGACGACAGTAATAGGGCCGGCGTGCGCGGAGACCGCTGCGCACGCCAGGAGAGCGAAAACGATTGTGCCTGTTCTCATCTTCATATCGTGAACCTTTTCCTTCCCTTTCCTGTTTGCAGCGCCGCGATGCTCGCGCCGGATTGATCAATGCAAACCTACAATGCCGGAACACGCTGTAGCACCCTGTAGCCCTACAGGTACTGCAGCGTCTTGTCCCCCGCTTGACTGAGGGAACAAACTGAGCTGCTCAACCCCAGCGCTGAGGCCGCCAGTTACCCACAAATTCCTCAGACGAGGCAAGTGGCGAATATGGCGGCGGCTAGAACGGTGAATGAACTTCTGTGGAACATTTTTGTCCTTTCGAGTTTTTGGGGCGGCCGGCGCAACTGAACTCGCCATTTCCTCCCTCATCTAGTAACGGCGCAGAAACGCGAAAAACAGCGACACATTTTCTTGGCGCCCGGCGGCGGTGGAGGAAAAACGTTAGGAATCCGTGGCGCGGTTTCGCAGCGGTTTGCGCCGTTCTATATGGGCGTTTGCGGTTCGCATCCCCGAGGCGAAGCAGCGGAATTATGGTTATTCTAAGGTGTGCCGGAAGCGACGCCTGGCGAAATCACGCTGTTGCTCGGCCGCTGGGAGCGGGGCGAGCCGGCAGCCATGGATGCGCTTGCTCCGTTGGTCCATGGTCAGCTGCGTGCAATCGCCGAAGCCCTGCTTCGCGACGAGCGGCCCGGCCACACCCTTCAACCGACGGCCGTGGTCAACGAAGTATTTCTAGATCTCTTGAGGCTGCGGCGGCTGGCCATCAAGGATCGCGCACACTTCTTCACGTTTGCGGCGCAGTTGTCGCGCCGTGTGCTGGTGGATTCCGCGCGGAAAGCGAAGGCGGAGAAACGCGGTGCGGGCTGGACCCGCGTGCCGCTCGACCAGGAACTGGCCTGGATCTCCAATGAAGGCCCGGAATCACTCGACCTGTCAGGAGCGCTCAATGAACTGGCGGAATATGACCAGTCGAAGACGCGCGCCATCGAACTGCACTATTTTCTCGGCTGCACACTGGAAGAGACGGCGGAGATTCTACAGGTTTCAAAACGTACCGTGGAGCGCAGTCTGCGGTTCTCGCTCGTGTGGCTGCAAGCCAGACTTACCGGCACTTAAGAGGCCATGCGCATGACAATTGAGGAAAAACGGCGGCTCCGGCTGGTGGAAGCGCTGTTCGACGGTGCGCTCGAACATCCTGCTGGTCCAGAGCGCGAAGCTTGGCTCGAAGCGCAGTGCCCCACCGATCCGGCGATACTCACGGAGGTCCACCGTTTGCTCCAGGGCAATCAGCGGCTGGCCGAAATGGCTCCAGCTGCACCCGAAATGCTCCCGCGCTACGGACAGTGGCAGGCGACACGCTTGTTGGGCCGTGGCGGCATGGGCGTCGTCTATCTGGCGGAACGCGCCGACGGGGCTTTCCAGATGGCGGCTGCCGTTAAAGTAGTGCCTCTGGCGCTTGCGTCTGCCGACATTGAGGAGCGTTTCCGCCGCGAACGGCAGTTCCTGGCCAGCCTCGACCATCCGAACGTCGCACGCCTGATCGACGGGGGAGTCACAAGCACGGGGCTTCCTTATCTCGTCATGGAGTTCGTCGACGGCCTCACCATCGACCGTTATTGCGAAGACCACCAGCTTGGCGTACGTGACAGAGTCGCGCTGATGCGGCAAGTGCTCGAAGCGCTCGCCTACGTTCATGGCCAGTTGGTGATTCACCGTGACCTCAAGCCCTCAAATATTCTGGTGGACTCCTCAGGAAGCGTCAAGCTCCTCGATTTCGGCACTGCACGACTGGTTGACGCCGGCAGCGCCACTTCCATTACCAGAACCGGTGTGTTCGCGTTCACTCCCGAATACGCCAGTCCGGAGCAGGTGGCGGGCAAGCCGCTGGAGTTCTCCTCCGACATTTACTCGGCAGGCGTGCTGCTATATCGTTTGCTCACGGGCCGGGCTCCTTATCATTTCACCGGGCATTCTCCGGCTGAAATAGTGGAGACGATCGGCCGCGCCGAGCCTGAGCCGCCCGGGTTGAACGATCCGCAGCTCGAATCAATCCTTGGGTCGGCATTGCGCAAGGACCCGCAGCAGCGTTATCAGTCGGCGGCGGAGATGGATGCCGATCTCGCGCGCTATCTGGGCCGTGAGCGAGTGCTTGCGCGCCGGCCGCGGAAGCTGCCGCGGATGGCCGCGGTGGTGAGCATGGCCGCGGCGGTGGCCATCGGTATCGCGGGTGCCGGTTGGTGGCTGCGGCACCGCAAAACCCCGCCGCAAGGACCCGTGCCGGTCGCAGTGCTGCCGTTTACCACCGCGAGCGGCGATAAGACCGATCAGTACTTCGCCGACGCCTTGACACAAGAGGTTGCGGGCCAATTGATCCATAACAAGGCGCTGCGAATTTCTCCCCAAGCATCGACCGCGGCGTTCCGGAAACAGCCCCGCGATATCAGGGAGATCGGCCGAAAGCTCGGGGTTTCTCATGTCCTCGAAGCCACTGTGGAACGCTCTGGCGACGGGGTCAAGATTTTCGCGACGCTGGAACGCACATCCGACGGCGCAAAACTGTGGGCGAATACCTATCAGCGGAAGACCGCGGATCTGGCGGCGATCGAGGCCGATCTGGAAGCCGGAGTCGCGTCCACGCTGGGGGTCGCGCGATCGGATCCTAGAACGCGGCACGTGCCGCCGGAGCAGGCTCGCGAGTACTTTCTGAAGGCCAGTTTCGAGGGCGATCAAATGGACCCGCAATCCAACGCCATGGCCCAACGCGATTTTCGCCGGGCCCTGGAAATCGACCCGGATTACGCGACAGCATACAACAGTCTGGCAGTCATGATCTGGAATCGGAACATCATCGCCGGAGAGCGGCCGGTGATAGCAGAACGGCGGGAATGCGAAAAATTGTGGCGGAAGGCGATTGAGATCGACTCTGACTTGAGGGCGCCTTACGTGTCGCTTGCCTTGTATGCGATGCAATACGATTGGGATTGGAAGCGGGCCGAGCGCGAGCTCCAAACCGTACTGGCGGCAGGTCCGAGCGCAGCCGCGGAAGATACCCTCTCGACCCTCTACCTGATTGAGGGCAGGCGGGCGGAAGCCGATCAACATCGGAGGGCCGCTCAGGATCTTGACATACGTTTTTCCCTAACCGCAAACAACATGACGTTTCTGAGCTTGGAAGGCCGGACGGCCGAAGCACGTGAGGAATGCCTGAAACTGATTGTCCGTAATCCCAATGCGTCGCGCTGGCAGACCGAACTCAACACTCTTGACGCCAGCCTCGGCAAGATGGACGTCGCGATACGGAATCTGCGCAAATTATCGCGGCAGCAGCCGGACGCTCTCATCGCTTTGGCTCACCTTGAGGCACTAGCAAGCCATCGCGATGAAGCGCTTCGCATCCTCACCCCTCTCGAACGAAACTACCAGAGCGGTAAGTTGTTCATGATCGATTTTGCCTACGTCTATGCGGGGCTGGACGATGAGCCAAATACCGTCAAATGGCTGGAACGAGCCATGGACGCGCGCGAGATGCCGGCAATCTATATGCACGTGTCGCCTGACTTTGCCAAAATGCAGGACACGCCGGAATTCCACCGGCTGAAAAAGCGGATGAATCTCGATTGGTAACTCCTGTTCGTGGGTTGTATGCGAAGGATCGCGCCGGAGTCACTGCCAGCCGCACGGGTCGATACCGTCCCTCGGAAGTTCCGGGAATAGGCGAATTTCGCGAAATTGGGGTCCCCGAATTACTGAGGAGGGCCTCCCGAAAGGGGGAACCTGTGCACGGCGCAACTTCACGGCGCTGGGGAGAGCGCAGCGCTGCTGCGTTGCTGTAAGCTGACGGCTCATTATTCCTGGGAATTGTGAAAAAGAATCGGCAGCCCTTCCAAAGGCGTTGACGGTGGACGGCACGTCTTTCCGCTTAAACTGGCCCCCGATCGAGGTTGGTTTCGCGGCTGGCCGGTTGGCCCCTGAGATAGCTAGTGATATTGCTTGATATCGAGGCGCCGGGAACCGGCTAGCGCATCCGTTTCCGAGAAAGCCTCTACTCCAGCGCGATTACGAAGAAAACTTCGCCACAGTTGCCGTCGGGAGTCGGGCCCATAGCGGCCAGGTGCTTGTGGTCGACCACGTGGAACCGAAGCCCACCGACAATTGAAGCAGGGGCGTACGGTTTGGGATAGAATGCCTGGAAGAGGCACTGAAGCGGGATTCAGTTCTGAATCCGGCATGTGCCCTCCAGGAGGGTGAAGCCAAGCCGGAATTGGGGAAGAGCGAGTCGCTGCGCCAGGCCCAGCAGCAGATGGCCGACGGCATTCTGAAGCCCGATGCTACTGACGCTGCGGACCGGGGCGTGCACGTTACTACACCCGGCAATACCGTCGCGACCGGCTGGACGCACCCTTATTACCGGGCGCCCTTCATTCTGATTGGCAACTGGAAGTAGTTCATACGTGGTTTGAACCTGCTCCGCTCTAGGGTTGACGACCTTGCGGGGAACCGTCTGGCTACCGATATGGCGGATCACCGTCTCACCGCCCGAAAGCGGAAGCTGGCAAGGGCCTGAGTGCGGCCGCATTACGGTTTGAACTCCTTGACATGGCAGTACAGTCTTTGCATCCGAGGTGATCGATATTCAGACTCGCGCTCCACTCCGCGTTGTGTCACATGGCAGGCGATACCAGGCAGGATGCAGCAGTCGCACCGCTGGGCATATACAGTGTGGCGCTGGTGCCGAGCCGAGGCTCTGAGAAAAATCGCCCAGGCTGACGCGTTTTCCCCATCGCGAAACGCTGTCCCGGCTCGCGACGCTCGCGGCTCCGTAATATGATGGATCCTGCGTGGCCGGAACGGATCAACTCCGGCCATGCTTGGATGACAGTCCGAAATGGCCGCTAAACGGGCAGTTGAGAAGCCGAAATCGCCCAGGGTTTTCGGCCAGGCACGGAAACCGTCGAAAATACTCCGCGCCGGTCTGTACGCCCGCGTTTCGTGGAGTCTTTGAGATTAACGGATGAGGGCTGGATGTATACTGAACTTGGCATTTGACTCCAAAATAGAAATTCCAGGTCAGATCAGCCGGCCTGGAGCCTGCTGAAAATGCGACACGCGATGGGGGCAATCCCCTTTTTGTTGGCCATCGGCGCACTGCCGTCACTGGCGTACCAGTTACCAGCCTCTTGTGGCGGGGTCGGCGCAAGTAGCTATACCCCTCCCGCAGTGACCATTCCCACTGTGGTTCTCAATCGCGGCACGGTGATCACGGTCACGAACGCGACGGTTGCGGTTAATGGCGACACGTCCTCGGTGGCGGCGCTGGTTGCCAATCCCGGCCCGGACGGAATTTCTCTCCAGGAAGCGATCATCGCGACGAACAACGACCCTGGAACATGGAACATCCAGTTCGCCCCTGCGCTGAAGGGGTCCACTATCGACACTGGGCCATCGGGGTTGCCTGGCCTGAGCGGGGGCAACGTCACCATCAACGGTGACATCGATGGCGATGGACAGCCCGATGTCACGCTCACAAGCAGCCAGTCCAGCAATGGTGTGGGTGTTTCTCTCTATTCCGGGGGCAACACCCTCTACGCGCTGGCTTTGCAGAACTTCACGTACGGGGTTTGGATCAGCCCTCCGCGATTAGCGGTGCCAGCACCCGCAGCGACTTATTCCGACACCACCATCAGCAACCTGGTGCTGACGGGCATCCAGGTCACGGGAATCGGAGTCAATCCATCTGCACCCGACAGCCCAGGTAACCAGAGCACCTGGGACCATATTCTGATTACCGGCAACACCATCACCGGCATCGTCGGCGGACCGGTGGTGCTGGGTATCGATTTGGAACTCGGCAGCACGACCGGCGCCACGTTGCAGCACATCACCATCGCCAATAACAACATTACGATTCAGATGCCAGGAGCGGCAGCGGGCGGCATTGGGATGAGCATCGGAAGCGGCCTTGGGGCGATGAACAACCAGGCGCTCGATACCCTGATCGCTAACAATGCCATTTCAGCCGCACCTGGCGCATTTGGGATTCGCATTGGGGCGGGCGGGGGCGGTGGATCTTCCAGTTTGATTGACGGCATGCAGGTTATTGGCAACCAGATCGCCCTCATTGACCAGACCGCGTCAGCAAACGAATTCGGGGCCGGCATTAACCTGGCGGTCGGAGACGCCGCCAGCGACGATATGTACCCGTCCCTGCGGCCCATCCAGTATTCGGAGAACAACATCGCTCGGAATATCTCCATTCTCTCGAACACCATCGAAGAAGCCGGTAATTTCGGAATCTTCGCTCAAGCGGCATGCTGCGGGAACGCCAATAACACCATCGACAATCTCTCCATACTGGGTAATACACTGACGAGCGTGCAACTCATTGGCGGAGCCAGCGGTGGGTACTACAGCAGGCCCTCGACCGGGAATGTGCTGTCCAACGTGCTTGTCCAGGCGAACACCATCCACACCTCACCCCTTCCCCCGAGCCCGCTCCCGCCAACCCTGGAGCAAGAAATCGCCGAGGGCGCGGGAATTTTTGTCATAGCAGGATTGGGGGAACCGGGAAATAGCGTCAACGGCATCTCGATTGCCAATAACGACGTGAACACGCAGCTCGTCGGGATCAACATTGTCGCAGGATGGGGAGTTCCGCAAGGACCGGCAAACCCTGCTTCCCCAGCCAACAGTAATGTCGTGGCTCATCCGCAGATCTTCTGCAACCAGATAGACCAGCTTCCCACCAATGGTCTTGCGACCCCCTCAGGAGTCAATGGCATCACCGTGACGGCCGGGCTTGAGGCCGCGACTGGAAACCAGGTGCTGCAGGTGCGCGTGGAAAACAATCTGATCGCTGGGGCGCTCGGCGATGCATCCTTTTTCGCCAACGTGGGCGATGGCGCGTCGGGGAATTCGATATCGATTTCAAGAATCTCCACTCCCGGTGTTTGCGACCCGCGAATTCCGCAAATGACGGGGATTACCTGCACACCTATTCCACCGGGGCGGGGGCGGTGAACGACGCTGCTCATTCGATGGCAGGGTCGGTTTCCCAACTGGCCCGTTAATCCCGACGGCTCCGGCGAGGAAGCCATCGCGGACTGGCATTACTGGGTATCGCAAGGCTATCTCCCGGCGAAAACCAGAAAGCCTTGGATTACTACAATCAGGCGCTTCCCCTTTTCCACGGCTGCCGCGGATCGCACGAACGAGGCGAAAGGGCTATACTACTTTGATTTCAGAGGCAAGCTCCCGGCTAAGACGGGTAGGGGCTTTCCCGCCGATGCGCACGAGCAGCGAAGCGTGGCGCCGGCCAGGCTCAACTACCAGGCTCGTTCCGGGCACCAATCCCATCCGCTTCATTTCGCGAAGCGCGTTTGAATCGCGGTCGGAAACGCTGGAAATCACGGCTGGCACTTCACATGGCCACTTGGATAGGGCGACCTCCCGACGTTCCGCCACAACTCCGTCTTTTTCGGGGATGATGTGCCCGTGCGGGTCTGTTTCAGGATAGCCTAATTTAGCCGCGATCCGGTCTTCCAGACGTTCCGAGATGTAGTGCTCCAGTCGTTCCGCTTCCTCGTGCACTTCATCCCAGGCAAAATCCAGCACATCGTGCAAGAATCGTTCGATCAGCCGATGATGCCGCTGAACCTCCAGGGCCCGGCGCTTCCCCAGGTCCGTCAGACGAACGCCATAATGCTTTTCATATTTCACAAACGATGGCCGATGGTCCGCGAGCCTTTGCAGCATACCGGTAACCGACGCAGCACGTATCTCTAAGTGCGCCGCCAGGGCGTTGCTGTTCACCCGTGCGGCCGATGGCCCACCCAGCTCCAGGATTGCCTTGAGGTAGTCATCGACAGATTCCGTGGTTTTCGCGGTCACTAAAAAGAGTATAGGCCATGCGCCCGATTATGTATACTTTAGCCATGCCTAATTTATGCCGGCTGGCATGCCTGGCAATTTTGACCGTCTCCCTCCGAGGGCAGGGCGAGACTACCAGCGCCATTGTCGGATCGGTAACGGATACGACTGGCGCGGCGGTTGCCGGCGCTAACGTAACGATTGTCAGCACGGATAACGGGTCGAAACGCTCGCTCCGAACGGATGAAGATGGGCGATTCAACTTCCCGCAGCTAAAGCCGGGTCCGTATTCGGTAAGGGTGGAAGCGGACCAGTTTGAGGCGCGGGAGAACCCCTCCGTCATAGCAGGCTTGGGACTAAGGCAAACTGTCGACTTCACCCTAAAGATCGCAGCCAGGAACCAGACGATCACGGTGAGCGAGGACGCGCCGCTGGTCAACCCGCAGAATGCCAATACGTCGACCACGATGACGGCTCGTGCGCTCGAAGACGTGCCCAATCCTGGTGGCGATCTGACCTATCCGCTGCAATTCGCCGCGGGTGCCCTTATCAACACTGCCGGCAGCGCGAACGATTTCGTCGGGGGCTCCAACGGCTATGGCAACGTCCAGTTCAACGGCTTGCCGTCGCTTTCGAATGGCTACATCGTGGACGGGCTGGAAACAAACGATCCGTTGACCAATCTGAATAGCGGACTGTCCACGAACCTTGTTCTTGGGCTTAATTCCATCGCGGAGGTGACGGTGAATACGCTCTCTTACGCAGTGGATCAGGGAAGATACGGAGCGGCGCAGGTGAACTATGTGACGAAATCCGGCGCTAATCAATTTCACGGGAATCTTTACGAACTCTGGAACGGTTCGCGCCTCAACGCGGCCGATTTTTTCACCAGCTCGACGCCCGGAAATCAGAAACCGCGCTCGACCGTCAACCATTTCGGGGGCAGTCTTGGGGGACCCATCCGGCGAAACAAGCTATTCTTCTTTTTCGATACCGAGTGGGTGCGTATCGCTCTTCCCATTGTCTCGGCAACCACGGTGCCAACCGCCGAATTTCAAAACTATGTATTGCAGCAGCTCCCGCGTGGAGGAACGGATTCGATCACCGGATCCACATACCAGCCCGCGCCGCAACTGGTGCCCTTCTATGAAAAACTGTTCTCGCTGTACGGAAACGCTGCGGGAGCGCCGCTTGCGGTGCTGGGCTGCCCCTTTAATAGCAATGGCAGTGTGGTGGCCGGCGGTCCGCCGAATGGGAATGGATGCGCGAATCGGCAGAGTATTTCGCATTCGAGCGACGACAGCGAGGAGGTCCAAACGGCGAGGATCGACTACAACCCCAACGAGAGGGACGCCACCTGGTTTCGTTTTCAAGCCGATACCGGCCTCCAGGCGGCGTACACCGACCCGATCAATCCGCTGTTCAACGCAGCTTCCCCGCAGCCGCTGTATTCGTTCGCGAGCGGATACACGCACGTGTTTTCTCCGAGCGTGGTGAACTATTTTAATCCCGCGTTTTCCTGGTACGAGAGCTTGTTCGGTCCGGCGGACCTAGGGAAGACGCTGGCCGCCTGGCCGATCGTGCTGGAAGGCAGCCCGTTCACAACCATTGGCGGTCTCGACAATACGTGGGTTCAAGGCAGGCGTGCTTCGCGGTTTTTCATCAACGACAATCTGGCGTGGACAACCGGCGCACATGATTTGAGGGTCGGGACCAATATCCGGATCTTCCGGCTCAACGACTATGATTTCGGTGAGGGTGTGGTGCCTACTGTGGCTTACGCGACTCTGCCACAGTTCATTTACGGCGTGGCATCGACCGCGTCTGAAACATTTCCGCAAGCCGATTCCGAGCCGTACAATTTTCTCAACCTGGATGTTTATGCGCAGGATACGTGGAGAATAACCAAGACATTGACGTGGACGTTCGGCGTCCGTGAAACTCACAATTCCGATCCGGTGAATCCGCACGACGCGGTGGCGCGGCTGCCGGGATCGTGGGATGCGATTTCGCACAACGTCAACCAGCCTCTCGATGAATTGATCCAAACACACGTGGGCAACATTTTTGCGTCGACGCCGATCGCGATTCTGCAGCCCAGAGCCGCCATCGCATGGCAGATCGCGCCGAAAACCGTGCTGCGAACCGGGTTTGGTCTGTTCAGCGACCTCCTGCCGGGGAGTGTGGTGGACCTGGTGGGGGTCAACCCACCGTATTCGAAAACATTTCAAGGCGGCTTGCTAGGAACTGCGGGCGGAACCGGTCTTGACAGCGCGGTCGCGGCCACTGTGGCGGCGAACCAAACGTTCAGTTCGGGGTTTGCGCAAGGACAGCTATCGTGCGCGTCGGCGCTTTCGACTCCGGCGACTTGCTTGCAGCCGGTAGCGATGACAGCGGTTCCGGACGGCAGGCTCCACGCGCCATACTTCATGCAGTGGAGTTTCGCGCTGGAGCGACAGATTGGCACGACTGTCAATCTGAGGGCCCAGTACGTGGGCACGCGCGCCGTGAATCAGCCGTACGAAACGCAGGTGAACGGGTATCAGACAGTGTGCCAGGGTTGCTTCGCTCCGTTTCCCTACGGCCAACCGTCGGACCCGCGGTTTGGCGCGGTGACGCAGCTCAGCACGGGCGCGAATAGTCACTACAACGGACTTCAATTGACGGCAGATAAGCGCCTCACCCATGGGTTGCAAGTGCTGGCAAACTACACATGGAGCCGTTGCATGGATACGGTTTCGAACGGAGGCTTTCTGGCGTTTTCGGCGGGTGGAATTCTCTCGCCGCTGCCGGGTAATCTCGCGCGGCAATACGGGCCTTGTGACTATGATGTGCGTCACAACCTGACGGCGGAGTATGTCTATCAATTGCCATTCAAGGTGCGGAGCAAAACGCTGGGGGCCGCGGTGAACGGGTGGCAGGTGTCTGGCACCGCGTTCTGGCACAGCGGCGTACCGTTCTCCGTGTTCAGCACGCCCTATTCGGCCAATGGAGACGGCATCGTGCAGGGCAGCGGCCCGCAATATGCCAGCGTGATTCCGGGTGTCCCGACCTATGCGCACCATGCCAGCGCGGACGTGACGCCAGCCGGCACGGTGCAGTGGCTCAATCCGAACGCATTCGTCTCGGCGGTGGACCCGGGCACGGGGGCTTGCGCCGGCGGCGACAATCCTCAAAATTGCCAGTTCGGCAATCTCGGCAGGAACGCCCTTCGAGGCCCCGATTTCGTTTGGAGCGATTTTTATCTGACGAAATGGTTCACCTTGAAAGAGCACGTGAAACTTCGGGTGGACGCGCAGGCTTTCAACTTTTTGAATCATCCCAACTTCGCGCTTCCGGCGGCGGTGTACGCGGGCATCCCCGCAAGAACATCGACGCAGACGGGATTCGGAGCGCTCACCTACACCACCGCGCCGCCGACCGGTCTGCTGGGCGTGGGACTGGGCGGCGACAGTTCGCCGCGGATGATCGCGTTTCAGGCACGTCTGGAGTTTTGATTCGAGAGAATCTCAATCCTTCGGATTTGAAGGATCGATCCCCACGGGCTCGGAACTGGCGCTTCAGTACCATGGGTTGGCAATCATATGTCCACTGGATCTTGAAGCTGGTAGACTCCATTTTGTGAGCGCGACTAACTTCCTGTTGTTGGGATTATTATTTCTCTGTTCCGAAATGGCGTTTGCCCAGCCGGTCGATAAAGAGCCGGTGGCCATCATCGAGCTTGGCGGAGCCGCCGGGCGGAGCCTCAAAAGCGGAGGATCTAGCTTCGGCCCGGACGCCGCTGTTGAAGTCACACCCATAGAGAACCGGCTAGAACTTGAGGCGGGCGTCACACCGTTATTCAGCCGCCATCATTCGACGGAATGGAATACCGACCTGCTGTTTAAGAAGCCATGGACGCTTTCCAAGAAAGCGGAGTTAATGGCCGGCGTAGGCCCGGAGTGGGTTCATACGAGGGAGCCCGGCATGAGGGTGAACTCCATAGCGGGCGAAGCTGTGCTGGATTTTATGTTCTGGCCCGGCGGAAAGCACAAATTCGGCTGGTTTCTCGAACCGAGCTTCGATTACAATTTCGCGCGAGGGCATGAACAATCGTTCGGCATTAGCGCCGGTCTGCTGATCGCAATCCCGTGAGGCTTGAACTCGACGAACGGAACCTCGCCGAGAAGCATGCTCCAAAATGTTGATGTTTTCACCGCCGGAGATGTGGTAACCAGCTTGTCTACCAGATAGAAGGGGAAGACTTAGGTGGGTAGACGTCTCGCTCCGGCTGGAGCAAAATGCTCCAAGGTCTCGAGCCCTGCGCTGATTCGTCGCCGTGACTAGGCGTTGTCGAAAACGCTGAATTTTACAACAGTTTCTGCCGTTGTTAGGCGTGGGTTATTACTGCATGACTATCGGAATGAAGGAATGAATTGTCTCGGCGAAAGTCTATGATTCTAACTGGATGACGTAAGTATTGGCTTCCAAGATGACAAGAATGCAGGTTCTCCAATCACACTGGAGAGAGATCGCTTGGGGACTGGCCGCCGTTGCCATTCTCTTCGTCCTGCTGGTAGCGTTTCCAGCTTCTCACCGAACTCCCCAAAGAGTCTTGCGAATTGGCTATTCGGACAGTCCGCCGCGAAACTTTCGGGGCCCGGACGGCCGGCCCGCAGGCTCGGCCATTGACGTAATCCAGTTAGCCGCCCAGCGCGCGGGAGTTCGCTTTGAATGGGTCTACACTCCGGCAGGCGTGGAACCGGCCATCCTCACCAAGAGCGTCGAACTGGTTCCCAACATCATCAACCTTCCGCAGCGGCGCCAGAGCATGTATCTGACGGCGCCCTGGGCCAATCTGGTTTACGTGCTGTTGTTTCGCACGCCCGTGCGGATCGGAAAGCTGGAAGATGTGGGAAGCCTGAGGCTGGCCATCGAGGCTCGCAACGGGGCCGATGCATGGGTCGCGCGGGATTTCTTTCCGAAAGCCGTGATTGTTCCAACGAAATCCAGGGCCGCGGCGTTGCAGGCGATGTGCTCGGGAACTGCCGAAGTAGCGCTGAGCACCCTGAGCGCTACTGCCGGTGGGAGCTATACGTGTCCCAACGTCTCCGTGCAGTCTTTCCTGATCCGACAAGCCAATCTCGGATACAGCATCGGGGCGCCGAAAGACAACCGCGATGCGCGCGCGGCGGCCGATATCCTGTACGAAGAAATCGGCCGCATGGCGCTCGACAATTCGATGGCGGCCATCGACATCCGCTGGAACACCCGCCTCAGCCTAGAGGTCGCATCCGTCTTTGCATACCGCAAAGCCAGGAACTATCAGAATATCTTTCTGGCCTGTCTGGGAGTCGTAGTACCGCTGCTCTTGCTCACGCTTTTCCTGGCTGGCCGGCTCCGCACAGCGAAAGGACTAGCCGAAGCCGCCAGTGTCGCCAAAGGCGAGTTTCTCGCAAACATGAGCCACGAAATCCGAACCCCCTTGAACGGCGTCATTGGCATGAACGGATTGCTGCTCGATTCAGACCTGCAGCCGGAACAGCGGGAGTTTGCGGAAATCGCTCGCCGCTCCGGAGAGGCCCTACTCGCTGTCATTAACGATATTCTCGACTTCTCGAAGATGGAAGCCGGCAAGATGGAGCTTGAGAGCATTGTCTTCGACCTGGGTCTGGTAATTGAAGACGTTGATGGGATGCTGGCCGCCAAGGCTGAAGAGAAGGATCTCGACCTGGTACTGGAATATCCGGCGGCCGCTCCGCATTACTTTGTGGGCGACGCCGGGCGAATCCGGCAAGTGGTAACCAATCTCATCGGAAACGCCATCAAGTTCACTTCGCAGGGGCAGGTGGTTGTCACGGTGACCTGCCACCAGCAGGCTGCAGGTCAGGCTCAAATGCGAATCGCTGTTGCCGACTCCGGCATTGGCATCCCTGAGGAAAAGATCGGCGTCCTGTTCGAACAGTTTCGCCAGGTGGATGGTTCCACAACCCGGAACTACGGCGGCACCGGCCTGGGTCTGGCGATTTCCAAACGCCTGGTCAACCTGATGGGAGGAACCATCGGGGTGACCAGCCGGCGTGGAGAAGGCTCCACGTTCTGGTTCGCGATTCCCTTGGAACTTGATTCCAAGCCACACGTGGCTCCGGTGACGGTGGATCAGTTAAGGGGCAAGCGGGTCCTGGTGGTTGACGATAACGAAGTCAATCGCCGTGTGCTTCGCGAGCAAGTGGTTGATTGGGGTATGCGCGAAGTCAGCTGCGCCTCCGGGGAACAGGCCATCGAAATGCTCCATGCCGCCTGGCAGGAAGGTGACCCATTCTCCATTGCGCTCATCGATTATCAAATGCCTGGAATGGATGGAGCGACGCTCGCCAGGATCATCAAGGGCGATGCGACCAATCGGGGCATGGTGGTAGTGATGCTAACTTCCGTCAGCCAGGGCAGCGAGGCATGCCAGGCCGCTGGTTGCGACGCTTATCTGGTCAAGCCGGTTCGAGGTGCTCAACTGCTGCAGACGCTCGCCACCAACTGGGCGAAGCGGCGAGAAGAACCGAGCGCCGCCCACAAAGCCGCCAGACACCCGGCGCCTGCCCTGGCGCGAACCTCGAATGGCCATACCATCCGCGTCCTGGTTGCCGAAGACAACATCGTCAACCAGAAAGTTGCCGTGAAGTTACTCGAACATCTCGGAATTCGCGCCGATGTTGCCGCCAACGGCAAGGAAGCCATTGATATGTTTGCGATGGCGCCGTACGACGTGCTGCTGATGGATTGCCAAATGCCGGAGATGGACGGATACGATGCCACCAGGGAGATCAGGAAGCGGGAAACCAACGACCACCGCGCGGTGATCATCGCGATGACCGCTGAAGCTCTGACCGGGACCCGCGAGCATTGCCTGGAGGCTGGCATGGACGACTACATCGCCAAGCCAGTCCGGTTGGAAGACCTAGCCACAATTCTCAACAACTCTCTGGAGGCGGCACACCAACTGTCTGCTCGGCTGCCGTGACCTTCAACGAGACTCCAGACAAGAGCACCCCGAGACACCCTCACGACAGCCCGTCCCGAGGAGTTTGAGCGATGAGAATACTTCTCGCCGAAGATGATCGGATTTTCCAGCTCGTGCTGGGCAAGGCTCTGACACAATGGGGTTACGAGCCGATCATTGTGAATGACGGCGACCAGGCTTTGCGGAAACTGATTGACGGCGGGGGACCTCATCTGGCAATACTCGACTGGATGATGCCCAAGGTTGACGGCACGGAAGTCTGCCGCCAAGTTCGGGCTCACAACTTGCCGCAATACTGCTATCTTATTCTGCTGACGGGTAAGACCGAGTCGAGGGACTTGGTAGCTGGGTTGGAGGCGGGCGCCGATGACTATCTGGCAAAACCAGTGAATCTTACCGAACTACGGCTCCGGCTGCAGACGGGCCGCCGCTTGCTGGAATCAGAAGAGCGGCACCGCATCATCACCGAAGCCGCCTCCGACGGAATCGTAACAATGGAAGTCGGTGACACTGTCCAGATGGTCAATAATGCCGCCGGCTCCATTCTTGGTTGTCCGCCTCAGAATCTCATCGGTGAGAGCCTGTCTCGGTTCCTACCTGGGTTTGACAGTTTTGTCGCACAAAAGCTAGCCGGGGACCGCTCGGGCGAGCAAGCACGACAACACCGGTCGTGGGCGCCGGTGGAAATCACGGGCCGCCACAGTAACGGCAAAGAGCTGCTGCTCGAAGTCTCTTTGTGCGAATCCGTTGGTAGCTCCAGCAAGCGTTCGCTGACGGCCATCATCCGAGACAGTACGGAGCGCCGACTGAGGGAACGACAACATGCCCAGGCACAGAAGCTGGAATCCATTGGCCGATTGGCCTTCGGCATCGCCCACGAGATCAACACTCCTATTCAGTACATTGGCGATAACGGACACTTCCTAGGCGACGCATTCCGCGACCTGCTGGATGTGGCAACAGCAGGAAGCGAAAGCGGATGTTCCGGCGCGTCGGCGAGCGGCAGGTCGGCAACCGCGACAGCGGTTGATGTCGACTACCTTAGAACGGAGGTTCCCAAAGCTATCGGACAGTTGTTGGAAGGCGTCGACCACGTGGCCCGCATTGTCCGGGCCATGAAGGAGTTCTCCCATCCGGGGCCAGTGGAAAAGACTCCCGTCGACATCAATCGAGCAATTGAGAGCATTATCCTGGTGTCGAGAAATGAGTGGAAATACAGCGCCGATCTGCTGACCGACCTTGACCCCGACCTTCCTCGGGTTCCCTGCCTGGGCAGCCGGCTCAATCAGGTCATCTTGAACCTGATCGTGAACGCCGCGCACGCGATTTCGGCCGTTGTGCAGGATTCGGAAAACAAGGGAACCATCACCATTAGTACCCGGCATTGCGCAGAGTGGGCTGAAATCCGTGTGATCGACACGGGATGCGGTATCCCTGAGGCCATTCGGTCACAAGTCTTCGATCCGTTCTTTACAACAAAAGATGTCGGTAAGGGAACTGGACAGGGTCTTGCGTTAGCCCACGCCGTCATCGTTCAAGAACATGGGGGCACCATCGGATTCGAAAGCGAGGAAGGCTCCGGCACCACCTTCACAATCCGTCTACGATTGGAACAAGTCGTTTGATCTTGCGGAGGGGTGCAACTATATTCGCTCCCTCGGAGAAAACGGGTCAGCGAACTGCGCGATTTATCCGCTGCTTAGCGCTGGTCTGCAAATAGCGCCAGTTGATTTGTGCCGGTCGCTGCCGGGACGGTGGCGGCGGCGTGCCGGTGGTGTTTAATTCTCACCGTCAACAGCCACCGGCAGGCCGGGAATGATTCCCAGTTGCTGATAGATGGGGCGAATCAGCGGGCGTAATTTTGGCAGCTGCCACCAGAACCACGCGGCGCCGGCGAGGCATCCGACACCGCAGAGCAGAACAGTGCCAGGTGCGCCCAGGACGGGAGCCAGGCTGCCGGCCAGCAGGCTGCCAAAGGGACTCGCACCCATGTAGGCCATCATGTAATAGCTCATCACGCGGCCGCGTTTGTCCTCTTCGACAATGGTCTGGATGACGGTGTTGCTGGCGGCGGTGAACTTCATCATGCCGAAACCGGTGACGCCCATCAGCGCGAGGGAGAGCCAGAAACTGCGCGAGAACGAAAAGGCGATCAATCCGCCGCCGAATACCGCGGCCACCGTGGGGATGACACGGTAGAGTCCGCGCACCGACTTGCGCAGGGCCAGGCTGAGCGCGGCGCACACCGAACCCACGCCGACGGCTCCCATCAGAAAGCCAAGAGTGTGAGGCCCGCCGTGCAGAATCCTGGTGGCGAAAACCGGCATGAGAACGGTGTATGGCACGCCCATGAAACTGACGATGGCAAAAGACAGCAAGACGGTGCGGATGGGCGCGAAGGAGGAAACGTAAGTCCAGCCTTCCTTGAGTTGCGCCAACAGAGTGTCGGACGATTTGCGAGCGGCGTGGGCGGGAATCCTCATGGCGAATAGCGAAGCGAGGACGGCAAAGTAACTGATGCCGTCGATGAGGAAACAGTAGCCTTCGCCTACGGCTGCGATCAGGATTCCAGCTGCCGCCGGCCCCAAGAGGCGCGCGCCATTCACCATGGTGGAATTGAGCGCGATGGCATTGCTCAAATCCGCGCGGCCGTCGACCATTTGAACCAGGAACGATTGGCGCGCGGGCATATCGAACGCGTTGATTAAGCCTTGCAAGCTGCTGAGCGCGACAATTTCGGGAATGGTGATGCGGCCCGAGAGAGTGAGCGAGGCGAGCATCAGGGATTGCAATGCGGCGAGGAACTGCGTGACCAGCAGGACGCGCCGCCGCGGCCAGCGGTCCACCCAGACGCCTGCTATAGGTCCCAGGAGGAACGTGGGGATCTGGCTGGAAAAAGTTACTACGCCCAAAAGAAACGTGGAGCCGGTCAAACGATACACCAGCCAACTGGTGGCCAGGCGCGTCATCCAGGTGCCGATCAGCGAAACGCTCTGGCCGCAGAAGAAGAGGCGGAAATTGCGGTGGCGCAAAGCGCGCAGGCCATCAATCATAGTGCCGAAGGACGGCCGGGTGAGGCGGGTTTCAGTTGCAAGAATTGCAGCACGTCGTCGCTCCGGGTAGTCTCACCCAGCCTGGGAAATACGACCTCGACACAGTGACGGTGGGCTTCGGGGGAGCGGTCCGTGATGGCATCGACGACGAACGCGACGTGGTAACCCAAGTCATAGGCGCTGCGGGCGGTGGATTCCACACCGGCGCTGGTAGAGATACCGGTCAGGAAGATCTGGGTTACGCCGCGGCGGCGCAAGGTCTCATCGAGCGTTGTGCCCAGAAAAGCACCCCAGCGCTGCTTGGTGATGGTGTAATCCCCGGGCTGCTGTTCGAGTTCGGGAACCAGGTCCGCCCAATCGGGCGGCGGCGAAAACGCGGGACTCCCGGCATCCGTGCGGCCCGGCGCGCGGCCCGACACATTGACCAGAACCACTGGCAGATTTCGTTCACGGAAGGCGCGCGCGAGGCGAGCCGTGCGATTGATGATTTCGGCGGCGGGGCGGGCGGTGGGCGGGCCGACGATGCCTTTTTGCAGATCAATGACGATTAACGCAGAGGTTTCGTCGAGTGTAGTGAGAGGCATGGGTTTCCTTTCCGAGTCGTGAGCCGCCGCTGGGCCTGCGTTCCGGCTGAACGCGCTCGATGTTTTCTTCCTGGGTCCGGCGAACCTAATTCAGGAAGTACGTGCGATACAACGTATCCCGCTGCTTCGGCACGAAGCCGGCATCCCGGATGATCCGCCGCAGTTCCTCTTCGCTGGCGCGATGATGCGCACCGGCTGCCGAAACCACGTTCTCTTCAATCATGATGCTGCCCACGTCGTTGCCGCCGAAGCGCAGCCCCAGTTGGCAGGTCTTCAGGCCCTGAGTCACCCAGGAGGATTGGACGTTCTCGAAATTGTCCAGGTAGATGCGCGAAATCGCCAGGGTTTGCAGGTATTCCACGGCCGTGGCTTCTTCCTTTACGAAATGCCCCAGCGACGTGTTTTCCCGCTGAAAGGTCCAGGGGATGAACGCGGTGAAGCCGCCGGTCTCTTCCTGGAGGTTGCGAACCAGTTCCAGGTGATTCATGCGCTGCTCAATGGTCTCGCCGCAGCCGAACATCATGGTCGCGGTGGTCCGCATGCCCAGTTGATGCGCCGTGCGATGCACATCCACCCAGTCCTGCGTATTGCACTTCAGGCGGCTGATGCGGCGCCGCACACCGTCGTCCAGAATCTCAGCGCCGCCGCCGGGAATGGAATCGAGCCCCGAATCCATCAGCCGCTTGATGGTGTCGCGCAGGCTCAGGCCGCTGACGTCGGCGATATTGGTCACTTCGGGCGCCGAGAGGCAGTGCAGGTGAATGCGGTAGCGCTGCTTGATGCCGCGGAAAAGATCCTCGTACCACTCAATTTTCAGATCCGGATGCAGGCCGCCCTGCATCAGTACGCCCGTGCCGCCCAGATCCAGGGTCTCCTGAATCTTTTCGTAAATGGTTTCCTTGGGCAGCACATAGCCTTCGGCATGGCCCATGGGCCGGTAGAACGCACAGAAGCTGCAATATTCCGTGCAGAAATTGGTGTAATTGATATTGCGGTCGATGATATAGGAGACGACGTTCTCGGGGTGGAACTTCCGGCGAATCGTATCGGCCTGCATGCCGATACCAATCAGGTCATCGGACCCAAACAAATCCATTGCTTCCTGGCGAGTGATCATACGGTTACCCAGCGGCCGAAACGTTCAGTAGCTTATTTCTAAAGATAGCAAAGGTAGGAGCCGGCGCGCGCGTCAGACGCCCGGCGGTGCAGCCAAAAACCCGGCGGTGAATCAGGCTTGCAGCGCCATCTCGCGCTTATGGGTTTCCGCCACCAGGTAAAGCGTGAACAAGGGTTTCGGTTCGCCTTTTCCCCATCGGTTCACCTGCCACTTGGCCTGCAGGAACCGCACACCCGGATTTTCGGACAGGTCCAAGGTGATTTTGTAGGTGCCACAATAGAATTTCTGCGGAAACGCAGAGAGCGGCTTCGCTCCCCATTCCGTTCCGTCGGCGGACCCCCAGATTGTTACGTCGAGGCTTTCCTGTTCGATAATCCTGGTGATGCCGAGGGTCAGAAGCAGCGTTCCGCCCTGTTGTTCGCCCAAATCGATCTGGTCGGACGTGCCGGCCGCCCGGACAGTCGTTTCCTGCATCAAGAACTGTGGAAGCATACGAGTCTTCCTCCCGCATGAACTCCTGGTTACACACTTTGGAGTTTCGCTAATTGGTGCCGAGCTAACTCAAGAGTCTCATATTTCTTACAGAAACAGAAGCGAACGTGCTGTTTTCCACCACTGTTGTGTGAATAAAAGCTCGTTCCGGGCACTGCAGCCACTCCAATGCCATCCATCAGGTGGCGAACAAAAGCCACATCGTCGGCCATCCCGAAGGCCGAAATGTCAGTCATTACGTAGTAAGCTCCGGCCGGCCGGAAACAGCGGAACCCGGCCGCTTCCAGGCTGCCGATCAGGTGATCCCGGCGTCCGGCATACTCGGCAGACAGGGTCCGATAGTAACTGTCCTCCAGCCGCAAAGCCGTAACTCCGGCCTGCTGCAGCGGCGCGGCCGCGCCCACCGTCAGAAAATCATGCACCTTGCGAATGGAATCCGTCAGATCCGGCGGCGCCAGCACCCACCCCACCCGCCAGCCCGTCACCGAATAGGTCTTGCTCATGCTGTTGACCAGGATGGACCGCTCCCGCATGCCAGGCAGTGAGCAGATGGGAATGTGCACCGCGCCATCGTACAGGATGTGTTCGTAGATTTCGTCGGTGATGGCCAGCGCATCGAACTCCTGGCATAGCCCCGCAATCAACTCCAGTTCGGGCTGCGTGAAGACTTTGCCGGTGGGGTTATTGGGCGAGTTCAGCACAATCGCCTTTGTCCGCGGGGTGAAGGCGCGGCGCAGTTCGTCCGGGTCGAAACTCCAGTCCGGTTCCCGTAGGGTCACGTAGCGCGGCTCGGCTCCGCAGAGCTGGGTGTCGGGCCCGTAGTTTTCGTAAAACGGCTCGAACAGCACCACTTCATCGCCGGGATCGAGCACCGCCATTAACGATGCCACCATCCCTTCGGTGGCGCCGCAGCAGACCGTAATTTCCCGCTCGGGGTCAAACTCCATTCCATATGTATGCAGATACTTAGTTGCAATCGCATCACGAAATGGTTTAGCACCCCAGGTGATGGCGTATTGATTGATGTCGTCGGCGATGGCTTGCGCCGCTGCCTGTTTCAGGATGGCCGGCGCCGGGAAATCCGGAAAGCCCTGCGCCAGATTGGTAGCCCCCTGGCGCATGGCCAGGCGGGTCATCTCGCGGATGACCGATTCGCTAAACCGCGAGATGCGGCGGCTTCGAAAACGTTCACGGCTGACTATAGCGGTTGACGACACCCTTCGAGAGTATGAAAAAAGGGCGCCTCTGTAAAGTGGGTTTCCGAGAAATTTCCGTGAGGGCCGCTGGTGTCGCCGCCAGCGTGCCCTCACGTTAAGTAGAAAGGAACGTTATAAGAAAAGTAACAGCAGCGAATCAGTCCGGCAAGCTGCTCTTGGTTAACTCCACAATGCTATCCTAGGCGCGAAAGCGTCTCGGCCCGTGTTCAAAATGCTGCGCCAGTTCGCGATCCTGTTGCGCATTGCCTTAGTCATCGCCCTGGCGTATCTGTTCTATGTCTTTCTGCCGCGCCACAGCGCCACGAAGCGCGCCGCTCTCCCTCACCCCGAAGCCGCCGGGAATTCAATCGAGGCCTTTGACTCCGCCTATGGCGGCAGCGACCTCAAAATCGTCCAGTTCTATGCCCGCGAGGGGGTGCTGGTGGAAGGCGAGAGCACCGTGCTCTGTTACGGAGTGGTGAACGCCACGTCATTGACCATTACGCCGCCGACGCCGGGCATCGGTCCCTCCCTGAACCGGTGCGTGGAAGTGGCGCCCAGGCACGATACCACCTACACTCTCAGCGCGCGAGACGCCAACGGTGAGCAGGTGACGCAATCCCTCACCATCCGGACGCAGGCAGACGCCGCTACGCTGCCGCGCATTACATCCTTCGGCATCGCCCGGCATCTGGTGGAAAAAGGCCGCCACATTTTCACGCTGTCATTTACCTTTCAGAATGGCAGGAGCGTCAGCATTGACCCGCCAGTCTTTTCCCCCTTGGAGGATTCCGCCCCGTTCGGTCAATTTTACGTGGAGCCCGAAAAGACTACCACCTACATGCTGACGGTAGCCGGCGCGGACGGCCACAAAGCGCAAAAGCAACTCACAGTGGAAGTGCCGGACAAGTGATGGATCAGGAAAGGGCAATGGGGGCCTTTTGTCGTCAACCGATGAGATGTGCAAAGGCGTTGACAGGCCACGAAAACCGATGGTCAGTCCCACCTCAAACACCGCAAACCCAGGCTGGCGCTTTCAAGGTTTCGCACCCAGGCGACACCTATCGGTTCCTGCGCACCGGCCGCGTCACGTCACACTTAAGGGTGAGCGTACCTACACACCATTGCGGAAAAACACGCTGTATTTCACGACGATTGCTTCGAAATTCCACATGAAGTACTATAAAAGTGTTGGATTTTCCGATATTCGGGTGTGGACATCTGCGTGCAGGTTGCCCCACGAAATCCAATGGCATCCAGGAGGATACACCCATGGATAATGACACCCTGACGGTAACCGACAATCGCACCAAACAGACCTATACCCTACCAATTTCTCATGGCACGATTCGCGCCATGGATCTGCGTCAAATCAAAACTGGCGCTGACGATTTCGGCCTGATGACTTACGATCCGGCCTTCATGAACACGGCTTCCTGCCAGAGCGCCATCACGTACCTGGACGGCGATAAGGGAATTCTGCGTTATCGCGGTTATCCCATCGAGCAACTGGCGGAAAGCTGCACCTTCCTGGAAGTGGCCTACCTGCTGCTCAACGGCGAATTGCCCACCAAGGATGAACTCGACACCTGGAATCACGAAGTGATGCGTCACTCCATGATCCATGAAAACCTGAAGAAGTTCATGGACGGCTTCCACCACGACGCTCACCCGATGGGCGTGCTGATGGGATCGGTGGCCGCGCTTTCCACCTTCTACCCCGACGGCCGCAACGTCTGCTGCCCTAAGACCCGCCGCAAACAGATCGTCCGCCTGGTCGGCAAGATGCCCACGCTGGCGGCTTATGCCTACCGTCATCGCCTGGGACTGCCTTACATCTACCCCGATCCCGAACTCTGCTACACCAAGAACTACATGAATATGCTCTGGAAGCGGACGGAGCCCAAGTACGTGGCCAACCCCGTGCTCGCCCGGGCGCTGGAAGTCCTATTCATTCTCCATGCCGACCACGAGCAGAATTGCAGCACCAGCACCATGCGCGCGGTGGGGAGTTCCCATGCCGATCCTTACGCCACCACGGCTGCCGCGATCGCCGCTCTGTGGGGGCCGCTGCACGGCGGCGCCAACGAAGAAGTGCTGGGCATGCTGGATGAAATCGGCTCCAACGACCGGATCCCGGCTTTCATCGATCAGGTGAAGGAAGGCAAGCGCAAGCTGATGGGCTTCGGGCACCGCGTGTACAAGAACTACGATCCGCGCGCCCGCATCATCAAACGCGTGGCCGAAGAAGTCTTCCAGGTGACCGGACGCAATCCCAAGATCGATATCGCTCTGGAACTGGAACGCATCGCGCTTTCCGATGAATACTTCATCCAGCGCAAGCTCTACCCCAACGTCGACTTCTACTCCGGCATCATTTATCAGGCCATGGGCTTCACACCCGCCCAGTTCACCGTGCTGTTCGGCATTCCGCGCACGGTCGGCTGGCTGGCCCAGTGGCAGGAACTGATGGCGGATGGCGACAAGAAGATCGCCCGTCCGCGTCAGATTTATATCGGCGAAGAGGCCCGCGATTTTGTGCCCATGACCCAGCGCGGTAAGCACCAGATGGCGTCCGTCTAGCCAGCGTCTCTTCTCGGCATACCCCGGCGGGCAGTTTCTATCTATGGCTGCCCGCCGTTTCGTTTTCGGGGAGCCGGCCCCAGAGGCGCACTGCCCAGCTAAGGGCGCTCGTTTCCGTAAACGACCTTCACGTCCGGGTACGCTCTCGCAAAGGCTCGCAGTTGTTCCAGGCTGACGGCTGCGCGCGTAGTCCCCGCATCGTTCCATCCTCGCGGCGCCACCCCGTTCTGAAACGCCCAGGCGAAATGGCTCGCATCCCCCGTCAATAAGACTGCAGGTGTGCCGTTGATCAGATAGGCGATGTCGTCGTCGGTGTGGCCCGGCGCGGAAATTGCCCAAACGGATCCATCCCCGAAGAGATCGACGCTTGGGCCCAGCGGCGCCATCCTGGGCGCTGCAGAAAAGTCGATGCCCAGGAATTTGGACTTACCCGCAAAATGGTTTGCCACCGCTCCTCGCGCCAGAAAACTGGCTTCGTCCTTGCCGAAAACCAACTCGGTATCGGGCCCCAGCGAAAGAACGCCGGCTGTGTGATCCGGATGAAGATGGGTGAAAAACACGGCCTTCGGATGCATGTCCAGCCGCGCGAGCTGCGCCCCCAGGTCGGCGCCCGCCGTCTGCCGGTTGGTGACGCCAAAGGCCCAGTTGAATAACTTCATCGCCTCGGTGTAACTGCCGTACGGGGGGTGCTTCGCAAAGGAATCGTCGAAGCCCGCGTCAATCAGAAAATCCCCGAAGCGCGGATGGTGGATCCAGTGAACCAGCACCGCCAAGTCGCGCGGCGCATGGTCGCACTCAGCCTGCCGCGGGCTCGCGGGGTCCAGGTTCAGACACGCATCCATATGGACGGTGCCGGTCTGAAGTGTAGTTAACGAAATGTCGCGCGGGTGCGCCAGCGCGTCGTTCCAATTTGCGAACGCAGCGGCGGGAACCGGATACGGCGTCACATTAAATCGCCGGAATCCTCCACGCACCAGAAAAATCGCTGCCGCGCACAGCACCAGAATCAGTATGCCGACCGCCCACAACAATTTCCTGAGTATTCTCACACCGGTAGCCTTCAGCCTTTCTCACCAGGTCGCGGCCGTGCCGCTGAGGCTTCTACCGGCCGCCGCTGCGGTCGCTCGATGGCGGAACGATACCCTTCAGCCGGAAGTACACCGACATGTAGCCGTACTCCTCTTCGCTGTGCGCCACGTCGATGATCAGCGTTCCCAGCTTCGAACGCTGCCCCACCATTTCGTTCGCATTCGCGTCCGTCAGGCTGTCCCACGCCTTATCGCATTCGACGTAGGACGCCGCCAGCGCCGCCATCAAATCGACCTTGGTCTTCTTACTGGCCGCGTCTCCCGTCTTGCGCTGGCCCGTCACTGAACTGCAATAGCCGGTCTGATGGTCCGCCACGTGGGCAATCAATTCACCTACCGAGCGCATCTCCGGCGTCGGCTTGTAGCCATAGCTTTCTTCGGGCATGGATGCCGCAATCTTCGTCCAGAAGCCTTTGTACTGCGTATAGAAGCGGTGCATTTCGCCAATCACAGGGTTCGTCGTTTGGGCGCACAAACCAGTGGCGCCGGCGAGCGTCGCGGCCATCATCAGCAAAGCAGTGCGGTTCATGTTTGCAGTTCCTCGTGGTGTGATGCCATTTTAACCCAGGGCGCCCGCCGCCGCGGTTCAAGCCTTCCAGCCGCGCACCTGGCGCACCAAGTCCCACATCATCCGGTCCATCGCGCCGCCCGTGTCTCCGTTGGCCTCGCGCGAATTCCCGAGCGCGGCCCAACAGAAACCGCTGGCCGTCCGGACCATGATGCTGGTGGTTCCGGGCAGGCTTCCCGTGTGCCACCAGTTGGGCACGCGGTTCACCGCCCAGCCCTTGGCATACGCCGCGTTGGCGCTGGTCGCCGTCGTCATCTCACGAATGGTTTCCAGCCGCAGAATGTCGCGCTCCCTCGAAAGGCCGTCGACCCGCGACGCGAATCGCGCCAGGTCCGCCGCCGTCCCGAGCCAGCCTCCGTGTGAATCCATTCTTCGCACTTTCATGTTGTATGGGTTCTGCCCGCCCGCGCCGTGGTAGAGCACTTCCCCGGGCGCCCGTTCTGCCAGCGTATCGCCCGCAATCCGCATTCCCTCAATTCCGCACGGCCGCAGCACCGCTTCCCGCACGTGCGCCTCGTACTGTTCGCCGGTTACTTTCTCGATGACCCGGCCCACCACGCAGTATCCGAAGTTGGAATACGCATAATGTGCTCCGGGCGGGTTTTGGAGCGGCGCATGCTGGAGCGTCCAGGCAATCAACTCATGTTGATTCATGCCGGTGTTGCGGAACATCGGATCGGCGCCGTCGTTTTGCCATCCGCCGGCCGTGTGGGTCAGGAAATGTTTCAGCCGGATCTCTTCCACATACCGCGGGTAGGGGGGCTTTCCAAAATCGTAGCCCAGGATGCCGTCCGCACCGAAAAGCCGGTCATCCAAAGCCAGCTTGCCTTGCTCGATCAATTGGAACACCGCCGCCGAAGTGATCGGTTTGGAAACGCTGGCGATCCGGAATAGATTGGCCGGCGAGACGGTTTCCTCCGGGCCTCCGCCCGCCAACCCGAAGCCCTGCTCATACACCAACTCCCCCTGTTGCGCCACCGCAACCGACATGCCCGGTATGCCGTGCGCGCTCATGAAGGCCGATGCCATCGCCTTCATCGCGGCCAACGCTTGCGCATCCGGCCGGGTCTGCGCCTCGGCCGCTGCCGTCGCAGCCAGCGTCATTGATGCGGATTGTAAGAACCTCCTGCGCGAAAGCACGTCCAGCCTCACCTCGATGCCGCCGTCACCTCGACGCCAGCCACTCCGTGAGCAGGCGGTACGTAAAGCCCCACAGCGGGACGCCATTCAAGATCAGCGCCGGAAACTGGCGGTCCGCCGGCATCCCCGGCACCGATTGCATTGAGTGTTGCGCCCGGTCTTCCAGCACCCGGACCGGAACCCATAACGCTTCCACCGCTTCCCGCAGGTCCAGCACCGTGTGGAGCTGTTCCTCCACGCGGAAGACGAACGGCGCCACCGTCAAGAATGGTCCGGCCGCGCGCCCGGCCGTCGTCAGCTCAAGCGCCACCTCCAGACGATCCCGCTCCAGCCGGACGCCGCACTCCTCGTGCAATTCCCGCAGCGCCGTCTCCAACAGATCGGCATCTTCCGGCGCGCACCGCCCGCCCGGAAACGACCAGTGGCCCGACCATGGGTCGTCTTTGCGCTCTGACCGGCGCATCAACAAAATGGACTCTTCCGGGCGCCGCGCATGCACAATCGCGACCGCCGCTTCGGCTTCTTTCGTCATGGTCTCTTCAGCAATTCCAATAACGCCGAGCTGGTGGCGATCATCCCGGTCCGCAAGGCCGGCTCCACGCGCGGATAAAATTCGCTCGAATGCAGCGAGGGCAGCGGCGTTCCGGTACTGCGGCTCTGCTCCAACTGTTGCGCGGTAACCGCTCCCAATTGAAAAATCACCGTCGGAATCTGGTGGCCCGAAAGCCCGAACAATCCGAAATCTTCGCTGACCATCATCGGCTTCGATTCCACCACGTTCGCCGCGCCCAACGCGGCATCGAAGGCTCCGCGCATCCGCTGCGCCAGCTTCGGGTCGTTGTAAGTGGGCGGCACGGCCTCCGTCTCGCTCACCTTCACAATCGGCGCCCGGTCGTCGGCCACACCCGCACCATACGCCACACCCTGCGCCATGCGCCTGATGGAGGAAAGCGTGCGCTCCCGCACATCCTCATTGAACGCGCGCGTGGTCAACTGCAGCACCACCTCGTCCGGGATGATATTACCCTTCGTCCCGCCATGAATGCTGCCCACCGTCACCACTGCCGGATCCAGCGGCAGCGTCTGGCGGCTCACAATGGTCTGGAGCTGCATGATAAATTCGGCCGCCATCACGACCGGATCCTTGGTCAATTCCGGATGTGCTCCGTGCCCGCCCGTGCCGCGCAACGTCACTTCGACCGCCGTGGACCCCGCATAAATCGGCCCCGCCAGAATCCCCACCTTGCCTGCCTCAATGGCCGGCTCATCGTGCAGCGCAATCACGAAATCCGGTTTCGGAAACCGCTCGTAGAAACCATCCCCCAGCATCGCCCGCGCGCCATCCACAGTCTCTTCCGAAGGCTGGCCGATGAACACCAGCGTGCCGCTCCACTGGTCTTTCAGCCGGGACAGAGTGCGCGCCGTTCCCAGCAGCGACGCCATATGCAGGTCGTGCCCGCAGGCGTGCATCACTCCCACGTCCTGCCCGGCCGCATTCTTCGATCGCGCCACGCTGGCGAAAGGCAGGCCTGTTTTCTCTTCGATTGGAAGCGCGTCCAGTTCCGTTCGCACCAATACCACCGGGCCCGCGCCGTTCTTCAGCACGGCCGCAATCCCGAATGCCGCCGCGCCGTCCGCGTACCTGCCAAGATGCTCCGTTACGCTATACCCGGCCTTACGCAGCTCGCCGGCGAGCAGCGCCGACGTGCGCTCCTCATGGTGAGAGAGCTCCGGATGCGCATGCAGGTCCCGGTAGATCGCAATCAGCGACGGCAGTTCCTGGTCCGCCAGCGCCCGCAGATCATCCGCCGCCCTTCCAAACACCGCCGCCAGCAGGAGCAGTCCGAATATCCTCATATCTCAAATCGTACCTTTTTGTGCCATCGCAAGTCTCCAAGCCCTGTGGCCGCGCCATTCCAGTGGGATGCCCGCTAGCTCCAACTACACCCGACATTCTCTTGACTTACAATCCCAGCCAGTCCACCGGCCATGTCGTGAGTGCCGGTATATAAGTGATTAACAGGACACCCACCAACAGGATGAGATAGAAGGGCAGCGTCGCCCGGTAGATAGTAGTTAGCGGCTGTCTGAACCGGTAAGCCGATAGACACAGGTTCATCCCGATCGGCGGCGCCAGGTATCCCAACTCCAGGTTCGCCAGGAAGATCACTCCCATCTGTACCGGAGGCACTCCAAACCGCAGCGCAATCGGTTGAATCAACGGCACCATCACGATGATGGCGGAGAAGATGTCCATGAAGGAGCCTTCCACCAGCAGCACCACGTTGAGTAACATCAGGAAGACATACTTGGAGTGGATATTGGCTTCCACCCAGGTAGTCAGTGTGGCCGGAACATCCACGATGGAGAGATAGTAAGTGAGTCCCCGCGCCACGCCGATAATCAGCAGCACGCCGCCCATCACCGTCACGCATTCCAGGGCCACGCGCGGATAATCCTTGCGCAGCGAAAGTCCTTTCGCCACGAAGGCCTCGACGATGAAGCTATATACCACGGTGATGGCGCCCGCCTCCACCATGGTGCCGAATCCGCCAAACAGCCCGGCCAGAACAATCACCGGAACCGCCAGCTCCCATTTGGCGGCCCACAGCGCTTCGCGAGCTTCCGCGAAGGAAAAGTTCGACCGCACCGCGCCGCTGCGGATGCCTTGCAGTACGCCCCACGCCGAAACCATCGACACCATCAGCAGTCCGGGAAGAAAGCCGCCCACAAACAGCGTGTCAATGTGGACGTTCTTGGCGTAGAGCGCATAGAGAATCACCGGCAGGCTGGGCGGAAACAGCAGCCCCAGCGAGCCGGAGCCATTGATGAGGCCGATGGAAAACCGTTCCGGATAGCGCGCCTTCACCAGCATCGGCAGCAGCAATCCGCCCATCGAGACAATCGTCACGCCGGAGCCCGCCCACGTGAAGATGGCGCAGCCCACCGCCGTGGTGATGGCCAGCCCGCCCGGCAGCCAGCCGAACAACGCCGTGTAAACGCGCAGCAGGCGCACGCTGGCGCCGCCTTCCACCAGCAAATAGCCGGCCAGCGTATAGAGCGGCAGCGAAGGCAGCACCTCCGACACCATCAGCGAATACGCGTTGTCCGGCACCGTGGCCGCCGGCTGCCCCACGCTCCACAACAGCAGTAGCGCGATTCCGCCCAGGGTGGCAAAAATGGGAAGTCCGAATACGGCGCCGGCGACGATCACCGGAATGCCGATCCACAAAACCAGCGAGCCTTGCGGCTGTGGCGCGAAGGCCAGTGCCAGCGGCACCAGCAGAAACAGCGCCGCCGCGAGACGATGCGCGGTGCTGAGGCCGGCGCCGCGAATCGCGCGCAGGGTGACCAACAGCAGGCCCACCGGCATGACGAGGGCCGGAACCCAGGTGGGAATTCCCAACGCCAGGACTTTCCCGCCGGTCCGTTCCGAAACCACAAACAGATAGCTGGCCCAGCACAGGCTGGCGGCAATCGCAGCGGCAAGCCCGCAACCGAAGATGCGAACCGGGGTGGCGAATCTCTCCGGCAGAAAGGTGTTGGCCGAAAGCGAAAGCAGCCGGTCGCCGCTCGACGCCAGCGCCGCTCCCAGAAATGCCACCACCAGCGTCAGTTGTTGGACGAAAACCACTGACCCTGGAACGCCCTGCCAGCCCACCAGCCGTGTCGCCATCTCCACCACCGGGAGCAGCGACATCAAGGAAATTGCGCCGATCGCCAGCGCCTTTTCGGATCCTCCCAGAAGGCGCCAGACTGGTTTCACTTAATGCCCCCGGGCGTGGGCCCGATACTCATCACGCAATCGCTGCACTTCATCGAACAGATCGGCCGGCACAATTTTACCCTTCATCTTCGGATAAACGGCTTCCGTCTGCTTGCGCCAGTCGGCCAGCGCCGCGGGGTCAAGCGTAGTGACGGTCAGTTTGCTGGCTCTCTTGCCGGGCTGCCCAGCTATCATCGTGGCCAGAGCCCGCGTGCCCTGAGCGCGGATTTCGTTCTTTAAGGCGTCGCCTGATCGCCGCGCCGACGCCATCAGCAAATCACGCTGCGCGGCGGGAATCTTATCCCAGGTGGTTTTCGAAACTATGGTCGCTCCCACCAGCGGCGCCCATTTCACATCGCACATGTAATTCGCCAGTTTGTAGAGGTCGGTGGTTTCGGCATACAGCGCCGTGGTCGGCACTGCGTCGATGCCGTGGGTTTCCAGCTGCTGCACAATATCGGTTGCCGCCAGCGGCACCACGTGAAAACCGGACGTTCGCCACAGATCTTCCTCAACGGGACTTCCCGCCCACGTGAACATCCGCAGCTTGCGCAGGTCGTCGAGTTTCGTCACCGGCCGGTTCGAAAAGAACTGCACCCAGCCCGCATCGCCCCAGTTGAGCAAGACGAACCCTTTGTCCAGCATGCGCTTTTCGAGCTTCGGTCCAATGCGATCGCGCACGTAATCCAGTTCCTCGTACGTATCGAACATCATGGGGATCTGTAGAGCCGCTACGCCGTCATCCACGTCTCCCAACCCGGCGCCCGATAGCGCCACCGCCTGAATCGAGCCCAGCCGCAGCCGCCTCACGCTGTCGGGTTCATCGCCCACCACGCCGCCGGCGCGAATCGACAGATTCACGTTGCCGCCCGAAATTTTCTTCCAATCGGCGCTCATGTTTTCGAGCACCTTGTACCATGCCGAATCGGCCGGCGCCAGGGTGGCCATGATGATATCCACCTTCTGGGCGTAAGCTGTCGCCGCCATGCCGCTTAAAATTGCAGTAAGTAGAATCTTCTTATGCATTCATTCCTCCGTCACAGTCCTTTGGGCGCGGGTTCCAGGAACAACTCGTCAACATGTTTCAACAACCACCGCGCGCGCCGCTGCGCCACCAGATTCGCCAGCCGGTTGGGCGGATCCGCGTCCGCATTCACCGCCAGCGCCTTTTCCAGCAACTGCCGGAATTCTTCCTTGTTCTGCACGGCTTCGCTCGAATTTTCCGCGAACGAAACATACGTTCCGGCGCGCTTGCCTTTCGATAACTCCAGCGCGCGGTCGAAGTGCTGCCGCATCAGCTTCTGCTGCTCTTCCATCTTCACGCCGCTGTGCGCCGCTTCGAGCGTGATCAGAAACTCAGGCACGGCTCCGTCGTTAAAGCCTTCGTCGAGTTCCGCCACCCGCCGCACAATCATTTCCACCAACGGCAGTTCGGCGATCATTTCCGGGCTGGTCTTGGACAGCGAAATCGCGAGTCCCCGCGACGCCGCCGTCCAATACAGCAGCGGCACGTCGGCCTTGGTCATTTTCTTCAACTCCGCTTCGGCATCGTCGTCCAGGGCCTTGGCGAAACCCGGGTGCCGCACTTCGAGGCCCCGCATGCCGTACCGGTTGGCCCGCAGATACAGTTTGCGCGCCCGGTCGCGAAGCGCGTCGGCCCGCTCCAGGCTTTCTTCTTTCACTTCATCGATGCGCCCGTCCACGAAGGCGTAGGAGTATTCCGTGAACCCGGTGGCCGCCGCCAGCAGCAGGCCGGTATGATTGGGCGTCGATTCCAGCAGGCTCTCGTAGGTCTTCAAGCCGAAGGGGATGGCAGCCGCCACCAGGTCCGGGTCGTCGTCGCTTTCAAAGGTGGTTCCGCTCGATGACAGCGCGTTGGCCACCTGATTGATGGCCATCTTCCGTATCGAACAGCCCGGCGCCGCCAGCAGGCAGACCGCCGCCAGGCACAAGGGGGCACTGCGCAGCATGATCTTCGCGTAATTCACTTAGCCCCCCTCACTTGACGCGGCGTAATTCCGATTCATTGGCGAAAGACCGATTGTCCGCCGCCAACGGTAAGAAATATTTTCGCAGATCCGCTTCCCCCGCGGCCAACACCACTTTGCCCTTCACATCGGCTTCCGTCAGTTCTTCGCCGCGCAGTTCCTTTCGCTCGGCCACCCGCTCCTTGAGCCACGGCGTATCCATCTCCGAAACTTTGAGGGTGTCTTTCTCCATCACGAGTCCGAAATACACGTGCACCGGGAGCGCCGGGTCGCCCAGGTCGTCCCGCACATCCACCAGGTATCGCCCCTCCAGTTTCAAAAGACGGAAGCCTACTGTTTTTTGGGCGCCGTCCTCCGTCACGGTCATCTTGTAGCCGTTTCCCCCGTCGCGGGTCACCGTGTAGACCTCGCCATTCGCGCTCTCCGCCTTATTGTCGGGAGAGGCTTCGCGCCACATGCCCAGCAGCGCCGGTTCGAAGTACGCATCCTTGTCCGAATCGGACACCAGCGGATGCAGCGATACCATCCCGGCGCATCCCGTCATCAGCGCCAGCGCAGCCGCCAGAACCGCAATACTCACAGGCCGCATGATTCTCTCCTTCCACTCAACGGAAAAAAGTTGTACACATGATTATGCCGTCGTTGATAAATTCCATTATCGCCTTTCCTTTACTCGCCGCTTTCGCCCTTGCCCAGCCCATCATCGTCAAGACATCGACGCTGATCGACGGCAAGGGCCAGATGCTCACCAACAAAGAGATCGTCATCGAAAACGGCCGCATCACCGGCATCGCCGACGCTACCCATCGGCCGACATTCGATCTGACCGGTTACACCGTGATGCCCGGCTGGATCGATACCCACGTTCATATCACGTGGTTCTTCAACCGGGACGGCCGCCTGGAAACCGGCGCCAGCCGCACCAGCACCGCGCAGCAGGCCTACTGGGCCGCCGTCGCGAATGTCACGGCTACGTTGATGGGCGGCTTCACCACCGTGCAAAGCGTCGGCGCGCGACTCGACGGCCAGATTCGCGACCTGACCGCTTCCGGCGCCATCGCCGGCCCGCGCATCCTCACCTCACTGATTCAGATCAACGAACAAAGCGGCACACCCGAACGGATCCGCGCCCTGGTTCAACAGGATAAGAAGGATGGGGCCGATCTGATCAAGCTCTTCGCCACGGCCAGTATTCGCGACGGCGGCAAAATGACCGCCACGGTGGAGCAGATCAACGCCGCCTGCGGGGAAGCCAAAGCGCAAGGCCTCCGCACCATCGTCCACGCGCACGCCGCCGAAGGCGCACGCGCTTCCGTGATGGCCGGCTGCACTGCCATTGAGCACGGCACTTTCCTCGATGACGACACGCTCCGCCTGATGGCCGCCCGCGGCGTTTACTTCGACCCGAATTTCCTGGTGCTGCACAATTACCTCGACAACAAACCGAAGTTCCTCGGCATCGGCAGCTTCAATGAAGAGGGCTTCGCATACATGGAAAAGGGTTTGCCGCTGGTTGCCGATGTCTACAAACGCGCCCGTAAGCTCAACGTCAAGATCGTCCTGGGCACCGACGCAGTAGCCGGCGCGCACGGCCGCAACGCCGAAGAGTTCATTTACCGTGTGAAAGACGGCGGCGACACCCCGATGGCCGCACTGCTGTCCGGCATGTCGGTAGCCGCCGAATCGTTAGGCATGGCAGATAAAATCGGCTCCATCGCCGAAGGTCTGGAAGCCGACCTGGTAGCCGTTCAAGGCAACCCGCTCGACGACATCACCGCAGTCCGCCACGTAGTCTTCGTGATGAAGCACGGCCGCGTCTACAAAAGCCCGGGCAATTAAGTGGGACGGGCCTCATGGCCCACCCAGCACCGGCTGCGCTTGCGCCCGCATCGCAGGCGCGGCCATGATGCCCACCGCGGCCAGCCCGGCTGCGACCAGAGCTACCGGTATCAAGGTCACTGTCTTTTCCAAATCCAATCGATTCACAATCCGGTTCCCCTGCCGCGGCCCCATGTTATCCTCCCAATATCCATGGCCGAAAGCTTGTCTCTCCTGCTGCGCCTCTTCTACGGGCCCGTCTCCGCCATGAGCGCCATTCTCGACCGCGGCAGCCTGCTGGTCGCCAGCCTCTGCGTGCTCGCCGTCTCCCTGCCCCTGGCCGGTTCCAACCCGTGGATGCCGTTCCCCATCTACGCTCCGCTGCTCGCGCTGGCAGTCGCGTACATTCCCGGCGTCCTGCTGCTCTCTGCGGCATTCGGTCACCTCGGCGGCTTCACCGCATCCTTCCAGCGCGATTATTCTCCACTGCTCACCTGCGGCGCGATGGCGCTGGCCGCCGCGTGTCTTCCGCTCATCCTGGCGAGTTGGACCGCGCCGCTTCTGGTCTTCCAGATTATCGCCGCGCTCTGCGGTCTCTATTTCCTGGTGTTGATGTTCTTCGCCATCCGCACCGTTTTCGGCGCGGGCAATGGCGCAGCCGCCGCCATCATTTGCCTGTCCCCCATTCCCGTAGCCGCGGCAGCGCTTCTCTGGGAACCCGCCCGCTATCTGATCGGATGGCTGGCCTCGCCGTTCTTCCTGTTCTACGCCTGGTATTTTCTGGGCGGCGAATTTTCGAATCTCGGCGCCGGCATGCGCAACCGGCAGCACTTTCGCCGCATGCTGGATGCCGCCGCCATCAATCCTCACGATGGCGAAGCGCAATACCAACTTGGCCTGGTCTACCAGCAGCGCCGCAATTACACCGAGGCCATCCAGCGCTTTCAGGCCGCCGTCAAAATCGATCCCGGTGAAACCGACGCCCACTTCCAACTCGGCCGCATCGCCTTCCAGCAGGGGCGCATCGCCGACGCGCTGGCTTCCTTTGAAACCGTTCTTGCGCTCGATCCCAAGCACAACCTGAGTGAGATTCTCCGCGAAACCGGCGCTGCCTGCCTGGCTGCCGGACGCAGCGACGACGGCCTGCAGTATCTGGAAGTCTATATCGATCGCCGACCCTACGATCCGGAAGGTTTGTATTATCTCGGCCAGGCCCTGGAAGCCGCCAACCGTCCAACCGAAGCACGTCAGGCTTACCGCCGCGCCGTGGATGCCGCCCGCACCGCGCCGCGTTTCCGCCGCCCGTTCGTGGCCCGCTGGAGCCGCCTCGCGCAAAAGCAGGAACGCAAACTCGCCGCGCGCTAGCTACTTGTCCACCACTTCAGCGCCAAAGTGAATCGTCGAATCCACCGCGTAGACTCTCACCCCGTCCCCTTGCGGCTTCAGCATCTGCAGCACCACGGCGGCTCCGCGCGTGTGCAGTGAGAAGTGCGAATTGCCCTCCCGCCCCACCGGAAATTGCCGCGCGCTGAATGGCGGCAACTGCACCGCGAAAGACTGCGTACATACCGGCGTCAATTCCCCGCCTTTCCGCCCGTCCGGCACCGAATAAAAAGCCGCCGAGGAGTAACACAATTGCGCCGTCGCCGCCTGCGCCGCGGTGTTCACCACCGCCAGCACTTCACCCTTCAACTCCGCCACGTCGCCATCGAACCACGGGTTCTGCATGGGAAACGCCACGCCTCGCGGCGCCGCGTGCAATTCGTTTCCGGCCACGCACTCCGTGGTTCCACTCACCGCGACAACCGCGGAATTCGCTCCGGCCGCTGGCTTCTCCCGCACCCGTACCCACGCTTCCGTGGTCTCCTCCTGCAATTCCAGCCGGTACGTCTCCTGCCGCCGCGGAGCCAGTTCCACGGCAATCGACGGGTGGCCTTTGAGCGCCACCAGAGTCCCGTTTTCGCCGTACGCTTCCACGCGCACCGTCACTGGCTGCTCACCCAGGTTTTGCAGTTGGATTGACGACGTGCAAGTCTTACCCGCCGCCAGCGCCGGCACAACCCGGTCGATGCTCCGGTCCTGCGCCGCGGCGCCCGCCACCACCGCGATAATCAGCCAGCCCGCCTTCATCCGCATGCCATCACTTGTATCGACGCCCGCGTGCTCCAGGTACCATCTTAACTTTCCCTCCAACCCATACGGTACGTCCAGCACTGTGTCCGCTGCCTTCCACGCCCTCAATCGCCAGTTGGACCACCTCGCCCGCGCCGCTGAAGTCCGCCAAGCGTGACCGCCGCTTCGTGATAATCCTATAAGGATCGTGTCCTTTACCCGAAAGCTTCTCCCCCTGGCGCTGGCCGCGCCGCTCTTCGCCGCCGTCATCGACTACGCTGCCGAAGGCAAACTCTGGTGGGCCCACGTCCAGTTTCTAGCCGACGACAAACTGCAGGGCCGCGACATCGGCACCGATGGATTTCAGCAGGCCCTCACCTATGTCACCGGCCGCTTCCAGTCTCTCGGCCTGAAGCCCGCCGGCGATTCCGGCTACCTCCAGCCGGTGAAGTTCGAATCGCGCCAACTGCTCCAGGATCAATGCAGTCTCGCGCTGGTAAAGGATGGCGTCTCGACGCCCCTGGCCCTGGGCGCCGACGCCACTCTCAGCGCGCGCGCCGATCTCGCCCCCGCCATGCAAGCTCCCATGGTTTTCGTCGGCTATGGCCTGGTCATCCCGGAGGCGCATTGGAACGACCTCGAAGGCATCGACCTCAAAGGTAAGATTGCCGTCTACGTCAGTGCGCCCGGTCCGGCCGACGCGCCCGCCGCCGTCAAGTCTCATCTGACTTCCGCCGCCGAGCGCTGGAACGTGCTCCACAATGCCGGCGCCATCGGCATCGCCACCATTGCCGCGGGACGCGGCGCCCCGGGCGCAGGCGGCGCGGCAGCCGCCCCGGCCGGCCCCGGAACTCAAGCCGGCGGCGCCAATCCACCCGCCAACTTCGCCAATACCGCGACCACCGCCGATGGTGCCGTCGCCACCCTGCCCGCCGCTGACAATGCCGCCGCAGCAGCGGGTGGCCGCGGAGGCCGCGGCGCTCCGCCGCCCTCCATCAGCCTGGCGGATCCCGCACTTTCCGAAACTGCCGGCATGGCCGTTTCGCTTGCCATCACTCCGCGCGGCGCTGAAAAATTCTTCGAAGGCAGCGGTCACACCTTTGCCGAAATCCAGCAACTGGCCCGCGACAATAAGCCCTTACCGCGTTTTCCGCTCACTGCGGAATTGCGTACCCAGACGGCCCTCAAACGCGACACGCTGGAATCCTCCAACATCGCCGCCAAATTCCCCGGCACGGGAAAACTCAAGGATGAATACGTCATCTTCTCCGCCCATCTCGATCACGTCGGCGTGGGCCGTCCCGTCAACGGCGATTCCATTTACAACGGCGCCATGGACAATGCATCGGGTGTCGCCACTGTCATCGAAGTCGCGCGCCTGCTCAAGGAATCCAAGGCCAAAACCAACCGCTCCATTATTTTTCTCACCGTCACCGCGGAAGAAAAAGGCGAACTCGGCTCGCGCTACTTCGCCGCGCATCCCACCGTGCCGTTCAAACGAATTGTGGCCGATATCAACCTGGATATGTTCCTGCCGCTTTTCCCTCTAAAGGTGATTGAGGTCCAGGGCCTCATGGAATCCACTCTGGGCGATGCCGTAAGAGCCGCCGCCGAGGCCGATGGTGTGGCCGTGCAGATCGACCAGGAGCCCGATCAGAACCGTTTCATCCGCAGCGATCAATATAGCTTCATTCGCCACGGCATTCCCTCGCTGGCCTTCAAGTTCGGCTACGAAAAAGGCTCACCCGACGAAACCACCCGCAAGAACTGGGTGCGTGACCGGTACCACAAGCCCTCCGACGATCTCACCCAGCCCATCGACACCGAAGCCGCCGCGCGTTTCAATCGCATCATGCTTCGCCTACTGGAAAAAGTAGCCGATGACCCCGCTCGCCCCACCTGGCGCGCCGACAGCTTCTTCCGCCGCTTCGCCCAATAGGCGTCACTCATTGTATTGCTGTCCGCGAGTTTCGTAGCAGGCCAGGACGAGTTTTCCGTCGCACTGCCCTGGAAGGTGGGACAGACAATCGTTTTTTGTCATCTGTCAGGGGCGTAGTCTCCGAAGATGACAGACGACAAACACCGATCGTCCGTCCCACTGCGAACTTGGGTTGAAAGCACTTGGTTTTGCCGGGCGCTTACACTTTTATTACATTCCAGGTCCTTTAATCCCTGTTACAGTGAAATTGGCCGTTCAACGGATCGCTTTTACCCTCCTTCGAGCTGCCCTTGAATCCATGCAACCTGCTCACCCTAAAGGTGTCGAAGCTCGCGTGTTGCTCTCGTCCGTATTTGGTCCCTATGCACAGGACGATGAATTCGGAAGCCGCACCATCAACCCGATGGAGCTCTACCATAATCAGGTAACGCGCGCGCAGGGCTCGTTCTCCGTGCGCCGCTTTCACCGGTCGTGGGGCATCCTTATGATCCAGGAGAATATCTCGGCTCCGTCCACGGTGCTCGACTTCCCCACGCGCGAAGCCTTTACCCGCGAAATCACGGCTCACCGCTACGACATCGTCGGCATATCTTCCATTATCGTGAACGTCGGAAAGGCCCGCGAAATGTGCCGCCTGGTCCGCGAACTCTCGCCCCATTCCACCATCGTGGTGGGCGGGCACGTCGCCGCCATTCCGGGCATCGAGCACATCCTCGACGCCGACCACATTGTCAAGGGCGATGGCATCGAATGGATGCGCCGCTATCTGGGCGAAGACCCGGCCGCGCCCATCCGCCACCCTGCGCTCTCTTCCGGTTTCGACCTGCGCGTGATGGGGGTGAAAATTCCCGACACCGCCGATTCGTCCGCCACCATCATCGCCTCCATGGGCTGCCCCATGGGGTGTAATTTCTGCACCACGTCTTCCTTCTTCGGCGGCAAGGGCAAAATCCTCAACCTCTATTCCACCGGCGAAGAGCTCTACCGCCTGATGGAGGAAGCCGAAACCACTCGCGGCGTGAAATCGTTCTTCATCATGGATGAGAACTTCCTGCTCCAGCGCCAGCGCGCCCTCGAGCTGTTGGCGCGCATGAAATCCGCCAATAAAAGCTGGGCCTTCCACATTTTTTCTTCCGCCAACGCCATCCGCAAGTATACCTACGAAGAACTCGTCGATCTCGGCATTTCCTCCATCTGGCTGGGTCTCGAATCCGCGCAATCCGGCTATGCCAAGCTGGATGGCGCCGACACCCTGCAGCTCACCCGCGAACTACGCGAGCACGGCATCGTGCTGCTGGGTTCCACCATCATCGGCCTGGAACACCACACGCCGGAAAACATCGCTGAAGAGATTGAACACGCCATCGCGCATGAAACCGATATGCATCAGTTCATGCTCTATACGCCAGTTCCCGGCACGCCGCTTTATCGCGAAATGGCCGGCCAGGGCCGTCTGCTGGAAGGCATCGATCTGGCCGACATTCACGGCCAGGACCGTTTCAATTTCCGCCACGCCGCCATCTCTCGCGACCAATCCAACGAGTTCCTGGAGAACGCCTTCCGCGACGATTTCGAACGCAACGGTCCTAGCCTGTTCCGCATCTGCCGCACCACGTTTCAAGGCTGGATGCGCTATAAAAACCACGCCGACCCGCGTGTGCGCGATCGTTTTCGCCGCGAAACCCGCACCCTCCGCCACGCTTATCCCGCCGTGCTCTGGGCCATGGAGCGCCGCCTTGCCGCGGACAACCCCGCCATCGTTCCGCAGATCCGCGCCTTGCGGCAGGATCTGGAACGGGAATTCGGCATTGTCGCCACGCTGGCCGCCCACACCCTGGGCCCCATTCTCTGGTGGACCAGCCTCCGCGAAGACCGCCGCTTAGCCCGCGGCGCCAGTCACGAACCGCCCACCATTATTGGCCGCCGCAACTGGGCCGAAGCCTGACCGCCCGCGGGCCTGGTTTCGCACTGCCACCCGATGATACAATTCCGGCATCCGCGTCCGCTGGAGGACTTTTGTGTTCACTCAATCGGTCGCGCTCTTTCTTTATTCAGCCCTGGTTTTCACGGCCGCCGCAACCACCTACCCCGCGCTGACGGTTTCCACTTACCTGCGGGACAGCTTCACTCCGAATGCGGTCGCCACCGACTCTGCGGGAAATGTGTATCTCGCCGGAAACGCCACTGTCGACCCGTCCAGTTATTCCACAACCGTGCTGGTGATGAAGCTAAACCCGCAAGCCACCCAGATCCTGTACACGCGGTTTGTGGGCGGCTCGGTAAACGACTCAGCCGCCGCCATCACCGTCGATAGCGCGGGCGCCGCCTATGTCGCTGGCGTCACCACTTCGCCCGATTTCCCGCTCACCGCCGGCAGCGGC